>MDSV01181042.1_pt1 | contig 46724 bp, 38 predicted proteins | sample 810851 | NCBI WGS metagenome assembly MDSV01 (sample SAMN05326640, study PRJNA326480) | marine metagenome | isolation source: seawater | place: Atlantic Ocean: North East | collected 2012
AACAACCTTCAAGTGATCAGCAGTCTTATGAGCCTCCAAAGGTCATTCGTGAAAGACCCAACGCTTGTTCAGGTGCTTGAAGAAAGTCAAAGCAGGATCGCGACCATGAGCTACATCCACGAATCCCTCTATAGGCACACAGACTTTTCTTCAATAAGTTTTGCAGACTACCTAAAGCGCTTAAGCACAAACCTTATTCACAGCTATTCTACACCAGACTGCGAGGTGGCCCTTCAGTCTGCTTTTGAAGATGTTTACCTAACCCTGGATCAGGCGATCCCAAGTGGGTTAATTGTAAACGAACTTGTGTCAAACGCATTGAAATACGCATTTAAAGGACGAAAGAAGGGGGTTGTTTTTTTAAGGGTCGCAAAACTAGATGGCAGAATCGAGATCGAAGTAAGAGATGATGGTGTGGGGTTGCCAGAGGATTTTAGCCTTAATAAAAACGAATCCCTTGGGCTGTACCTCATTCAGGCGCTGTCAGAACAACTAGAGGCAAAACTTGTAGTAGAAAGCACAAAGGATGGTCGCAAAGGGAGTTCTTTTTTAATTAGCTTTGAGGCGCACAACCTGACGTAAACACAACCTAAGATGGCAAAGAAAATATTAGTAACAGAGGACGAGAGTATTGTAAGAAAAGATATTGAAAGATGCCTAGGGCAGCTTGGGTATGACGTTGTGGCTTCTGTAGATACTGGAGAGAAGGCCATAGCTGCAGCGCTAGAGCACAAGCCCGACCTGTGCCTTATGGACATTATGATCAAGGGAGACATGAATGGAATTGCCGCCGCCGAAGAGATCAAGCGTAATTTAGACGTCCCTGTTATTTTCCTTACTGCATATGCGGATGAAAACACGCTTGCTCAAGCAAAAATGGCAGAGCCCCACGGATATATACTCAAACCATTTAAGGATGCGGACATACAGTCTGCGGTTGAGATGGCGCTTCACAAGCACAGCAAAGAGCTTGAGTTAAAAAACGAAGCTGAGTTTCTTCGAAGCCTCACAGAACACAAATCTGGCGCGGATATTATTTTTGTAAAAAACAGAAGCCGCTTGATGCACGTCAAGCATGATGACCTTTTGTTTGTGGAGGCCTTAAAAGATTACGTTGTTATACACACGAGAAAAGAAAGCTACACGATCCACAGCACAATGAAGGAGATTGAAAGAAAGCTGAGTGACAGGCGTTTTATCAGGGTGCACAGAAGCTACATCGTCAACTTCAACGCGATTGAAAGCATTAAGTACTCCAACATTACAATGGAGGATATGGAGAAAGAAATCCCTGTGGGAGGGTCTTATAAAGACGCGTTGGCCAGCAGAATAAACCTCCTTTAATACAACAAAAAAGCCCCGCACAATGCGAGGCTTTCAAAGCTCCTCCTCTTGGACTCGAACCAAGGACCCTCTGATTAACAGTCAGATGCTCTAACCAGCTGAGCTAAGGAGGAATTCAGATTGGTGCGCAAAAATACATCAACGAAGCACATTCCGCAATACTTTTACTGCTCTTATTGATTTTTTCTATATTTTTTTTCTAAAACCACACTCTAATGTCTTTAGTTACTGTAGGAACAGTTGCGTTTGATTCGATTGAAACCCCATCAGGAAAAGCTGACCGTGTCGTTGGTGGGGCCGCCAGCTATATCGCTTTGGCTGCGTCTCACTTTGTTATAGAACAGGAACTTATTTCGGTAATAGGGGAGGACTTTCCAAAAGAATTCCTCTCTACCCTAGAGTCAAGGGGTGTTGGATCAAGTGGCCTTGTCACAATTAAAGGTGGTAAAAGTTTTTTTTGGGAAGGCAGTTATCATGAAGACCTCATCGGAAGGGATACGGTTACAACGGAGCTAAATGTTCTCGACGGGTGGTCGCCGACAATTCCTCCGAACGCCCTCCACCCGAAATTTGTAATGCTTGGAAATCTTGACCCGGCCGTTCAGCTTTCAGTCATAGAACAACTTGAATCAACACCAAGCTTGATTGTCTTAGACACAATGAATTTTTGGATGGACATCGCGATGGACGCCTTAAAAAAAGTGATATCAAAAGTCGATGTGCTTATGATTAACGACGATGAGGCGAGACAGCTTACAGGCATAAAAAGCCTACCCTTAGCAGCAGAAGCAATTCATAAAATGGGCCCCAAAACGGTTGTAATAAAAAAAGGGGAGCACGGCGCAATTATGTTTGAGGAGGGCCATGTGTTTTACAGCCCAGCGGTACCGCTTAAGAAAGTCGTCGACCCTACGGGAGCGGGAGACACTTTTGCGGGTGGGTTTATCGGTTATTTGGCCCGACTCGGCGACACATCTTGGGAAGCAAAAAAACAAGCTTTAGTGGTGGGCTCAGTACTTGCCTCATTTACATGTGAAGCGTTTGGCACCGAGAGGTTAGAGTCTCTTCAGGAATCAGAATGGCACAACCGCATGGATAAACTACGCGCCATGGTTAAGTTTCGCTCCATAAGAGGTTAAGCCCTAACTCCCGGCCCTAAGCCATGGGGTAGGATCTATGGGTTGTCCATTAACCCACCACTCGAAGTGCAGGTGAGGACCCGTGGTCTGTGTTCCACTGTTTCCAACCGATGCAATAACATCCCCCATTTGAACCAACTCTCCCACCTCTTTTAACAAAGAGGCGTTGTGTTTATATATGGATATACGGTTATTTCGATGTTGTATTGCAATCACATGTCCATGCGCAACAGTGTAATCAGAAACCAAAACAGTCCCATCGTCAACAGCGTGAACAAGAACCCCCTCAGCGGCCTCAAGGTCAACACCAAAGTGACCATAACTAAGGTCGAAACCATCAGAAACCCCCCCTCCAACAGGTTGGAAATCAAACCCGATGGCCATCGCAACATCGGGACCACTTCTTCTTAGTGCAAACCGGTCTTCGCCCTCAACACGCTCCCTCAGCTCCAGGTCTTCATTGCTCGCCGTAGGCAAAACCCCATCGCCAGAAGGATTGACAGAGCCCCTCACTAAACCAACAGACACGCTGTCCACAAGAAGATCGCCTCTCAAGATTGATTTTAAGGAGTTCAAATGTTTTTCTTGGAGAGAAAGCATTTTTAACGCACTATCCGCATCCTGCCTTGCGGCAGCGGCATCTTCTCGGTATTGATTTGCAACAAAACCAGGCACAATATGTTCGGTTAACGGCGTATGTGCGATGGTTAAATACGAAACCACCACCACAGATAAAACAACCCCAAGCGCAACAATCACCAACCTTCGGCCGGATAAAAGGAATGCGCTACGCTCATGAAACGTTGACTCTTCCTGAATGACAACCCTAAACCTCTGGCGCCAAAACCGCTTATTTTTATTCAATTTTTTCTTGTTAGCCACACTGCGAATATCGCCCAACTATAGACAAGTGTAAAGTTCTTCACGAAATAAGCCAAGAATCGAATAATTTAGCAACTTCGTACGTTGACTCTTGATGAATCACTTTATGTCTAAATATTTAAGTCTCTTAGCTATACTTTTTGCCACAATAGTGGTCTTACAGGGGTGTACGACAAAACGAGACGGGCGAGCATATCGGATCTACCACAACACCACCGCGAGATATAATGGTTTTTATTATGCCAACGAAGCGATGGCTGAGGCAGAAAAGAAAATAATAGATCTGCACGAACCAAACTGGGACGAGGTGTTGCCGATATTTTTAGACACAGACGAGAACTCCTCCCAGCAGGTTTATCCATTAATGGAGAGGGCCATTGAAAAATGCTCAAAGGTGGTTGATAGACACACAATGAATCCTTCAAAAAGGGACAAAAAGCCAATGAAATGGCCTGAAATGAACAAGTGGATTGATGACAACTATACGGTTATTGGCCGCTCTTATTATATGAAGGAGGACTTTGTAAAGGCAGAGGAAATTTTTCTTTTTCTTGCAAGAACGCTTGATACCCCAGACGCTCAAGCTTGGTCTTACAGTTGGTTAGGAAGGATATACCTGCGAACAGACAACCTGATAAAAGCCAACAACATGCTTGCGAAGGCCTCGCAATATAAAGATGCCTCAGAAGAGGCGAGGGTGCACACGGACCTAGCATATGCCCAATACTATATTCAAAAAGAAAGTTTTGGGGAGGCTGTCGACCAAATTAAAGACGCAATAAAAGAGATAAAAAAGAAGAAGGATCGGGCGCGACCCCTATTTATCCTGGCCCAATGTTTAAGAGAAATGGGTGACAGCGAGGCGGCAATTGAAACTTTTAAAATGGTCGCAGAGATAAGAACCCCTTATGAATTGGAGTTCCAGTCCAAGATTCAACAAGCGATGACTTATGAGCGAAGAGGAGGCAACAGCGCCCCCATTATCGAGCTGCTCGAAGACATGCTTGATGACAGTAAAAACACAGAATATTTCGACCAGGTGTTTTACGCGCTTGCAGAGGTGGCTTTGGAGGACAGAAAACGAGAAGACGGAATTAATCACCTCGAGACTTCTGTCTATGTGAGCGAAGGCAATTCTCGCCAGCTTGGAAAGAGTTATTTAAGACTTGCTGACCTCCACATGGAGGACCTTCATTATGAAACGGCTCAAGCCTATTACGACAGCGCCCTTGTTCACATGCCCGAAGACAACAGCCGGAAGGAAGATGTTACAAACCTGGCTTCCAACCTTACTGATTTGGTGATGAACCTTAGAATCATTGAAGAGCAGGATAGCCTTCAAGAGCTCTGTGACCTAAGTGACGATGAAAGACGAAGGGTTATAGAGGGTGTTTGGGAGGACATGGTTGATGATCTAGAAAGACAAAAAGAAGAGAGAGACGCAGCAAATAGCGCGGCGATTTTGGCTGCAGGGTCTCAGGGAGTGGGAATGTTTTGGCCATACAACGGGTCGTTAAGAGTGAGTGGACAACAGAACTTCTATGACTACTGGGGCGACAGGGTTTTAGAGGACCACTGGAGGAGAGAGAGCAAAATAGATGCGCTATTCTCTAACCAAGAAGAGGCAGAGGATTCAGAAAGCGAAGCGGCACAAGATCCGTATGATCCCGCTTCGCTTCCCACGGTTGACGAGATGCTATCAAACCTTCCTTGTGAGCCAGAAGAAAAAGCAAACTCCTTGGCCCTTTTGGCAGAAGCATACTACATGGCGGGCTTAGACTATAGAGAGAAGCTCTCAGACCCAGAAAATGCAATTCAGACCTGGGAGAACCTCCTAGATCGCCTTGACAGCAGCGCTTTTCACCCCACAGCAACCTATCAGCTTTTCAGAACGTATTTACAACGAGAGATTAACGAAAACTTTACAAACCCTTTTTGTGAGTCCTGCAACTCGGAGTATTGGTCAAATCAGATCACCAAAAACTACCCCGGAAGCGAATGGGCCAAGCTGATCGCAAACCCAGATTTTTTAGACGAAGAAGAGGAAGCGTATGAATTTGAGCGATTGACATATGAGGAATACTTGGCGCGCTACTATACAAGAGACTATCAATCAACCCTGCTTGACATTGATGTGCTCATCAATGAAAGGCCAGAAAACCCACTTCTTTGCAAATACAATCTGCTCCGCGCTCAATGTGTGGGTGGTTTGACGAGTTATACAGGAGACAGAACTCCCTATTTTGATGCGCTTAAAGAAATCCTACAGGATTGCCCAGACACAGAAGAGGCTGCTTTTGCGTCCTCGATACTTAGGCAATTGGGGGTGGATTTAGGTTCGGTAGGTGAGGCGCCAGAAGAAGAAGAAATGGCGGCAAATCCCTTTGTGTTTGACCCAAATAAAGAGCACTATTTTGCAATATTAATTCCCGTAGACAAAGGGAGTGGGGCAGACGTAAAAGCCCAAGCATCAGACTTTAACAACGCCTTCTTTGAATCAAGAAATCTTAGAATTACGAGCAACTTATTAAGCAGAACTCACCAAATAGTTCTGGTTAAGGCGTTTTCAAACCTATCAAAAGGAATGGATTACTACACCGTTTTCACAGGTAACCGAGAGATGTTAATTGATTTAAATTCAAGCGGTTTAGACATGTTTGTGATAAGCAGTGTAAATTATATTGAACTTTTTAAAAACAAGGACCTAGATGAGTATATAGATTTCTTCAACACTCACTACCTTTCGACAAAATCCAAACAAGAACCATGATAGGCTCAATGAAACGTTCCACAGGAGCACAAGCAACACACTCAGACAACGGAATTAACCGCATTGTGGAGGGCACAGTGATAGAAGGAACAATACAAAGTGACAGCAATCTCAGAATTGATGGTAAGTTTACCGGCGAGTTAACAACCAAGGGCCGATTAGTTGTGGGGCCTAAGGGCGTTGTAAAAGGCGTTGTCAATTGTTTGTGTTGCGATGTAGAAGGCATACTTGAGGGAGAGGTAACGGTGTTGGAGCTTCTCGCAATGAAGTCGGCGGCGACTGTTCAGGGAGAGCTACACTATGGTCAGCTTTCAGTTGAAGCGGGCGCAAAAGCACTTGGCACCTTCCGAATGGGGACTCCGAAAAACAAGAAGATGAAAGAGGAAAAAGCGGCATCTAAAGCAGACGCAATGGCCTCATTAAAATCCTCAAGGATACCCTCAGAAGTAGAGGCTCTCTCAAACAAAAAGGAAACGGTTGGAGCCGGATCGTAATTCCCCACAACCCGACTCAACCCCTAGGTTAAAAACCACCAAAACCGCTTTGCGCTTTGCGGGTATCGGAACAACGCTTGCATCAGCCATAGGCCTAGGCGCCCTTGGAGGCAAGCAAGCAGACGACCACTTCCAACTTGACAAGCCTTTGGGGACGGCCGCTGGCGCCATACTGGGTTTGGCACTAGGGATGTGGTCAGTCCTCAGAAATATTCAGGCCAAATAAACGCATGAATAGATTTATTTTTAAAACGCTGCTCGTTTCTGTTTTGTGTGTAACGACTGGGAACCTTCTTCCTTTTTTCTCAGACATGGCAAACCAACCCATTTGGTTTTTAACAATCACCCTCTATGCTTTGCTTACAATTTTATTAAGAAGCTGGGCCGCGAAATCACAAAAAGGATCTGCAATAAATTTTTCAACGGCGGTCATTGGAACAACGACCGCTAAAATGCTATTCACCATTGTGGTTGTCACAACTTACCTGGTGTCTAAATTGCCTAACCGAGAGCTTTTTGTGTTTGGGGTGTTTGGAGTGTTTGTGGCCTTTTCTGTATTGTTTGTGATAGATGTTCAACGGTTAATTAAAGGCGGATGAAAGAAAAGTTATATTCTTCCATTATTTACGCACTTAATATTCGTACTTTTGCCTCGTTTTTTGAACAGATTTATAGCATGAAAACTGAGTTCGCCAAACGATTAGCAATTACCGCTCTTATAATATTAGGAGGGGTAAGTTTCGTTGCGGCTCAAACCGATGGGCATGGCGAGGTTGGTGACCACGCCCATGACACCCAAAACGCCCACGAAGCGCATGATGTTCACGATGTTCACGATGCGGGTCACAACTCACTAGACGATGGGGAGCACGGCGACTTTGTTGCCAAAGACTTTATTATCCCTCACATCGCAGACGCGAATGAAATCCACTTTTTTGGAGACCACCATAACGGCTTCAGCCTCCCACTTCCTATGATTTTTTACGTAGAGGGCAAAGGGTTAGATTTGTTTATGAGCTCAAAATTTCACGGCTCACATGAGACGCAAACTGCGACCGGGCCAAATACAGGAACAGTCTACATCAAGCATCCTGAAACAGGAATAACGTCAGAGGGCGGTGAGTCTTTTTACGACATCTCTATTACGAAGTCCGTTTTCGGGATGATGTTAATTATGACCCTCTTGGTGATTATGCTGAGGTCTATGGCAAAAAGCTACTCAAAACACCCAGGCAAAGCGCCTAAGGGGCTTACAAATATTCTTGAACCACTGGTGCTGTTTGTTAGAAACGACATTGCTGTGCCAATTATAGGCAAACACAAGGCGGGTAAATTCCTCCCATTCTTGCTTACAACATTCTTCTTCATCGTCGCAAGCAACCTGCTAGGCCTCATTCCTTTTATAGGTGGATTTAACATTACAGGAACAATCGGTGTTACTGTTGTGTTGGCGCTTGCGGTCTTCCTAATCTCGACAGTGAATGGAAACAAAAACTACTGGGGCCACTTATTTTGGCCTCCCGGTGTACCAAACCTTGTAAAACTACTTGTTGTTCCAATTGAGGTATTTGGAATGTTTCTAAAACCCACAGTTCTTATGATTCGTTTGACCGCGAACATGACTGCAGGTCATATTATCATTTTGTCATTTGTCAGTTTGGTTTTTATTTTTAACCAAAACTATGGAGAGATCGCTGGCTACGGCATGGGTGTATTCTCCACCCTATTTATGATTTTCATGTATTTTCTGGAGCTACTTGTAGCTTTCCTTCAAGCATACGTTTTCACACTTCTTGCGGCCATTTATTTTGCAGATGCAACACAAGAAGCACATCATTGATTATAATAATTACCTAAAAAACAACCCATCATGGAATTGATGACCATTCTTTTTGAAATCACTACTGGCCACGGACTCGCGGCTCTTGGAGCAGGAGTTGCTGCTATTGGCGCCGGAATCGGCGTTGGACTAATTGGTAAATCGGCGTTGGAGTCAATGGCGCGTCAGCCAGAATCTTCGGACGACCTTCGTGCCAACATGATTCTTGCAGCCGCTCTTGTTGAGGGTGTTGCTCTTTTCGGAATCATTATTTGTCTACTTGTAGTCCTAGGCTAGTCCAATGGGAACGCTGTTAACACCCGCTTTCGGTACGGTATTTTGGGCAACCTTGTCTTTTTTGTTGGCGCTCTTTATTTTAAGAAAGCTTGCTTGGGGACCAATCCTAAAGGCGTTACAAGATCGCGAAGAGAGCATACAAGAAGCGCTTCGCTCAGCCGACAAGGCACGAGAGGAAATGGCGAGCCTAAACTCGGACAACGACCGCCTGTTACAAGAGGCGAGAAGTACCCGAGACACAATGCTTAAAGAGTCTCGAGAAATGGCCAGCAAAGTCGTCTCGGACGCCAAAGCAAAAGCTAAAGAAGAAGCCTTAAAAGAGGTGGAGTTAGCTCGTGAGGCGATCCAGATTGAAAGAAAAGCGGCCATTGCCGAGCTTAAAGCTGAGGTGGCGAAGCTGTCTATTGATATTGCTGAGCGCCTTCTTTGCGAAGAGCTCAAAGATTCAGACAAACAAAAAGCACTCGTTGATAAGCTCATCGATGAATCTACACTGAATTAATAAAATGGCTAGTAAACGCGTAGCATCCAGATATGCCAAGGCGCTCCTTGGTTTTGCTTCCGAAAGGAATGAATTAGATCTTGTTGAGTCAGAACTCCGCATGATCTCTTCATTGATTGCTACGTCTCGTGAATTCGAGCTTCTCCTTACAAGCCCTGTTGTAAAGCCAAACAAAAAGAAGGCTATACTAAAGGCCATCTATAAAGAAAGCTTGAGTGAGCTAACATTTGGTTTTATTAATATTTTGGTAACGAAAGGAAGGGAATCGATTCTGCCTACAGTAGTAACAGAAGCGCTTTCTCAATTACGATTAATAAACAACATCCAGGCTGCAGAGGTGCGCTCTGCAACACCACTGGAAGTGTCTTCTCGTGAAAACATTTTGGCAGAAATAGCCAAGATTCACGACGGAGTCATTGAACTAAAAGAAACGATTGATCCTGACCTCCTAGGAGGCTTTATCCTGAGAATGGATGACAAACAGATCGACGCTTCATTAAAGCGCCAGCTCAGCACGCTGCGCCGAAAACTATCAGAACACGATTACGAGCCTGAATTTTAGGCCTAAAAGAATCTCAAATGGCTGAAATCAACCCAGCAGAAGTATCATCAATTCTACGCGAGCAATTGGCAGGAGTTAAATCTGCAGCTGAACTAGAAGAAGTCGGTACAATCCTTCAAGTAGGTGACGGAATTGCCCGCATCTACGGTCTTAGTAATGTCCAATCCGGAGAGCTTGTAGAGTTCGAAAATGGCGTACGTGGTATTATCCTCAATCTCGAGGAAGATAACGTGGGTGCCGTTTTGCTTGAGCCATCAAAAGACCTTAAGGAAGGAAGTTCGGTAAAAAGAACAGGAAGAATTGCATCTATAAAAGCAGGCGAAGGCCTTCTAGGACGTGTTGTTAATACGCTTGGAGAGCCAATTGACGGAAAAGGCCCTATCACTGGGGATCTTTACGAAATGCCTATTGAGCGCAAGGCGCCAGGTGTCATATTCCGGGAACCGGTTGCCGAACCCCTTCAAACAGGCATTAAGGCGATTGACTCGATGATTCCTATCGGACGTGGACAGCGTGAGCTTATCATTGGTGACCGTCAAACAGGTAAATCATCTGTTGCGCTTGATACGATTATCAATCAAAAGGAGTTTTATGACGCTGGCGATCCAGTATTCTGTATTTATGTCGCGATCGGTCAAAAAGGATCAACGATTGCAGGAATCGTAAGTATGCTAGAGGAGGCTGGAGCACTTGCTTACACCGTAATTGTTGCGGCTACAGCATCTGATCCATCGCCACTGCAGTTCTACGCGCCCTTTACAGGAGCGGCTGTGGGTGAGTTCTTCCGTGATACAGGTCGTGCGGCTCTCGTTGTGTATGATGATCTTTCTAAGCAAGCGGTAGCTTATCGTGAGGTGAGCCTTCTGCTTCGTAGACCTCCGGGTCGTGAGGCATACCCTGGGGATGTTTTCTACCTGCACTCACGTCTGCTTGAAAGAGCGGCTAAAGTGATTGCTGTAGACAGTATCGCTAGCGAAATGAACGACCTGCCAGAATCTTTAAAATCAATTGTAAAAGGAGGGGGTTCATTAACGGCTCTTCCTATTATCGAAACGCAAGCTGGTGACGTAAGTGCATATATCCCAACAAACGTCATTTCTATTACAGACGGACAAATATTCCTTGAGTCAAACCTCTTCCTTTCGGGAATTCGACCAGCAATTAATGTTGGAATCTCAGTAAGCCGCGTAGGTGGTAATGCTCAGATAAAATCAATGAAGAAGGTCAGTGGTACACTTAAACTAGACCAAGCTCAATATCGTGAGTTAGAAGCGTTTGCTAAGTTTGGTTCTGACCTCGATGATGCAACAAAAGCGATTCTTGACAAGGGCGCAAGAAACGTTGAAATTCTGAAACAAGACCTTAACTCTCCACTACCTGTAGAGGAGCAGGTGGCCATGGTTTACTGTGGTACCAAAGGACTTCTAATGAATGTTCCGATTAATAAGGTAAAGCAGTTTGAGCAAGATTACTTAGACTATTTAAGAGCGAAACACTCAGATACGTTGAGCGCCTTGAAAAACGGAAAATACACGGATGCAGAAACGAGTGTTTTGGAGTCCGCTGCTGCTGAAATGACCGCTCAATACGCATAATCTAGACGACGATGGCTGGAGGATTAAAAGAAGTAAGAGAACGCATCGGTTCAGTTCAGAACACGATGCAAATCACATCTGCGATGAAGATGGTGTCTGCGGCAAAGCTTCGCCGAGCTCAGAACGCGATCACACAGATGAGACCTTACGCAGAAAAAATCCAGGCGATACTTGCAAACGTTAGTGCATCATTAGATTCTTCAGAAGGCATTTTCTCAAATAAAAGGGAGGTAAAAACCGCTTTGGTAATAGCCATTACTTCCAACAGAGGGCTTTGTGGAGGGTTTAACAATAACAGCATGAAGTTGGCACAAGCTGCAATCTCTAAATTTCGTTCAGAGGGTGCAAATGTTGTTGTATTGCCCTTGGGAAAGAAGGCGCACGAGTCTTTCGTGAGGGCTGGAAATGACTTCGCGGAAGGGTTTGGTAACAGTTCATTAACCGTTTTCGACGCTCTAAATTTTGACAAAGCTTCAGATATAGCCCAAACTGTCATGGACGGGTTCGTTTCAAAAAAGTGGGACGCTGTAGAGATTACCTATAGCCAATTCAAAAACGCTGCAGTACAAATACCGACCAAAGAAGCATACTTACCCCTGTTGCCACTCACTGCACCAGGAGACGATAAAACGGTTGAAATTGATTATATTTTCGAGCCAAATCTTCAGGAAATAGTTGAAAATATATTACCTAGTGCACTTAAAACCCAACTGTATAAAGCGCTTTTAGATAGCGTTGCGGCTGAGCATGGCGCAAGGATGACAGCCATGCATTCAGCGACAGAAAATGCGGGAGACCTGCTTCAGGATCTTAAAATCACGTATAATAAAGCGCGCCAAACCTCTATTACAACAGAGATTCTTGAAATTGTCGCAGGATCTGAGGCGTTGGGTGGATAATAAAGTCCAATTATCGTAATTTTTATTCTTTGGCCCGGTTTTAGTTATTAGATTACCACCATGGGCTTAAGATTTAGAATTTTCATCGGAATGTTGGCGGTTGTGTTGGTTGCTTTAGTGGCTACAGCAGTTGTTGCATTCGATTTTTCGCAAAAACAAGAATTGGCTTATAACAGCCAGAGGCTTTTAAGAAAAGAGGCTGCTTTGAGCAGAAGCTTAGATTATGTGCTCACTAGGCAAGGAGGAAGCCTTCCGTCGGACAGTATTTCCATCGTTTTTACGGATCACATCTGCGAGTTGGCGGATGTCCACAGACTCACTTTCAGTTTATATAGGCCTGACGGAGTTTTGGTAACCACATCAGCCTCGTTTGAAAATGTGGACCTTCAGCCTGACTTAGCGTTAGACAAGAATCTGCTTAATAATCTTAAACTGAAGGGCGACCGTGTTGTTGTGACGGAAACGCTTGGTCCAAACGAAATAACGCGTGTTCATTGGGTGGTGACCGCCGATGACGGAACCCCCTTATTGATCGCATCCGCGAGATATAACCCAAGACCATTAACCCAAGGGGGCATCAAACCCTTTCTAAGCCGCTTGGTGCCCGTTTATTTGTTTCTATTCCTAGGCGCGATGAGCATCGCTTATCTCATCGTTCAATCAATTCTCAGGCCGCTTCATCGGTTAAGATTAGAGATGGCACAAGTAGACCCCCTAGGCAATACAACATCTTTAGATCACAAATGGAATGACGAGGTGGGGGAACTCGTTGATCAATATAACAAACTCCTTTCTAAGCTTAGAGAAATCCTGATTAGAAGAGCAAAAGATGAACGAGAAGGGGCTTGGAGAGAAATGGCGCAACAGGTTGCCCACGAGATAAAAAACCCACTTACACCACTCAAGCTCGGTATTCAGCAGCTTGAACGCGCATGGAACGATGGGGCCGATGACTTTCCAGATCGATTGAAACGGTTTTCAGCGACTGCAATATCTCAAATAGATGTTCTCGCAACGATTGCAGAAGACTTTGCGCTCCTTGCTGTGGTTCGTGAGGCTGAAATAATCTCAGTTGACCTAAACAATGTCGTGAACAACGCGGCCCACCTGTATGGAGAAGAATGTGTTCATGTAGCGAGTCAACCACATAAAATTCTGGTCGAAGGGGATGCCAGCCGCCTGATGCGTGCCTTCAACAATCTTATTGCCAATGCACTTGATTCGATGTACGATGCGAAATCAAGCGAACCCATTCAAGTTGAGATTACAGAGGATGAAGATTTTGCGATTGTGAAAGTGATCGATACAGGCATAGGAATTCCACACGAGAAGTTGGAGCGTATTTTTGAGCCGAGATTCACAACAAAAACGCATGGCCTAGGTCTAGGCTTAGCGATGGTTAAAAGCATCGTAGAACAATCAAAAGGGGAGGTTTCAGTTGCGTCCAAAGAAGGCCAAGGCGCCACATTCACAATTAAGCTTCTAAAAGCCCGTAAATAAGAGGCCGACTTGGCGAAGCATCAAGATCAAAGGGCGCCACCTGTAGACTCAAAGCATATAAACCATCTGGAGCGTCATCTGGAGCGAAAACGAACTCTGTGATTGTTGCAGACCTGCGTTGCGTTCTGCCCACACCAAAAAAAGCACGGTGGCTTTCTAAGGCCCCTCCATCAACCTCTTTGTCAACAGACGGAAGGTCCAATAAAAGATGCTTCACGCCCCTGTCAACCAATCCTAGTGTAAAATCAACATCCAAGTAAGGGGGATTCGAATTTGCCCAGTCTTTTGATTTCTTTTCGACATCGTTTGGGAGCGTACGAATAATCAAGGCTGGCGGCAAAGGTTCTTTGGCGGCAATTCCGCCAGGAAGTTGAGACCCTGTAATCACAAAATCGCTCCCTTTCTGTTCAGGAAAAATCGATACAAGCAGGCAAGGCATTAACAGGGGCATTGAAATGTCATTGACGGATTCCGCTTCTTTTGTAATGTGACCCAAGCACTCTGTATGCGTGCCATGACCGTGGGGATTGAAGTTGACGTTTGTAAAATTCACAGCACCCCCAAGTGCTACACTGCCCACAAACCCTTCTTCTTTTACAGGTTCAAAATGCGGCCGCCCCACATACCACGCCGCAGGACCTTCTCCTTTGCGGGGATCTCTCAAAGGGAGACTAAGGTCGATGGGTGAAGACAGGTCCACGGTTTTTGAGGACCCATTCCAATGTAAGGAAACATTCATTTTAGAAAATTCCATGAAGTAAAGAAACAAAAAAGGCGCCCTTAACGGGGCGCCTTTCAGTAATATTATTAATTCCGTTGCTTATTAGTCAAAAAGGAATCCTACACGGATCGCGCCGTTAAAAACGTTTCCGAGAGATGTGTTAGAAACCTGGTTTGGATATGTGTAGTCATCGTAGTCAACAAAGATCTCTCCTGCGAGCACATTAAAAGGAAGCTCACCGACGAAGCTGTCAGCAATTGCAGCCCCTGCAGTTGTAGGATCAAAAGCACTGTTGAATTCAATGTTGAATGCCGTGAGGTCACTTGTTCCAATTTCGTGGTTACCGAAAGATGTCATTCCGAAACCTAATCCAGCTTCAAATCCGACATAAATCGCATCAGAGAAGTAGTAATCAGCACCGAAGAGTAAGTTTAACCCCATCGAGCTGTAAGCTTGCTTGTTTGTTACATCCCAAGTGACGTAAACATCAGGCTGCCCTACGTTGTCAAGGTCATTTGCCCCCCATGACTCAATCATATCAGTGCGACTGCCCATCATGTAGTAAGCCTCGATACCGAAATAAGGGCTGAGGTTGTCAGTTCCAGAGAAATGCATTTCATAACCAGGTGCAATTCCAATTACAGTGTTAGATGTTTCCATATTTAATTGTGGGCTAACAGGATTTTCTCCTAGAATCTCTCCTTCCTGCCAGTAAGCATATGTACCAGAGGTAGAGCCGACAGTTAATGACACACGCAACGCCTTGTCATCATCAAGGAAATTACGATACTTAATGGTCGTGCCGTCAATAGGGCTATTGCCAAAAGGAGTAAGGTTTACCTCTACGTTGTGCTCTCCGCCCAACTGCTTTTGCGCCTGTGCGCTTGTGAATACTAGCGAGCAAATCGCTAGAGTGAACATTAGTTTTTTCATACCCTAAATATATTAAATTTCAGTTTTCAAAGTGCAATAACGGGAATACTGAGTAGAATTAAGCAAATATGTAGATATTAACACTCACGTTTTACATGTTAATAACATCTTATAGACACCTTAGTGTTTGATTGTCAGGTGTATATGAAGCTATTCTACCGTAACACTTTTTGCTAAATTCCTAGGTTGATCTACATCACACCCTCTTAAAACGGCAATCCGATAGCTTAAAAGCTGCAAAGGGATTACACTTAACAGTGGCGCAAGAGAATCAACACATCTTGGAATTTCGATGACGTGGTCTGCAAGATTTGCCGCCTCTATGTCACCTTCTGTAACAATCGCAATCAACTTTCCGCCCCGAGCCTTAACCTCTTGAATATTGCTTACAACCTTTTCATATACATCATCCTTGGTCGCGATAAATATGACAGGCATGTCATCATCAATCAGCGCAATAGGGCCATGCTTCATTTCAGCCGCAGGATACCCTTCTGCGTGTATATAGCTGATTTCTTTCAGTTTTAATGCACCTTCTAAAGCTACTGGGAATTGATATCCTCGACCCAAATAGAGCGCGTTTTCAGCGGTTTCAAATTTAGAAGCGATCGCATCGATGTCATCCGCTTGTTTTAGGACGGCCTCAACCAATTCAGGGATTCCGTTTAGCTCAGTAAGTAACCTAAGAAAACGCTCGCGAGGGAGGCAGCCCTTCTTAAATCCAACATGCAATGCGATCATTGAAAGAACAGCAATCTGTGAAGTAAACGCTTTCGTAGAAGCCACTCCAATTTCTGGACCTGCGTGCGTATACGCTCCGCTTTCAGCTTCACGCGCGATACTTGACCCCACAACATTGCAAACACCGAAAACATGAGCCCCCGCTTCCTTTGCAGTTTTAATGGCGGCTAGCGTGTCAGCGGTCTCTCCACTTTGGGAAATGGCAATGACCACGTCGTCAGGACGAATAATAGGATTCCGATACCGGAATTCAGAAGCATATTCTACTTCTACAGGAATCCGAGTGAACTCCTCCAGTAAATATTCTGCAACCAAACCGGCATGCCAGCTTGTTCCGCAACCTAAAATGAGAATCCGTGAAGCATTTTGCCACCTGTCCCAATGGTCGTCAATTCCCCCCATTTTAATTTCCCCCAACTGAAGGTTTATACGCCCCCTTATCGAATCACGAATAGACCGTGGTTGCTCAAAGATTTCCTTCAGCATAAAATATTCGTAACCAGCTTTTTCAATGGCCTCGAGTTCGATTTCCAAAGCGTGGACCTCAGGTGCAATCGCTACATTAGAAATGGTTCGAATCCGAAGACCTTCATTTACATCTAGAGCTGCGACCTCTTCATCTTCAAGGTACACAACATTCTTAGTGTAGGGAATGATTGGTGTAGCGTCTGAAGCGACGTAAAACGCGCCATCTTCGCCCATTCCGATCACCAGTGGGCTTGATTTCCTTGCTGCGATTAGCCTGTCAGGATGCTCTCTGTCAATCACCACAATGGCATACGCGCCCACCACCTGCTTGAGTGCCGATCTTACAGCATCAAATAAACTTAATTCTGACCCCAACATGATTTCCTCAATGAGGTGCACAAGAACCTCCGAGTCTGTGTCGCTCAAAAGCGCGTGGCCCCTTTGGTCTAAAGTTTCACGTAGCGCAGCATAATTTTCAATAATGCCATTATGTATGATTGCAATCCTTCCTTTACTCGCTCTATGTGGATGCGCATTGACGTCATTCGGCGGACCATGGGTTGCCCATCGTGTGTGTCCAATCCCTACATTGCCTAAGAGCTTTTCTTTTCCAACATGCGAGAGAAGGTCTTTTACCTTTCCTTTCTTTTTTCTAATCACAAGCTGAGGGGGCTCAGTCTTTGTTGATTCTATAACCGCAACACCAGCACTGTCGTAACCACGGTATTCTAAACGCTTTAAACCATCAATAAGGATGGGGAAAGCGGGCTTGGGGCCTAGATATGCAACAATTCCACACATACTTCGAAGTTAATTCAGTGACTACAAGTAAGAACTAGTCTGGCGCGATTTAAATCAACACCAGTACCCCTAATAACAACCCCTTGGATAGAAATTCCAGCCCGGCTAGACACGATATATAATGGCGGAACGGGGTCTTCAGGAGAGAAATTACCATACGCGAATCCAGCTTCCCTGTTAAGAAGCTGTTGTATTGTTCGGCTTATGTTAAAACGATACTCTTTTTTAGAAGCGTCATAATTACCTCCAATGTTAATTCCAAGAGAGACTTGGTCGGGTGTTGAAATAGAAACGCCCTCAGGGTTTTCTGTCAGGATAAAAAGTTGCTCATGTGGTGGGTATCGAGAATCGAACAAGGACTCATCAAGAGGCAGGACTAATTCGGCCTTTTGTACAGCACGCTCAGGACCCAAAGAATCAGTAATACAATTTAAAAATGGAATTCGCAATTGGGTTTTTAGCCCTGAACCAGACATGACATAAAGAGACCGATCTCCTGTGACGAATGCCGAGTCTGAAGAAGGTGAATTTAGGGATGACAGCTCACCGACATAATTCTGCGTAAACATATTCACTCGCGCGCTTAAGGGGCTGATGATGAAGTCGTAAAACGAAGTGTCATTGTCGTTGTGATAGTGGAGCCGCATCAAACTTAATCCAGAAGAAATATCAACCCCTGCGGCACCCACACCATCTCCCATGGTTGAGACAACAATGCCTGGGAAGAAATTTAACCACGACTCGTTGTTCTGGAAAACCGCTGTATCCTGATCTAGAATGGTTTGTCCAAACGCGGGGTTCATGTTTAATCGAATCTGTTTCACAACCGTATCCTCCCCGACAATTAAGTCCTGAGATGGGTTAATAGAAATTGGTCCCTGCGAGAGGTCGTTTAAAATGTCATGCGTAACCTCAGGGGAGAAATTTGAGTAATACGCAGAATCGTATGAGAGCGAATCGGCAAGTTGTTGAACGAGCATGCTTTGGTCGCTTAGTTGCCCATAGGTCTCACCGGTGAATCGAAGACTTAAAAAGAGACTGTCCACCTGAGGGTTGGAGCCAAAATTTATTCCTGGTGCACTAAGACGAAGTTGCGTCGCAAATCCAGCAGTGGTCCAACCTATTCTAGGAGTGAAAACCCGACCTAGAACAGCAGCGCTCAGTCTCGCTGTCGAAAGAGAATCTTCCCTCACCGTCACCATTTCGACTGTTAAAGTGTCAGATGTGTAGACCCCAAACATTTCAGATTCCGGTTGAATACCCAGTCCGATAGAGGAGTCAGGCTTTTGACAACCAACAAATACAATAAGGCACCATAAAATCAATAAGGCTGCCCAAGGGATGTTAGCTTTTTGCTTCATCATAGGGCGCGAATATATCTATTATTCCTCGACAGCCTCAAACTTTCCCTCAAGAACTTCATCGTAAAATTGGTTAATTTCTGCAAGATATCCTTTTTCACCAGGGAACGGGAGAACAGGAACGCCAGCAGCGGCCATTTTAGATGTTGTTTCTTCATCCAGATCTTCGGATGCGGTAATGAGTGCGTCAGCATTTTCAATCGCGATGGCATTCATGTTGTTGAAGGTCGCGTTTTTAATCGTCTGAACGTGCTCAGCATCAATTCCATCGAGTGAGACCTTCTCAGAAAGACGAGCGTCTAAAGAGCCCTCAAAACCTTCATCATAGATACTACACACCACTTTGCTGTTAGCAAAGTAGGGGTCATCAGCGTAATTGTTTTTTAGATAAAGCGGAAGCAGATTTGCCATCCACCCGTGACAGTGAATAACATCAGGAGCCCATCCAAGCTTTCTCACGGTTTCCAAAACACCTCTCACAAAGAAAATAGCACGTACATCATTGTCCGCAAAGAGTTTGTCTTGCGCATCGTACAAAACGGCTTTGCGCTTGAAAAGATCATCATTGTCGATGAAGTAGACCTGCATTCTTGCTGTAGGTATTGAAGCAACTTTGATTATTAAAGGGTGATCGACATCATCGATGTTTAGATTCATCCCAGAAAGCCGAATAACCTCATGCAACTGATGGCGGCGCTCATTAATTTTACCAAACCTCGGCATGAACACACGTATCTCACGTCCCTTATCGTGTGTTCCTTGAGGAAGATGACGAGAAATATAACTCATCGGTGTTTCAGGAAGGAAGGGAACCAAGTGTTGGGATACGTATAGGATTCGTGCTTTGCTCATAGTTTGTGCTCTCTTCTGGTTAGACGGACACCAAATATAGCTAATTTTACGCGTAAATCCAAGTAATTACATAGGATACAGGGCGACAAGCCTCCTAAAAAATGAAAATTATACGCACATCGGTCGAGCTAAACCATTGGTTTAACGAACATAATATTCAAATCAATAAATCGCTTGGGCTAGTCCCAACAATGGGTGCTTTACATCAGGGCCACGCTTCTTTGATTGAAAACGCATCAAAAGAATGTGATTTGGTGGTTGTAAGTATCCTAGTAAACCCTACCCAATTTAACGCAAAGGATGATTTAGACGCCTACCCAAGAACAATGGACGCTGATGCCGAAATTGCCAAAGCAGCAGGCTGCAATGTGATTTTTGCACCCACAGCTGAAGATTTATATGGTGGCAAACCAAAAGCAGAGCATATGGATTGGGGAAGCATAACACATTCATTTGAAGGGAAATGCAGACCAGGTCATTTTGACGGCGTCATCGCAGTGGTCGACAAACTATTTGGTGTCATAAAACCAAATAAAGCGTATTTCGGAGCAAAAGACTTGCAGCAAGTTGCGGTCGTGCAAAAAATGGCACAGATCAGGCACCCAAATATTGAGATTGTGAGCTGCGGTTTGATTAGAGATTCAAAAGGTTTAGCATTAAGTTCAAGAAATATAAGGCTGACAAATCAAGGTTTAAAACGGGCCCTAAAGCTTTCGTTTGCGCTCTCTAATGTGGTGGAAAACACTTCAGCAGGAACATCTATAAAAACAGCTGTAGATACCGCCAGGAAAGAGCTACAGGAATCAGAAGGAATAGATTTGGAGTATTTTAATGGGGTTAATTGTCAAACGTTTTCTCCTGATGATGAACCCTTCGATTGGAGCCACATTGTCGTGGCTGCTAACGTTGATGGCGTAAGACTTATCGACAACATTGAAATTGAGGTTGTAGGTTAAGCCTCTTTATCGGTACTTTGTGGCAAACAAAGAAATCATGGGTCCAAGTCCTGTACAAATAATTTTGATTGCCCTTGTGGTACTATTGCTCTTCGGCGGACGTAAAATTCCTGAACTAATGCGCGGCCTTGGACAAGGCATAAAGGAGTTTAAGGACGCATCGAACAAGGATGACGACAGCAAGTCAGACAAAGCTTCAGACGACAACAAATCTAAGTGAGTCCGAGGCTTTCAAATTTGATCGCTACGTGTCTATTCTTCACGCTAAACCTTTTGGTTTTTGGACAAGAAGATTTACACGAGGGAAACTTAAATGAGATAGATACTACACACCTTATTCAAAAAACAAGTGCGCCTTTTTCTTGGGAAGAAGAGTGGTCAATTTGGTGTGAATCTCAGACCTGTGTGAGCTCTGATACTGGGCTTTGGAATGTTATGGGAGAGCCAGATTTAGAGCTTGACACGGCTGTTATGAAATCAAGAATGGCGATACTAGATATGTCGTCGGAGCTGGATTTACAATGGAACATCATTTCGCACAACCGGGTCGCGCTCTATGTGAGCAAGCGCAAGAGAGGGCTGAGTACAATGTTGGGGAGGGCTCCGGCATTTTTCCCTCTTTTCGAAGAGATGTTAGACCGTTCAGAACTTCCTCTAGAGTTGAAGTATTTGCCTATTGTAGAAAGCGCTTTGAATCCCGAAGCGAGATATCCAGCAGGTGCGCGTGGACTTTGGCAATTCATGTACTATACTGCCAAGGCAGAAGGACTGAGAATCGACAGCTATATTGACGAAAGAAAGGATCCCAAAAGAAGTACAGAAGCCGCCTGCAATCATTTGAAGAAGCTTTATGGAATTTACGACGATTGGTACCTTGCGCTTGCGGCATACAACGCTGGGGGCGGAAATGTAAATAAGGCCATTCGCAGAAGTGGCGGCAAGACAAATTATTGGGAGGTGAGGCCGTTTCTCCCCAGAGAGACTAGAAACTATGTCCCCAACTTTCTTGCGGTTGTATACCTCATGGAGTACCATGCAGAATATGGCATTGTCCCAAGAAACATCTTGCCGGGATATATTGAGATGGACTCTGTGCATGTTGAAGGCCCCCTTAGGTTTGACCAAATTGCAGAGCTCACCTTGCTCTCGGAATCAGAGTTGGCTGTCTTGAACCCCATGTTTCGTCAAAAAATTATTCCAGGCCCAGGGGAGAAGTGGGTTGTTAGAATCCCAAATGAATCCGTGGCGGTTTTTATAGATCGTGAAGCTGAAATGAGGCTCATCAATCCAGAGCTAACCCCTGAGATTCAATACGAACCTGAACCGATATTTTATCGCGTAAAGTCAGGAGATGTGTTGGGGACAATTGCAGAAAGACACGGCGTTTCCGTAAGAAAGATAAAAGATTGGAATGGCTTAAACAGTTCTAATATCAGAATCGGACAAAGGCTTATCATTCACGGCGACCCCACCAAACTATGAGATGGCCACTTCTTTTTTTGTGTGTGATTTTGTTCGGTTGTGGAAGCCAAGATGGGGCACGATCCCCACTCCCAAGTAGGGTAGGTGCGCAAGGCGAAGTTCTTGTGGTCTGTACAGATGCGGTTTGGGAAGGTGTGATAGGTGACAGCATTAGAGACATCCTTATGAAACCATATGCCGTGCTTCCCCAGATGCATACTGAGACGTACGAACCCATGTTCGATGTGGTGCACAAGAATAGGGTTGATTTCAGCAAGTTTTGGAAACCCCACCGCAACATTATCGATGTCGAAATTGCCGATAGGGTTGATACTCAGGACCCTTCAGTGGTTTTTTATAAAGAGAAGTATTCACAGGGACAGATTTATATTTTGGCAAAAGCCCGCACCCAAACTGCGCTTGCGGCGAAGATTGGGGAGCGGGCAAATGAAATGGTCAGCCTTTTACATGATGTAGAGGTAAAGAGAACGACTTATGTCACGAAGCTTTCGACAGACGCTGCAATGCAGTCAAAAATAAACACCACATGGGGTTTGGACTTGTTAATTCCTAAAGGCACATATGCTGTAAGAGCGGACACAGCCTTTACCTGGATAGATAGGCAACTTACGAGGTTTCGTGGGAGCAACAATCACGATGTCCAAGAAGGTTTTTTTATACACAGCGAACCCTATGTCGGTTCAAATCAATTTACCCTTGAATACATTCTCAATAGGCGCGATGAGCTCACTGAGCGATATGTTTCTGGTCCCACAGAAGGGAGCTACATGCAGATTGAGCGGCGCATGGCCCCCACCTATGACGCTTTTTCATTTAATGGCGGCTTTGCGGCTGAGGTAAGAGGTCTTTGGAGAATGGAGAATGATTTCATGGGCGGACCCTACTACAGCCTGACCTTTTATGACGAACCGGACGCGCGCCTCATTACAGTCGAAGGGTACGCATACGCACCATATTTTGACAAACGTCCCTACATGAGAGAAATAGAAGGGATTGTCAAGTCTGTCAAGAAATTTACAGATGAAGACGCCGAAAATCAGTGAGAGATAATAAACTTGGCACTGTTTGTTGCCCGTTGTTTTTGATACCAAACTGCCACATACGCCCCCTCGGACCAACCCGCTATATCGAGAGAAATGTCGGTATTCTCGAGAAGAGATTTGCTTAGAATAACCCTTCCGTTGATGTCCCAGATTTTAATTACATCAGCCTCGAGATGACTTTTTAATGTGATTGATGATGATGCTGGAGAAGGAAATGCGGTGGCTGTTGCGTTCGCTAAATCGTCCGAATCGATGGAAAGAGAGATGTCTCCATTTGCAAAGGCGTATTGCCCTTTTCTTAGTGATGAAACTCTGAAAACACCGTTGCCGTTTGTCAACGACCCTGCCTGCCATGTATAGTCCGGATATTGCACCCATGTGGCAGCAGAATGAGGGCGCCACGCGAGGAAAGCATCTTCCTCATCCCCATAGAAAAGATCGTAATCCAACCCCTCGTTGTTGTTACCGACATAGGAAAACCGAGCATCTATTGTAAGGGCTTCAGATCCTTCGATTCCATCTTCCCAGGTTCCGTCCACAGTCCAAAAATGTGTCGAACTTATTTCGTCGAAATAAAAAGCAGTGGGCTCACTGTCGGGCGCAGCCCAATGATGTTCAATCCGAGTGATCACGCTGTCAGTAATGTTGTCGCATCCCATCCTCATTTCAACCCAAGGCATCGTTGATAATCCGGTGGTTTCGGTAATTGCTACGGTGTGATCTAACCTTCCTTGGTTGAGCTTTCCGTCGGCATTAAGCGCGATAAGAATGTAAGGTTCGGGATGTGAAATCGTCACCTCATCATAAGCTCCCCCTACACGCACCTCAACAAGCGTTGTGTCCCATTCGGCATTCCAAAGCGTCACATCGAGTGGTTCATTCTCATGGAAATGATTACAGGCACGTAACTTTTGGTTTAAATACAGCGTGGTCTCAAATCCATCACCCCCATCATCTGTTTCAGTAGCGGTGGAGTCAATAAGCCATGTAGAAAAGCCAGGCTGGTAGACTTGTGCGTCGAAAAAAGGATCAAGGTCTAACCCGGTGACATCCTCAAGCGTTAAACGAAATACATCTGCATCCATGTGGCTGTCAAAGTGGGTTGAAATCACGGATTGGGATGCGCTTCTGTACAGTTCGTCCCCAAGATATGCTCTGAGGTTGTGATGTATTGAGGCGCCCTTGTAATAAGTGGTGCGACCGTAAATTTGAGCGTCCGGCATCGGAGAAAGGGGATGAAATCCCTCGTCTTGTATGTGACACTCTTCCAGCACAAACTGCTGGTTGTCTTTTACAAAATCAACAAATGCCTCGTGTCCATCTTTATACTCAACAAAAAGATGACTGGAGTACTCAGCCGGGCCTTCTTTAATCCACATGTGGTTATGAATCGTGGGAGCGACGAGGTCTCCCCACCAATGGTGACCGAGTTCGTGAGAAAAGAGATCACCATTTGCAGTCACGCTTTGCTCAATCATAAAGCGTGGATAAGAGATATTTGTCGGAACTTCCAGCGCCCCATCTGTGGTGAGAACATACCCCACTCTTTCCCATGCATAGGGCCCCCACCAGTATTCGAGCGCATCGATGGCGTATCCGATGTCAATGAATTTATTTGACATGAGGTTGATGTCTTCCGGTTTGGCAGTAAGCCGAACAGGAACGTCTCCATATTCTCCTGTATGGACGAAGTTGCTGTCGACATAGTTAGACACAGCAAACGCAGCCTGGTGAGTCGTGATGGGGTGTTCGAGTATGAAGCTTCGGGTTAATGTGTCTCCTTCTTCAACAGTCTCTCCCAGAAAGGTTCCTTGAAGGTGAGCTTCCATTCCGTTTGCGCTTCGGACATTCCAAGCGTATGTCGCTCTTTCCACAAAGTTGTCGAAGCATGGATGCCAAACCTTGCCGTAATTCGGGGGGATGCTTGTAAGCCCAATCCCCATGTGATAGATGTATCCAGCAGTAAAGTATACGCCTCCCCACGAAGGGTCCTGTTCAGGATGCCCGCCATAGAAGACTTCTATTTCGTGGGCGTCCCCAGATTGAAAAATGCCGTTCGGAGAAGGAACAATGAGCCGTCCGTTTTCGTGAACGAAACCAGAATTCGCCCCATCGATATTTACAGAGTCAACAGTCAATGAAACAAGGTCAAACCAAACCTCTTCCGCACCACTTTCAATCACAGACATCGTAATCAAGGCTTTGGCCTGCATCTGTTGTAGACCGTAGTTTGTAAGGTCAAGATCCAAAGCGTAATGGACAATATCAAATGTGTCGCTTCTTGAAATCGATTCCGACATGTCGTAATTTTCTACGAAAGACCTATTTCCTATCGTGTTCATGCCGTCGCCCACCTCAGAGTGCACATGGCCATTTAAACCCAAGCCCCGACAACCGATGGGAGAGAAAACCCTTTGATTGGTTGTGTATTCAGATAAATTTTTAATTTTAGTTTGGGCAAAAGAAGGCGTAGAATTCGCGAAAACGCTGAATAAAATCACGAATACCGCAAAAGAGTGTGTAAGTCGTTGCATAGCCACAAAGTACGACGGACCTTTGGCGTATGGAAAAAATAATTGTAGCCCCCGGGAAGTTTATTGAGATTGAATATATCTTAAGTGAATCAACGGAAGATGGTCAATTGGGAGAACTGTTGGAAGAGTGCCCTGCGGAACAAGCCTTTGGATTTAAAGTTGGCGCAGGAGAAGTCCTGGAGTCATTCGAAAAAGCGCTTGAAGGGCTGCAAGCTGGCGAACCTTTTGAAATCGCTATTTCTTGCATAGATGCATATGGACCTACGACAGATGACGCCATTGTGATGATCCCTAAAACTGTTTTTGAGATTGACGGTGTATTCGACAAAGAAAATATAAAAGTCGGAGAGGCAATTCCAATGAATGATGCAGAAGGAAATGAAATTTTTGGTGTTGTAGTCGATGTTTTAGACGACGAAGTGCAGATGGATTTCAACCACCCTTTTGCAGACTTGGACCTTCATTTTTCTGGTCGAATCTGTGATATTAGAGAAGAAGCCTAAACCATTCTCTTAGGTGTAACTTCGCACCATGGAACGTACGGAGATACAAGAATTGGGAGAGTTCGCTTTAATAAATCGACTCACGAAAGAATTAAAGAATAACGCCCCATCTACTTTGTTAGGTGTGGGGGATGATGCAGCGGTAATCGACCCCTTAGGAAAACGCGTGGTTGTTACAACAGACATGCTTGTCGAAGGCGTGCATTTCGATTTGAGCTATGTCCCGTTAAAACATTTGGGATATAAAGCGGTGATATCAAACATCAGTGATGTTTGTGCAATGAACGCCAAACCCACTCAAATAGTCATAGGATTGGGCGTCTCAAATAGGTTTTCTGTAGAGGCCCTCGAGGAGCTGTACAATGGGATCAAGACTGCGTGTCAGCTTTACGAAGTAGATCTTGTCGGTGGAGACACAACCTCGATTACCTCCGGACTTACCTTGTCCATCACAGCCCTGGGTCTTGTCGATTCAGAGAAAATCGTCACACGCTCAGGAGCCAGTGCGGGAGATCTGCTTGTGGTTTCGGGAGAGCTTGGGTCTGCGTATATGGGGCTACAAGTTCTAGAGCGTGAAAAAGAAGTCTTTAAGGAGGCGCCAACGACACAGCCAGAACTCAAAGATCACAGCTACATCATTGAACGTCAACTCAAGCCAGAGGCGAGGACAGACATCATAAGAGAGCTTGCAGACCTTGAGGTCAAACCCACAAGCATGATTGATATCTCCGACGGATTGGCCTCAGAATGCCTTCATATTGTCGCTGCGAGTGGGGTAGGGGTTCGTGTATATGAGGATAAGCTTCCCATGGATTCCAAAACACATGCCACTGCACGTGAATTTAATCTGGACCCTACAGTGTGCATGCTGAGCGGTGGCGAGGATTATGAGCTTTTATTTACAGTGCACCAAGATGATTTCGAAAAAATACGCAACCACCCCAAACTCTCAATTATAGGTCACATGACTGAGGATGTCAATGAGCAAGTAATGGTGACCAATAGTGGCCAAGACATCACGCTCAAAGCGCAGGGTTGGGACAGTATAAAAGCGTAAAAAAGAAGATACATGTGTGGAATAGCTGGCGTTTTCGGAATAGAGAACTTCCCAGAGGGGGAGGCACAATCCGCAGCGTTAAAAATGGTGAGTGCGATGTCACACCGTGGGCCAAATAACACGGACGCTTGGTCTGATAACAAAAACGTATCATTTGGCCATGCGCGTCTATCTATATTCGATACGGAGTCCTCAGAAGCGAATCAGCCTCTGCTTGACAATCCTTCCGGAGACGCGCTTGTTTTCAATGGCGAGATCTACAATTTCCGCTCATTACGCGCTGAATTACAAGCCTCAAAAGACAGCGATCACACGTTTAAATCTTCTGGAGATTCAGAGGTTTTGTTTGCTGCTCTTCGTGCCTGGGGTCTGGATACAACCCTCCATAAGTTAGACGGTATGTTTGCCTTTGCGTGGTGGAACGCTGCCGAGGAGAAATTGTCAATGGCGCGCGATAGATTTGGCATTAAGCCGCTTTATTGGTCCTCAGAAAACGAAAAAGGCGCCATCCTGTTTGCCTCAGAATTAAGAAGCTTACTTGCCTCTGGATACATCGCGCGTCGTGTGAATAAAGATGCATTCACGGACTATCTGAGATACTCTACTGTACACGCGCCTGACACGATTGTACAGGATATAAAGTTATTGGAAGCGGGATGCGCCATAGAAATACAGGATGAAACCACAGAAGTTTTCCGTTGGTGGAATACAGCCTCAGAAGCACAAAAGGCACGACGCCACTCCCAGACAAACGATTCGAATGCGATTGTAAAAGACCTCCGGGAAACCCTTGCTTCTTCTGTTGAAGCAAGAATGCAATCCGATGTTCCCATCGGGGCATTTCTTTCTGGAGGAATTGATTCTACAGCGATCGTTGGTCTTATGTCTGAAATATCAGAGGAACCCATCAACACTTTTACCGTAGCGATTGATAATGCTTATTTAGACGAAAGTCAAATTGCACGAAAAGTTTCCGAAAAATTCAAGACCCAACATCACGAAATCCACTTGACGACGGATGATATACTTGAAAAAGTTCCTTCGGCCCTTGCGGCGATGGACCACCCTTCTTTTGATGGATTGAACACTTACATCGTAAGTGGGGCGACCCACGAGGCCGGAATCACGGTGGCATTAAGTGGACTGGGTTCGGATGAAATATTTGCGGGCTATCCCGTTTTCGATCGGTCTGTGCAACTCATGAAACATCAATGGATCGCTTCATGGCCGAGAGGCTTGCGACGTCTTGTGGGGATGTCATACCAAGCCGTTTTTCCAGGAGAGGGGTCAAGAAAACGCGCAGAAATTCTCGCAGGCAATTATTTTGCCCTCGAACATACATACCCACTGTCTCGTCAACTTTTTCTGGACGCAGATGTAAAACAAATTCTTGGTTCTAAAAGCCTTGCGAATAATGCGGTTTTCGAGTGGATCACAAATGCTTTAAGGCCGGGAACAGATGCATTCTCCCTTCCATTTTTAAGCAAGGTTTCCCTTGCGGAACTCCACACATATCTAGGCCACACACTTTTGAGAGACACCGACATGTTCAGTATGGCAAACTCCTTAGAGGTACGAACACCATTTCTGGACCATAAATTGGTCACGAAAGTTCTCGCTTTGCCAGACAGCCTCAAACCCCCTCGCTCCGAATCTCACCCCCCCAAATCCCTTCTCGTTAAAGCGCTTGATGGCATTGTTTCAGAGGACATTTCTATGAGAGAGAAACAAGGTTTTGTGCTTCCTTGGGACACATGGCTTAAGGGCCCTTTAGATCAAATATATTCGGAGGGAATCGATGCCCTCGCATCATCGGAATTAATCCATGAGCGAGGGTTAAATAAGATTTTATCCTCTTCAACATGGAGTCGGAAATGGAGCTTATCTGTTTTGGGATACTATATCAAGCGTCATGGTCTCAAATAAAATCCACATACTCGTTTCTACGGAGTGGTTCCCCCCAGCATTTAAGGCTGGGGGACCCATCAGAAGCGTATACAACCTCATTCTCGCGATGAAGTCGGATGGGAGAAACCCTGACCTGGAGTTTTTTGTCCTGGCTGGAGCATATGACTTGGGGGAAGAAGAGAAAATGGAAGGCGTGGACGAAGGGGTATGGTCTCAACTGGAAGGCATAACAGGCGTTCAAGTCAGATATGAAAACCGCTTATGCTGGAGGAAATCAAACTGGAAGCATGTGTTTGACGAAGTCAAGCCCGACGTGCTCTACTTAAACAGCTTGTTCAGCCGCGCATTTACATTCAGGCCATTAAAAATAGCACGTGCGAAAGGCGTGAAAACAGTGCTCGCCCCCCGAGGTATGTTGGGTGCCGGAGCGCTTGCAATCAAACCTTTGAAGAAGTTTGTTTTCCTGAGCCTCGCAAGAAATTTAGACTTCTTTCGTGGCGTAGAATTTCACGCAAGCACGGAAGAGGAAGCACGAGAGGTGAAGATGCATGTGCCAGGAAAAAAAGTTTTTGTGGCGAGAAATTTCTCAGACCCCACCCTTAAAGTCCTCCCCACAACACCCCCTTCAGATTCCTTGAACTTGCTTTGTTTGGGAAGAGTCCACCCAATTAAAAATCTATTGTTTGCCATTGAGATCTTGTCAAAAATGAATTTGAATGGCCGAAAAGTGTGTGTCAATATCGTCGGCCCTTCCGAGGATAAAAAGTATCTCGATTCAATCCTTCATTTGTCCAATGCCAGCTTGAAAGTTACTTACTCAGGCGCCGTTTCTCACCAAGGCTTACGCGAGGTATTTAAGAACACACACTACCTTTTAATGCCCACGATGCACGAAAACTACGGGCATGCAATCATCGAATCTTGGGGGTTTGGAAGGCCTGTACTCCTTAGCGACAATACGCCCTGGAGAGATTTACAAGAAAAGGGTCTTGGCCATTGTACACCCCTTGAGCATGCGCCTTGGGAAGCGGTTTATAAGGAGATCCTTCTTGTTTCAGAGCCTGATTTAAAAGACATGTCTTCGAAATGCAATGCACGTTATCAAGAACTGGTATTTGACCCTGAAACTCTAAAAGCAAACAGTGCTATTTTCACATCTGCTTAGATCGCAATTAAACTTCCAACCATGGCTGCGCACAAAAACACCTCAAATCGTATTTCAAATCTTTTCGGAATAAAATACCCCATCATTCAAGGCGGTATGGTGTGGTGTGCTGGATGGGAATTGGCCAGTGCAGTGAGTAATGCTGGAGGTTTGGGGATTATCGGTGCGGGGAGTATGTACCCCGATGTTTTAAAAGACCAAATAAAAAAATGCCACGCAGCGACATCCAATCCCTTCGCGGTGAATGTCCCGCTACTCTATCCCGCTGTGGAGGAGCACATGGAGACGATTGTTACGCTGAAGGTTCCCATTGTTTTCACAAGCGCTGGGAGCCCTAAAACGTGGACTTCACACTTAAAATCTCACGGCATTAAAGTCGTTCATGTGGTAAGTAGCTCAGCGTTTGCGATTAAATCAGAGTTGGCTGGTGTAGATGCGGTAGTTGCTGAAGGGTTTGAGGCAGGAGGCCACAACGGCAGAGAAGAAACGACGACAATGTGTCTGGTTCCTGCGGTATCTCAAGCCTGTCAGATCCCCGTCATCGCAGCTGGCGGTTTACACGATGGCAAATCCATTCTAGCCGCAATGGTACTTGGCGCTGAAGGTGCGCAACTGGGGTCTCGATTTGTAGCTTCTGAGGAGTCCTCGGCTCACCGTGCATTTAAAAATGCGGTTCTTGCGGCAAAAGAAGGGTCGACAACCTTCACCCTAAAGGAGCTTACCCCTGTACGGATGCTTCACAACGCTCTTTTTAAAGCGGTGGTACAAGCGCAACAAAGCGGCGCCACTCCTGAGCGGCTCAAAGAGATCATGGGTCGAGGTAAAGCAAAGAAGGGCATGTTTGAGGGTGACATTGAAAATGGAGAACTTGAGATCGGTCAAATTGCGTCACTGCTCCACTCCGTGCGCCCTGCAGCAGAGATTATTTCAGAGATTGTGAACGACTACCGCGAAACAGGAGGGGCCAAGCTCGGTCAGCGGTTCGAATTTTAACCGAAATGTTTTCGAATGGCCATTGCCACTCCACGACTTACCGCCTCAAGGAGCTCTTCTAAGTTCGCTTCACGGATCTTTTTTACGGAACCAAATTTAGACATCAACTTCTTCTTATTGGCTGGCCCTACACCCTTAATGTCATCCAGTTCAGAATGCAATGACGCCTTGCTTCGTCTTTTTCTGTGGTGCGCCAAAGAAAACCTATGTGCCTCGTTTCTCATTTGCTGAATGACCCTTAATGTGGGTGACCTCTTGTCCAAATAAATCGGCGCAGAATCTCCAGCAAAGAAAAGCTCTTCGAGGCGTTTGGCGATGCCAACGACGGTGATAACACCCCTCAACCCGAGCGATTCAACGGCTTCCATGGCGTGACTGACCTGCCCCTTTCCACCATCGATCACAAGCAACTGTGGAAGGCCTTTCTTTTCTTCGAGCAGACGTTTATATCTGCGATAAACCGCCTCCCGCATACTGGCAAAATCGTCAGGCCCCTCTACGGTTCGGATATTAAAATTTCGGTAATCTCGCTTGGCGGGTTTTCCATTTCGAAACACAACGCATGCAGATGTAGGGCTTGTGCCTTGCAAATTTGAGTTGTCGAAACATTCAATATGAACAGGGTGCTCTTTTAATCTTAGGTCCGCCTGCATGGTGTCCATGAGCCTTTTTGTCGCCGCTTCAGGATCTATCTGTTCCTGATGTTTTTGTTTGTCCTTCATAAAGAATCGGGCATTCTTTTCAGACATTTCTACGAGACGTTTTTTATCTCCTTTTACGGGAATGGAAATAGAGACTCCGGAAATTTCGAGATCAACCTTAAGCGGTGTAAATATTTTTTTGCTTTGACTGTTAAACTTTTCCCGAATAAGCGGAATTGCGGCTTCGAGAATTGTGGCATCCGATTCATCCAATCTTTTCTTTACCTCAAAGGTAGATCCCTTCACGATCGCCCCAGAAACGACAAGCATAAAGTTCACATACCCTGCACTGCTGTCACTTGCGATTGTAAACACATCAACACCATCTATTTTAGGATGCACAACAGTGCTTTTTGCTTGATACTTGTCAAGGGATTTCAATTTGGAATTAAAACGCTCGGCCCTCTCAAAAGCCAAACAGTCCACCGCTTCATTCATCTCTCTTTTCAAGTGATCTCGAACCTCTCCCAGGTTTCCTCTTAAAACATGTTGAATTGATTTTATGCTCTTGTTGTAATCGTCCTCCGGCTGTTTCCCCACACAGGGGCCCAAACAATTTCCGACGTGATACTCCAAGCATACTCTGAATTTTTTATTAAGGATGTTTTTCTCACTTAAATTCAACGAACACGATCGTATGGGATATAATTTCTTACACAGATCGAGCACAGTCTTCATGCTTTTAAGACTTGTAAACGGCCCAAAATACTCCCCCTTTATACTCGTAACGCGCGTTGAAAAAACCCTTGGAAACCGTTCTTTCTTAAGAACAATATACGGGAAGGTTTTGTCATCTTTAAGGAGGATATTGTATACCGGTCGATACTCCTTAATAAGACTGTTTTCTAATAGCAGTGCGTCTTGCTCGGTGGGAGCTACAATCCATTCAATATCTCGAATTTTTCGGACGAGCAATTTGGTCTTGGTGTTTTCGTATGTTTTTCTATTAAAGTAGCTAGACACCCGCTTCTTCAGGTTCTTTGCCTTCCCAACATAGATGACCACACCGGCATCATTAAAATGCTTGTAGACCCCCGGCTGATGAGGCAGACGCCTGAGGATGTTTTGTATGTGTTGCGGGGCCTTCATTTAGTTGCCCAAACTATTCCTTTTGCGCACGTTCTATCTGAGATATTTTCTCGGTAATCTCTAACAAAACCTCCTTCATCGCTACGGGATGTTCCCACCACCAGGTGTGACTCTTTTCAAACTCAGCGGGGCTCACGCCGTGTTTCTCAAAGATTGCATAATACGCCTCTCCCAGCCTCTTACGAACGTCATCATTACTGAAAACCCTAATCTTTGCAGCTCCCTCAAGGATTTGTATGTCAGCCATTAATTCAACGAACTCAACCCTTTCTAGAATTCCTTCAGGCGGATCTACATTGGCCAAATCACGTGAATCTTCAGCGCAACCTCCCCCTACTAATAAAATAAAAAGCGCTGGGATTAAAGCCCTATCTGTTAAACGCAAGACGCTGCCCAGCATGGTTTCCGTTTTCAGTTAGAATATTTACACCATTCCACACCCTCGTCCCATTGACCCACGTGCCTACTACATGGGATTTGAATTCGTGCCCTGTAAATGGTGACCATCCACATTTGTAAAGAATATTTTCGCCCGTGACGGTCCATGCAGCGTCAGGATTAACAAGGACCAAATCAGCTTGAAATCCCTCTCTGATGTATCCTCGGTTTTCAAGTTGAAAGCATTCAGCCACTCTGTGAGACATAAGCTCAACAACCCTTTCAACGGATATAACGCCTTGGTGAACAAGATCCAGCATTGCGGGCAAACCATGTTGTACCAAAGGCCCCCCTGACGGCGCTGAAAAATATTTACCATTTTTCTCCTCAACAGTATGAGGTGCATGATCAGTCGCCACAACATCAATTCTCCCATCGAGCAGTGCGGTTCGTATTTCAGCTCGATCGCTTTCGGTTTTCACTGCGGGATTCCACTTGATGTACGTCCCTTTGTTGCTGTAATCAGCATCCGTAAACCAAAGGTGGTGGATACAGGCCTCAGCGGTAATTCGTTTTTGTGAAAGCGCTTTACTTCCATCAAATAAACTCAACTCTTTTGCCGTAGAAATATGAAGGATATGTAGCCTTGTACCCAGTTTTGAAGCTAGCTCTGCGGCTTTTGAAGAGCTTTTATAACACGCCTCTGCGCTGCGAATTAAGTGATGCTGATCTATGGGAACATTCTCTCCCCACCGCTCTTTTGCAGCTGCACTATTTGCCCGAATCATTGACTCATCTTCACAATGTGTCGCCACTAAAGTGGGGCTCTCTTTAAAGATCCCCTCCAAAACCTTTTCCTCATCAACCAACATGTCTCCTGTAGATGAACCCATAAAAACTTTGACCCCACAAATTCTTTTTGGATCAGTCTTCAGGACCTCATCAATATTGCCATTGCTTGCCCCCATAAAGAAGCTGTAATTCACAGCACTTACCTCATCGGCCCTTTCATATTTGTCTTGCAGAAGCTCTTGCGTTAATGCCTGGGGAATGGTGTTTGGCATCTCCATAAAAGAAGTGATGCCTCCCGCCGCTGCCGCCGCTGATTCAGTGGCAATCTCAGCTTTGTGGGTGAGGCCAGGTTCTCGAAAATGCACTTGGTCATCAATACATCCTGGCATGAGCCAAAATCCTTTTGCATTCACAATCTCAGCGCCTCGTACTTCTTCTAATGCTAGAGACCCTTCTTTTACTTTTGAGATTATTTCTCCTTCGACAAGGACGTCACCGACAAAGACGCGCCCCTCATTTACGATGTGGGCTTGGCTAAATAAGGTTCTACTTCTGGACATGTTGCAAATTTAACCTCATTTTCAAGACACCCCAGAAAGCTTCATTAAAAATATCCATACTCATTTTAGAAGTTCCCAATTCTCGGTCACTAAATGAGATTGGAATTTCTTCGATCTTAAATCCCTTTCTCTTTGCACGCAACTTCATTTCAATTTGAAATGCATACCCTATAAATTCAACCGAATCGAGTTCAATAGCCTCTAAGACCTCTCTTCGATAACCCACAAATCCGGCGGTACTATCACGGACCCCCAGCCACAAAATCAAGTTGACGTATAATGATGCTCCCCGGCTCATAATACGTCTTTTCAGGGGCCAGTTTACCACACCACCACCCTTCACATATCTAGACCCAACAGCGACTCCAGCACCATTTTCTGCACATGAATTTTTTAAGCGAATAAGATCTTTAGGCTTGTGTGAGAAATCACAATCCATCTCAAAGATGTAGTCAAAGCCTCTTTCAAGTGCCCACTTAAATCCCGCGATATATGCAGTCCCTAAACCTTGCTTCCCCGACCTCTCTAATAAAAAAATACGGCTTGCGTACTTTTTCATTTGGGTCCTCACAAGATCAGCTGTTCCATCAGGGCTACCGTCATCAACAATAAGCAGGTCAAACGCCTGATCTAAACCCACTACGGCTTCAATCATCTTTACAACATTTTCCTTCTCGTTGTAAGTGGGTATTATGACTAAACTGTCACTCATCGATTGCTCAAGTGGTCATTCTTAGGATGTTTAGATCTTCTTCGTTAAGATGCCTCCAATGTCCTCTTGGAATATCTTTCTTCGTGAGGCACGCAAAGATTACCCGATCTAATTTTGCCACTTTGTATCCGTAATGTTCGAAGATGCGTCGCACGATTCTATTTCTCCCCGAATGAATTTCAACGCCTATTTCACGTGGATTTTCTTTCACGAAACTTGCTTTGTCAAACTTCACATACTTGCCATCTAATTCAAATCCTTCAAGCATTTTCTCTAAATCCACCTTACTGACCTTCTCTTTAAACGTGGCGTGGTATAAATTTCGCACACCAACTTTAGGGTGTGTCAGGCGCTTGGCCATTTCCCCGTCATTCGTAAACAACAACAGACCCGTAGTATCTCGATCCAATCGCCCGATTGGCACTACGCGCTCCTTGCAGGCGCCCTTAATAAGCTGCATGACAGTTCTTCGGCCCTGTGGATCATCATCAGTAGCTAGGAAGTTTTTAGGCTTGTTTAGAAGAATATATTGCTTTGCTTCGGCTTTAATTGTCTCGCCTTCAACCTGCACTTTGTCAGTAAGCAAAACACGGAAACCCATCTCAGTGACAACCTCTCCATTGACACTCACGACCCCCGCAGCGATTAATACATCGGCATCACGTCTTGAGCAGATACCTGCTTGAGCAACAAAACGATTGAGCCGCATCGGAGCATTCGAGTCTGGAAGTGGCTTGTGTCTTGCTTCAGGCCTTCGTCTTCGCCCCTCTGACTTATATCCGCCTGTTCGTGTTTTTGAAACCTTAGGTTTTCCCTTGGCGCTAAATTTTCCTCCCTTCTTCGCCCCAACTTTCGTTCCGCCCCCCCCCTCAGTTTCATTGGTCTTAGAACTGTTTTGAGACAATTTGCGTTTAGGCAGGAACGCTTTAGATTCAGGTTTGGTTCTTCGGGCGCCTCCTCGGCGGCCTGAACCGGCTTGCTTTTTCATATCACAGAAAATATTTAGTCAACAAAGATACATCACTCTATATAGAAGCCCCTTCAAATACATCTTGTATATGATCTAACCTCCAGCCTCCTTTTGACATCCGTACACGAACCACGTCAAACCGACACTCTATATTCCCCGTCACCTTCATTGCAAGGTATGCGCTTGCAGCCACGACAATGCGTTGCCTCTGTCCTTGTTTGACCACAACGCCTTCATCAATCGCTCTGCTTCCGCGGGTTTTCACTTCAAGAAAAACAACCATACCATTGTGAATCGCAACGATGTCGATTTCGCATTTCCGCCACCTCCAGTTTTTATCGATGATTTTAAATCCAATGGATTGAAGATATTTTTCAGCAAATAATTCACCCCTTCTCCCAGTTTCTGATGATGTCATTTTCATTGACCGAAAGTCAACTAAAAACAGGAGTGGTTTTCCTTGTAATTTATAAGCGAGGCCGGAGAGTTTTTATCTCATATCCGTCGTGACACTGCCGATGACGGTCTCGTCTTCTAGGACTTCTATAAGATAGGTCCCAGGCGCTAAGCGATCATCCTCACCCTCATTTGTATAGAATACACAAGCGTTCAGACGCTCATTTGCGTAATCGATGGTTCTTGATGCGCTATACCCATCTTCATCTCCCGAACGCAGTACGTTTTCATTTGGTCCCGTTATTCTTAGGCGAATGAGTTTGCTCCCAGGCTCTGATATTCTGTTTTCTAAAAGCGTAAAACACACCTTAATCATATCCGTTCGATCAGCCCTTGAAGTTTCGCGCTGTCTTCCTGAAGAAAGAATCCGAACCCCCGTTGCTTCAATTTCGGAACATTGAAGCACCCTTCCTGCCTCAATAATCTCAGACATGTTTTCTTGACGTTCTTCAAGAAGTGAGTTTCTGTCCTGCACCTCTTCAACCCTGTCCCTCATTTCGCTATTTTCGACTGTGAGCGCTTGGTTTAATTGGTTAACAGAATCAATTGTAGCGATATAGCCCTTCATAATTGTCCTTAAAGTCTCAGCTTCTTTTTTTGCGCGCCCAAGGGCCCAATTCCCATTTTTCACCTTTGTCAGAAGTCCATCTACGCGGTCTCTTTGCGCCGCAATTTCGGCAATCATCATGCTGTTCTCTGTTTGTAGGGTATCGTATGAGAAACGCATTTTTTCCAAATCAAAAACAACCTGCTCTTTGTCAATCTCTAACTGGCCATACTCATTCGTCAGGTCATCGTAGTTTTTATTTCCAATATATAGTTGCGCCCCAAGAAAGATGCATATAACAGCTAGCACGACGATGGCAATGAGGGATTGTTTTGAAGTGAGATTCATTAAATGAGCTTTTTGAATATGACACAAAGATGCAAGTCCCGTGCCGGATTTTCATCACAGCACGGGACTTGTTCTTAATATCGACCTTGTTAGTAAAGGTGAGTTCTGAATTTACCCTATTGGCAAGGATTTCCAAACACCCCCAATACAATAAGGAGATCTGAGACGCCGACAAGACCGTCTTCATCTAAATCAGCAACGCACGCTGCAGAAACAGCAGGCGCTTCGCTTATGCAAAGATTGTCAATCCAAAATTCTTGACCTCCAATACGAAGTGAGTCAACCTCGCCAACAATGACGAGTTTGCCTTGATATCCAGTTATAGTAGGAACGCCACCAACAACAGTGATCACCGGATTCCCTGTTATTTGAACAGATGTGCCGCCAATTGAAGTTGGCAGTCCAAGAAGCTGGCCATAGCCATCGGGCGAACTCACCAAATGGCCATTGATTTCGAGGACCTCATGTCCGCCAAGATCTAACCACTCAAGGCATATAGAATCTGTGACAATGGCACTCAAATCAAAAAGAGCTGTTGTGTTGTTTGTGTTCATCACCTGGTCAACACCGAAAGACGCGAGTGGAGAATGAACGATGGCAATCCGACTATAAGTCATGGGGTACAAGAACCCATTTAGTTCATCAATAGACACATCAACCCCACCCTCATTAAAGATAAAATCACCAGGACTTGCTTGCCATGACTGCGGTCCGGGGATCACATCCCCCCATTGATTGCCAAAAGCTTGCGAACCATTGTCGACACCATAGTCACAATCCATCGCGCAGTAAACAGCAGACGCAGCTCCGACAGCAGTTCCTTGAGAATTACTTTCACTGGTCACAATACAGATATTGTCAATCCAAAATTCTTGTCCGCCAATTTTAAGATCTGTGACATCGCCAACTAAGACGACACTTCCGACGAATCCAAAACCTATAGAACTTCCGGTGACTGATACGCTTACCCCCCCAAGTGTTGCAGGGGCAGTCACCAATTCGCCATAACCACTAGGGGTCAAGAACTGTGCGCCATTGATGGTTAATTCTTCAGACCCCCCCATATCGACAAAATCGAAACACAAAGTGTCTACATCGAGGGCAGAAAGATCAAGTCCTGCAGTGACATTATTTGTCATGAGCGATATGCCGCTTCCTGTGAATGTGCTGATGGAGTTGTCAGCCATTGCATAGTTAAAACCAACAAACCCACTTAATGAATGAAGCTCATCTATGTAAAAGTCTACGTCACCAGTAGAAAAAATGGTCCCTCCCGGAGGAACGGGGGTATCAGTTGAGGACGCAATAAGATCTCCCCAACGGTCTCCCAAAGGGAGGGATTCAAAATCAAAGAGCAAATCACAAGACCCGAAGCACCCTGGCGAGGAAGGCACATTGGCATTCGTCACATGGATGTCATCAACTTCAAATTGCTGTCCGCCGATGGTGATTTTGTTAATGACTCCCTGCAGCTCAATGGTTCCGAGGAAGTAGGCTCCAGACGAATGAAGCGTTTCCGTGACCGTCATGGTCACTCCTGGAGCGATGTTGTTTGGCATAAACTCGAATTCATCAATGAACAGTCCTGCACCATTGACCTCAAGGTTTTCGATCCCTGCACCATCAAAGTACTCTATCGTCACGACGTTGGCACATGAATGCGCAGAAACGTTGTATGTCGCGGCGGCGTTTGATAGAACCATGGACAAGCCAGAACCAAAGACATCAGAAGGCATGACGGTTTTTGCCATCGCTAAATTGTAAGTGAGACCAAAAGAATCGTTAAAATCCGTGGTGGTCATGGTGATTCCGTCTTCTGTATAAACAGATCCAATAGAGAGTGGTGTGTCAGCCGGAGCAACAGCATCGTGGGTAAAGATGTGGTCACATTGCGCTTGTAGTGAAGCGACTCCAGAGAGTAAAACGACGAATGAGAAAAGGATGTTAGTTGGCTTTTTCATAATGACAAGATTTGGTTGATAGATACATAATTTTAAAAAGACACATTATAATAAAAACAATAATTGTATTTATTAAGTTTGGAGAAATCGAATGTTGTGATGTCATGAAGCATTGCTTGATAGCACTTTAACTTCGAGATTTCTCTCGTTAGAAAGACGCGACTTTTCGGGTTTGGTTGCTTGTCTATCAGACGAGTATGAAATTTATGACTATATTAGAGCCATTAAATGATGCCAATTTATATAGAACACATGACGTTTATTAACAGATTACTTTACTTGTTTATCGGCTTTATGATGCTTGGAAATCTTGCCGGGCAAACCACATATCAGGTGGGGTCAACAACCCTCACTGAATCAACATTGATTTCAGGGATTAACCTCCCGTGGGAAGTACTTTGGGGCCCAGACGATCATGTTTGGGTGACAAGTAGACAAGGGACAGTCACGCGAATCAATCCTGAAACAGGCGCTTCCTCAGTTGTGCTGTCAAAAGCAGTCATGAATGGTGGATCAGGAGAGCCCGGCATGTTAGGTATGGCAATGGATCCAGATTGGGCGAACACACCTAAGGTTTATGTCGTTTACTGTTCGGGATCGAGCTGGAACGGTACAGAGTACTTAAGTTCTTTTGATTGGAACGGAACCGCCTTGGTAAACGAACAGCAGTTGTTGAGCTTACAAGCAGGAGGCATACATAATGGAAGTCGATTGTTAGTCCTTCCGGACAACACGCTGCTTATGACTACAGGAGATACAGGCGATGGAGGGGCATCTTCTCAGAACATGAATTCTTTAAACGGAAAAGTCTTGAGAATAAACCTGGACGGCTCCGTGCCTTCAGACAACCCCATTCCAGGCAGTTACGTCTACAGCTACGGTCACAGAAACCCACAAGGGATTTGCGCGGGACCTGGGGGAATCGTCTATAGCTCGGAGCACGGTCAAAGCACAAATGATGAATTAAATATGATTCAATCCAACCGAAATTTCGGTTGGCCAAACGTTGAGGGGTTTTGTAATACATCGAGTGAAAACGCCTACTGTAATGCAAACAATGTTGTTGAACCGATTTATACTTGGACACCCTGTGTGGCTGTAAACGGCATGGAATATTACGATCACCCCGCGATTCCAGAGTGGCAGAACAGCATACTGCTTTCGGTTTTGGGGGGATTGGGAGGTCAATACGAAAGACTTAGCGTGATGCACTTAAATTCCAGCGGGACCGCTGTTCTTTCTGAAGACCAATACTTTGCGTCCTTTAATCAGCGCGTGAGAGATGTTTGTGTGAACCCTGTTACGGGCGCACTATACATGGCGCTAAATGGTGGAAGCTATCCCGGCAGCGGACCAAATGAGATCAAAGAATTTCGCAATTTAAATTATGTCCCGCCAACCGCGGTTGATGGATGTACATATCCTGGGGCCTCGAATTATGATGCCGCAGCAAATTTGGATGACGGCACTTGTCTTTTTGCAGGATGCCTTGATTCAACAGCCATCAATTATATCGCTTGGGCAAATGTCGAATCAGACAATTGTATCTATGCCTCACTCTGTCCAGAAGACGTTGATTCAGACGGAGCGGTAACAGTCACAGATCTTTTGTTAATACTTGGCGCATTCGGTCAGTTTTGTAGCTAAGATCACACTCGAGGCAACCTAATTTGGTTTTCGTGCGTTATTTTTAAGACTAAATCTCAATCCCTGATCTATTTTCATCATGAAAAACTATTTCTCTGCCCTTGTAGTTCTGCTTTATCTTGCCCCAACATTTACTGTCCTAAGTCAGTGTGTTGATGGGGAGTCTGAAGTTATCGTTCAAATTCTGACCGACAACTATCCTGCGGAAACAACTTGGTCGTTGTCCGACGCAAGTGGCACCCTCTTAACAGGAGGACCCTATTCCGGACAGAACACGACCTATACGGCGTCAACATGTATCCCCAATACAGGAGACCCATCTTGTTTACAGTTTGTAATAGACGATTCTTATGGAGATGGAATTTGTTGTGGTTATGGCAATGGTGATTTTACGCTATTCATTGATGGCGTTGAAGTAGCAGCGGGTGGAGACTTTAACTATCAGGATGTTGTGCAGTTTGACTGCGCTCCAGGAACAACCTGCAATGATGCGGTGGTATTGACTGATGCAGATTATGGAACTGTAGCTCAGCCCTCAGATAATTTTTGGTACTCATTCATTCCTCCAGCTAACGGGATGTATGAATTTAGCTCTTGTGGAGCAGCCTGCAATACAACACTCTACATATATGACTATTGTAATATGAACAACTTTGGCGACACCAATGAGGGAAGCATTTATTACGATGACATGGAAGGGGGCTGTGGTGATGAGGCGACCATTACGGCCTTGCTCGTAGGAGGAGAACAGATTTGGATACGCTGGTCATCTTTGGACGAAAGTTGTGGTGCTTTTGACTGGGCTTTCTCTTTTGTGGGACCTCCCGAAGGATGCATGGACGCGACAGCATGCAATTACAACCCTTCTGCAGAAATAGACAATGGCACCTGTATTTATGAAGGAGACCCGTTATGTAACGGGCCAGACCTTGTTATTCTCACCGATGCGATAACGAGCTCTCTATATGCAACGACAATGCAGGTGAATGAAACGGATTGTTATATTGAAGAGGGGTGTTTAAATGGCTTTGGGGAAAGGCAAATCATTAGATTCACAACACATATTAAGAACGTAGGAGACCTTGATTACTATATAGGCCAAAGCGGGGAAGCATCTACACAGTTTGAGTGGGGCGCTTGTCACAATCACTGGCATTATGATGGATATGCCAAGTATGATTTATTTGATATGGATGGAGGGTTCATCCCTGTGGGATTTAAAAATGGATTTTGTGTTATGGATTTAGAATGTAGTGATGGAGGTACGGCTACTTATGGATGTTCAACGATGGGCATTTCAGCTGGTTGCGGAGACATTTACTCTAGCGGACTGAGTTGCCAGTGGATTGACGTGACAGATGTGCCTGACGGACAGTATCGTTTAGTGGTTCGTGTTAATTGGGACTATGCACCAGATGCTTTGGGCCATTACGAAACAAATACCGACAACAATTGGGGAGTTGTTTGCATTGAAATTGACAGAAGTGTTGGATATGAAGTCGCCATTATCACGGATTGCCCCGTGTTCACAGATTGTGCAGGGGAGCCATATGGCACGACCATATTTGACTGTGCTGGTGATTGTGGAGGCGCGACCTTAATGGGAGATGTCGACGCAGATTTTGACCAAGACTTGACAGACGCTCAATTGTATACAGAAGGCGTTTTGGGGTCAGATATCCCGTTGACAGCTTGTAATGACATTAATGTTGATGGCTTAATCAACCTTGTTGATGCGGCCACTATAGCGGATTGTCAGTACTGGAATTCCGCACATGCTCATCCCGACAGTTCGGGTGTGCACTCTCATTGTGACTTCCCATCTGTGGCAGTAGAAAACCCGTTTGATAATGTTGAATTTACCATCGCAAATGTAGATTGGGATTTACAATATTTTGACGTTCACGTTCTCAATCCAGACAATAGAATCTATGCATATCACCTCGAGTTCGATGGCATTCAAATCTCTCAAACGGAAAGCTTGATAGACCCTCTTCTTTACACAGGAACCCCCTCTCACGTCCCTGGAGGAATAGATGTGCTTTCTTTAAGTTACGACGGCACCTCTATACCTAAAAGCACGGTTTACAACCCACTTCTTCGTGTTCATTGGTTAGGATCGGCAAATGGAATGGTATGTATTTCTCAAGCGGTTGATGTTGTCAATGAGCTGCTTCAGACCTCGATGACATCTCTTTTTAATCCGTGTATTGAAGAATCAACCTCGAATGGATGTATTGGAGACCTCGATGGAGACTTAATTGTCACGGTCAATGATATTCTCGCCGTTTTAAGTGAGTTCGGTTGTCTATCAGATTGCACAAATGATGTAAATGAGGATGGTGCAGTGAATGTTGCAGACGTACTTCTCGTTCTTTCGGCCTTTGGGACAGTTTGCTAAAACCGTAAAAAATAATTAGTGAAAACGCCCGTTTTAATGGGCGTTTTTTTGTTTTTCACCAGACGTGTTTACAGCACATAAAACACTGGTTACCCACCTGTTACAACACATAAACATAAGATTTAAATATGTTTAAAACTTTTACATAATTAATAATTTTGGTTTTAGTCGAGCGCGACCTATGAAGATATATTTGGGAGGTTATTAATCTTAATAAGGCTGAAGTCAGTCGAGTAGAGAGAAGATGTACAAACAAAAATCAACCAAACTTATTTACATGAATACTTTTATTAAATTTATGGGCACACTAGCAGCCCGCTCACTTTTTCTGTTTTCATTTTGTATGTCAATTTCAGGCGTTCATGCCAATGGAGATGACAATTCGCCTACAGACTTTAATCATTCGATAGACATCACCAGTGGTGGAGCGAGCCTCCTTTCCGGAGGTAACGGTTGTTCGTGTGAAGATTCCGAGTCGTCAAGTAAAGTAGAGGTTTCAGAAGGGGTTTTATACATCTTTGGCACGAATTCAGCAGATGTAATTCAGGTCTCAGATGACCATCCAAATTTGAAAATACAAAATGAATTCGATGGACAATCACAAGACGATATTTACATTTCTAAGTCCGATATAAATTCGATTGTTGTCGTGGTATGTGGTGGTGATGATCAAGTTCAAATGGGATCAATTACATTCCCCACTCTTATAGAGGGCGGTGGCGGAACTGATCAATTACAAGGGGCCGATGGTGGTAATGATACTATTTATGGCGGATCGGGAGATGATCAGATCCAAGGTAATGGAGGGGATGATGTATTAATTGGTGGCAGCGGAAATGACCAGATACAAGGGGGAAATGGGACTGATTCAATTACTCATTATGGTGACAATAGTAGTGGTGATGTGGATTGTGGCTGCGACAATGAGGAATATTGTGACTGCGACGGAAACATACTCGACGCCTGTGGCGTTTGTGGTGGAGATAACTCCACTTGTCTTGATTGCTGTGGCGTTGTAAACGGCGACGGAACGACTTGTGACGGAGCCTGTGGTCCTTGTGGCGAGGGTATCTCAGATGGCAAGTGTGACTGCGACGGAAACGTACTCGATGAGTGTGGTGTTTGTGGTGGAGATGGAATTCCCGGAACACTTGTACTGACAAACAATTCATCTCTCGATTTTGGATGGGGCCTCATAGGGTGTGTTAATACTACTTATGATGAGACGCAAAACACTACTTATTTCCAAGCATTTGAGTTGGATTTTCAAGGAGAGCCCATGTTTACTGTTAATTCTGTTAATGTTGCGATTCAATCAGTTACAACAGGACCTTGGGAATTGGATCTATACGGAGAATCTGAACTTTCGGTGTCTATATACGAACATTCGGGAGGTTCGCAATGGAATGGTTCTTTGGAAGATCTAAATTTAGTTGGATCCGGAAATCTCATGATATCAACCCTTGACAATGGCAGCTTCGTTAATGTTCCATTAATTGCTCAACTTTCGGAGAACACATTAGCGGAAGACTTAGTTATTTCTATAGGCATAATACCTCAAGACAATGGCGCGACCGTATGGCTTGGATCAAACGAAGACTTTGCTGATGCGGCCACCTATTTGCTTTCTGCGGATTGCGATGTACAAGATCCCGTCTCTTTGACCGACCTTGGATACCCAGAAAAAAACTTGGTTCTATCTCTTGAAGGATGTGCAATTTGTAGCTGTGACTGCGACGGAAACGTACTCGACGCGTGTGGCGTTTGTGGTGGAGATAACTCCACTTGTCTAGACTGCTGTGGCGTTGCAAACGGAGACGGAACGACTTGTGACGGGGCCTGTGGCCCTTGTGGCGAGGGTATCCCCGACGGCGAGTGTGACTGCGACGGAAATGTACCCGATGAGTGCGGCGTTTGTGGCGGATCAGGGATTCCAGACGGAGATTGTGATTGCGAGGGGAACTCCCCCACAGTTATTAACTGTCCTGACAATATAACAGTAGAATGTCTGGGAGATGTAATTGACTGTAATGTCGCTAATGCTAACACAGTTCCTCCAGGCGCTGAAATTATCTGCAGTCAGGGAGAACTGGTAGGAGACGAGTGTGGCGGCACAATCACCAATACATATACTGTAACGGACGCATGTGGGACGCATTCTTGCAGCCAGACGATTACGATTGAAGATGTAACAGCTCCTGTGTTAACTTCCCCAGCTGATTATACCGCAGAGTGTTCAGATGACCACCCTATGGATGAGGCTACTGCTATAGATAACTGTGGAGAGGTGATATTATCTCCAGTAGTGACGACGACTATTCCTGGTGAGGGCAATGGTTGCTATACAATCGAACGTATGTTTACCGCTACAGATGCTTGTGGAAACGCTACTTCAGCGACTCAAACGATTTCGATTGTAGATACGACCCCGCCAGTTTGGGATGCATATGAGCCCAACGTAACTGTTGAGTGTACAGATGGTGATGAAAACAGTGTTTTGTACTTACCAATTACTGCGTCAGACAACTGTGGAGAGATTACTTACTCTGTCACGGGTATTTGCGCTTCAGGTGGTTGTCCATACAGCATGATCCGTTTTTGGACTGCTACGGACGATTGCGGAAACGTATCTGAAACAGTAGAACAGTATGTAAGTCTTTACGACGTTACAGCACCTGAGCTTACCATTCCTGGTGATTACTTTGTAGATGCTGACGCTGCTGATTGTAGCGCTGACATTACGCCAGCTGCTGCTGGAGAAGCTTCTGCTACTGACAACTGTGGCGCTGAAGATTGCTGGGGTTCTCAGATGATTTTCATCACATACGTTGACAGTGATTG
>MDSV01199030.1_pt1 | contig 46636 bp, 42 predicted proteins | sample 810851 | NCBI WGS metagenome assembly MDSV01 (sample SAMN05326640, study PRJNA326480) | marine metagenome | isolation source: seawater | place: Atlantic Ocean: North East | collected 2012
ACTCGAACGTTAAGGGCTCCAGCGCCGATGGTACTTTGTCTTAAGGCATGGGAGAGTAGGACATTGCCAGGTCTACTAAACGTGAACTGTATAGTCACTTCATCCTTCTTTTATAAAATTATGCATACCAACAAAACTAGTATCGATAGTAAATTATATGTTATAATATTTCTTATCAACTTATGTTAGAAAAAGTATTTGGCTTATTTGGTACTGGTGGATTTGGAAGAGAAATTATTTCATTTTCTCGAAATCATTTTAAATGTACTGAAATAAAATTTATTGATGATAACGAAGTAAAAAAGGACATTAACGGCTTTGAAGTTTTGTCAAGATCTGAATTCTTAGGTTTGCCAGCAAAAAAAAAATTTTTTAACGTAAGTATTGCTGATAGCAAGAAACGTGAAGAAATAAAAGATTTTTTTATCAGTAATCTATGTGAGCCTATCGAGCTCTTCTCGTCTTTATCCATTTTAAATGATAACACAACCATAGGCGAAGGCTCAGTTAGATGTGATTATACAATTATTTCGCCAAACGTGAATATAGGTAAGTACTTTCATGCTAATAGATTTTCTCAAATTGCTCATGACTGTAAGATTGGAAACTATGTTACTTTTGCTCCTCAAGTAAACTGCAATGGAAACGTCCATGTTCATGACTATGCTTACATCGGTACAGGTGCGATTATAAAAAATGGGACAAAGGACAGACCACTCGTTATTGGTGAAGGTTCTGTTATTGGCATGGGTGCTGTTGTAGTAAAAGATGTAGAGCCCTATACTACAGTTGTAGGTAATCCTGCAAAATTAATAAAATAACTTTTATTGGGTAAATTATAGATATATTTTATTTATAGTATTATAAACAAGTATCTTGGGCCAAGAACATATGAGAAAAATACTTTTTTTAGGCTACTCTAAAAATAAGACTAGGTTAATTGATTATATCAATTCAAAAAAAAACTATAAGGTCGATCATACTTCAAAAAAAATATCATCAATAAAAATTCAGAATTATGATGCAGTAATTAGTTTTGGTTATAGAAATATTATTGAAAAGAAATTAATTTCAAAATACAAGAAGCCTATAATAAATCTTCATATTAGTGTGTTGCCGTATAATCGAGGAGCGCACCCAAATTTTTGGGCTTTTGCAGATAATACTCCATCAGGGGTAACAATTCATGAAATAGATAATAATATTGACACTGGCAACATTATATTTCAAAAACAAATTGACTTCGAATTACTGCAAAATAAAAAAAAACTAACATTTAAAAAAACCTATGATTATTTAATTAATGAAATTGAAAATCTTTTTATTAAGAATTTTAAAAATCTTATAAATTTTGAATTTGATAGTTATAATCAAATGGGAAATGGAAGTTATCATAATGCTTCAGATTTACCCAAAATTCTTAAGAGCTGGAATCAAAATATTTTTTCTACCGTATCAAGGTACAATAAAAATAAATCAAGCTTAATACATAAAAATTTAAAACTACTAGATGAAATTGAAAAAACTAGAAGTAAAAATAATATAAATTGGATGAATATTTTAAGAACATCAATGAAAAGTTCTCCTGAAGAAACACTTGATATATTAAAAAAAATTAATAGCGATGATCAAAAAATATCAAAACTATTTAGAGAATTTAGCAAGTGATTGACAAAACCCCTTTCTTGATAGCAGAAATATCTGCTAACCACTGTGGAAAATTAAACCTTGCAAAAAAACTAATTTGTTGTGCAAAGGAGAATGGTGCAGATGCTGTAAAACTTCAAACTTATACAGCAGATACAATGACAATAAAAGCCGATACAAAATATTTTAAAATAAAAGATGGCTTATGGAAGGGTTTCAACCTATGGGATTTATATGATCAAGCTCATACTCCTCTAGAGTGGCATAAGGAATTATTTGATTTCGCCAGAAGTAAAAATATAAAAATATTCAGTACACCATTTGATGAAAGTGCAGTTGATTTTCTAGAGAAACTCAATTGCCCAATGTATAAAATTGCTTCTTTTGAAATGACAGACATTCCTCTTCTTAAGGCAGTGGCGATGACTAAGAAGCCAGTAATAATCTCAACAGGCATGGCTTCTTTAAAAGAGATAGAATATACTTACATTTCTGCAAAAAAATTTGGTATAAAAGATATAACTCTTTTATATTGTGTTAGTAAATATCCAGCAAGTAGAAATGATTTTAACATTAATAATATAAAAATATTAAAACGGAAATTTAAATGTAGAGTAGGATTTTCGGATCATTCTAAAAATAGCAAAATTGCAGCAGCAGCAGTTGCAGCTGGCGCTGAAGTTATTGAGAAACATATTGCTTTAGACGATCAAAAAGATGGCCTTGATATTAAATTTTCTTTAAAAGGAAAGCAAATAAAATCCTTCAGAAACACCATTGATGAAACTCAACAATTACTAGGTGTTAAAAAATTTTATCGAAATAAGTCAGAAAATAAAAGTAAGATTTTTAGAAGATCTATATTTGTCGTGAAAGATATTAAGAAGGGGGAAGTATTTACTAAAGATAATATCAGACGAATCAGGCCCGGGAATGGAATATCTCCAATTCACTATGAGAAATTATTAAATAAAAAATCTAATTATAGTATTAAAGCTGGTTTACCACTTAAAATGAATTTTGTGGCTACTATTCTTAATAAAAAAGTTTCAAAATGAGAAAAATTGGAGTTGTAGGCTTGGGTTTTGTTGGAATTGCAATGGCGATTTTACTTGGCAAAAACAATGAAGTTCTTGGATATGACATAGATAAAAATAAGATATCCAAGTTAAAAAATAATGAAACACCTATTGATGATCTTACAATTAACAAACACATAAAAGAAAAAGGGTTAAATTTTGAAGCATGCGAAGACAAGCTGAAACTTTATAATGAAAGTAAATATATATTCATAGCTACTCCTACGAATTACGACACTACTACTGGTAAGTTTGATACAAGCACTGTCGAAAACATAATAAAAGAAATAAGCCAAACTAATGCTGATGCTATAATTGTAATTAAATCTACTATTCCACAAGGTTTTGTTTCAAAACAAAGAAAAAAATATCCTTCTATGCATATATATTTTTCACCAGAATTTCTCAGAGAAGGTAAGGCACTTTTTGATAATTTATACCCTTCAAGAGTAATTGTTGGGGGTAAAGATAAAATATCAAACGATATATCTAAAATTCTATTAGAAGGAGTGGAAGCGGAAACAAAAAGTATTCCAGTTTTACTTGTTGATTCTGATGCAGCTGAAGCAATAAAGCTCTTTTCAAATAGTTTTCTTGCCTTAAGAGTCTCTTTTTTTAATGAATTAGATAGTTTTTGTGAAATAAACAATATTAAAACAAAAGATGTAATTTCTGGAGTAAGCTTAGATCCACGGATTGGAGATTATTATAATAACCCATCTTTTGGATACGGCGGATATTGCCTTCCAAAAGATACTAAACAACTACTCAAAAATTTTGATAATGTTCCTAATAATATAATAAAAGCAATAGTAGATTCGAATATTACGAGAAAAGATTTTATTGCTGAAAGGTTGATAAAGGAAGATGTAAAAACTGTTGGTGTTTATAGGATAGTAATGAAAGAAGGTTCTGAAAATTTCAGAGAAAGCGCGGTATTAGGTGTAATCAATAGATTGGTTTCCAGAGGTATAAATGTGCTTATATATGAGCCGCTACTTAAAAAAAATACGTTTTGTAATTCAGAGGTGATTGTAGAATTAGATGAATTTAAAAAAAGATCAGAGATAATAATTTCGAATCGCTACCACAAAGAGCTCAATGATGTATCTGAAAAGTTCTATACAAGAGATATCTATCAAAGAGATTAAGGCTTTATTTTTGTTTAATTATTACTTGAAGAAAGAATGATAAATGTTTATTTTTAATAGTTTACGCGGGGTGGAGCAGTCTGGTAGCTCGTCAGGCTCATAACCTGAAGGTCGTAGGTTCAAATCCTACCCCCGCAACCAATTTCCGTATATGAAATACTGTAAAATTTGCATTACTACCAGTCTTAGACCCAATGCAGAATTTAATTCTGAAGGCGTCTGTATAGCTTGTGAATTTGAAAATAGAAATGAAATACCAAATTATCCAGCGAATAAAAGTCTGTTAGATAAAAAAATTAATGATGTTATTAAAAATAAGGACTATGTAAAAAAAAGTACTTTTGACTGCGTTATTGGAGTAAGTGGGGGCAAAGATAGTTTAAGACAAGCACAATGGGTCAAAGATAATTTAAATCTTCATCCATTACTTGTATGTTGCTCATATCCTCCATTACAAATGTCTGAGATTGGTGGTGCAAATTTAGAGAACCTTATCAAACTTGGATTTGATTGTGAGATTTTCAATCCTTCACCAGAAACTTCAAGATTATTGTCCAAAAAATCTTTTTTTGAATTTGGAAATGTTTGTAAACATACTGAAAAAGTTTTGTTTTCTACTGTTACCAGAATTGCAATTGAAAAGGAAATTCCTTTTGTATTTTGGGGAGAGAATCCTTCAATACAAGAAGGTGACTCAATGAGCTTTGGCAATGATATTTTCGATGCAAATTCAATATATAAGATAAATACGCTTAGCAGTGGAGGAGATGAGTGGATCATAAATGAAGTCGGCAAGAATAAAGCTGCGCCATATATATTTCCTGTGAAAGAGCTAGAAAAAAGTAATGTTCAAATGTTATTTCTTGGTCCCGCTTGGGATGATTGGTCAATGTACACTAATGCAGCTTACGCGTCTTTAAGTGGTATGTTCTTGCGTCCTGATGAAGAAAAATTCACCGGGGATATTACTAATGCATCTATGCTTGATGAAGTTTTCACTAATATAAATATGATGATAAAATATTTTAAATTTGGTTTTGGTAGAGCGTCTGATGCTGTTAATGAGGGAATTAGAAAAGGTTTATTTTCAAGATATGACGCGATACAAATCGCAAAAAAATATGATGGTTTATGTTCTGATATGATTATTGACGAGTATTGTAAATATATAGACATATCTGAAAAAATGTTTTGGAAAAATATTATAAAATGGACAAATAAAGACCTTTTTTCTATTGACGGATTAAAGAAACCACAAGCAAAATTTGAAGTAGGAAAAGATTTCAATGGTTAACTTAGTCGATGTTGGACATGGCAATATCTTGTCTTTAAAAAATTGGATAAATTTTTGTGGGCATAATGTTAAAATTATAAAAAATCCCTCAGAATTTGACGGTAGTACAATCATCTTACCCGGTATGTGTAACTCATATTCATTAATGATGGCTTTAAAGAATAAGAAACTAGATATTGAGATAATTAAAAGAGTAAACAAGGGACAAAAAATAGTCGGGATATGTGCTGGAATGCAAATTATGGGAAAATACATCGTTGAAGATAAAGGCTGTGATGGATTAGGTTTAGTTAAATATACCACAAAAGAATTAAACTCAGAAAGTTCATATTCACTAATAAATAATGGGTGGATCGATATTAAAAGTGATAATATTTTTCAAAACACAAGAGGTATGAAATTTATCTTTGGAAGATATTATTTCAATCATCAGTATTGTATGTATGAAAATGAAGAAAATAATTGTGATTTATTAGTTAAACATTCTATTTTTTCAAGAGAAATTATATCTTTCTTTATAAGTAAAAATATTATTGGTATGCAATTTCACCCAGAAAAAAGTCAGAGTTCAGGTTATAGTATCGGAAAGTTATTCTTATGACTTTTAGAATTTGCGCGTCATTAATTTTAAAAAATCAAGCATTTTATCAATCATTTAAATTTGAAGAGAAAAGATTTCTTGGTTCTACGCAGTCTATCTATGAGTCACTCGAAAGAAAAAAAATTGACGAAATACATATCATAAGATGCAGAAAAGACGACGATGACTTTGAGGAGATAAAAGCTGATTATGAAAGTATTAATTCTTTAATTTCTCTTACACCTATTGCAATTGGTGGAGGTTTATCAAAATCTTTCAATATTAATTCAGATAGTATTAGTTTTGAAAGGTTTCTTTTTAATAAGTGTCTATTTAGTGATATCAGTTTTATTCAACAAATAAAAGATAAGTATGGAATGCAGTCAATTTGTGCTTATATACCACTTAAACTATTTAATGATGAAACCTATTTTTGGAATGGAAGTAATAATTCATTTGAAAAGCTAGAGAAGGATTGTTTCTCAAGGTTTGAAAATCATATTAATGAATTTATTTTTCTGGATTGCATGTCTGAGGGAACATCTGATGGGTTCAATTTTAAATTATTAAAAGATGTAACTGTAGTTCCTGAGAAAATATTAATTTCTGGAGGTATAAATAGGGACTCTCTTGAACGAGCAAGAAAATTAAAATATGCAGGTGTTTCAATTGAGAATAGATGTCTTTTTTACGAGGATAGTTTTATTAATGAAAGCTAAATTAATCCAAACATGTACTAAATGTCTAAATGATAATCGACATCCATTTGGCCTTGATTTTAATAGCGAGGGAATTTGCTATGGATGCATTATTCATAAAGAAAAAAGCAATAATAAATTATTTTTGCAAAATGAGAATATTTTTCAAAATGACGTTAGAGAGTTAAGAAATAAATCATATAAATATGATTGTATAGTTCCAATAAAGGGATCTGCTGAAGATTATTTTGTCGTAAACTACATCTTAACCAAGGGTTTGAATCCTCTCATTGTTATTGTTAATAATCATTTTTTGAACGATCTTGCCTGGCATAATATTCACAACTTAATAACTTATTTCGATGTAGATTCTATTACTTACACGCCTGAAATATATTCATACAAAAGTATGATTAGATCATCTTTAGTAAAGTTTAATGATATTTACTGGCCTTATAGGTATTTTCTTCAAACATATTCTCTAAAGCTAGCTATAGATAAAAAGGTACCTTTGATAATTTGGGGCGGGCTGCAACCCATAGAATATTGTGGTAAATTTAGTCATTTAGATAATGTACAAATGTCCGAATGGTCTCTAAAAGAACATGACTTGCATAGCACTAGTGCTGAAAATTTTCTGACTACTGGTTCAAGATTTAATTTTTCACGCATCTTAAGTTATCCTATTATTTCTGAAACAAAAAAAGTAAAAGGTATATATTTAAGTAATTATATACCTTGGGATCCATGGAAACAAAATTCAACTTTTGAGCATGCAGGATTTTTATCAGAAGATTTTGATCAGACATTTGACCAATATGAAAATGTTGGATCTTCAGTATATTATCAAATACATGATCTCTTGAGGCTAGAAAAGTACAACTATAAGAAAGTTAGAGAACAATTTTCACGTGAGATTCGACATAGTAGGATTACTAGAGAAAATGCTCAAAAATTAATGAAAAATTACCAAAATCAAAATTATTCTATAGACAACTTTTTTAAATGGTTAGATGTTACTAATTCTGGTAAAAAGTGGTGGATAAAACATAAACTACCGAAAACAAGTTACTTAATTGGTAATAATAGGATTAAGATAAATTGGCAAGAATCGTTTTCAAGCTGTTTTTCCAATAACAGCATTGTTCCAGAGGAAAAATTTATCACGTTTAAGAAAGGTATTTAATAATGTCAATAAGTAGTGATTTTATAAGTTTTAGCGATATCACTCAGTCATCGAAAAATAAAAAAATTATTTTATTTGGTGCAGGAGAAATTGCAAAAAAAACAATACAAAAACTCGATAATAAACCTTCCTTCATCGTTGATAATAATCCTAATATGCAAAATATCATTGATAATGATTTAGAAGTAAAGAGTCCAGAAATATTATCAAAATTAAAGAATGAAACAGTGATTATTATATGTACCACGTCATTTGACGAAGTATCAAATCAATTAACAAAAATAGGTTATAAAAAAGGAAAAAATTTCTTTAATTCACCAATAATGAATGATCTTTTAATAATTGAAAAATTAACTGGAATAAATTCAGAAATTATTTTTTCGAGTGGTGCGCCATCAAATGAAAATCCAGATTATGGAGGTGGCATATATAAATTAAGTATTAGAGGAAACAATCATAAATTAGAAAAGAAAATAAATGGAACTTCACATGGAATTATAAAATTAGATAATCATTATATAGCCAGCAATCATGAACTTGGAATAATAAAATTTGATAGCAATTTCAACATTGAAAAAAAAATATCACTTCCAAATGGATCCCGCCCTCATGGAATCTGTTTTTCAAAAGTTTCTAAAAAATATTATGTTGTAGCAAGCTATAGAGATTCTATTTTTGTAATAAACGAAAATTTTGAATTAGAAAAAGAAGTGTTTATATCTAAAAAGTTTTCAAATGAAAGCGAGCCTGCTCACCACTGCAATGATATATGTACTAAAGAAAACTCTATATATATTTCAATGTTCTCAAGCTCAGGAAATTGGAAAAATGATGTTTTCGATGGTTGCATCATGGAATTTGACTTAAATACTATGGAACGTATTGGAAATACAAAAGATCATTTATGGATGCCTCACAATGTAAGTTTTGTTGATGGCGGTTTAGTTGTATTAGACTCTCTAAGGGGCCATCTGTTAAAAAATAATATGAGAAAAATGGGAGAATTTCCAGGTTTTACTAGAGGACTTTATTATGATGGCAGCCTTTTTTTTATTGGTCAAAGTCGCAATCGAAACTTTAGCAAATATTTAGGTGATTCACTAAATATTAGTATAGATACATCAATAATAATTTTTGATGAAAAAACTAAAGTATCAAGGTCGATTCAGTTAGACGCAAGGATTTCGGAGATTCACTCAATAATAGCATAATCAAGTAAACTTCCTTAATGAAAAAAATAACTCCATACAGCCGACAATCACTGGACAACAACGATATAAAGTCTGTTGTTGAAGTATTGAAATCAGATTTTTTAACCCAAGGAAAAATGGTTCCAATTTTTGAAACGAATGTTTCAAAATATTGCAATTCAAAATTTGCTGTAGCTTGCAATAGCGCGACTTCAGCTCTTCACGCATCTTGCTTATCACTTGGTCTTGGTAAGGGTGATATTATGTGGACTTCACCCATATCTTTCGTTGCATCCTCAAATGCTGCACTTTACTGCGGGGCAGAGGTAGATTTTATAGATATCGATATTTTTACAAATAATATTTCTATAGAGCAGCTTGAAATAAAACTCAAAATTGCAAAAAAAAATAATAAGCTTCCAAAAATAGTTATGCCTGTGCACATGGCAGGATTATCATGCGATATGAAGTCTATTTTTAAATTATCTAAAAAATATAAATTTAAAGTGATTGAAGATGCATCACATGCAATTGGGGGAACATATTTAGATTCTAAGGTAGGTTCGAGTAAATATAGTGATATAACGGTTTTTAGTTTTCACCCCGTTAAAATTATTACATCAGGAGAGGGTGGAATGGCACTTACTAATAGCAAACAGATTTATAATAAGTTAAGACTATTTACAAATCATGGAATTATAAAGGAAAAATCATTAAAGTTAAAAAAAGAACAATGGCGTTATAAACAAACAGTACTTGGCTATAATTATAGAATGAGTGATATACACGCCTCACTTGGAAACTCCCAACTTAAAAGAGTTGAGAAATTTGTTTCTGAAAGAAATAGAATTGCTGAAAAGTATAATAATGAACTAAAAAATCTTCCAATTATACAACCAATAAATATCAGAGGATTTAAATCTTCATATCATTTATATATTATTAAACTTCAAAATGAAGATATTCATTTAAGACAGAAAATATACGATGCATTTATAAAAAATAACTTCAATGTTCAAGTTCATTATTTACCTATTTACTTTCACCCATATTACAAAAAAATGAAATTCAAAATGAACTTATTTCCAATAGCAAATAGTTTTTATAAAAGAGCTATATCTATACCAATATTTCCAAGCATGAAAAATTATCAGATAGAGCAAGTTATAAAAATATTGAAAAGAGTGATATGAATATTTGTATTGTGCCTGCTAGAGGAGGAAGTAAAAGAATTCAAAAAAAAAATATAAAACTTTTTAGTGGTAAGCCAATTATTTACTGGTCTTTAAAGGCAATTAAAGAGTCTAATATTTTTGACAAAATAATCGTATCAACTGACTCCTCTGAAATTTCTAAAATTTCACAAAAACTAGGAGCTGAAGTACCTTTTATTCGACCAGATGACCTATCTAATGATAAGGCGAATACTTATGATGTCATGCATCATGCATCAAGATGGATTCAAGATAATTATCCTAAAACAAAAATAGTTTGCTGCATTTATCCAACTGCAATTATGATCGAAAATTCAGATTTAAAGAAAGCATTTCGTAAAATCAAAGATGAAAGTTGGGACTATGTATTTAGTGCAGTTAAAGTTGATAATCGTATACTTCGAGGATTTACCCTAAAAAAAAATGAAGGAGCAAGCATGTTCTGTCCTCAATACCAAAAAACTTTGTCACAAGAATTACCTGAAGTATTTATGGATGCTGCTCAATTTTATTTTGGCAAAATTTCTTCTTGGGTTAATAGAAAAGATGTTTTTTCTAAAAGATCGTTGCCAATTATAATTGATGAAACAAGAGTGCAAGATATTGATGATAAAGAAGATTGGATTAGGGCTGAAAGTAAATTTTCTAAATATATATCTAAGAAAAATTAATTTTTTTTCAATAAAAACCAGGTTAAATCATCTTGTGGTGCTGTTTTGTCTTTATGGTATGAAAACCCATAATCAACTAATTCTAAATTTTTATACATATTCATCATTTCGCCAGCAAAATCTCGTTTAAATAGTTTATTTTTGTGGCCCCTATAATCAATTGCTATAGGTGTTGGGTTATAATACTCAGCTATAAGAATGTATTTAGAAGAACTTTCAAATATTTTTTTATAGGTTGAAGGTAGTTCTTCTGGATTTAAATGAATCAAGACTCCTTTCACTAAACTTAATTCGTACTTTTTATTTGGCTCATAATCATGGATAGAACAATTACTTACAGAACATATTTTTTTACCTGATAGTATTTCTGATGCTTGCTTATTTATTTCAACTGCATGAATTGTTACTTCTGGATAAATTTTTGCTATAGCCTCAATATTAAGACCTATGTTAGCACCAAATTCAATTAAACTAGATAAATCATCTATATTTTTAAAAATATATTTAAAAAAATAAAAATTTGACTCAACCCAGTCAATCGATTGATTTCTATCAATATATTGATCACCAAAAGAACCAGACCAAAATTTTTCTTGTTCACTCATTCCTTACTAATACCTCTCAATAATTTCTTTGTATTCACCATTGTTATCTTTTTTAAATATATCTGTATTTACAAATGAATTAATTGTTTTTTCGAGTTTACTAACAGAATATCCAATATATTTTGCAAACTCTTCAAGATTAGATTTTGATATTTTACCATCAATTTTCTTAACAATTTCTAAAGCTTTTTTTCTTTTAATATGATCAGCTCTTATTTGTATATTTAATTGGTCTGTAGCTCTACCATAACCATACTTTAGATACTTAATTCTCTCGCGTATATCTATAAATTTCATGTCACAATTTTCAATATTACTCCAAGATCCCTCAGGAGGCGTCTGTAAAGGTTTCCAGCCGAGAGTTTTTACAAATTCAGTATGATCCTTTGGATCCCATTTCATAAAATACCCAAGAAAGAAAGCTGAAATATTATTTTTTGCTATTTCTTTATCATTTGGGTAAGACAAAAGTGCAAGATTATTGTCACTTATTTCTTCATCAACCATATCCTCTTCTCGTAAACCCCTCATTCCAGAAAATTCTTGTCTCCATCTTTTATCCATAATCATTTGATGCCTATTTTTTTTTGGACCTCCATATTCAAATTGAGGATTTTCCCCATACATAACAATTGGGATTTTAAATTTTGTAGCTATATTTATTGGCGCAGTAAACATTCCAACATGGTTTACCCAGTAAGGATCACCAATTAGTTCAAGTCCCTTTCTTACAAGCTTTTTAATTATTTTAGGATTAATTGTTATATGTATATGATCTACACCTATTTCTCTTAATATTTTAAGATTATGAATTCCAGTATCTGTTTGATCAAATTGATCAAAAGTAACTGCTAATGGATTTAATTTTAGTATATTTTTTGCAACGTAAACTTGCCATGTACTATCCTTTCCCCCACTTACAGGTATTACGCAATCATAAAGACCACCATTATATTTTTTCTTTTCTAACAGTATTTGGTCCAATTCTTTTTTTCTGTTGTCCCAATTGATATTTTCATTGCTGTTTAATAAGTTTCTTGAATGTTTTTGGTCAGCAGATAAACAAGCATCGCAGATATCCTCATCATTAAAATATAGATCAGGTTTAGTATTAGGAAATAAACATTTTTTACAATATTTGATTCTCATTTAACTCTTATATTAATGTTATTTCTTTTTAAATATTCTTTTAATGTAATAATACTTTCACCAACCCAATAAAATAAGCTACCTGCAGAGATAGCATTAGCACCAGCTTTGAAAGCATCTAGTGCATTTTTTAAACTTCCACATCCTCCTGAGGCAATGATCGGAATACTTGATCTAGAGGATATGTTATTTATTAAATCCAAATCATATCCAGACATTGTTCCTTCAAGGCTCACATTATTAAGAAAGATCTCGCCCACTCCTAGTTCCTCGGCTTTCGAAAAAACATCTGCTACATTTTCTCCCATTTTTTCATTTTTCTTGCCGTATATTGAAATATTCTCTTTATCATAGTTAATATAATCCAAACAAAATACAACCGATTGTCTTCCGTAAATATTTGCTATTTCTCGGGCTTTTTTTGGTGACTCATAGATTAGACTTCTTAACATCAATTTGTCGGCTCCAATATCATATAGTCTTTTTGCAGTGTCAGCTGATAAAACTTTTCCTCCTATGGTAAGAGGCATATTCGCAAGTGAAGCTAAATTTTCAAGTTGACTCATATTATGTTTGTCATTCTCTCCTATATCAACTATGCATAATTCATCTGCCATTCTATTTGCAAAAACTCTTATTGTCGAAACAGGATCTCCTACAATTCTTGGATCTTTAAACTTTACAGTTTTAACTATTGAACCTCCCTTTAATAAAAGCATGGGAATAATTCTACTTTTAATCATTTATAGCCCTAGTGCTCTTTTGTAAAAATTTATTAAAAGTTTCTGACCTGGCTTATGACTTTTTTCAGGATGAAATTGTACACCATAAGTATTATTTTTATTAATTGCAGATAAGATTTTATCACTACCTAAACTAGTATAACTAGATTTAACATTCTCTTTAACAACAGCATGATATCCATGGACAAAATAAAAATTTTCTTCATTTGTTATATTATTAAAAATATCAATTGAATTATGATTATCATCAAATGCTTCATTCCAGCCCACATGCATAAGAGTTTCGTGTGTTTCTAAATTTAAACTAATTACATTACCGTTGATTATATTCAATCCCTTACCAACTTTACCTTCTTCGCTTGAAGTGAAAAGCAATTGCATTCCAAGACAAATACCTAGAAAAAAACCATTGTTTGCTATGAACTTCTTAATTTCCTGTCTAAAGTTAGTGTCATTAAGTTCATCGGATGCTTTTTTAAAATTTCCAACACCTGGTAATATTATGCCTTTATATTTTGAACATTTTGATGCGTCATCAAATACTTCGAATTTTAAATCTAAATTTGTCATTGTATTACAAATTGAAGTTTTATTTGAAAATCCTAAATTTATTATTCCAATCATATCTTTCTCATTTTAAAGATTAACTTCTTAAAGAGTTTTTGAGCGTCCCTTGATGTTGAAAATGTTTTGATAAATATTTAAGTTTTGAAATAGTACTTTTATTACCTAAAGATAAATATTTATGTTGCATTATCCAGTTACTAATTCTGACATTTAAGCTCCCTTTATTTAAATGTTTTAAATTAACCCAGAATTCCCTTTCACTTAATATATCGTATGGATGAAGATAAACTATTGGAGTGAATCCATTTTTATGGCTGTTGTTCATAATATCTATCATTATTTCTTTACTAAATATTCTAAAAAAAGAGCCACCTGATTTTAGCTGAGCCATGTTAAGTAAATAAGGTTTTGTAACAATCGGGAATTCTGTAAAGTTTTGATCATTGAAAACACAATTCTTTAAATAAGATTTAGATATTATTTCTTGATATTTTAAAATATAGCTTGAGTCATATCTAAAATATTTTTTTATAAGTGAAAAGATATCATTTCTATTTACGGGTATTGAAAATGCTGGTGCCCTAAAGCCTATTGGTTTCACATTGCAAGCATGAATTACTGCGTCAATTGCTGAATTCAGTTCGGTCTCTATTTGTTTTAAGCTTTGATTTTCTAAATAGTTATGATGGTAATAATGTGAAGCGATTTCATGACCATCCTGAACTATTTGTTTTAGCAAATCTCTATTTTGTTTAGCGAGTATTCCGGTAGTAAAAAAAGTTAAATTCTTATTTTCATAGTATTTATTAACATAATCATTAACTAGATTATAACTTGACCAAAGTGCTTCACTGTTTGATTTTTCAAGGTTTGAAAAATTCCTATGCATTTCATATGTAAAATCTTCTAGATCTATTGTGAGATAAAAGGATTTCAAAATTAAACGTTAATAGTTATGTAATATCCTTTTTCCATCATTTTGATATCAGTTTTCTCAAGGCAATTAGCTTGTTTAAGGATATCAATTAATCTTTCATAACTGTATAGATAAAGTGGACAATTTTTTAGCCAATATCTAAATCTTCTCTGAAGACCAAAAATTCCAAAAGTACCTGGTATTGAAATATAGATTTGTTTATTACATTCTTTTATAAGTTTTTTTAAAACTCTAACAGGATCTTCAACATAATCAAAAAACCCCATAAGTACAATTGCATCAAATTTTTGATCGAAATTAATTTCAAGAAAATCACCCAATCTAAGTTCAAGATTAGCCTCTAAATTTTTATCTTTAACTCTATTTTCAGTTAGATCTAACATTTGCTGAGCCACATCCAAAGCAACAACTTTTTTTCCTTGCTCTAAAAACTTTAAAACATAGTGACCAGGACCACATCCTACGTCTAAAACAGTTTTGATAGAGTCATTTGATGTTTTATCAATCGTTTCTTTATATCTTAAATAAACTGCTTTTCTAAATAGCTTATCAATTATCTTGTTAAATAAGCTCCTTTTTTTGTCATCCTCATTATAGATACTTGAGAATCCTTCAGCATAGCTATCGAAGAAAGTTGAGATTTTTTTTATATTTGTGTCCATCTTTTCCATAGAAATAATTATTAATTACACAGATTAAGTTATATATTATTTGTAAAGATATATACGATTTACCATTAAAAATAAATTACTTTAAATCATAATATAAGTAAAACAAATGCATATTACTCTAATGACATATTTATACCTTTTTATACCTTTTGCACTGGTAACAGGTTCATTTCTAAGTGATTTATCTATTTCTATTTTAGGACTTTATTTTATTTTTATTTCTCTCAAAGAAAAACTATGGAACTATTATAAAAATTATTTCACTTATATTTTTATTTTTTTTTATTTAGCGCTTATAGTTTCATCATTAAATTCTCTATATTTTGTTGAATCTATATCAGTTTCTTTATTTTATTTTAGATATCTCTTTTTTGTGTTAGCAACAGTTTATTTAGCCAATAAAAATAAAAACTTTTTCGTATATTTGTTTATATCATTATTTATAGCACTTTTGATTGTAACTATTGATGGTTACATACAATTTATCACAGGCACTAATTTATTAGGCTGGCAATTTGATGAGAGACTGTCAGGATTATTTGGAGACAAAAAAGTAATTGGAACATATTTGGCAAGGTTACTGCCCATTATGTTTGGCTTATATCTATTGAATAAAAATTATAATCAAAAAATATATATCCTAATTTTAGCTTTAATTGTATTGGTAGAAATACTTATTTTCTTGAGTGGAGAAAGGTCTGCTTTTTTCCTCGTCAGTCTATCCACTGTCACAATTTTAATATTATTGAAAAATAACAGACAACTTCGTCTAATTGCATTTTTAATCGTTTCTCTAAGCGTTGTTTTAATTACAAACTTTATTCCAGATATAAAATATCGAATGTTTGATCAAACAATTAATGAGCTGCAAGGACAGGATTATTCATACAATTCTCGTACTTATGAAGAAAAAAATATATATACTTTTAGTAAAAATCATGATGATTATTTTAGAACATCATTAAAAATGTTTCAAAGCCAACCAATTCTAGGTCATGGTCCAAGAACATTCAGAATATTATGCAATGAAGAACTTTATTCTAAAAATCAAAACTGCTCGACTCATCCTCATAACATGTATTTAGAACTTTTAGGTGAAGTTGGTATATTAGGAACGTTACCTCTTTTAATTGGATTGATAATAATATTATATTTTTTTTTAAAACAATTTTTTATTCTCATTTACGATAGAAGCATAAAATTTATCTCAGATTTTGATGTTTGCATGCTAGCCGCTATATTTATTAATATATTTCCTTTAATTCCTACACTAAGTTTTTACAATAATTGGTCAAGCGTCATGCTATATTTACCAATTGGATTAATATTATCAAAAAAATTAAATGTTACCTCTATAAATTAGTTTTGAATAAAAAAATCTTAGTAAAAAAGTTATGATTTCAAGTTTATTAATATATTTTAGGAATTTAAAAAGAAGCTACAAAGTGTCTATCACTTTATTAGTTGATACTTTATCAGTATTTTTCAGTTTTTTTATTGCGTATTATATAGTTTTAAATAATTCTAATGCTGATTTAAACCAACAAATTGATACTTTAATTTTTATTATTCCAATAATCATTATTATTACATCGCTAATTACTGATACAACTAGAGTTGTCATAAGTGCTCTTGACCTAAATTCACTTCATAAGTTCTTTTTTTACTCACTGATTGTTTCGATACTTATCATTTTTGTGAGTGACTTTTTGGAATTCCTTAGTGAAAATTATTTTAAATTTTTTATCGTATTTTTTTTATCATTTCTATTCTTGATAGTAGTTATAAGATTAATAAGTGGATATATTCTCGACAGATTTGGTATTTCAAAAAAAAGTAAGACCAAAAATATAGCACTATTTGGCGCAGGATCTGCAGGTAAAAGTTTGTTTAATTCTCAAAGAAACTCAAATAATAAAATTATTACATTCATTGATGATAACAAAAATCTTCTGCATACGTCTGTCTTTGGAATTGATGTTTTAGATCGTCATGGTTTTGAACAATTCGCAAAGGAAATTCAAATTGATGAAATATGGATTGGTATAGCAGACATTAAAAACCGAGAAAAAAAGTCAATAATCAAATTTGCTACAAGATTTACAAATAAAATTAAAAGTATTCCCCCACTTAATAAATTAATAGAAGACTATAATCTTACTGAAAATCTAATTGATATAGATTTAAATAATTATTTAGGCAGAACTAATATAGATATTTCAAAGGATGAATATAATGACGTTTACTCAAAAAAAATAATTTTAATTACTGGTGCTGGCGGATCAATAGGGTCTCAACTTTGTAAAACATTAATCGACTCAAATCCAAAGAAATTAATATTACTAGATAGTAATGAACTTTCACTTTATAATTTAGAAAAAAGTCTTGATCCTTCAAATAATACCAATTTATTTTTTGTTCTAGGAAATTTAATTGATGAAGAATTTGTAAAATCAGTTGTTAATAAATACAAAGTGGAAATTATTTTACATGCAGCAGCATACAAGCATGTTCCTTTAGTTGAAAACAATATTCTATCGTCACTAAAAAATAATGTTATTTCAACGAAAAATATTGTCCATGCTGCCTTGGAATTAAAGATTGAAAGATTTGTGCTTGTATCAAGTGATAAAGCAGTAAGACCTTCAAATATGATGGGAGTATCAAAACGACTTTCAGAGATATATGTAAAGTTATTACTTTCGAACTCCAACATTCATACCTCAATAGTAAGATTTGGTAATGTTCTGGGATCTTCTGGTTCTGTTATTCCATTATTTCAGAAACAAATAATGTCAGGAGGACCTGTTACGGTCACAGACATTAATATGACAAGATATTTTATGTCAATAGAAGAGGCTTCACAACTTATATTAATAGCTGGGAAATTTGGAACTAAAGCTGAGACATATTTGCTAGACATGGGTAAAGAAATAAAAATATTAGATTTAGCTAAAAATATGATTAAACTCGCAAACTTAAATATTAAAGATAATGAGAACCCAAATGGGGATATCGAAATTGTGGTAACTGATAAAAGACCCGGCGAAAAACTTTACGAAGAGCTTCTTATAGATCTCAAGTCAAAAAAAACAAAAAATGAAAAAGTGATGTTATCCGATGAAAAAATCAAAAGTTTTAGTGAACTTCGACAATGCATTAATGACTTTGAGTTAACATTGAGGAGTAATGATGAAAACAAAATTAAGAAATTTATTGGAGAATACAAAGGTTTAATTGGATATGAAAAATAATAGAAATTTAAGTATTGGCATTATCGGACTAGGCTATGTCGGATTGCCTTTAGCACTTGAATTTGGAAAAAAAGTACAAACCTTTGGTTATGATAGGGATAAAAAACGTATTAATGAAATTAAAAAAAACTACGATAATAACAATGAATTTAAAAAAATAGACTTTTTCAAATCAAAATATCTCACTTTTTCCTCAAATATTGAAACACTTTCAAAATGTAATTTTTATATAATTGCCGTGCCCACACCAATTACAAAGAAGAAAAAACCTGATTTACGAATTCTTAAATCAGCAACAAGAGAGACTGCTAAAATAATAAAAAAAAATGATATTATAGTATATGAGTCAACGGTTTACCCTGGTGTAACCCAAGAAGTTTGTATACCTATCATTGAAAATATATCTGGTTTAAAAAGTAATCAAGATTTTACATATGGTTATTCTCCAGAACGAGTAAATCCTGGAGATAAAGAAAGAACCTTAACAAAAATTACTAAATTAATATCGGGCTCAGATAAAAAGACGTCAAAAAAAATAAAAAAAGTTTATGAGCAAATTATTGATACAACATATGAAGTAAGTAACATTAAAGTTGCTGAAGCAGCAAAAGTTATAGAAAATATACAGAGAGATGTAAATATCGCATTAATCAACGAACTGTCCGAGGTGTTTAGTAAACTGAAAATTGACACAAAAGAAGTAATTGATGCTGCGAAAACGAAATGGAATTTTCATCCCTATGAACCAGGTCTTGTGGGAGGCCATTGCATTGGAGTAGATCCATATTATTTAGCTTATAAATCACAAAAGTTAAAATATAAGACAAAAATTATTTTAGCAGGAAGAACTATAAATGAGAATGTGTCTTCAAGAGTAGTGAAGCAAATTTCAGATTTGTGTAAAAAAAAGAAAATGAACTTATCTCAAGCAAGAGTTTTAATACTTGGACTTACTTTTAAAGAAAATTGTTCTGATCTTAGAAATTCTAAAGTGATTGACATAGTTTATAAATTATTAAAAAAAAATGCCAAAGTAGAAGTTTATGACCCTTATATCAAAGATACTTCTTTTAAAATCAATAAAGCAGTTTTGGTCAAAAATATAAAAAAAACATACTATGATATAATTATTTTAGCAGTAAAACATAATGAATTTAAAAAATTAACAAGTAAGGATATATTAAGTTTTACAAAAAAAAGATCAGTGATATTTGATATTAAAGGCATTCTTGATCAATCCATTATTGACGCAAGATTATAATAGTATAGTAAAAACACATGTTAAAAAACAAATCAATACTCGTAACAGGTGGCACAGGTTCATTTGGATCAGCTTTTGTAAAAAAGGTTCTAAATGACTACAGTCCGAAGAAAGTAATAATTTATTCTAGAGATGAAATGAAACAATGGCATATGTCTCAACAATATAAAAATGAAGATAGGATTCGTTTCTTTATTGGTGATGTTAGGGATAAAGATAGACTTCATCGAGCATTTCATAATATTGATGTTGTTATTCATGCTGCTGCCTTAAAAATTGTTGATACTGCTGAATATAATCCTTTTGAATTTGTAAAGACAAATATATTTGGAGCTATGAATATTATAGATGCAGCAATCGATCAGAAAGTTGAAAACGTCATTGCCCTTTCAACAGATAAAGCTTCTAATCCAATAAATTTGTATGGAGCATCTAAATTGGCTTCGGATAAATTATTCATATCAGGAAATAGCTATACTGGTGAAGCAAATACAAAATTTAGTATTGTAAGATATGGCAATGTTATGGGTTCCAGAGGATCAGTCATACCACTTTTTATCAAACAATCTAAAAGTGAAGAGCTAACAATCACTGATGATAAAATGACTAGGTTTATGATTTCAATTGATGATGCTCTTGAGTTTGTAATTAATTCTTTGAATATGATGGTCGGAGGTGAAATTTTTGTAAAAAAAACTCCAAGCATGAAGGTCATTGATATTGCAAAAACAATTGCGCCAAAAGCGAATATCAAAATAATCGGTAAAAGACCTGGCGAAAAAATACATGAGCAGATGATTGGCTTGGAAGATGCAAATCATACTTATGAAATGTCTGATAGTTTTGTAATATTGCCCGAAACAGAAAATATAGCAAAGTTTAATCAATTAATAAAAAATGCAAATAAAGTAAAAAAAGATTTTTCATATGAATCTTCAACAAATAATATTTTTATGACTAAAGAAGAATTATCTAATTGGATAAATAAAAATAGTGATTCTTTATCCAACAATTAAGAATCTTGAATAATACAAAAATTAATCTAAGTAAGACATTTTGCTATAGAGCCTCAGCTTTTAATCATATAAAATTTGAGGATTATAAAGATACTTATCATTCAAAATTTGATGGATTTGAGTTTGATAAAATACATCAAACGATCTATCAAAATTACATTGATACATTTCACTCAGCAAATGATGAAGTTTCTACAAAATACTTTGGATTAGCGTCAGTTAAGATTGTTTTATTAATTTCGCATCTAATATATGACGAGTTATTATTTAATGATTTAAAGAATTCAAGAATAGATTATATTCTGTCAAATAAGATTGATACACTAAAAAAATCAACAATTAATTCTAATCAAGATCTATTCAAACAATTTAATTTCAGTAATTTAACTTTAAAGAAAATTAAGTCGTGCTTAAAGTTAATAAAAAACCACAGAAAATATAATTTATATTTTGAGTCAATATTTAATGATAATGCTTTTATATATATTGGTAAAAAAAACAAAATTGTTTCTAAATTATATTCAGATAATAATAGTAAATCAATAATATTAGATAATGCTTTTTTCTATTCAATTTCAAAAAAAATTAAGATAGACAAATTAGTAGAAAATAAAATTGATGACTTTTTCAAAATAATTCTCGATAGGTATAATCTCTCAGCCAATAGTATTATTGAGGATAAATTAATAAAAATAAAACATAGTTTAGAAATTCTTTACAACTTTATGCATACTGCGCAGAAAATCACTATGAATAAAAGATGTAAAGGCTTCTATGTTCATGCAATTGGACATCCCATTAATAGGTTTATTGCTGCAGGGTTACGACTCTCCGGAAATGAGGTTATTTCAGATATACATGGCAACATGGATGTTACATTAAGAAATAGTATTGAGAGATCCATATATGGTGAATTTTCTATTTGTTCTAGATTAATTGCTAAATCATACGATGAATTTAAATTAGCAAATGAGGTGGCAAAAAAAAACGTGATCGTTAACAACAAGTCACAAGTGATCCTTCACTCCATGAGTGATATTAATCAAAAAAAATATACAAAAGTGATTAATGAGAATGATGTGATAAAAAACATAATGATTGTAGGCTTTCCTCATAAACCTACTTTTACTGTAGGTCAACCCCATTTAAATTCTATAACTCAAATAACATTTGAAATAGATCTATGTAATAATTTAAAGTCAGCAGGCTATAAAGTTTATTATAAATGTCACCCTGATAGAATTAATGAAGCAAAGTCAGTATTTAAAAATAAGGTTGATTATTTTTTGACTGAAAAATTTGAAGAGTGTTACAATTTGTGCGATTGTATTTTTTTTACCTATGCTTCCACAACTGCTTTTGGTTACGCCTTAAAAACATATATGCCTATAGTTTTATTCAATTTTAGCACTAGTGATTTAAATTATGAAAACCTAACTATAATTGAAAAAAGGTGTTCCATATCAAATATTAATTTTGATAAAAGTGGTTACGATAAAATCGATATCAGTAAAGTTAAATCTAACATCGTAGACGCAAAAAAAAAAACAATTAAACACTAAGTACTGTGTTTATAAAATTAAGGAATATTTTTAAAATAAAGCGCAATTAAAAAAAATGTCAACTCCTGAACTACTAATAGCTACAAAAGATATTAATTCAGAAAAAAAGAAAAAAATCTTTTTTCATAAAGCTAACTATTATTGGCCTATGACAGAAGATAAAAGTAAAAAATTTCATATTATTATTATTGGCCATCCTATAATAAATAATGAAATAAATCCTAAAAAAATAATAGAGTATATAAAAAAAAATAACTTTTTAGATAAAAATTTTATATCAAAACTTGATGGAGAGTTTTTAATAATTTACCTTGATAAAATAAACAATTCACTAAACGTAATTAATGATAGATTTGCTTCAATTCCAATCTTCTATTTTGTTTACGATAATAACATTTTTATTTCACAATTTTATTATCACCTAGCAAAAAAAATAATCGAATACGGATTATTTAAAATAAATAAAACTGCCATACTTCAATTTCTAACTTTACAGAGAATATTTGGTGATATAACGTATGATCATTTATCAAAATACCTTCCCTCAGCTTCAAAATTAAAATTTCAAAATAATAAAGTAATAATTACAAAATATTGGGAGCCAAATTTTAAAAAAAACAATAATTCTCTTAAGAAGAATGCCTTAGAACTATCTAATTTATTTAAAGAATCAATCAAAGTTAAGACAAGCAAAATAGACAGTACTATAAGTCTTTTTTTAAGCGGAGGGTTAGACTCAAGGATTGTATTATCTGCTTTTAAAAAAAATGTTGATTGTATTACTTTTTCTGAAAAATATAATAATGAAAGTCGAGTTGCATTTCAGATAGCTAATGCAGTAAATTCAAATATCCAACACATTGAAATAGGTAAAGACCCATTTTCAAAGCACTTAAAAGATATATCTAAGTTAAATGGAGGTATGTATGTTTTTGATCACTCAATATTCCTTACATTAAAAGAAAGTCTAAATAAAAATAAATCAGTTTTCTTTCACGGTCATGGTATAGATTTTTTATTTCAAGGAAAATATTTACCAAAAAAAAATTATAAAATACTTAATAATTCATTAACAAAGAAATTTTTAAGAACAATTGATAATGATTTCACAAATTTTTTTATAAATAATATTCCATATAGACTAAAAAAAATAAATATTTTTAACTTTATCAATTTGGATAAACGTAAATTAATTTTTAATAAGTTATACCGTTCTATAGAGGCAATATACAAAGAAAGTTTATCATACACACAAAATAGCTATGACTCTTGGAACTATATGACAACTCACAATTTATCACGTCATTTTTCTCATGCAAATCTTATGAGCATGGCTACACTTGGTGAGGTAAGATCCATAATATATTATAACAAGATATTCGATTTTTATCACTCAATACCTGAAAAACAAAAAATTAATGGAGAGCTAATTCGTCAAACTCAAAAAATATTATCGAGAAAATTAAGTAAAATTAAGTCCGCAAATGATAATGTTCCAGCAAATCTAAGTCCTTTTTCAAAAGATTTTTACAGAGTAATACACAAATTATTTTTTTTTCTAGGGTTTAGTAAGCAACGAAGTTTGTGGCCCTCATACGAGGATAGAACGCATCCGAGTAGGGATATGCTCTTTCTAGATAGCGAAAAAATGATGCTAAAAGCTATTAATCTAAAAAATTCAAAATTTTTAATTGACCTAGACCTTATTGATATAAATCTACTTTCTAAATTTATTAATAATTGGATAAAAAGTCCATCAAAAGGAGATGGAGCATTGATTTACTATTTAATTACATTAGACGATTTCTTTCACGATCTGACGTCACACAGTTAAAACTTATTATAATTTATGAAAGCTAATAAAGTTTCACTTAACTGTTTTCGTAAAAAGTATCTGTTAGAGAGAAATTTAAAAATAAATAATTCAACTAGAAAGACTTATTTAATGTCACTTTTGTCTTAATATTTATAAATATACAAGTAAAGTATTTAAAAATTTCAATAAGCAATTAATATAACAATGTTAATACTCTTTATATAATCTAATATGTCTTCAATACACTTTGCTAAGTTTTCACAATCTGAATACAAAAACTTAAAGGAAGAGTTTCAAAAATACGCAAATTCCTTAGATGAAATAATACGTGAAATAGGCCCAAACATCCAAATACCAATAAATAAATTGAGTCAATTAGAAGCAACAATACCAAGTGAATTATTGAATAGAATTAATAAAAGAGCTTACCAATTAAATTTAAATCATTTATCAAGTATTATGATTCAGTTGCAAACAATTACTGAATTGCCACTGGGTAACTCTAATAAAGTTTTAGAGATAGGAAAAGGGCAGGGTACTCTGGGCGCATTATTGAAAAATTTTGATTATAATTATAAATCTTTTGATATTGATAAAAACTTAGAACCAGATATTTCAGGAGACGTAACCAATATGAAGGAAGTTGACAGTTCAAGTTACGATGTAGTTTGCGCATTTCAGGTATTAGAGCATATGAAATATGAAAATTTTGACTCAGCAATTAAGGAAATGTGCCGGGTTTCAAATAATTATTTATTTTTGAGCCTTCCATGTGAGCAAAATTTTTTCAACTTTTCAGGGACATTAACATTACGTGAGCGAATTTTAAATAAACTTAGTTTTAACTTAAATTTATTTTTAAAGATACCACGATTCTTTTCCAAAGATATTGATGTAAATAAATTTAATGAACGTAAAGATAATATTAATCCACATTATTGGGAAGTTTGTAGGCCATCCTATCCCAAAAAAAAGATATTAGAAGTAATGAAAAAAAATAATTTGAAAGTGATTAAAAATTTTCACAATAATCAGTTTGCATACCATTGGTTTATTTTGTGTAAAAAGCTCAAATAGTTAATCAAAATAAAAATGAAAATTCTTCTTGTAAGTAGCAAATATCCACCTGAATATTCTGGTTCAGGCAACAGAATACATAATACATACCTTAGATTAAAGAAAAAGTTTGGTATAAATTTTACGGTAATTACTAGTTCTACAATCAAATTCACAAATAAAAAATATAATCATGAGTCCATCGATTGTCATAGAATTTCTAAAAAAATTAATATTGAAAGCAAGTATTTAAAAAAAATATTTAATAAATTATCTTTTTGGGCGGAGTTCATAAATTTTTTATATATTTATCTACAGATTAAAAGGATCGATGCTATTCATGTTGTCGGAAAAAATAATATAACTACTTCAGCAATTATTATCTCAAAAATTTTAAAAAAACCCTTAATTGTTGAATTAGTAAACTATTCTATCAATCCTTTTTACTATACACCTTTTCCCCTTAATTTAATTATATCAAAAAAGTACCCTAAAAATTCATTGGTAATTTGTATATCAAAAAAACTCGAAATTACTTGCAAAGAGAAAGGAATAAGAAACTTGTGGTATAGACCTAATCCAGTTAATGAAAACCTATTTAACTTAAGGAAGCCAAAAATTTCAAAGCTAGATTTATTTGGATTTAATGAAAATGATATTGTAATATTGCATCTTGCTAAATTTATACCAAGAAAAAAACAAGATTTTATGCTTCAGGTTCTTAAATACCTTCCAGAAAGGTATAAATTAGTTTTAGCAGGGCCTTATGAGACATTGGGCATACACAGTAATCGTGATGTTAGTTACTTTAAATCATTAGAGAATATTGCTAAAGAATTAGGTATTAAAAACAGAATTAGAATTATTCCACAGTATATATCAGATCCTGATACATATATGAAAAGATGTGATATCTTCGTTCTGCCTTCAATAAATGAAGGTTTAGGAACTACTATACTTGAGGCATTAGCTTGTGGAAAACAAGTGATTACAAATAGAATAGAATTTGTTTTCGATGTGTGGATTAAAGATGGAGTTAATGGTAAAATGATTGAACTTGAACCAGAAATGTGGGCTTCTGAAATATTAAAAATAAATATTATCAATAAATATAATCCAGAGGTCTCCTCAAAAAAAATCTTAGATGTAGCTTCAACAGAGACAATTGATTTAGAATATTATAAGCGTATGAGGCATTTAATTAATTAGTTTTTTGAAATTATAATTATAAAAGTTATTAATTATGAAAATAGCAATTATTGCTTTCAGCTCTCTTCCAGACTCGGTTGGTGGAGTGCAGATATTTACGTTAAACTTGATAAAGTATTTGTTAAGTAAAGGTCATAAAGTTGATTTGTATCTCCCTAAAAAAGTTGCAAAAAAACTGTTGGGATCAAATTTGATAAATGAAAAAAATCTACAAATTCGTTCAATATTTTTTTCCGAACATTTTTTTATTAGATTTTTTCCTTTTATTATAAGAATAATTATTTCTTACTACCAAACAAAAAATAATTATAGTTTATGGCAGGCTATCGGTGCATATCCTGCAGGATACATAATTAGCCACTTAAGAAAAGTTCCAACATTTCTTCGTTGTCATGGCGATGATATCCAAAAGAGTAAAAAACTGAATTATGGATTGCGATTGAATAGAAGTCTTGAATTAAAGATTATTAAGACATTAAAAAATATTGATCATCTTGTGGCTTTAACTGAAACTGTAAAAATTGAATATATTGCACTTGGGGCAAATAATCAAAAAATTAAAATTATACCTAACGGTATCAATCTTGAAAGTTTCAAAGATAAAACAAAAATGAAATTTTTTTCTGACCAAAAAATTAAATTATTAACTACTGGAAGATATCACAAAAAAAAAGGGTATGAGCTTATTGTACCCTGTGCAAAACAATTAATTAATAGAGGTTATAATATTGAATGGAAAATAATTGGAAGGAATACTAGATTATTAGAAAACCTAATAATAAGTAATAATTTAGAAAATGTAATTTTTCTAAAGGAAAATATTGGAGTTGTAAATCAAGCAAAAAATAATATTCAATTTCCGTCAGAGGAAATGATTAATGAATATTTTTTATCAGACATCTATGTTTTTCCATCTCTACTAGAGACCTTTGGGATGGTTTTATTAGAGGCTATGGCTGCTGGTATGCCCGTTATAACAACAAATGCACCAGGATGTAGGGATGTAGTTAAGCACAGAGTCACAGGGTTAATTTCAAAAGTGGGTGATAGTAATGATTTGGCTACTAATATTGAAAATATTATTAATGACAAAAAATTGCGACAAATGTTAATAGTTAATGGAAATAAACATGCAAGTAATCACGATTGGAGAGATGTGTTTAAAAAATATGAAGAGTTATATGTTTCCGCATTTCATGGCAATGGTTCATGAGCGAATATCGTAAAGATATACAAATTTTAAGAGGGTTTTCAATTATTTATGTCTTATTATTTCACCTAAATTTTGAATTTTTTAAAAATGGTTTTCTCGGAGTTGATATTTTTTTCGTATTAAGTGGATACCTTATTTATTCTATTTCTCAAAAATATAATTCTCAAATCTTTTACATAAGAAGAATCAATAGAATACTCCCAGCATACATAATAATCATACTGTTTGTATTTTTTCTTTCTTTTTTTATTTTAAATTATATTGAATTTCAAAATATATTAACACAGGTTTTAGGTTCCCTATTTCTCATTCCAAATATGATATTTTGGTACGAGAATTCATATTTTAGTAAAGATACCTTTAGGCCACTATTACATCTTTGGTCTTTAGGAATTGAAATACAATTTTATATAATAGCACCATTGATAATTCTAATTAGCAAAAAATATAAGTATTTTTTAATTTTTGTTTTTATATCTTCGCTTCTTTTATGTTTTCTATTTTTGCTAATTTCTCCTAAAACGGCATTTTTTTTGATGCCAACTAGATTGTGGGAGTTTTTATTAGGTTTTTTTGCAGCAATTGTAATTAATAGAAAATTTATTATTAAAGACTCAACTAGATTTATTTTATTTATTTTATCCACTTTAATTATTTTATTAATTCCAATAATGCCAATTGATCCCTATGATTTATCGTTAATAAATGGGCATCCTGGATTTTTCTCATTACTTACATGTGTAGCTGTATTCTTACTATTAATTCTAGGAATTCCAAAAATAATAATTCAAAATCCTATTTCAAGAATTTTTGAGACATTTGGAAAATATAGTTATTCAATTTATATACTTCATTTTCCAATTATAACATTTTCTCTTTATAGTACTTTTGAAGGAAATAATCTCAACTTTTCAAGTAATTTTTACTTAATAGTTTGTGCTATTTTAATTATGTTTATTAGTTATTATTTCTACAATCTTGTAGAAAAAAAATTAAACAATGGAAGTAGATTTGTTTTTAAATCTAACTTTTCATATGTCGTATTATTTTCCTTTTTACTAATTACTGCTATTTCGTTACTTGATATAAAAAAGCATTTTTATTCTCAACAAGAAATGAAAATTTACGAGTCTTTTTATGATAAAAATTATTACCGATGTGGTAAAATATTTAGAATTATAAATCCTCTCGAAAACATTTGTGATTTAAATATTGTACATAAAGACAATAATTCGAATAAATCTGTAATACTTGTTGGAAATAGTCATGCAGATAGTTTAAAGAAAATTTTTATTCAAAATGCTATAGAACAATCTATAAATCTTTACTTTGTCGTAGAAAATAACCCTCTCATGCCCAATGGAATGGCACCTGAAAAGTTAATAGAGGAAATAAAGAAAAAAAATATAGGTAAAATAATTCTTCATTTTTCTGCAAATCAGCCATCGCCAACAGTAATTAAGGAACTAGTTAAATTAGCAGAAAAATCAGCCATTAAAATTAATCTTATCTTGCCAATACCAACTTACAAAGAGAGTGTTCCACTAATTTTATTACAAGGCAATAATTTATTACTTGAAAATAATACTCAACATAAAATAGACTATCTTGAGAAAAATAGTAAATTCATTAATGAAATTCGTGATATAAATAGCCCAATTTTTAAAGTTTTCCAAACAGTTGACTTCTTTTGTGATACAAGATGCAGGTTAAAGGATGAAAATGATCGTCCATTATATTTTGATAAAAGTCACCTCACTAATACTGGCGCAAGAAGACTTGAAAATATAATTAAAAAATCAATTCTAGAATAAATTAAATGAGTACCTTTATTAAATATTTAAAATTTTTTTCTGCAAGGCTTGGAATCCGATTATATTTTTTATTTTTCATAGCCTTAGCAGCAGCTATTCTTGAGGTTATAAGTATCACCTTTTTTATACCTTTATTAGCTGGCCTTGAGTCTGAAACTGAAATAAATAAAATAATTAGAGAAATTTTTATTTTTGCTGGGTTTGACTATAATTTAAATACAATATTAATTTTAATTTTCAGTCTTATTCTTTTAAGAACAATTTTTTTAATCTTTGAAGGCGCTATTAGGGGAAAAATCTTATCAGACTTATTGGTTGATTTACGCTTTGATTTATCAAAAAAAGTTTTTGGCTTAAGCTATCTTGAATTTTTAAATTATTCTTCTGGATATATTAATAATGCATTAATAACAGAATTAAATAGACTAATTTTTTCTTTTAAACTAATGATTTCTCTGATCATTATGGGTTTATTTTCTATAGCTTATGTTATTTTGCCAGCTATATTTAATCCTTTTATTGTTATTTTGCCAGTGGCATTTGGACTAATTATACTTCCTATAATAAAGATACTTAACATTAAGACCAAAAACGTTTCGATTGAAACGTCAAAATATTCAGCTGGAATACAAACATTTTTTTTACAAGCTTTTAACAGCTTTAAATATCTTAAGGCAACAAACAATGAAGAAAATCTTCAAGAGAAAATTCATTCAGAAAGCATACAGTATGGAAAAAAGCAATATCAAGAATCACTACTTCAAAGTATTTCACAATTTGCTTTTGAACCTTTGCTAGCTTTAAGTGTAGTAATCATAATATTTTATTCAATTAATTACTCAGGAACTAACTTAGTTGAGATCTTTATCTTAATAGCGATGGTTGTTAACTCCCTAAGAAAATTGCTTGGCATGCAACAGAATTATCGAAAAATACTTAATACGTGGGGAAGTATTGGTGTGATAGAACGTTTACAAGAAGAACTTAAGCATGGATCAGAAATAAATACTCAACTAACTTACACTAATGATATTGATGATCTTAACAATTTATGTTTTGAGAATGTAACTTTTGCATACAACAATATGAATGTATTACAAAATGTTTCTTTTTGCATAAAAAGCGGTGAAAAGCTTGGTATAGTTGGAGAGTCTGGTTCAGGAAAATCAACACTTGTAAATTTATTAATTGGTCTTTTACACCCCTCTAAAGGAATAGTGAGTTATAATGGTATATCTATAAAAGAAATTGGAGTTTCAGACTTTAGATCTAATGTTGGTTATGTAACTCAAGAAAATGTAATTTTTAATGATACAATTAAAAATAATATTACATTATGGCAGCAAAGGCCATCTCAACAAAAATTAAAAAATGTATGTAAACTTGCAAATATCGAAAACTATATAGAAAATTTAGATAAAAAGTATGATACTTTATTAGGTGAATCAGGTCTGAATATTTCTGGTGGCCAGAGACAAAGAATTTGCATAGCACGAGAATTATATAGAGATAATAAAATAATAATTTTTGACGAAGCCACAAGTGCGTTAGATACAGAAAATGAAATTTTTATTAGAGATTCAATAATTAAAAGTAAATCAAATATTTCGATGGTTATTGTTGCACATAGATTATCGACAATTATTAATTGTGATAAAATTATTTGTCTTCATAAAGGAAAAATTATTGAAAGTGGAAATTTTAAAGAATTGATGAAAAAGGAAGGTCACTTTTCAAAATTATATAATTTACAAACAGCCGATGAAATTTAGTCTATGGGAATAAATTTTAATAAAACAAAATTAATGCTTGAAGCAAAAAGAAATGGAGCAAGCTTTGATAAAATACTAACGCTTGGGCATCAAAAAAATAATATGGTTTTTTCTGAAATTAAAAAACTCAAAAAAAATTATCATATTTTAGGCAATGAAATAAATATTAGTGATTTTAAATATAGATCATATATGGATAAATTTTTTAATTTATTCCTAGGAGTAAAAGAAATTGATGTAATTGATTACTCAGATTATGAGGGTGCAAATATTGTTCACGACCTTAACCTACCTATTCCTGATGATTTAAATTCTAGATACGATGTTGTGATTGATGGTGGAACACTTGAACACATATTTAATTTTCCTGTAGCAATTAAAAACTGTATGAAGATGACTAAGGTTGGTGGGAGTATATTTATATTTTCTATGTCAAATAATCACTGTGGACACGGATTTTATCAATTTAGTCCAGAATTATTTTTTAGAATTTTTGATTCTGAAAACGGATTTGAAGTCAAAAAATTAATAATTAATGAACATCCATTTCCTGGAGCTGAACTTAGCAAAAAAAGTATTGGCTATGAGGTCGTTGACCCAAAGGAGATTGGCAGAAGAATAAACATAGTTAATAATAAGCCTTTGGGAATCATGGTACATGCAAAAAAAATAAAAGATATGGAAATTTTTACCAAATTCCCATACCAAAGTGATTATAGCCAAGCTTGGAATAAAAAAAATGCCAAACATAAAAAGGAAAGATTATATAAAAGAATAGTTAAAAAAATTCTTAATAAGTTTCCATTAACTATTAAAAATTATTTTTATGGTAAAATTCAATTATATCAATCCAGCATTTCTAATCATAGAAAACATTTTAAAATATGGAAATAAATACATTTTAAATGTTATCAATATTTTCTTATCTAGGTATTTTTATAGTATTTTACTCTTTCCTAAATTTAATAAAAAATATTTTTAATTACGAAAAATATTCGATTGAAATTAATTTTCTCTTCTCAGCAATATTGATTGCCTATTCTTATAGAATGCTAAGAGCTCTTTCTATAGACCATTTTTTTTGGATTATAATTTATCCATTAATTATACTTGTCTACTTATCAATACAATTTCTAAAAACTAATAAAATTAAAAACATTGACCTAGTTGATATTTTATTTTTTTTATTTTTTTTAAATGGTGTTTTTTCTACTATTTTTTCAATAATTCTTAGTACAGATTACGTTATTGGTGTTACCAAATTTGTTCATTTTTATTTCCCTGTATTATTGTATTTTCTATGCAGAATAATTACCTCTAATAATTCAAAAGCACATATTCAAATAATTAACTTTGTTTGGATTATATCAACTTTGTTAATCCTAGATTTCGTGCTCGAATATTATTTTATTTCCTATTTAGGCAATCCATCTGTTATTCCTTGGTCGATAACATTTTTAGAGCAATTTGCTTCTAATTATAATCTAGATATTGAGCAAAAAATTTCTAGTGATCCAAAAGCCTTTTTCCAAAATTTAGGTATTTTTGGTTATATAAAAGTAATAACTATGTCAATTGCATCATTATCTTTTTTTTATATAGCAAGTCTCTTTGTTTTTAAAAAAAATAATACTAACTCGCAAAAGATATTTTATCAAAACTTATTCATAAGTTTGTTTTTATTTGTTCTTGCAGCGGTTATTATTTTTCTATCTAGAAATACAACATCAATAATTTTACTTTTATTAATTTCTTCGTTTATATTTCTTTCACAGTTTACACTAAGAGGGCTTATAATGTTTTCAATCATATCTTTAGCCTTATTTTTTCTATTCAAAGATATAATTCTTATTCAGTACCAAATAAAATTTTTAGTTACAGACCCTTTTGGAGTAACTGCACTAGAAAAAATATTTGATTTTGAGACCCTATTTGATGAGTATAAAAATAATTTTTATTATTCAATATTTGGTCAGTACATTTTCATAGACTCCTTTGCAAGAGGAGGAACAGAAACTGAGTTAAGATTATTTGCTTATCCAATATATTTTGGATGGATCTGGACTTTCTTGATAATATCAATATTTATTTCATTATTAAAAGCTTCATTCTTTATTGCGAAACAAGAGGAGCATCCAACTTATAAGATAATTGGTTATGGATTACTTGGATTTTTCCTTTTTAATGCTTTGGATTTTCATTATCCTTCATTTGATAGACATGGACCATTTGAAATGCTATTTGTTTTGGCAGGTCTTGCAGTATCAATTAAAAGGACCTTGCATAAAAAATTGAATGATCGATAGAAATAAAAATATTGGTTTTTGGTTTCCACGACCTGAAAGAGGATTAGCGCTCGCAAGAGAACTTACCAAAAAGGGTTATGAAATAACGATTTACCATAATAAACCAATTAAAAATAAGGAAGTAAAATCAATACGGGTTAAGTATCATTTTATAACAGGGATCTTACAACTTTTGCGGTCCAATCACGACATATATTATACCTCGTCATCTTTTTCACCCGTTCTTCAATTACTAATTTTAAAAATACTTAAAAATAAACCATATATTTATGTAATTAATTCACCATTATGGAGATATTTTTCAGAAAATAATAAATCGTTAAAGTTTTTTTATACTTTTTTTTTATATCCTTTTCTTTTAAGGATAAGTATTTACTTTTCATTCTATACTGTTTCAAACTCTAAATATGTAAGAAATCTAATAATTGATCGTTATCCCTCTCAAAAATCAAAAATAAAATGTGTTTATAATGGTATTGACTTTAAGAGATTTGAAAATATTAAATTAAGCAAATTTAAAAATGACTCACCTGTATTTCTTTGTATTTCAACAATAAATTTTCGACAAAAAACTAATGGTGTTGTTTTTGTTATAAATTGCTTTATTAAGTTGGCACAAATGTTTCCAAAGAGTAAATTAATTCTATCTTTGAAATGCTCTAACAATGAACATTTTAATTTTTTGAAAAAAAAAATAAAAAATTCTGGAGCTGAAAAAAAAATAATAATATATAAGAATTATAAGAATTTAGAAAATCTATATAAGCGTTCAAATATCTTTTTATTTGCAACTCCAGAAGAGTCTACTGATAGTCTTCCAAGAGTTTTAATAGAAGCGCAATCTACAGGCATACCAACAATAGCTACAAAAACGGTTGGATGCCCTGAAGTTCTCTTTAATTTAAATCAACAGCCATTTTATTCTGAAAAAGATTTTTTAAAAATCATGATCTTAACTGTGAAAAACTATAGTGATTTCAAAGAAATGGGGCTAATTAATAGAGATAAATTTTTTAAGAAGTTTGGATGGGCGACTATGGCAAAAAATTATATTAAATTATTTAATTAACAATCTTATGTGTGCAATAATTTTTACAAATGATCCAAAGGTCAATGAAAAAGATTTTTTAAATTTATTAGACAAAATGAATCATAGAGGTCCAGACAATACAGGATACTATAGTATTGAAGATTTCAAATTTGGGCACAAAAGATTGTCTATTCAAGATCTTAATGTTCGGTCTAATCAGCCTCTATTTAGAAATAATAATGTTATCATTTTCAATGGAGAAATTTATAATTTTAAAAGACTTATAGATGAACATAATTTAGATACAAAAACAAAAAGTGATACAGAGGTTATACTTGCCATGTATGAAAAATATAAAAGTAATTGCCTTAAATACTTTAATGGCATGTTTTCTTTTATTATTTTTAATTTACAAACAAAAAGTGTTTTTATTGCAAGGGATAGGTTGGGAGTAAAACCCTTATACATTGGAGGTGATCTTAAGGCTAAATTTACAATATCAAGTGAAATTGAACCTTTAGTTGAAATTTATGGCAATAAAATTAACGATTTTGCTGTAAGACAGTATAGAAAATTAAGAATGTGTATAAAGGAAAACACTATATATAGTTCTATAAATTCTTTTCCTGCTGCGCATTACTATGAAAAAGGAGTGCTCAGAAAATATTGGGACATTGAAAACATTGAAAAGCAGGATCCATCAGATGATGAATTAAGAGAACTTGTTATAGATTCAATAAATATTAGAAAAATTGCTGATGTTTCAGTGGGGAGTTATTTGAGTGGTGGTTTAGACAGTTCCATAATTACAAGCCTTTTAAAACCTAAATATACGTGGACTGTTGGTTTTGATAATCAAAATGAGTTTGAATGGGGAAAAATTATGTCTAATCAAATTAAAAGTATTCACTCCGAAACAACTGTAAGCGAAATAGAATTTTTAGAAACTGCTAAAATGATGATAAATAAAAAGAAAGAGCCATTATCAGTACCAAATGAAGTATTGATTTATATTATGACTAATAAAGTAAAAAAATTTAATACTGTTATTTTATCTGGTGAAGGTGCTGATGAATTGTTTTGGGGATATGACAGAATATTTAGAAAAATTAATGAAATGAATAAATTAAATGTTGAAATATTTAATGATTACTATTGTTATGGATCGCAAAAAGATGATGAGGTAATTGATTATGCATTAGAACATTTAAATGGATCTACTCCAATACTTAAGCTAGGCTATTATTTTCAAATACATCATTTATCGGGATTATTAAGAAGATTGGATAATTCAACAATGCTGTGCAGTGTTGAGGCGAGAACCCCATTTGTTGATTACAGATTGGTTGAAATGATGGCAGGTTGTTCATTTGAATGGAGGTTAGGAAAAAGAGTTAAAGACTGTCTAAAAAATGCTTTTTGTGACGAAATACCTCAAGAGATTATAAATAGAAAAAAGGTAGGATTTCCAGTTCCCCTAGAAAGCATATTTGATAGAGAAACCTATTTGGGTAATACGCCAATGGATAAATGGTTAAATTTTAATTTGAATAATATAGAGGCTTTAAATTAAATTTTTTTTTATGATACAATAGATTTTATGATTATTGGTTATACATCTGGTGTTTATGATCTATTTCATGTAGGACACTTAAATATTCTTAGGAACGCAAAATCAATGTGTGATAAGCTAATTGTTGGAGTAACTACCGATGAACTTGCTACACAAAAGATAAGAAAAACAGTAATCCCCTTTAAAGAAAGAGCACAAATCGTTGAGAACATTAAATTTGTTGATGTTGTCGTAGCCCAAGATAGCTATGATAAAATATTAGCATGGGAAAAATACAAATTTGATATCATGTTTGTTGGTGATGATTGGCAAAATTCGGATAGATTCTTAGAAATAGAGCAAAGATTAGAAAAGGAAAATGTAAAGATAATATATTTCCCTTACACAAAAGGTACCTCATCAACCTTAATCAATGATACCTTAGATGAACTAAGAAAAAAATATTAAATACAAATGAGAATTTGTAGAGTTGCAATATCTTATCCAACGTCACAGTTTCCAGGAGCAGGACTAGTAAATTACTATTTATCAAATATTCTTAAATCTAAGACCCTGTATATTACTATTAAGAGACCAGGAATACCTAAGAAAAAAATTTCAAAAAACTTAAAAATTAAATTTATCGATACTCCCTTGCAAAAATCGTCAACCTCACTCAATCATCAGCTTCACGATAAAAGCTCAAATTTTATTACAAAATTAATAGTCTATATAAAAATAATAAGCTCAGGAAGAAGTTTTAATTTTTTTAGAAAATCAATTATTCCAATATTGCGATTTAAGCCAGATTTAATAGCATGCCATTCAAATCTAACGATAATTCATGGATATTTTTTTAAAACATTTTTTAACATAAAGTATGTTTTGCATTTACATGCAATTTCAGATGTTATTGCAATTCAAAATTATTATATTATTAAGTATATGGCTTCAAAAGCTGAGAGAATTTATTGTGTTTCCGAACCAATGCAAAACCAATTAAAAAAAATTTTTCCTACTAATAAAATCTTTTTATCTTCTACTGGAGTAGACCCAGAGATCTTTATAGATAAAAAGCAAAAACGGAAGAATATATTAATAAGCGTAGGTCAGTTAAAGTGGTATAAAGGACACAAGTATGCTATCGAAGCTATGCCAATAATTATTAATAAATTAGGCAATATTGAATTGCTAATAATTGGAAATGGCGAAGAAGAACAGAATCTTAAGTATTTAGTACAAAAGAAAAATTTATCAAAGTATGTAAAATTTATTCCCCAAGTGGAACATCATAAACTTGTCGAATATTATAATAAATCAAAATTGTTGATCATGCCTTCACTTTATGAGGGTCTTCCTAAAGTCTTATTGGAGTCGTTTGCATGTGGTCTACCAGCTGTAATTACGACAGCATGTAACGCACAAAAAATATCTATAAATAGAGCAAAAATAGTTAGAACAAAATCATCAAAACTCTTAGCAGAGGCTGCTATTAAAATTTTAAAAGATAAAAAAAAATGGATGAAATTTTCCTTAGAATGCAGAAAAATAATAGATAGTAAAAATTGGAAAACAATATCAAATGACATTTATTTAGATTATAAGCAAATTCTAAATAAATAACATTAAAACTCGAATCTCGACATGAAAAATAATTTGTTAGACGATATTAAAGAAAAATCTTACACAGATAAAACAAGGAAATTTGATTTTACTGTTAGTCTTTGGGTATATTATGTTACCAGGCCAATCTCATTCTTGTTTACCAGGCTGCTTATACCCACTCAAGTAAACCCAAATACAGTAACACTTTTAAGTCTTTTCTTCGCAATCGTATCTTTATTTTACTTCTCAAATGGTGGTTACTTAAGTTTTATTATAGGTGCTTTTTTTTATAACATTTTTTTAATATTTGATAGTGTTGATGGTAATATTGCTAGATATCAAAATAAAATGTCTAGCCGAGGTGAGTTACTTGATGCTTTTGTTGGTGATATTGCAAATACACTAATTATACCTGCCTTACTAATAGGATTAATTAAATCTGAAAAATACATAATAGTTGAAGCTGTTATTTTTAATAATCCAATCTATCTATTTTTAATATTATTATCATCAATACTATATCTAATATCGGTTCTTTTCTTTCAGAGGAAAAAAAATTTACTTGATTTAACAACAGACAAAGTACCAAATCAGTTATTTGATAATCCCTCTAAAATTATTAAATTTACATTGATTTTTATGAGAAATCTATTTGGTTTTGCTTTTATGGCGCCTGCATTAATATTTTGCTCTATATTTAATTTAATGATCTATTTGTTAATATATGTAGTATTAACTAATTATTTAATTTTTCTATTTACTTTTGCATATTGTCTTTACCTAACAATTATCAAAAAATGATAATGTTTTATGATCAAAAAAAAAATATTTATTGTTTCCCAATCGGCAAATAGTTTTAAGACAATTTTTAAGGGTATACCAAAATATTTGTCAAATACCTATTCAATTTATTTATTAGGACCAAGCTATAAAGATTATTTAGATTTAGAAAAAAAAGAGAATATTAAATATATACCACTATTGGTAAAAAGGAAGATTACTATATTAAGTGACTTAGTTTTTTTACTACAATCAATAAATGTAATTCTAAAAATTCAACCAGCAATTATTCATTCATTTTTTCCTAAACCCGTATTGATAATGGCTATAGCAGCTTATTTATGCCGAGTACAACATAGGGTTATAACATTTACAGGTCTCGTATTTCCATCGAGAAGTGGATTTATTAGAAAGTTACTTTTTTTATTTGACAAATTGTCCTGTGCAATTTCTACAAAAGTTTTAGCAGAAGGAAAAGATGTAAAAGACGAAATGATCAATTTTAAAATTACAAATAAAGAAATTTTAGTAATAGGTAACGGCAATATTTCAGGAGTTGATGTAAAATATTTTGATCCAAAAAAAGACTACTCATATATAAATACCAAAATTTCAAAAAATTTATTTAATAATAAAAAAACTAATTTGATTTATGTAGGGAGAATGAGTGACGAAAAAGGGATAAACGAATTATTAGAAGCTTACGATCAAAGTAATAAAGATTGCAATTTGATACTTGTTGGAGATTATGAAAGTGATAAAATTCAAAAGAAAGTTGAAGAGAGAAAAAAATTAGGTTTAGATATATATCATTTTGATTATCAAAATGATGTAAGACCTTTTTATTTTATAGCAGACGTTTTTGTTTTACCAAGCTATCGCGAGGGTTTTTCAAATGTTTTACTCGAAGCTGGCTCGATGGCATTGCCAGCACTTGTAACTGATGTAAATGGTTCTAGAGAAATCATTGATAACAATATTAATGGCTGGATAATTCCAATAAAAGATGTGTCTAGTATAAAAGATAAATTAAACTCAATCAGTCAGCTTAACAATAATCTATTAATTGAAATGGGAAATAAATTTAGAAATAAAGTTGTTAAATTATATTCTCATGAAGAACAAAAGAGTAATATTTTACATTTCTACAATAGTTTAACAAATGACCTATAGAGAAGAGATTGATGGTTTAAGAGCATTAGCTATTTTGCCTGTTATTTTATATCACAGTGGCATTACCATTTTCAGTGGTGGCTATGTTGGAGTCGATGTTTTTTTTGTTATTAGTGGTTTCTTAATCTCTTCCCAAATTATAGAAGAAAAAAAAAATAATAAATTTTCAATTATCAATTTTTATGAAAGAAGGATAAGAAGAATAGCCCCAGCTTTATTCTTTGTTATTTTAGTTTCTATACCAATTTTTTGGATTGTAATGGCTTCTCACCAATACAAAGATTTTTCAGAAAGTATTTTCGCAACTGTATTTTTTAGTTCAAATATTTTATTTTGGCTTGAATCTGGATACTTTGAAACTGCTTCAGAATTAAAACCCCTTTTACATACTTGGAGTTTAGCTGTTGAAGAACAATTTTATATTTTCATTCCATTGCTTTTTATTATTTTTTGGAACTATGGTAAGAAATTATTATTATTAGTTTTTTCTTTAATATTCCTCACAAGTTTTATAGCGATGGAGATTGTGAGAGTAAATGACTCTGACCTCGCTTTCTATTTTTTATTCTTCAGGATGTGGGAATTAGTTTTAGGTTTACTCATTGCACTTATCATCAACAGAGTTGATATCAAAGACAAATTTAAAAATATCATTTCATTTATTGGTTTGTTATTTATCATTCTGCCGATTTTCATTTTTAATAATTTGACACCTTTCCCAAGTGTATACACTTTACTGCCTGTCTTAGGAACGTCACTAATTCTATTATTTTGCAATAAAAATGTTTTGATTTATCAATTTTTAAACCTTAGAATTTTAAAGTTTATTGGCTTAATAAGTTATAGTGCTTATTTGTGGCACCAGCCAATTTTCGTTTTTTCGCGGCTAAATAATACTAAATTAGACTCAGATATATTTCTTGTTTTTTTGGGAATTGCCTCACTTGTTGTAGCTTATTTATCATATAAATTTATAGAAACACCATTTAGAAATAAGAAGCTAATTGGAAGGAAAAATATTTTTGCTCTCTTTTTTCTCTTTTCCGTTGGTTTAGCTGTTTTTGGCTATATGGGCCATATAACAAACGGATTTTACAATTTTAAAATTAGTACATTACCTGAGGTTTACCAAAGTAAGATAATTAATAAAAATGACTTGTTAGAAAAAAGATCTCCAATATGGAAAAAAATCTTAAATAACTCCAATAAAGCATTTGAGGGACAGTCTAGCAATATTCTCATACTAGGAGACTCAAAAGGTCAGGATCTATATGTTTCTCTTAAAATTAATAATGAGCCAGATTCATACGAAAATATCAGATATTCATACCTTGATGATAAATGTATGTTTGACTTATCAAAGATTTCTAAAGACTATTTAACATCTGATTGTCTTGCTGAGACCGATTATGATCAGACAAAGCTGCTAATTAATGACGCCCAATTAATTATTTTAACCGCGACATGGATGCAACATACATATACTAATGCCTTAAAATTTGTCCAAAATCCAAATCTTAATGATAAGAAAATTATAATTTTGAGCACTGGTAACTTTTATGATTTGCCCTCACTAACACTTCAAATAGCGCAGAACGAAATTCCTAAAGAAAGTATAAATAATTATCTTTATAAAAATAGGAGGTTGGACTGGAAGAAGATTTCAGAAAAAATTAAAGATCAATTACACATATACAAGAATGTAAGTTATAAGAGTAGGTTTGATATATTTTGTAATGATGAAGAATACACTTGTAATTTATATAGTAAAACAGATGAGCCGTATATATGGGACTCTGGGCATCTCACTATTGAAGGAGCTAAATTTCAGGGTAAAAAAATTAAAGAGCTTGGATGGTTTGAATAAATGGTAAAAAAATTATTTGATTTTTTACTAGCCTTATTATTACTTTTAATATTTTTACCACTAATAGTTTTGATTATTTTAATAATAAAAATTAATATGGGTTCTCCAGTATTTTTTGTTCAAAAAAGACCTGGATATAAAACTAAACCTTTTTATTTAATTAAATTTCGAACAATGAATAATATAGATGAAAAAAATCAAAGTGATTTTAATCGCATAACGCGATTAGGAAAATTCTTGAGAGCAACAAGTTTGGATGAACTTCCTGAGGTGTTGAACGTAATTAGAGGAGAAATGAGCATTGTTGGACCACGACCTCTTTTGATGGAATATTTGCCTTTATATACTAAAGAACAAATGAAAAGACATGATGTTCTACCTGGCATTACTGGTTTATCGCAAGTAAATGGCAGAAATCAATTACCATGGGAAAAAAGATTTGAATTAGATTTATATTATGTACGGAATCATAGTTTTTTTTTAGATTTAAAAATATTTATAACTACAATATTTAAGGTAATTTTCTTAAGAGGTATAAATCAATCAAGCAAAATTACATCTGAAAAATTTAGAGGCAATGCTGACAATGACTAAAAAAAAATTAGAGAAAATGATGAACTGGCCTTCTTTTTCTAAAATGGACATCAAATCAGTTTCTAATGTTCTAAAATCAAATAAGACAAATTATAGCTTTGGAAAAATAGGAAAAAGTTTTGAAAAAAAATATTCTAAATATTGTGGCACAAAATATGCATTAACTATATCAAATGGAACTTTGGCGCTTGAAAGTGCCTTATCAGCACTAGATATCAAAAAAGGTGATGAGGTAATAGTCACTCCTAGAAGTTTTGTAGCAACAGCCTCCTCAATTTTATCAATTGGAGCTAAACCTGTATTCGTAGATGTTGAGGAAGAGAATGGTAATATAGATCCACAAGAAATTAAAAAAAATATTACTAAAAAAAGTAAAGCTATAATTTGCGTTCATCTTGGTGGATTGCCATGTAAAATGAACGAGATAGTAAGTATAGCCAAACAAAATAAATTAGATATCGTTGAAGATTGTTCACAAGCTCATGGAGCAAAATACAATTTAAAAAGTGTTGGTTCATTTGGAAGCATAGGTACCTGGTCTTTTTGTCAAGATAAGAATATTTCTACAGGTGGAGAAGGAGGAATGATTACAACAAATTCTCCAATCTTGTATAAGAAGATACAATCTTTAAGAGACCATGGTAAAAACTTCAGTAAACTAATTAAATTAAATCAAGAAAATAGATTTAAATATATACACGATACATACGGCTCTAACTTAAGACTAACAGAAATGCAATCAGCCATTGGGATCAATCACTTAAACAAATTAGATTTATGGCAAAAACTTAGGGAAAAAAATGCTATGGCTCTATCAAGCACTTTTGAACAGTATTCTGAATATGTGAGAATACCTGAGGTACCTTCATATTCTGTACATGGATGGTATCGATTTTATATATTCATAAAAAATAAGTCTTTGAAATGTGGTTGGTCCAGAAATAGAATTATCGACTCATTAAATAACAATGGTGTACCGTGTTTTGAAGGATCTTGTCCTGAAATTTATCTAGAAAAAAGTTTTAAGAAAGATATAAAGGACCTTTCTCTTCCAAAGGCTAAAAAACTTGGCAAAACTTCAATTGCTTTTTTAGTGCATCCTACTTTAACTAAAAAACAAATTACCCATATGATCTCTGGTATCAACAAAACTTTTAAAAAAGTGAATTAATTAATACTTATAGTATTCTTTATACCATTGAATAAATTTTTTTATACCTGATTTATAATTTGTCATGGGTCTGAAGCCCGTTAACGAAAATAGGTATCTTGTATCACTCAAAGTAGAAGCAACATCACCAGTTTGCATTTTTTTCATTTTCATTTTTGCTTTTTTACCAATCTCCTCTTCTACCGCAGAAATAAAATCCATAAGTTTCACTTTTTGTGAATTTCCAATATTTACGATTCTAAAAGGAGCAACTGAGTTAAAATCATTAAATTTATTTTTACTACTACTTTTCAATACTTTAGGAACTTTTTTTGATAATAAATATATAGATTTTGCAATATCATCAATATATGTAAAATCTCTCATCATCTTTCCGTAGTTATACACTTCAATACTTTTGTTAAGTAGGATATTTTTTGTAAATCTGAATAAAGCCATGTCAGGTCTTCCCCATGGACCATAAACAGTAAAGAAACGCATCATGGTTATAGGCATGTTGAATGTATGCGAATATGAATGAGAGAGTGCCTCAGTTGACTTCTTTGTTGATGCGTAAATTGAAATTTGTTTATCCGCTTTATCAAGTTCATTAAAAGGTAGTTTATGATTAGCTCCATAAACCGAGGATGTTGAAGCAATAAGCAAGTGTTTAATTTTAGCTTTTTTAAGTCCATCTAGTAAATTAAATGTTCCAATGATATTTGAATTAATGTAAGAGGAAGGATTTTCTATGCTATACCTCACACCTGCTTGAGCCGCTAAGTGAATTACAATATCAAATTTCTGACTATCAATTATCTTCTTTAACTTGCCTGCATCTTCCAAATAAATTTTATGAAATTTAAATAATTTATATTTCTTCAATTGTTTAATTCTATTTTTTTTAAGATTTATATCGTAGTAATCTGTTACAGCATCAATTCCTGTAACATGACACTTCTTATCTAAAAAAAATTTACCTATATGAAAACCAATAAAACCTGCAGCTCCAGTTATTAAAATATTATTCATATTTTTGATTTGTTTAAAAAATAAGCTATAAACACTATAGAATTAAATTTAATAATGAACAAGAATATCTTAATTACAGGAGGACTCGGTTACATTGGTTCACATTTGTGTACCTCATTAATTAAGAATGGATATCAACCATTTCTTTTAGATAACCTATCCAATAGCTCAATTGAAACATTTCACAATTTAGAAAAGCTAAATAATACAAAGATACCTTTATTTATTACAGATATAAGAAAATCTGAAGAAATAAAAGTAATTATTAAAAATAATAATATAAACAATATTATGCATTTGGCAGCTTTAAAATCTGTTGAGGAATCATTAATCAAAAAAAATGAATATCATGATAATAATGTGAATGGTCTTCTTTCACTATTAAATGCAATTGAATTTAGTAATAGAGTAAATTTTATATTTAGTGGTAGTGCTTGTATTTATGATCCAAGTTTAAGAGCTCCCTTTTCTGAAAGTGATAAATTGAAACCAAGTAATCCGTATGGACAAACTAAATACCAATGCGAGGAAATTTTAAAAGAATTTTCTAATGATAATTTCAATTATGGCATTCTAAGATATTTTAATCCAGCAGGAGCGCACAAATCTTCACTTATCGGTCAAAATGAAAAAAGCAATTATAAAAATCTTTTTTCAGTAATAGATAGTGTTGCCACTAATGAAAAACTTGTGTTAGATATATTTGGTTCAGATTATAACACAAGGGATGGAACGTGTGTGAGAGATTATTTTCACGTGGAAGATCTTGCTGATGGACACGTCAAAGCTATTGAATACTTAGACAATAATAATAAAAGTATAATATTAAATTTAGGAAGTGGAATAGGCTATTCTGTTTTAGATATTGTAAACAAATACTCAATGTTTAACTCGATTAAAATTCCATATAAATTGATGCCAAGAAGAAAGGGCGATATGGCTATGGTATATGCCTCGATAAAGATGGCCAAAAAAATTATTAATTGGGAGCCGAAAATGAGTCTTGAGCAAATTTGTACATCATCATATAAATGGAAACTTAATTTAAATGAACGAGCACGTTAGGCTATGTGGGTAGTAAAAAAATCAAGAGTGCATGGTAGTGGAATTTTTGCATCAAAGAACATCAAAAAAGGAGTACAAATAATCCAGTATATTGGAGAAAAAATATCCAAGAAAGAGGGTGATTTAAGATCTGAAAAACGACTAAAGAGATATCTTCATTCTAAAAAAACTGGATCAGTCTATATATTTGAATTGAATAGCCGTTTTGATATAGATGGTTCACCTAGATACAATAAAGCCAGATATATAAATCATTCTTGTGACCCTAACTGTGAAGTAGATATTGTAAAGGGTGAAATATGGATCAAATCAATAAAAAAAATCGAAAAAGGTTCAGAATTATCATATGATTATGGATATGAATTTGACAAAGATGATTATATCGATCACATATGTAAATGTAAGAGTCTAAATTGTATTGGATATATAATTTCTTCCGATGACAGAAAAAAATTTAAGAAATATATAAGAAAAAAAAATGATGGATGACAATTCAAGATTATTTAGTTTAAAAGATTTTTTTAGTGAGTTTGATAAATTAAAAAAAATTTTATTATTTATAGGACTATTTGTAATTATAACATCTATTTTTTTTTATATAACGCATGATGAAAAGTGGAAATTATCACTAAATCTGAACACTATTAGTGATGCAGAATACAATTCTAATTTTGTATTATTTGACTATCAAGAATTTTTACCTATCAACAAGGATTCACTCAGGGAAGTAATAATTGATGAATTATTGGATAGAGATGAAATAAAGATTGCTCTAAAAAATTATTATTTGTCTGAGAAAGTGGAAGAATTTAAAGATATTGATAATTTCATTAAAAATAAGTCCTTCGAATTTGTAGTAAATAGGAAAATGCGTAGAGATAATGAAAAATTTATAAATAATATTGAAAATCAGGATTTATATATTCTTAGTCATGTAACTAAAGATCCAGCTATATTTAAAAGTATTATTGAACAAATTATAGAAATGGTTAATTCATCTTCAAAAAAAACAATTATAAAAAATGTAAATATAAAAATTAATGAATATGAAAATCGTCGTAATCGTAAAATAGATAATTTAATTAAAAGAATTGATATAATTAAAAATGAAATACTTGATAATGAAA
>MDSV01129905.1_pt1 | contig 46616 bp, 44 predicted proteins | sample 810851 | NCBI WGS metagenome assembly MDSV01 (sample SAMN05326640, study PRJNA326480) | marine metagenome | isolation source: seawater | place: Atlantic Ocean: North East | collected 2012
AGTAATGACCTAGTTACATTTAAAAACTTTGAACAAACTAATGAATATTTTAGAGAAATCAATAATTATAAATTTATTTTATGTCCTAGGGGAAATGGTGTAGATACTCATAGAATTTGGGAAGCACTTCTCTTGGGAATATTCCCAATATTAATTCTTGATAAATTTACTAATAATCTAAAAGATTTAGGGGTTCCTGGAATTTATTTACAAAGTTGGCAGGATCTAAACACTTATTCAAATGATGACCTTAACAAGTTGTTTAATAAACTAATAACTGAAAACTACACTAAATATAGTTTGTTTGAATTTTGGGAAAAATTAATTAAATCAAAATTAATAACTGATTAGCAATATAAATTACAGAAATTTTTTGAGATTCTTAGAATGGACATGCAAATTCGCTAACTCATATTTTTTATTTTCATACTTTACATATGGCTTTTTTTTAAATGCTACTGTTATTCTTTTTGACATAAGCTCTCTTCCAATATAATGATTTAAAGAAGTCCACCTTCTTTTAAAAATAAAATTTCCTCTTTTGACATGCGATCCATTTAAATACTGCCCATAAGATGATGGATCAAATAAAATTTCATTATTTTCATAGGGTAGTATTGGAAGTTCATAAAATAAATTTTTGTCAATATCTCTTGCAATTGCCATAACTCTCATTTCATTCAAGGTTCCTCCACGAGCATGATGGTCACAATAAAATTGATAATTATCAATAATTTTGTCTAAATATTCACACAATTTTACAATTAAATTTTTTGAAGGAAAATAAGAATATCCGAATACTAAATTTCTCGGATCACTGGAGGTAATATTGATTAATTGATTGCTAAAAACCCCTTGATTATTGATTGATTCAAATGATTTATAAATCAATACATCATTATCAAAATGTACAAATTCATTCAAATCTAAATTTATTGCTGCTTCTTTTAAAACGTATATTCTTAACAATGATGTAACCCAAAGTGGATTACTTTCTAAAGGTGTTCCTTCAAACAGTTCAATTAACTTTTTAGAAACTGGTGCTAGTTCTGGTAGGTTATTTATATCAAAGAATATATCTAAATTAAATTTTGGTTTAACATTACTTGCAAATATAACCTTTGCATTTTTATCAACTTTGTAAACATTATTGATAGAAACCTCTAAATGTTTCGGATGTTCACCATAATGAAAAAATAAGTAATTCATAATTTGATTTTATTAACTTTTACAAATGATACATTAATTAATAAGAAAAATAATTTTCTTTCATTAAATAACTAATTATTTTTTTAGCACCAAAATAACTAAGGTGTGATTGATCATAAAAAAAATAATTTTTATTATCATAAAGTTCACAATAATTATTTTCACAAAAAACATTTTTAAGATCAATAGAATTGAAATTTTTATCTGGGATATTTTCAACAATTTCGTTAAATGAATTGTTAATAAAAAAGTAAGAATCTGCATCTAATAATAAATCCTGTCTGTTTACAAAATAATACATCTTAAGATTCATGAATGGTTTCGGCATAGATTTTATAAGATATACTTTATTATTATTTTTTGTAAAAATTTCTACAGTCTTTTTTAAATCTTTTTCAAATATATCTTTGTTAGCTTTACTTGAGATTGAATCAAGATAAATAACATTTTTATTAATACTGAGTTGTGTTTCTATGAAAAATTTTTCATAATTGCCACCAAGTATGATTATTGAATCTTTTATTTTAGACACTTCATCATACATGGGCTGATTATCCGAAAAATTACAATAATTTATCAGTAAAGGGCAAGAGGCCTTTGTATATTCAATTAATGTATAGTTTTCTAAAATTTCTTTTTCTAAAAATCCAGATGTTAATGAAGACACTAAAGAATCGCCAAATAGATATATTTCTTTTTTACCAGAACCAAATTTACATGCTTGTTCCAAAAAATCTCTGTTGATACAAGTATTATTATTTTCAGTTATAAAATTTGTTCCAGCCTTTATATCATATATTATTTGATCAGGCTTAAGGTCTGATTTTTCGTGTCTGAACTCATAGCCATCCGTAAAAAATGCAGCCGAGTAAAAAATAGTTAGAGTTAAAAGAGTCACAGAAAAAAATAAAAAATAGTTTTTTTTAAAATTTTCTACTTTCCTTAAATTGTTTTCTACAAACTGATAATTTATAAAAGAAATAAAATAAATAACTAAAAGTAAAATTATTAAATTTAAAATACTACCAAAATTGAAATATCCTATACCAAAAGGAGATGTATTGTAATTGTGGTTTCTTAATGCAGCAATTAGAGGTTGGTGAAATAAATATAATGAATATGAAATACTGCCAACATGAAGTAAAAATTTTCTAAGATAGCCAATATTAGATTTATATTTTCCACTCATTAAAATAATAAATCCTGTAATTAAATTTACAAAAATAAGCTTGTATGTATCACTAAAAATCGTTAAATCTGTAAATAAAATAATAAATAATATAAGCAAAAATAAATATTTAAATAATTCTTTACTTTTGCTTGATCGAATTTGAAAATTGTTGTGTGCAATCATGAAAAAAATACCCACCAAGAACTCCCATACTCGAGTTAATGGACTGTAAAATATAAAATTCGAGTAGTTAAAAAATATTTTGTTTAGAAAATCAAAATTTGAATAAATATAATTTGAAGAAATTGAAAACAATGAAATTAAAAAAATACCAAATAAAATAAATATTTGTATTTTTTTTGATTTTTTGTGTATCAAAAATAATAGAACTGGAAATAGTAAATAAAATTGCTCCTCAACAGAAAGACTCCACAAATTTATTAATAAATTAATTGAATTATCTCCATCAAAATAATTAATTAATTGTGAAAAATAAACATTACTAACAAAAAAAAGAGAGCTTATTGCACTCTTTGTTGTAGATATAACTTTATCGGAATCCAAAGTTAGAAAAGCTAGCAATTGTGAAAAAAGCAAAACAGAAATTAAAGAGGGAACTATTCTTCTAATGCGGTTTAAGTAAAATGTTCTAAATGTAAAATTTCCTTTGTTCATTTCTGAATAAACAATATTTGAAATTAAGAATCCAGATACTACAAAAAATACATCAACACCTAAATATCCATATGGAAATATTTGCTTTTCTAAATGAAAAAATATTACACTCAGTACCGCAAATGCCCTTAAGTACTGTATGTCCTCATTAAATGATATTTTTTTTATTACAAGTTTCAATTATCTAAGCTCAACCTTCAATAAAGTTTCCAGAAATGCATTAAGGAAATTAAATAAATCATAAAAGTAATTTAGATGTATATTGAATATACTTAGAGCATTATTTAAAAGAAGATAAGAATGAAAACATCAGACCTTGAAAAAATATTAGGAAGATCTCAACATAAAAATTTGTTAGAACTTGATGGCTCTGCTTTAGATTTTAATAAAATATTGGTGACTGGATCTAATGGAAGCTTAGGTCGAGAATTTCATAATAGAATTTCAAAAACATTCAATGGCGAAATTCTAGAAACAGATATTGAAGGTCCATTTGATTACCTTGATGTAACAGATTTTAAAAATGTAAATGATACCATCTCTAATTTCAATCCAGATATAATTTTTCATTTAGCGGGTGCTAAACACGCACCAGAAGGTGAGGTTGATACTTGGACAACTCTTCAAATTAATACCACTGGTACAAAAAATATCTTGGATAGCTTAACAAAAGACTGTAAGTTAATTCTCACCTCAACCTGTAAAGCGGCAAACCCTGAGGTTGTTTATGGTGCATCTAAGTTGATTGCAGAGCGCCTTGTCCTGAACGCAAAAGGGAGTGTTGCAAGGTTTTTTAATGTAATTGAAACATCCGGGAATGTTTTTGAAATTTGGAACAATGTTGAAGATGACAAGCCAATACAAGTAGCCTCTATTTGTGAGAGACATTTTATTTCAATTGGTGAAGCCATAGGATTATTAATTTATACCTCCTTACTAGAAAGTGGCAGGGATATTATTAATTCCAGTGCATTAATTAAGATCAATGAAGTGGCTGAAAGGCTTTATCCAGATAGAAAAAAAGAAATTATAAATCCTAGAAGAGGCGATAGGTTGACTGAAAAATTTTTATCGAGTTCTGAAAGCATAGAAAAATACTTACTCGACAACACAATAATTAAAGTAAGCAATATACACGACTAATTTTATGTTCATACCAATAGCAAAGCCCGAAAATGATTATCTGGCCATTCCCAATTTAGAAAAAAATTTCATAAAAGAATTTAATTCAGGAATCTATGTTGGAGGAGATAACGTTAAAAAATTAGAGTCGAATCTATCAAAATTTTTAAAAGTTAAATACATATCAAGTGTAAATTCTGGAACTGATGCTTTATATTTATCTCTTAAGGCGCTTGGTTTAGGCAAAAATGATGAAGTAATTATCCCGTCTTTTACTTATGTAGCAACTTTAGAAGCAGTTTTAAGAGTTGGCTCAACTCCAATATTTGCAGATATTGATGAGAATAGTTATTGCATTTCTTTAAAAACAGTCTCGGACGTTGTTACTGATAAAACAAAATGCATTATTCCAGTACACCTGTATGGATACAATTCAGATATTGAAAATATATATAAATTTGCATCAAAAAACAATATTTTTATAGTTGAAGATTCTGCACAATCCTTTGGAAGTAAAAATCTAAATGGTGAATACTTGGGGAGTGTAGGAAATACTGGTGCCTTCTCGAATTACCCCACGAAGACTTTAGGCGGAATTGGTGACGGAGGTTTTGTATCAACAAATAATAAAAATATATATGAAAAAATTAATAAATTAAAGGACCATGGACAAAATAAAAAATATAGTCACTTAGTTCCAGGATATAACTCAAGAATGGATTCATTAAACGCTTATATTTTAAACCAAAAACTTTTAAATTTTAAAAGTATTCAAAACAGTAGAAATATTTTTATAGAATTTTATGATGATTTTTTTTCAGATTTTCAAAAGATTAAAACAATTGAATTTAATAAGAATACCACTTTATTAAATTACTATTCAATAATATTGCCAAAAAAAGATAGAAACAAAATAAATGATAATTTAAATTTAAATGATGTAAATTCAAGAATTTATTACCGGAAACCACTTCACCTTCAACCAGTAACAAGAAATTATGATAAGAACAGAAATGATAAAAGGCATCTGCCTCTTACAGAAATTATGTCAAATTCTGTATTATCGTTGCCGTTGTATTCTTTTCCTACAAAACCAGAGTTAAAATTTTTAAAAGATAAATTACACTTAGTATTTAAAGGTGTGAAATGAGTCAAAGCCCAAGGGTATTATGTATGATTCCTGTTTACAACGAAGAAGATAATCTTACAAATACAATTGAAGCAATAAGAGAACACAATTATGGTATTTCAAAATTTTTGTTTATTGACAGCTGTTCTACAGATAACTCAAAAAATATTTTAGATAATCAAGAATTTGAAGTGATTAGATTAAATCGTAATAAAGGCATCGGATTAACCATCATCACTGCAATAAAATATTGTATCGAAAATAATTACGATGTTATTACTTTGATTCATGGTGGAAATAAAATGGACACCAAAGACTTTCCGGTAGTTCTTGACCCAATATTTTATGAAGATTTTGATTGTGTTTGGGGTAGTAGGTTTTTAGAAGATACTTCAATAAATATGCCTAAATTTAGAAAAAATGTAAATCCTATTCTTAGTGATCTAGTGAGTAAATTTTTCAACAAACAAGTAACTGATGCAACAAATGGTTTTAGAGCATATAAGATTGAAACAATTTTAAAAATTCTACCGAAATATGATAGAAAATGGCTTTACGGTTACAGTTTTGAGGGATTTTTATTTGGAAAAATGCTTCAAGATAATGAATTAAAATGCAAAGAAGTAGCAGTCACAATTAAATACAATGATAAAAAGAAAAATACAAAAATTAGACCCATCATTGATTATCCATCAATCGTTTTACCCTATTTTCTCGCAAAATACATTAATTAGATGAAAAACAAACAGTCAGTAAAAGTTTTCATTTTAATTGCTTTTGTTATTCTATTATTTTTTAAAATAGATTATAGATTCAAGCTAGATTGGGAATGCTGTACGGATGAATTTGATTACTATGCCCATGCTAAGACTATAGCTTTAGATTTTGATTTAGATTATTCCAATCAATTTGAAGGATTTGAAGAAGCAAGGTTTTACAAAAATAATAAATCAGCACCTCTTGGTTTTTTTGGAACAGGACTTCTTTCTTCACCTTTTGTGTTTGTTGGAAATTTAATTGATAACTTAAGTATTTTTGATAATAATAATTCGAAGAATTATAACTATAAAATCTTGTTTTTTTCATTTGCTTCAACTTTTTACTTTGCATTAGGAATAAGGATGTTTTACATAATCTGTAAAAAACAAGATTTTAAAAATAATCTTGTTATACCGCTTTTGATATTTGGATCTGGATTGCCTTATTATGTCTTCGAGCGATATGGAATGTCACATGCTTTTGACTTTTTTACCACTACTCTAGTTATATTTACATCATATAGACTATTCGAGAAACCAGCGAATATTAAATATGTACATCTATCTTTCTCAATCCTCTTATCTTTACTGACAAGATGGACAAATTATTACGTTTTTTTTATTCCTTTATTTATTAAATACTTGTTTTTTAAAAATAATAAGATTGATGTATATAAAAATATTTATTTTTTATTATCGATTGGTTTATCTTCATTAATTTTCTTACTTCATTCAAAATTAATTTATGGAGCATTTACAATAAACCCAAATTATGTATATGAACAAGAGAAGATTCCAAAATTTATAAATTTTTTCCTTAAGGAACCTGTTAATTTTATTTACACAAATTTCATTAACTCTTTCAAAATAATTTTCTCATTTGAATTTGGCCTTTTTTGGTTAAGTCCTATTTTATTTTTTGGAATACTAAATATCTTTATTTTTTTAATAAAGAAAAAATATAAGTTGTTTTATTTGTCATTTATAATTTTTATATATTTTTTTGGTATCACTCTTGCCTGGGGTGAGACTGGGTCTTCTTATGGTTATAGATATATATTGCCATTAGTTCCACTGAGTGTTTTGTTTTATATTGCCAGTGCTGAAAAAAAATTTTTAAACTATTACTTAATTCCTTTTTCTATTTTTTCAACACTAAGTATTTTATTCTTTGAAACTAACCCTGGTACTCAGTTATCAACTGAATTAGTTAAAAACACTTTTGGTAACCTTGTATATAATTCCCAACCAAATTATTTTCCAGAATATATAAAATCGTTCACTAATTTAAATTCCTATTTAATTATTTTTGCTACAAGTTTTTTAGCTGTAGTGTCAATAAAACTATTTACGGTATTTATTCCGCTACAAGAATTTGTTGAGTTTTTAAATAGATTAAGCTTACCTACAAATAATGAAGATTTCCAAAAATTGATAACTAATGTTGATTCACTTGATTTATACTTTTTTGTTATATTGTTAGTATTTATATATTTGATTAATAAAATTTTATTCTTTAGAGTTGAATAAATAAATTTTATTAAATATTTATACTTTTTATATTTTTTATATTAAACAAATTTTTTAATAATTTAAAAATGAATAATAATTTATATCTTGAACTAAATATATCAATATTGAATAAAGCAAATATTAAATTCTTAAATAAAATTCTATATGAATTTGTTTCAACATGAATATCACCAAGACCTAGCTGTTTATAATTTTCTTGATAAAAAATGGAATTAGGATGTAAAACTCCTAACAAAGACCAAGGTTTAAACTTTCCAGCATAATGAACCATGAAAATGTCTTTTCTAATATTTTCTAAATAATTTACAAAATCTTTATCATGAAAATTTGCTTCAGGTTCTTCTGCATTTTTTCCTTCGAAAAGTGTAAAATTTAATTTCTTGCTTATGTCAATATATCGACCATCTATCAAACTATTCAATACATCTTGATCCCAATAGATAATCTTATTTTGAATTTCTATCATTTTATTTATTAATAAATCTTTAAGATTACTTTCTCTCCACAAATTTAAATTTATCAACAAAACACCGGCATTAAAATATGAATCGTTTTTCATATTTAATCTGTTTAAAAGATCTTCACTATTAGCTCTTGTTGAATCGGTCTTTGCACATATGAAATAATTCATTTTTTTCATTTTGTCTATATTTTTTTGGATTTCATCAATAGGATCATTTAGGCAAATAATATCAGAATCTATATACACAATTGAATCTTGGTCTCTAACATAGTCTGCAACAAAGAATCTATAATATGTAGCTTCACTGACATGTTTGCCGTTTACTTCTGGGAATATCATATTGCTGGGCATTTTAAACTCATAAACAAAAATATTTTTTATATTTTTCATTTTTAAAATTTTATCTTTATACGCGAAAAAAGTTTCTGGCTGTTTGTGAATTATATAAATATTTACTTCCTTTGATACGGTATTAGACAAAGCCTTTATTGATGTTAAAGTTTGCGTATTATAGTTTTCATCTATGCAGTAAAGAAAATTCATAGCTTACCGCAATGTACTTTTATATTGCCCATTTTTAGATCCTTGAAAAAATAAAGGAGGTAAATACCAAAATATATTCATATTAAATTTGTAGAATTGAAATGCAATTTCCCAATCACTTACAAGATTAAACGGCAAAATGTTTGTCAATATTTTTTCTGCAGTATCTTTTTTTATTACATAAGCTTCAAGACAATTTGTTGCTGGATGTTCAATTTGTACAAATTTTTTTTTGAAAAAATTTTTTTCTTTAGTATTTTTTTTAATGAAGTCTTTGCCCATTCCTTGACCAAAAAATACCGCATCCCACCCTTCATATTCACTTAATTTAAAAAATTGTTTATAAAACTTTTTATTATTTACAGGAATAGCATCGTCTTCAATAATTAAACTATAAGGTTCTTTTGATTCAGCAACATATTTAAGGGCCTTAATGTGTTTGATTGTGCATGAAATTTCTGCATTATTCATAACATAGTAGCTTGCTTTATTAGATTTCCAAATCTCAACTTTTTTATTGAATTTTTCAATAGACCTATCATAGAATTTATTTAATACATCATCAGAGAGACTTTCTGCATCGAATTCTTCAACAAAATTTAAGTCAAATAAAGTGCTGTCATATTGATCTAATAAATTAGTTTTTCTATCAATAAGTTTTGTATAATGAATAACAAAAGTTTCGATCTTATCCACAATTATATTTTATACCTTTTTACCCAATTATCTGCTCTAATACTTTGCCAGGTAACATTGAAGAAGGAAATTGGTTATTTTTAAACCATGGCTGTGAAAGCAACTCAAGATATTCATTTTCATTCTTATTTAATTGATTTAATTTAATAGTTAATTCATCTAAGTTATATTCGTTCAAGTAAATAAATGAATTTTTATTAAAATCATCAAATACTACATCTGAGCCCCAGTAAATGGGGATGGAGTTAGCAAACATTGAATGTATAATTTTTTCAGTTACATAACCATCAACGAGATCATTTTCGAAACAAAAATTAAATTTATATTTCTGTAGAAATTTAATTTTCCACTTTTGATCTCCTCTTCCTTTTATGGTTTTATTTGTATTGTTAAAAAGCTGTCCCCCACAATCTATATCTATCTCTTTTAATAATTTAGGAATTACTTCCATCCTTTTACCGGAATTATTAGAAGCAACAAAAGAACAAAGTTTTTTGTTTACTCTTTTGTTTACTTTTAATAATTTTTGCTGATCTAGTAAGAATGACTGGTCTCTGTCTTTTTTATACCTAACATCAAACCAGTTAATAAAAAGTACCCATAATGGCAATCGAAAGTTTTTATCTGTACTTTTGTGACAAGTTAAAGACAAATCGGCAAAATCAAAGTCAGGAGATGAACTTTCACCAGAAAAAAATATTTTTCTAGATTTTTCATATTGTTTTTTAAACCTATTGTTTTCGTGCATATAATCGTTCGAGTAAAACAAAAGATCTGGATTGTTATTTGTAATTTTTACATCAAATTTTGTTTTTAATAAATGATAAAAGTAGTTATCTTCCTTGTAAAAATTTGGCCAAAAATCAACAAAATCAACTGAAACAATTTTTTTATTCATTTCAAAGTAAAAGTATAAGTCCATATATAAGATATGTTGGTACAAAATATTATTCAGTATTAACATAAATTATAAGTAAAAATATGTGTGGATTCATCGGAGAAATTTCAAAATATAAAAATGATGATGCTCTTATAAATTACTGTAACAAATCTATTGAATGCAGGGGTCCTGATGAAAAAGTGCATTTAAACAAAAGCTTTTCAGAATTATTCAATACTAATTTAGACTATTCAATTAATGCTATTTTCAATAGGTTGTCAATTATTGACCTTACAGAAAAAGGTTCTCAACCAATGTTTTCTAAAGATTACAACACTGCAATATTTTTTAACGGTGAAATATTCAACCACAATGAACTAAGAAAAGAGCTAGAAAGTGATTCAAAATTTTATTCAAATAATTCTGATACTGAAGTTTTGTTAATTGGATTATCTAAATATGGAGAATCTTTTATTAAAAAATGTAACGGACAATTTTCATTAATATTTCTTGATTTAAATAAAAACGAAATAATTTTGATACGTGATCGATTAGGTCAAAAACCATTGTTTTATTTTAATAATGAAGAAACATTGGCTTTTTCTTCGAATTTAATTTCGTTAAGTAAATTAACAAATCAAAAAAAAATTAAGGATGATGAAATTCATAACTTTATAAAAGATGGCGTGATAATTTCTCCCAATACAATTTTTGAAAATATCTATAAACTAGAGCCAGGAAAAATTCTCAAATTTAAACTATCAAATAAAATAAAAATTCTAGAGGAAGTTGAATACTGGAATCAAAATTCTTTTTTATCAGAAAAAGCATTTAATAAAGAAGAATTTTTTCAGATTTTTAATAATTCAGTAAAAATTAGATCTCAATCTGACGTTGAAAATGCATATTTTCTATCTGGTGGCTTAGATTCTACTTCAGTAATAAAAAGTGCAAAAGATCTTGGTATTACAAATATCAACTCTTTCTCTGTAGTAACTGATGACAATAGTTTTGATGAATCAGAGTATTCAAATAAAGTAGCTGAAGTATATAATACTAACCATCACACTGAAAATGTTTCTTTAAATTTTGACTTTGAGTATGTAATTGAATCCTTAGATAGTCTTGATGAACTTTATTTTGACCCTTCCGTGATTCCAACGTATCTCCTTTGCCAGAAGATTGCAAATAATTATAAAGTTGCAATTTCTGGTGATGGAGGTGATGAACTATTAGCCGGATATTCCAGATTAAAATATGTATTTAATAATCCAAATTTGCTTCAAAAAGCTTTTTCCAGAATGGAAACTATCTACCCACCTATGATGGGAACTGGTTCAAATTTTAAAAAATACTCTTCTAATTTTTCCGATAGATTATTAGGGTTTCATAGTGATGTGAACTTGGCAAAAATAATTGGTTTTAATTATGATTCAAATTTAAATTCACTTATTAAGACAAATAATTCACTTATTAAATCTGTTTTAGACTTTGAATACAATTTTTTTCTTAAAGAAATGATGTTGCTAAAAATTGACAGAGCTTCAATGGCAAACTCTTTAGAAGTTAGATCTCCATTTGTTGACCATAGGCTTATAGAATATATTTTTTCTCACAATATTGATTCTTTTTATGCAGATGAACCAAAGTTTTTACTTAAAAATTATCTATCAAACGATTTTGATAATGCATTTCTGACTAGAAAGAAAAAAGGTTTTAATATAAATTTATCTAAATGGATATACGATAATATCCATGAAGTAAATGACTATTTATCAGATAGTCAAATCATTGTTAATAATAAAAGCATTATTAAAAATTTGAGTATTTATAAATCTAGGATAAATGGTTTAAGAATATTTAAACTTTTAACATTAGAAAACTATCTAAAAAAAATTAAGAATTAAGAATACTTTTAAGATTTTCCGAAAAATTTTTCAAACTAAATTTATTTTTCACAGTTAAATTTCCATTTTTGGAAAGACTTTTTAGTAACAATTTATTAGAAAGTAAAGAATTAATATGATTTTCCCATTCTTTGATGTTATTGTCATTGACAAAATAAATATTTTCGCCGTGATTAAATTCATCATAATCCCAAAAACCAATTGTCTTAGTTATCATTACTGGCACCCCCATCATCATTGATTGCAAGCCAACACTTTGCCCTGAAGGTTGTATCGAATTTTTTAAAGGAATTATTGATAACACAGATTGTTCATAAATGTCTCTTAAAAATTCATCGCTAAATATATTATTATTCCAGTCACCAATATACAATTCAACATTATGCAATTTACTAGTTTCTTCAGGTAAATTCCGGCTTAAAAAAACAAAATTTTTATCTTTCATTTTTCTTGCAATATCAAATACTAGATCATAATCTCTCTTTCCATCATTACCAATAAATAAGATTTTATTTAAATCTGAAGGATTATATTCCCTATTTCTAATCCAAAAGTCTTGATCAACCGAAAATGGCAAATAGATAAACTTATTTATATATTTTTTATAATTATTTTTTGCAATCTGAAATTCTGATTTGCTTATGAATAATATTTTTCTAGAAATTATAAAAAAAAGTCTTAAATACATTGATTGAATAAAGCTAATAACTTTTCCGGATTCTTTATTTGAAAATATGCCCATCGCAAATGAAATAAATTTATTCTTTTTAAACATCTTGCTAATAAGAATTAAAGGTAAAATTGAAAGACCTATTCTATCGTTTGTTGCCAACACAATATCAGCTTTAAAAACTTTTTTTAAATTATTAAAAGTTATTACTTCACTATAAAAAGTTGGAAGATTAGTTAGTTTATTAACTACTTTTTCAACGAACTTTAATATTCTGTTTATGAAAAGGTTGGACTTTTGACCATACATTTCGATAATATCTAGATTAAAACTTTCTAAATCGATAGATTGATAGCCATAAAAAAACTCTCTTGCATATTTAGTTTTTTGTTGAAGTCTTTCATTACGTCCAGTAATGAATACATAACTTAAATTTTTTTTGGATTTATTCATATAAATTTAATTTAACAAGTGTATTACCAATTATAATGTTAATCTAGCAAAGATTACATAATGTTTAAATTAAGTCCAAATGAATTTTATCAGCGTCACACAAATGAAGTAAAAAGATATTTGCATGGAAGAAATAATGTATTAAATGTTTACTCTACGGAATTCAAATTAGAAATTAATAACAAAAATATTGATAATTTAAAAATAGATCTTGATAAACCATTTATTTCTGATTTAGAAAATATAGAAAATAATCAATATGATTTTATTATTTTGACTGACGTTTTTGAAATGAGTCAAGACATTTACAAAGTCTTAAAAATACTGAAGTCAAAACTTAATAATGACGGAAAAATGCTTATAACTTCAATAAATCCAGTATGGGACAAAATAATAAAAATACTTGAATCACTTAAGCTAAAAAATCAATCAATAGATCGATCTTATATCAAAGCTAAGAAATTTAAATATGTATGCAATGCTCTTGAAATTGATATTGTCACAAGTTATTCCCGCCAATATTTTCCTTTCAAATTAATTAATATTGGAAGATTAATTAATTCAATATTTGAGATTGTATTTTTTAGATTTAATTTAGGTATTAGAACATACACGATATTGGGTAATTACACAAAGAAAACCCATGCTTATTCTAAATCTGTAATTATTCCTGCAAAAAATGAGGAAGATAATTTAAAAATATTATTTGAACGCCTTAGTTTGATGGATCTTGATTCTGAATATATTTTAATTTGCGCTGAATCACAAGATAATACAATAAAGGTTGCTCAAGATATTGTTAATAAATATAAAGAAATGAATATTGTTTTTTCAAAGCAGAATTCAAGCGGAAAAGCGAATGGTGTTTTTGAAGGTCTAGAGCTGTCATCTGGCGATGTAATAGCGATTCTTGATTCTGATATAAGTGTAGACCCTGAAAAACTTTTTGACTTTTTTGAAATTATTGAAAGCAATTCAGCAGACTTTGTTAACGGAACAAGGATGATTTATCCAATGGAAAAAGATGCTATGAGATTTTTAAATAAAATTGGGAATAAAGTATTTCAATACTTCATTTCTAAAGTTATCTTTCAAGAACTTTCAGATTCATTATGTGGCACAAAAGTTTTTAAAAGAGTAAACATTGATTCACTACTTGATTGGAGATACAATCAAAAAATTATTGATCCATTTGCAGATTTTGATCTTATTTTTTCATCTGCATATAGCGGACTCAAAATTGTAGAACTACCAATACATTACAAAGCACGAGTATATGGAAAAACCCAGATATCAAGATTTAAAGACGGGTATAAATTATTAGTTTATTTTTTGAACTCTTTTTATCTCTTCAATGTATCAAAATATAAAAGCTAACAATGAAGTTTACATCTAATTAGTAAGCATTAAAGATATAATAAAATAAGTGGAAAAATTAAAAGTTTTAATATTTGGTAGCAGAGGTTTGGTTGGACAAGCCTGTACATCAATTTTATCAAAATCACAAAAAGTAAGTAGTGTTTTTACTTCATCAAGAGAAGATACTAATTTATTTGACCCTTATGCAACAAAAAAAATAATTGAACAAGAAAAGCCAAATGTAATAATAAATGCTGCAGCTAAAGTTGGTGGGATAGTTGCTAACAATACTCAGAGGGTTGAGTTTTTGACTGAAAATTTAAAAATTAATACAAATATTCTAGAGGCTGTCATTCCTTATCCCGAAATAAAAATTATTAACCTAGGAAGTAGTTGTATTTATCCTCTTAATGCGAAGAATCCAATTAAGGAAGAGTATTTTATGACGGGGAAGCTAGAGCCAACAAATTCCCCTTATGCTATGGCAAAAATTACAGCAATAGAACTGGGAAGGTCTTTAAATAAACAATTTGGACACAATGTTATAAACCTGATGCCTACTAATCTTTACGGACCACATGACAGTTTTTCAGAAATGGACAGTCACGTAATACCCGGTTTAATTTACAGAATGAATTTATCAAAATCCAGAAATGAAGATGTTTTTAAAATATGGGGAACTGGAAGTCCTTTAAGGGAATTTCTCTACTCTGAGGATTTGGCTGATTTTATCGAATTTATTATTGATAAAGATCTAAATTATGACTTAATTAATGTAGGCTCTGGGGTGGAAATAAGTATTAAAGAACTAGCAGAAAAAATTAAGCAAATTATAAAATATGAAGGTCAGTTAAGTTTTGACAGTACAAAACCTGACGGAAACCCTAGAAAACTACTCGATAATACTATTGTAAATGAAATTGGTTGGAAGCATAAAACTGATTTGAATGAAGGGCTTAATTTAAGTTACAAATGGTTTCTTAACAATATTAAAATATAGCGTTCTCCCAAGTTGGTTCCAACAAATTATTATCTACCAGAACTCTTTCCTGTTTTGCAAGCTCTATATCTTTTTCAACCATTAATGAAACCAATTCGCTAAAACTTACTTTAGGCTCCCATCCTAAGATTTTCTTAGCTTTTGATGAATCTCCTAGTAAGTGATGTACTTCATTTGGTCTTTCATATTTTTCAGATGTTTCAACACAATCACTCCATTCGAGATTTATATGTTTGAAAGCTAGTTTTGCAAATTCTTCTACTGAATGTGCCTCTCCTGTAGCTAATACCCAATCATCTGGTGTGTTATGTTCAATCATTTTAATCATGCCTTCTACATAATCTCCAGCGAACCCCCAGTCTCTTTTGGCTTCTAGATTCCCAAGAGTTAATTTAGATTGTAAATTTTCAGAAATTCTTCCAACTGCTCTTGTAATCTTTCTTGTAACAAATGTCTCACCCCTCATTGGAGATTCATGGTTAAACAAAATACCATTGACAGCGAACATATTGTAAGACTCTCTATAGAGTTTTGTAATATTATGAGCAAAAACTTTTGATGCAGCATAAGGGCTTTTTGGATTAAATGGAGAATTTTCATCTAAAGTCTCAGCCTTTTCTCCTCCATACATTTCTGATGAAGATGCTTGATAGTACTTTATATCTTTTTCAGTGCTTCTGATTGCCTCAAGAATTGATATAGAGCCTAAAGTGCCAACCTGAGATGTGTATACAGGATTTTGAAACGAAACAGCTACATGTGACTGAGCAGCTAAGTTGTAAATTTGATCGGGTAATATTTTATTTATTAATTCACTTATTGAGGCTGAGTCTAACAAATCAGAATAATGAAGTGTGAGTTGTTCGGTGTCTGCATATTTAGAAATTAATTCATCAATTCTTTGAGTGTTAATCAAAGAAGCTCTTCTTAAAGTTCCATGGACACTATATCCTTTTTTTAAAAGAGACTTGGATAAATAATAACCATCCTGACCAGTAATACCTGTAATTAATATTTTTTTACTCATATCTAAATTACATTAACCTACTTTTATTACTATCTAATTTAAAAATTAGAACAATTCCAAAATAAAAGATAAGAGGGAACCTAACGCTTTCCATTGAAGCGTCAAAGAAAGAAGTCATATATAGAGGGATGGTTGATGCTAAAAATATTATTTTTTTATTTTTATCTTCAATTTCTAAAAACATAAATAACATAAATAACAAGACGGTAATTAATTGAAAAACTCCGCCTCGAGCTAAAATATTGAAGAAATAATTGTGAACATTTTCATTTGTGCCGTCTGTTCCCCTTCTTTGAGAATCATCCATAATTGGAATAATGTCATTGTATCCATATCCAAAAAGTGTTTTATTTTTATCTCCCAGGTCAAAGATAATATCCTGCCAAATCTGAAGTCTCCAATCAAGCATCATCTCTGTTGAATAAACTCGATTTCCAGAAAAATATATTGAAGCAAAAATAGCAGACGTATTTTTTTGCTGTGATATATCGGATATATTTCTTTTTAATGTATCTACTTTTAAAAGTGTTTCAGCACTGTTTTGATTTATATCCAAGCCTTTTTCAAAATTAAGATTACCCCATATTTCGTATGTGGATACTACAAATAATAATGATGAAACCAACAGTGTAGTTATCAGTTTTAAAACATGTTTTTTTGTGAATTTGAAGTAAAGCATAAAAAATGTTATTACAAATACAACAGCTGGAAAAAACGATCCTTTACTCATAAATAAAAATAAAGGCAAAAGTATTGCTGAGCTAAACATAAAGTATATATAAGCATTAATTTTTTTATTGAAATTAAAATAATTAAAAGTATTTGTGAGTACATATATTAAAAAAATATCTGATGCTTTTACAAAATCCCACCTATCAGAATATGTGGTAAAAAAATTGATAAATACTTGTGGATAATGAATTGTGCTAAAAAAATAAACAACTATTAAAAGAATTGAAAATAAATATTTATTAAATTTATTGACTTGGTAATCACGAAGTAGAAAGTAAGAGAAAAATATAGTTGAAATAGTCCAAATATATGAACTACTCTTGAATGAATATAGATTGAATAAATTTCCTTGATTTAGAAATAAAGAAACTACAAATAAAAATATTAAAAAACCAAACGTATAAATCTGTTTATTGAACTGCATAAAGTAATTTTTATTTTTGTAATGAACAGTAATGGTAATAAAAGAAAAAATAATTAATAGGCCTACAATTAATTCACCTACTCTGAAGGTTAATATTTTAAGTCCAGAGAATGATCTTCCAAAAATAATAAAAAAGGATAAACCAAGAATATAAAATCTTGATAAGAAATTTTTCAAAGAGGAAACATTTATCATTTACTTATTTTTCTAAATTGGTATTCAATTTTCATAAATATATTTTTAATAATTTTAGTTAAGAGATTTGTTAACTTGAAATTAAAAATATTTAATTTAAAAATAGATTTTTTTACTTCGCAGACATCTAATATCTCTAAAAATAACATTTTGTACTCTAAACACATACGATCAGAGTCGTATTTATATTGTAAATTTTTTTTATAATAAATTGTATAATTATTAATAATCTCATTTAATTGTTGTTCAAAATTATTCTCTTCAAACATAACTCCATAATCTTCACAGTACTCTGGAATTCCTCCACTATTTACATAAAGAACCGGAAGTCCACATAATGCTCCCTCAATGTGATGATTTCCTGATGGTTCATTAATAGAGGCAGTAATATATATATTATTTTTTTTAATCTCACTTGCAAGCCTATGTCCAGAAAGTGGTCCTATTAATTTTGTATTTTTAAATTGAAAATTTTTTGGAATATTACCAATATATGCAAATTCAAGTTTGTCTGAATATTCTTCATTATCAAGTAAATCATCTATTTTCTTATAAATCGTGAATCCTTTGTTCCAATCATTTCCCCAGTGATGAGTTACTAATTTTGCTTTATCCGATAGTTCTTTAGGTTTAAAATTATTATTGTTAAAAATTTTCTTATCTGATCCAGATAAAATTACGCTTGATTTACTTTGGCATAAACCATATTTTTTATATATACTCCTTAACCAATCACTTACGTATATTGTGTAATCTACTTTTTTGTTAATTTTACTTATTCGCTTATTCACATAGTTGGTATTTTTTCTTTCATCACACTCATTAATTCTCTGAATAATTTTTACGTTTTTATTAACAAATTTTTTATAGAACCAGGCCTCCATTGAAGATATTGAAGATGATTCAGATTCAAATCTTGGTTCTGTCAAAAGAATAAGATCGATATCGTTATCTAATAAATCATTAACAACTGAAAAATTATTTTCCTCAAGAAAATTCCAGAGATTTTTAGCAAAAAGATTGCCACCTCCCCAAGGTCCTTCTACAATAATCGAACCTATTGCTACCTTGTATTTTTTCATATTCTTGTTTCTGCTTTTAATGTTTCGTTAAATATGTTTAATAATTTGTCTTTATCTAAATAAGTTTTGATAAATTCTCGATTGTTTTGGCCAATCTTTTTCGGGGTGTCTTCAACAAAATCTTTTAATTTATTTTCTAAATCTTGATAATCATATTGTTTAAATGTATATTTGTAATCACTCGGGAAAAACTCTTGCACGCCTCCTGTAGAAGGAAATATAGATGGTACGCCTAAAAGTGAAGCTTCGCATAATAAAGTAGGCTGACCTTCATATAGTTTAGTTGCTGTGACAACACATAAAGATTTTTGTATAAGGTTTAGTGTTTCTTTATTATTAATTTGATTCTTAAAAATTACATATTCTGAATTATATTTATTAAAAAACTTTTTATATTTAGGGCCATTGCCAACAATTAGAAGTTTTATGTTTTTAAAATTACAATTGTTAAAAGCAGCAATTAGAGGCTCTACCCCTTTTTCTTCAGATATTCTTCCGGCATAAATAAAATACTTGGTTATAGAATCGTTATTTTTTTGTAATTTATAATCCAAATAATTTGGAAAGACTATAATTTTTTCATTATCTACACCAAGATTTTTAAGAAATTCTTTATGAAATTTTGTAAGTACAAATATTTTTTTTGCATCATTTTTTAATATTTCGAAATACTTTCTCCCATACATATTCATCATGTATGACTTAAGGTATGAATTTTCAAAATATTTATTGAATCCTTTAGTTTTTGTATACCCGCAAGCTGGACAGAAGGTTTTACCCATAAGATGATGTTTTGATGAGAAAGTTTTTGTACAAAAATATCTAAAATTATGTAGCTTAACAAAATAGGGAACCTTTAATTTAGATAAAGTATAAAACACACTTAGTGATCCTTTATACCAAGTGTTGTGAACGTAAGCAATTTCTGGATTAAAATCTTTTATAATTTCTTTTAATTTTGAAGAAGCTAAATAATTTCTATTGAAAATAAAAATAAAAATATCATTTAACAAATTATCAGAATTATTAGATAAATAAAAACTCTTTACATCATAATGTTTTTTTAAAAACTCATACTCTTTTCTAACTGCAATGTCTTCACCACCTAAGGATCTGTATGTAGTGTGTATAAAAAGGATCTTTTTTTTCATTTTAAATTTTAATTTTTAATTAAGTATCTTAAGTTATCATTATTCTAATGCATATTGTATATATTTTTACTTATCCTTATTCTCTTAAATTATGGAAAGATTCAGGCCACCTTACCAGAGAATTAATTCATTTTAAGAAACTGAATCAAAAATACAATATTAAGTTTACTTTGGTAACTTATGGAGATAAACATGATATTGAATTAATTGATGAAGACTTCATAAATATTATTCCTATTTATCAATTAATTGATAAAACAAAAAATAATCTAGTAAATTTAATTAAAACTTTCATAATTCCATTTAAGATAAAAAAGATAATTATAAATCCCGATCTGGTTATCCAAAATCAATTAATGGGTGTATGGGTATCAATAATATACAAATCACTAATTAAAAGAAAATTTATTATGCGGACAGGGTACGATATGATGCAGTTCGCAAAAAAAGAAAATAAAAACTCTATGAAAATTGCGTTATATTATTTTTTGACATTTATAGCATTTTTAAACTCAAAAATATATCAAGTAACAAGTAATTCAGATGTAGATCTTTTAAATCGTAGGTTTAAATATCTAAACCTAAAAAAAATAAAATTAAGAAGAAATTGGAGTAGTGTTAATGTGCCAAAAAACTATGAAAATAGATATAAAAATAAACTTTTATCAATAGGAAGGTTGGAAAATCAAAAAAACTATGAATTTTTAATCAAAAATCTTGTAAATACCAAATTTACACTAGATATTTACGGTGAAGGAACTTTAACAAACGAGCTTAAAAGTTTAGCTAAGAAATTAAATGTGAAAGTTAATTTTTTAGGATTTAAAAATAATGAAGAAATATTACAACAAATTTCAAATTATAAATATTACGTAACATCATCTCTTTTTGAAGGAAATCCAAAAACTGTTTTAGAAGCAATGGGTAGTGGTTGTATTGTTATAGCCAGCAATATCAAAAACCACAGTGAAATAATTAAAAATAATAAGAATGGATATTTGTATGAATTAGAAAATAATTCATTAAATAAAGTATTGCTCTCTTTAGGTGAGGACACAGATGCTGAAAATAGAATTTCCAAAAATGCTTATGAATCTATAAAGTCTAAAAACTCTCTTGAAAAACTCTGTGAATTAGAATTTAGAGATTTTAACTAAATTTTAATAAATATCTTATTGGTTTAAAAAATAAAACAACTGATGTTATCCAAACCAAAATTGAAATGTAAGGAATTTTGGCTTCTAAATCATTATTATTATCAACTGTTTTTAAATAGTGTACACGACATTTGTCGCTGTTTTTATTTTCTTCATCTGAAGAATATTTGGTATCACTATTTTCATCAAAGCAATGAACATTTACATTTGATGAAAAATTGTAATCACTTAAAGCTTGCGTAGATTTACAGTTTGACTTTATATTTGAAATGTTACCTGATGGATGAATTGCTTTAATTATGTCATTATTAAAAAACAAAAAATTATTTACTTCACAGAAATATGAATAATCATTGGTCATAACCATATATGATGAAAAATTTTGATTATTTGTTTTTGGATGACCTGCAATAAAGAAAATACTTGGTATAAAAAAAACAATTAAAACAAACTTAACTAAAGTTCTTCTATTGCCTGTAATTAATTTACAAATTAAAAATGAAAATGATATAAGTAAGAAAAAAGAATAGTAGAACGCTTTAAAGGTATCTCCTTTAAAAGGACTGTAATTATTTGTTGGAAATCCTAGCGAGTTTATGTACAAAACTAAGATACCAATCGCTGGAGCAAGATAAACTTTTCTATTCTTCTTGTCATTTTTAGAAAAATAAATAATTAAGGTAAAAAATATAAATGAAAAGATCGTAGATAAGGTCTTTCTTAAATGATTAATATTGTTTGAAATTTGTTGACTGAATGGGCCATTATATTCAAAAACTCTGTCTTGATTTAAAGAATTTGATTGTGAAGATTCAATAAATTGCTTCCTATTTCTTGCAAAGTAATTAAGGTCTGAATCAAATAGCTGATCAAAATGGTCGCCAAATGTATCTAGTAATGAGATATTCAAAACAGAATTTGCATGAATACTATAAGATATATCCCCGTACTCATATTTTAAAAATGGTTCTAGAAATATTTGCTTTATGTTAAGCCTAAATAAGATTGACGGACTTGCAGCGTTATCATAATTTTCGTCATAAGCTCTTTCATAAATTAAATTATTAGTAATCTGAAAATTTTCAAACTGTAATACTAAAAAAAGAGAAAGTAGTATTAAAAAAATAATTACAATTTTTTTAAAACCAAGATTACGAATTTCCTTATAATAAAAAATTAGAATATACACAGTGACCATGCCGGCTATTGATGCCTTTACGTTTAAAATAAGCGCAAGCGGAAACACTATTATGTATAAATACTTAATATTCCGACTTTCAATATAAATATTTAAAAAATAAAAAAGCCATGTCAATAGCGCAAAAGCAACAATTTCAGGCTTCATAACTGATCTTAGATAAATTGACTGCGGAAAAAAACTCAATATTGATAATGAAAAAATAATATTTCTTGAAGAAAAATTATATGTTTTTAAAAATTTAAATAATCCAAATAATCCAATTAGGTAAAAAGAAAGATTTACAATATGAATAGAATTATTTAAAACTATATTAAAATTTTCCGTTGAGATAATATCAACTCTTGATTTAACAATTGACAATATTAAGAAATAATAAAATGAATTTTGCCCATATTCTATCTTCTCTTCTATTCCAGATAAGTTATTGATGTAAGGATAGTATTTATTAAAGTCGACATTATAAGATGAGATATAGTAAAAATTTATCCATACTGTGGTTAGGTAAACAGTAAATATTAGAAATACATAAGGGGCATATTTTTTCACATTTTGCATTAGGTAGGTATATTAACTGTCATTAAAATTTTTCATTATAAGCTCTTTATTTGATCCTTTTGTAAATATGTTTAATTCATAATCATACTTAAAGTCGTCTTTATTATGTGTTGAATTAATAATTGTTATATTTTTTTCTAAAAGTATTTCAAATATTAATTTTTTAGAGTAAGAATCTAAGTTTGAAGTAGCTTCATCAAGCAACAATATATCTGAATCATTTAGTATTGCTCTAATAAAAGATATTTTTTGTAACTGACCAGAAGAGAGGCTCTTGTTCGTTATTTTTTCATTAAGATTTATTTCTTTTTCATTTGAATATAACGAAAATTTATTTATTAAATTTATAATGTCTTTATCATTTATGGTTTTATCATTTCCGTACATTAGGTTTTCTTTAATTGAGCCATCAAAAACTAATGGCGTAACACCAATATATCCCAATTTGTTTGATGAAATGTTTACAGTTCCATTATCTGGAACATATAAGCCAGAAATTAAACCCAGCAGGGTACTTTTACCGGATCCATTAGGTCCAGTAATTATCGTATGTTTGTTCTTTTTAAAATTTAAATCAACATTTTCCAAAATAGCTTCTTCGGAATTAAAATAACTAAAAGAGACATTTTTAAATTCAACAGAATTTATTTCATTTTCACTAAATATATAATTATTGGTATTTAATTTAGGGCTAGTTATATCGAGGTTATAAAGTTCTTCAACATGAACGCTTGAGTTAATAACTAAACCGAGTGCATTATTAAAAGAGCTCAAGTTTTGAAATAGTCTTAATAATATAGCTACAAATTCTAAAGTAATAGCACTGCTTATATCAAAAAATCCAAAAATAATTGCCAATACCGAAAGTGCAAAGAAAGCTGGCAAAATGCTATTCAAAGAACCAAATGCCATATTCTTAAGTTGGTAGACTCTATAATTTCTTAAGTTTGTTCTAAAATTTTCTAATTCATAATTGCTTGTTTTTAATATTTTTATTAAAAAAGAATTGTCAATAATTCGCTGAATGAGAGAGTCAACATCTTTTGCTTGAGAAAATGATAGATGTTGATAATGCTTGCTTTGCTTAATTAACAATCTACTAGGAATTGCTATCAGTAAAGAGCCTAAAATAAATGTTGAAAATACTTCAAAATTATAAAAAGACAAAAACAATCCATACCCAGCAACTTGTAGAAAAGTATTTATAAAAGTTGATAAAGACCTATAAAAGTAGGAAACATGAGCGCAGACTTGGTTAATGTAAAAAAAGGAATCACTTGTTGACATATTACCTTTTGAAAAAACTTCACTCATAACGTAGTGACGTAAATTTTCATGAATTTCTAAACTTAATGATTCAATATTGTATTTTTCTAAAAAAAGAAATAGAAATCTGAAAAAAATAATAAATAAAAGTAAATACGAATTATCAATAAATAAATCAATAATTCTTAAAATTAATTTATTTTCAAATGCTACCTTATTAGTTAATAATGTCGAAAATATCACTATGATTAGTATTTCTAAACCAACAGAGATGTTTGAAAAAATTACTGACATTATTATTCGAAATTTTTTTAATTTAACATTTGTCAATTTTGAAATGTAAATTGTTCTTTTATATAATTTTTTGACTTTTGAAAGCATTTTTTTATAAGTATATACAGAGAATTATTATTAATAATTAATAATTAATAATTAGGTAAAAAAAACTTCTTTTTAAACCTATCTTTTTTCAAAATATTAAGATTTAGTTATGGAGATTTTAAAAAACTTAAAAGTTAATATATATGCCGATGGAGCAAGCGCACATAACATAGAAAAATTATCAAAATTAGACTTCATCGACGGTTTTACAACAAATCCAAGCTTGATGAGGTCTGAAGGGGTTGAAAATTATGTAGCACATTCTTTAGAGCTTCTAAAATTATCGAACGAAAAACCAATGTCTTTTGAAGTCTTAACTGACAATATGGATGAAATGTATACTCAAGCATTAATAATTTCAGGTTGGGGAAATAATGTTTTTGTAAAAATACCAATAGTAAATTCTGTGGGTGAATCAACAAAAGGTGTGATAAAAAAACTATCTTCAAAAGGAGTAAATCTCAACATAACTGCTGTATTTACTTTAGAACAAGTTAAAGAATCTATTGAAGCATGCTTAGAAAGTCCTAATTCAATAATTTCAGTGTTTGCGGGTAGAATTGCTGACACCGGTGTTGACCCAGAAGAAACAATATATAGATCAATTGAACTAATTTCCGATTCGCAAAGTACTTCTAAAATTCTGTGGGCTTCTTCCAGGGAAATTTTTAATATATTTCAAGCAGAAAGATGCGGTGCCGATATTATTACTGTTTCTCACGACTTACTGAATAAAGTAAATAATATATCAAAAGATTTAATTCAATATTCAATTGAAACTGCTGAAATGTTTATCAATGATGCAGTCAATGCCCAGTATAATTTTGATAATAACTAATTTATAGCTCATATATGTTCTACTTGGTTATTATCATCTGAGCTGTGGTTAAAAAATATATATTTTCTGTATTAGATATCTTTATTAATCAAAAATTATTTACTAATTTTTATTTTGGAATGTTAGATCAAATATTTAGTTCGTTATTACTTTTTGGAGTTAATTTCTACTTTGCAAGATTATCATATTTTAATGAAATAGGAATATTGGCTTTAGTAATTTCATCAATTGGTATAGCTAATATTTTTCAACAATCCATATTAGAAAAGCCTTTGTTAATAAAGAAAAATATAGTTTCGTCTAATATTTTATTAAAGAGATTTTTAATTGTAACCCTAGTTCTTCTCTCAAACACTATTTACCTTTACTTTTCAAGTTCTTCATTTGGTTTAAATAGGCTTTTTCTAATACCATGGATTTTCTTAGGTTTTACACAATTATTATTTAATCTATTAAGGATTTATTTTTATTCAATTGAAAAACAATCCTTGGCATTTAAAATGTCTTCTTCTTCACTTATTTTAATATTTACTTCAATAGCTACAATTGAGATTTTTTTTACTTTTAAACTTTCATATATAATACTCGCTATATCTTCAATAAAATCTCTTGTTCTTATTTATTTTTTAAAATATATAAGAACACCAAAAATAGATGAGTTATCAAGAGATACATCATACCTGCAATATTTCTTTTTAATTTTGATTTCATCAAGCATGTTTATAAAGCAAAAATTACCAATTTTATTTTTATCAACTTACGCTTTTTCAGTGGTTGGGGTTTATGAGATTATTAGAAGTATTACAGAAATAGTGTTGATGCCGTTTCGCCCAATTAGCGAAACACTTCTAACCTACTTTGCTAAAACAGATAAAATTAAAGAAAGATTAAAAATAATATTTCTTTTCATTGTTGTTGGATTACTAATTTCATCAACATTTTCTTTAATGCTAAAATTTATTTTTGGAATTTTCAATATATCTGAATTTCATACAAATAGTTTTAGTGCTGTAATTTTCTTCTTTATATTTGCAACAATAATCTTGGTACCAGTAAATTCTATTTTGCTTTCAACTAAATTATACAAATATGAACTTACTGTAAAGATCATTCCTGTTGTTTTATTTACTATTGCTTTATATTTCTTTAGAAGCTACGACATTCAAACAATCTATACCTATATTACGATTGCAACTTGGTTTGAGTTAATTATTGCTGTCAGCATACTTATTTATAAGAGATACGATATCAGAAAAACTAATGATAATCCTTTTGTATAATTTCCTAAGAAGCCTTTTTTATGATTAACCAATTTGTCTCCATTATTATGTCTGTTCATAAAATGAATCCCTTCTTGGATGATGCAATAAATAGTGTCCTAAAACAAACTCATAAAAACTTTGAATTTTTAATTCTTCAAGATGGAGTTGAAGATAAGGCATTATCTTTAAAGTTAAAGTCTTATGAGGCAAATGACTCAAGAATAGTTTTGTTTCAAAATAAAAAAAATCTAGGATTAACTAAATCTTTAAATATTTTAATTAAGAAGTCTAATTCAAACTATATAGTGCGCCAAGATGCAGATGACATAAGTAAAATTGAGCGAATAAATTTACAATTAGATTTTTTAATTAAAAATTCTCTAGATGCTTGTTTCAGTCAGGCAAAGACAATGCAAACAGGCAAAATCTTACATAAAAAAAGTTTGAATATTCCTTTAAATTTATTACTCAAAATCAAAAATCCTTTTATTCACGGAACTATGCTTGTAAAAAAAGATGCACTTCAAAGTGTCGGGTTTTATGATGAAAGGTTTTTCTATTCACAAGATTATAAGCTTTACATTGATCTTGTTAAAAATAAAAAGAAATTAAAACAAATCAATCAAGTTTTATATGAATTAAATACAATTAAAAATATATCTTCTGATTTCAAGAATGAACAGGAATATTATGCCAACTGTGCGAGAAAAAACATTAATCCTGATAATAAATAGTTGTTACTTTAATAATTTTAAAAAATTCTTATTAATATAAATTTATGTTTGTAAACAATTTTTTAAAAGAAGTAAAAGAAATAGTTGATAATATTGATACAGAATCAATTTCCAATGTAATCAAAGTTGTAAAAGATGTAAAAAACTCTAACGGTAGAATTTTTTTCGCTGGATCAGGTGGTGGAGCTGGTCATTCTTCACATGCTGTCTGTGATTTTAGGAAACTACTTTTAATTGAAAGCTATTCATTAACAGATAATGTTTCTGAGCTTACAGCAAGAACAAATGATGATAGTTTTGAAAACTCTTATCGAGATACTCTTAAAGTATCTCAGCCAAATCAAAATGACTGTTTATTTATTTTTTCCGTAGGAGGCGGATCTAGAGAAAGAAATATTAGTGCTCAATTATGTGCATTAATTGATTATGCCATTGAGGTAAATATGAAAATAGTTGGAATTGCAGGCCGCGATGGAGGCTACTTAGCAAAAAAATCAGATAACGTAATTATTATTCCCACTGTCAACGCTAGTCATATAACTCCACATACTGAAGGAATGCAAGCTTATCTTTGGCATTTAATTGTAACCGATCCACAACTCACTCCAGAAACAACAACATGGGAAAGTGTTGTTGAACAATAATAAAAACATTATATTACTTTGTGGTGGATTGAGTAAAAGAATATTTGAACACATTAATGTTCCAAAGCCTTTATACAAAATAAACAATATTTCAGTATTAGAAAATAATTTACAAATTTTAAAAAATAATTTAATTGAAAACAAAAATATTTATATAAATATTAACAATCAACATAGAAAATATTATGAAGAATTCTTAGAAGAAAATTCTTACAATTTTATTTTTGAAAATACAGCTATTGGAACAGCGGGAAGTGTTAAAAAAATTGTTGATGAAAACTGCTTAAAATCGACTTATGTAATTTATGGTGATCAATTTTATAATTCTAATTTTCTGAAAGAAGTTTTAGATAAAAAAGTTGATGAAAACTCAATATTCACTATTGATAAAGGAGACATTTCAAAATCTGGAGTAGCAATTTATGACAGCGACTTTAACTTAATTGACTTCAAAGAAAAACCTCAAAATTTTGATAAAACCAAATTTAAAAATTATTCAATTAACTTAGGCTTATATTACTTTGACAATTTTCAATTTTTTAAAAATATAAATCAAAAAAAAGAGATTGATTTTGGAAAAGATATTTTTCCATATTGTGTTAAAAATAATCTAAAGATAAAAATTGTACCCTTGAAATCAAACAATTTACCAATATTTATTGATGATTTGAGTAGGATTAATAAGATAAAAAAATGAAGATTCATTTAGCCTTACCTTTTCCTCCACCAAACTATGGGCCTTCTATTTATTCAAAAAATTTACTCGAGAGTTTAAAAGCTCTTGGCCATGATGTCGTTGTAACCAATACTGAAATAAATAAAATCACTACAAACATTGGGAAGCTCTCTGCAGCTAAATACCTGAGGGTTTTTATTATTGCAATAAATATTTTTATAAAAAATGTTAATTCTCATACTTTTATGAATATAAATTTAAGTTCTCAGGGAATTATAAGGTCTTATATATATTTTTTTGCTGCTTCATTATCATCCAATAAAATATACACAGTATTTCACGAAGGGAATATTGAAAAATTCTATGAAAATTATAATCCTCTAATCAAAAAATTATTTAAAAAAATTATTTACAACTCTGAAAAGTTAGTACTACTGGATCAGCAACAATATAAATCTCTTGAAAAATTTATAAAACCAGAAAAACTTTTTGTCCTTGGTGCCTACAGGAATGATACTTTTAATAACAAAACTACTAAAGAAAATAAAATAGTTTTTTATTCTAACTTAATTGAGGATAAAGGGGCAAGAGATGCTATTGATGCCTACCTAAAGTTAAATAGAGAAGATAGGGAAAAATGGGAATTAGTAGTCGCCGGTAATATTAAAGATCCATCTTTTTATACTAAAATTCATAACGAATACAGTCCTAAAGTGAAGTTTTTTACTAATAAAACCTACAATGAATATTTATCTCTCTTAAATTCCTGCAAGATATTTATTTATCCTACAAAATATAAATATGAGCAACAACCAGCAGTATTAATTGAGGCCCTCATGAATCAGCTTGTTGTGGTTAGTTATGATTGGGCAGGGACAAAAAATATGTTGCCAGATAAGTTTTCATATCTCTGCAGAAATAATGTTACAGATTTATATTTTTCTCTAGAAAAAATAATTAATCTAGATGACATTAATTTGTACATGAATGAATCAAGAAACCACTATTTAAATAATTTTGATAAAAGAATCTTTGATAATAATTTAGAAAATTTATTTTAAGTAATTCTTCATTGCCTCAATTTGATCTTTTAAACCTGTTTCTAAATTAATTTTTGGACTCCATCCAGTCATTTTGGCTTTAGAAATATCAGCTAAATTTTGAAGTGCTTCATGTGAAAAGTCTTCTTGAAAGTCAATATTAGACAAAGGTTTAATCTCTAACAGTGTATCAATTTTCTCTAAAATTTCTAAAACAGAGTAGTTAATTCCAGTGCCTAAATTATATACTCCAGCATTAATATTCTCATTTATAATTTTTATATGAAAAGAGTTCACATCCCTTACGTCAATAAAATCTCTTCTTTTGCTTCCATCACCGTAAATAATTGGTTTTTCATTATTTAACCTTTTGCTATTAATGAACCAAATAAAGGGGGGACTTCTCTTTCAAGATTTTGATAAGGCCCATAAACATTCAAATACCTCATACCGTAATATTTAGTTTTAGTATTGTCGAATTTTGCTCTACAAAAATAGGATTGAGCTAATTTGGTCCAAGCATATACACTTTTTGGCGAAATCACTGACTCATTTGTTGGAAAGCTTTTTGCCCCTTCATAAATTGCAGATGACTCTGCAGCAATAAAGTTTTTTACTTGAAAATTTAAAGACAAGTTGGCAATTACTTCAGTACCGTAGTTGTTTATATAAAAAGCCTTGTCAGGATCTCCCTCACAATCAAAAATTGAATTTAATGCTGCAAAATGAAAAACTGAATCAAAATCTTGCTCAAATAAATCTGAGTAAGATTTTGAATCAATAATAGAACATTTTGTAAATTCAACCTCAGCAGGTATATTTTTTTCAAACCCTTGTGAAAGGTCATCTATGCCATATACATGATAATCTTCTTTAATAAGCTCACGAGCAAAATTACTACCAATAAAACCTGCGACTCCAGTAATTAATATTTTTTTCATTTTATTATTTTATAAATTTCATCTAATGTTTCGACTGTGTAGTCTGGGTTAATTTTAACAAAATCTCCATCGTTATTTTTAGTATATGAAAATTTGTTAATAACTAAAATTGTTTTGCAACCAGCAATCTCTCCGGATTTAATGTCTGACCATCTGTCTCCAATCATCCAAGAATTATTAGGATCAATATTGTGTTTTTCGATTAACTCTGACAGCATATACGAAGAAGGTTTTTTAAATCTAGGGTCATCAGAATAGTCAATTTTAAAATCATCAGGTGACACTCTCAGCATAATTTCACGATTGACATCTATTAATTGTTTTTTTGTTACAAATCCTCTCTTAGAATCAGGTTGATTACTAACAATAAAAATTTTGAAATAATCAGCAAAATAATTTTTCAAATCTATAAAATTTTTGTCAACTAAGACTTCATCAATATTCCATGGAGGTCTCGGTTTTCCATTTTTGACTATGGAAGCATTTACAATGCCATCTCTATCAAAAAATATAGCTTTGTACATTAAATCGTAAAGCTGCTTGTTCCAGTGTGATCGGCATTAAATTTTATATTTTTAAAATTATTTTTTTCCATTAACGCCTCTATATCTTTATTTTTTTGATCATCTAAATATAACAATATAAAGCCTCCCCCACCAGCACCAATTAATTTACCGCCCAAAGCTCCGGCAGAGATCGCTTCTTCTATTACGTGATTAATTTTTTTGTGAAAAGAAGATGGTTGCCTATCGTATTTAAGTTTCCATTGTTTGTAAATTAAAGTTCCAATAGTTTCGTGATCTCTATCTAAGAGAGCTTTTTTACCCTTAGAAGCAATTTTTTTTACTTCTAATAAGTTCTTTTCTTGATTAAGTTTTGATAGTGTGGAGTGTTGCATTGTAGTTTTACGTCTTTTATTTGTATAAAAAAGGCTGAGTCGTTTAGTAAATTGATTAACTTGATTATCAGTCATCAAACTTTTAACAGTTACATTTCCTGTCTTGCTAATAGTAAAATTTTTTAAACCTCCAAATACCGATACATAAGTGTCTTGAAGTCCAACAATTTTGTTGTCAAAATGGCTTGTTTCAATTTTTGATGCTTTTTTTGCTAATTCAAATCTGTTTTTTTTAGAATCCAGATTTTTTTCTTTTGACAATGAGTGGAGCAACGATGAAATATAAGCTCCTGAAGAACCTAATCCTGACCCGTATGGAATATCAGCCAAAGTTGAAATTTCTAAAGGTATTTTAATATCTGCATCTAAAAGAATTTGTTTTAATAATTCATTTTTTATAAACTTTATTTCATTTACAACCTCACTTTTTCTATATTTTAAAATATATTTTTCTTCAAAAGGTTCATGAATAATTGAATATACATATTTGTCAATTGCTAGTGAAATAAAATTACTACCATGATTAGAGTAAAAATTTTTTAAATCTGTTCCTCCTCCAAATAAGGAAATTCGTAAAGGTGATCTTGCAATTATCATAAAATTAAGACTAACTATAATTTTAAATTTAAGGAAATACCAAAAAATTAATATTATTTTTAAATACTAAAAAATAACTTTTATTGTATATCAAAGTATTGTTATATTATGAATATTTTACTCACTGGAAACAACGGGTTTATTGGTTCTAAATTTATGACTTTATTTGCAAAAAAATATAACATCAAAGGTCTAGACAACAATTATTTTTACGAAGATCATAATTTTGATAGTGATTCTTTTATCAAAAAAGATATAAGAAACATTGAAATTTCTGACTTAGATAATATAGACGTTGTAGTCCACATGGCTGAACTTTGCAATGACCCGTTAAGTGATCTGAATCCTGAGTTAACGGTTGATATAAATGTTAATGCTACTCAAAAACTTATAAAGCTTTGTAATAATTCAAACGTACAAAAAATAATTTATATGTCATCTTGTAGTGTTTATGGAAAAAGTGAAGATGAAATAGTTGATGAAAAATCAGACGTAGCCGGACTAACAGAGTATGCAAAAGCAAAAATATCGAACGAAAATTTTATTAATGATAATGATTTTGATAACTTAGAAATAATTATGTTAAGAAATGCAACTGTATATGGATACTCAAATAATATTAGGTTAGATTTAGTTGTTAATAATTTAACTTATTTCGGTTTAAAAAATAATTATATTGAGCTCTATTCAGATGGTAGTCCACTTAGGCCTCTAGTACACGTAAGTGACCTTTGTTATGTTATAGACTCTTTTATTGAATCAAAAACTAATTGGAATAAAGAGGTTTTTAATGTAGGTAACAACAATCAAAACTATTCAATTAAAGATATTGCAATTGCGGTTAGTAGAGTTCTAAATATAGAAGATTTAAAGTTTAATTATGAAAATAAAGACCAAAGGTCTTACAAAGTAAATTTTGATAAATTAAAGGCAGCAACTAATTTTGAACCAAATTATGACCTTGATAAAGGCATTGAAGAGCTGGTTGACAAGATTGATCTAAACAAAAAATATAAAAATGCATTGCGTTTAAAAAAAATTAATCAATTGATTACTGAGGGTAAAATTGATCTTAATTTAAATTGGATTAATTAAACTGACTTAAAAAGGATTCAAAAACAGAATCTATGTATTCGATCATATCATCAGTAATACCTGGATATACGCCAATCCAGAATGTGTTTTTCATAACAAAATCAGCATTTTCAATAGAATCGTCGATTTTGAATTCTTTATCTTTATAAGCAGGCTGCCTTACAAGGTTCCCACCAAACATTAATCTTGTTGCTACTCTGTTTTCATTTAAATATTTTACGATATCATCTCGCGAAAATTTAGGATTCTCTCTAACAGAAATAGCATATCCAAACCAACTTGGATCAGTGTTTCTCTCTTTTTTATGCGGAATAAAATATTTTGAATATTTTTCAATTATAGAATTTACCTTTGACCAATTTTCTTTTCTTTTAATAATGAATTCATTTAGTTTATCTAATTGTGCATACCCTATTGATGCTTGCAAGTCTGTTGCTTTAAGATTGTAACCGATATTAGAATATGTAAATTTATGGTCATAACCATATGGTAAATCTCCCAATTGCCAATCAAACCTTTTTCCACAAGTATCATCGTGTCCGCTCTTGCACCAACAGTCTCTTCCCCAATCTCTAAATGAGTCAATTTCTAACTTAAGTCTATTTGAATTTGTCAGAACTGCTCCTCCTTCCCCCATTGTTATGTGATGAGCAGGGTAAAAGCTCAGTGTTGAAATGTGTCCTAATGTACCAGTAAGTTTATTATTAATTTTTCCACCTAAAGCATCACAATTATCTTCAATTAACCAAATATTTTTATCTTCGGCAAAATCTCGTAGCTTTACCGCATCAAATGGGTTTCCAAGTGTATGTGCTAAAAATATAGCTTTAGTATTTTCTGTAACTGCGTTTGTAATTGATTTAAAAGTAGGATTGTATGTGCCAATTTCGCTATCAACAAATACTGGGACTAAATTATTTTGAAAAATCGGATTTACAGTGGTTGGGAAGCCTACAGCCGAAGTGACTACTTCGTGTCCAGGTTTTAAATTATTTTTTAATTTAGAAGATGTTAACGCAGAAAGAGCAACTAAATTTGCAGAAGATCCACTATTGACAAGTCTTATGTGTTTCATACCGATGAAATCTGATAATTTTTCTGAAAACTTTTCACTGTATTCGCCATCTGTAAGCCAAAATTCTAAAGAAGCATCGACGAGTGAAAGTAATTCATTTTCATCAAAAACTCTTCCGTTTACTGGAATACTGGATATTCCAGGTATAAATTCTGCATTTTTATGTTTTAATTCGTAAAACTCAACAACCAATTTGTTTATTTGGTTTTGCAGATTGTTTAAAGATGTTTCTTTATCCATCATTAAATTTTAGTTTTAAATATTTTATATACAAACCTCTGTAGTAAATCACGATTGTCTTCAAAGAAAATTGGACTGTTAATGTTTTGTTTATAATTTAAATAGAATTTTATTTTTTGATAAATTGTATATTGTCTTTTCCTCACAGAAAGAAAAGGGAAATTGTATTGTTCTGGGTCTCCTGCTGAATAAAAAGTTTCATCTCGCGGAATAATAAATGCTCCATAAATTTTATTAAGCACACTAAAAATACTCTGGTCGTTTCTATTTTCACAAAATGTATCAATCTGATTAAATTTATCATAATGATGGGTTATCAACTTTGAGTCTTTTTCAAGTAATTGATTAAACTTTTCAAATAACTCAATTGAATCTTTGTTTTTCTTTAATATGAAGTGATTAGCAATTAATTGATCTGAATTTGCTATTTTACTATCTAAACCTAGGTTAAAATAATTAAAAATCTCTTTAGTAGTCCAATTTTTTTCAATATGATTTGCTGCAGCAAATCTTAGAGAAATTTTATTACTCTCATTTAGTAAATTTATATATTCTTTAAATTTATCTAATCCATTCTTATTGAAACTTGAACCTGAACTCGAATATACAATTAGATCATTTTCATTAAGTTGACTTAAAACCATTCTCATTATTTCAGATTTCCATATCCAATAACCTCCACCTCTATAAACGTTTAAATAATTTCTATATTTTGTTTTAAAACTCGCGGGTAAATCAGCTGGACTAAAGGCAATAACTTCATCGAAAATACCAGAAGTGATTGCTAAATTTTTTAAATGTTTTTTTTGTAAAGAAAACGAATCAGACCCATAAGTAACAAATATTTTTTTTTGTTTCACAAATTTATCTTAATGATGAAAAATAACTACTTAAATTTTGTTCAAACATAAAATCTTTTAAATAAAAATCAAATATTATTTCTTTAGGAGATTCAATTTCATCAAATTCATTAAATATAGGATTGAAATTGACGTTTCTTGACTTTTTAAAAAGGCCGACATAGTCAGCTAATTTAATTTTATTTTCAAAAGCCTTAATACGAATGTTATTTGAAGGTATAGCTAGATTGTTTTCGACAAATATATTTACAAAACTTGATACTAATTTCGATGAAATAGGATATATAAATTTATCTTTATTTGAATCGAAATTTATTTCACTACTTAATTCATTTCTTTTTAGGTAGGTATGCAGCTTTCCCCTAGTGTCTTCTTCGTAATATAGGTCACCTAGATAAATTGAGCAATACGAATAATTACTTTTAAAATTAAAAAATGTAAAAATAAAATTAGTTAATTTTTTATATAGAGTGTACATGTCAAATGTTTTTGATTTTAATAAAACCCAGTAAGAGTTAATAAATATAATTTTATCAAATTTAAATTTTCCCAAAAGAATTAAAGGAAATATTAAATTTAACCAAAGTCCTTTAAAAAATTTCAATTTTGAGTTTTGTATACTTGCTATAAAAATTAGATCTTCAAAATAATTTTTATCATATTTTGAGATTAAGGAATATGTCGAGTTAATACTTGTTGCTAATTTTTCGTCGATTGCAAAGTTATTAGTTAAATTATGATAATGATTATTACTTAATTTAACTATTTGCTTACCAAGATGGGTGCTTCCACCTATTAATAGTATATTTTTCATTACTGAATAATTTTTAACCTATTCTGTAATACTTCTAAATCCTTTAATGAATCAACACACTGCCAAAAACCATTATGTTTATATACTGCAAGATTTTTTTCTTTAGATAGTTTTTCTAAAGGTTTTTTTTCAAATATCGTCATATCGTCTTTAAGTAATTTTATTATTTTTCTATTAATTACAAAATATCCACCATTTATCCATTCATTTATATCCGGTTTTTCTTGAAAGTTGACAACTCTATTTTTTTTAATATTTAATATTCCAAATCTAGGCGGTGGATTGACCGCTGTTACTGTAGCTAAAACTGACTCTTTTTGGTGAAAGCTGTATAATTTTCTTATATTTACATCAGCAACCCCATCTCCATAGGTCAAGAAGAACTCTTCATCTTTATACTTGCTTAATGCTCTTTTGATTCTTCCGCCAGTCATTGTCTCAGAGCCAGTATTTAAAAGCTCGATTTTAGAATCTTTATATTTAAATTTATTTTTTTCAATAGACGAAAAATTATACATTAAATATTTTTCAAATATTTTAAACTTATAACCACCTAGGATTGTAAATTCATTAACTCCATACTTTGAATACTGGTCAACAATGTGTAAGAAAAGTGGTTTTTTGTTTGCCTCAATCATAGGCTTGGGTACTCTAGCACTTAATTCACTAATTCTTGTGCCCTTTCCGCCCGCGAGTATAAGTGTTCTCAACATGGTTATATTTTAACTTAAACAATAAATATTTTTATGATGTTTTAAAATCTACATAAGGATTTAATGTAGAATCTACATATCATCTTTTGGATATAAATTTGAAAAAATTAATTAAAAAATTTAAAATATTAAATAATTTTGTACTACTTTTTAGACACAAAAAAAAATGGCTAATAACGAATTCAACTACTATTTATAAATACTTTAAACAAAAAAAAATGTATTTATTTGGTTTAAAGCTTTTAATAAAAATGTTTATAACTGAGTTTATTTTTTTAAAAGAAAAGAATGAATCGGCAAAAGAAATGGGCTATGTTCTTAACGATAAAAAATTATCAGAAAACCTACTTCTTGAAAAGCACTATAAGGATACGTACAAATTCGACTTTATGGATGCGTTTTCAGCAAACATAAATACATGGGATAGATATTTATTAAAATTTAATTTAAAAAATAAAAATATAAATTATCTTGAAATTGGTTCCTTTGAAGGTAGGTCAAGTGTTTTTATTTTAGAGCGTTTGGAAAGTGCTACATGTACTTTTGTTGATCCATTTGCTCCTTATGACGAAATGTTTAGTTCTACTGGGCAAGATGATTTCGAACAAGTATATATTAACTTTCTTGAAAATATTAAAAAGTTTGAAGGAAGATATAAAGTATTTAGAAAAAAATCTGACGCATTTTTTTCTACTAATAAACAGTATTTTGATTTCATATATATAGATGGTTCTCACTTTGGAGAAGATGTTTACAAAGATGCTTGCAATAGCTTTGAATTTTTGAATAAGGATGGGTATATCATATTTGATGATATATTCTTTAATCATTTTGACTCTATGGAAGAAAATGTATTAGGTGGAGTAGTGAAATTTCTAATTGAAAAAAAGAATAATATAAGAATAAAATATTTAAGCAATCAATTAGTAGTAAGAAAAATTTAAGTCAGTTAAATAAAGCCAAAGGGAAATGTGACAAGAATGATTGAAAATTGTGTAAATAAAAAATTAGTAATGCAAAAATAATAAAGCTATACATTCTTAAATTCTCACTTTTTAGTTTTTCAAATTTAATAGATGCTAAAAATACTATCAAATGAAACATTTGAATCATATATGTAGCTTTAATAGTGTCTCCATTATCAACCGGATACAAAATTAAAAATATAAAGTATCCAATAAAACTAATTATTACAGCAAGGTTGATATACCTTACAAGAATGCTTGATTTGAATTGCTTATATGAAATTACATAAAAAGTTAATATAAAAAGAGCTGTAAAAATTGAAATTATATTAACCCTTGCAAAGTAATCCCCTATAACCATTTGATCTCTACCTATGTTCAAATAGCCTGATGTAAAACTAAAATATCCCCAATAGTCTCCCCACAGATCTGCGAACAAGGTTGTAATAAACTGATTATCCAAATGGGGTCTGATAGGTTTATAAAATAAAAATCTTAGGTGTTCTGATGTTGGCAAATAAAAGCCTAGGGGTTGGTTTAATATAGAAAATTTACTATTTTCCATATTAAATGCTGCGAAGCTCCCAGATTTTATATACAAATTAATATAAAACCAACCAGAAAGAAAAAAGCCTATTAATGCACTTGGAAACCAAGTTTTCAAATAATTTATTTTATTTTTAATATTTTTTGTAAAAAGCATGATGATCAGAGGAGGAAAAAGCAAGAAACCCCATTGCCTGCTTAATGCAATTCCTGCAATGGTAAGACCAAGAAAAAAAATATCTTTTTTTTGAGTTACAAAATTCTGATTTTCAATTTTTAGTATTAAATATAAAAAGATACTTAAGAAAAATAATATATACGGCTCTCCTCTTATCATTGATATAGTTCTGTAATTTACAGCAAGTAACGAAATCATAAGAAAATAACTTAAATTTAGAATATTTTTTGAATTATTAAACATTTTTAAAGTTATCAAGTTGATATAAATTGTAAATATATACATAAATGATTGAAATATTTGAGTTACATTTCCATAGACTGGCCTACAATCTCTTAAAAAATTTTCACTTTCAATAATATTTCTACAAACTACTTGAGATATTGCGGGTATTAAGTATCCAAGTGGTGGATTAAAGAATTCTCTTGTGTCTAATGATGTAGGAAGTTTAAAACTTCTTGGCAAATATCTTGAGATATAGTCAACATAGTTATAGTGTGCTTCTGCATCATAGCCTAGGATTGGCGAATAGTGATAATAATTGTAAATTAATATATAAAAAACTGATGAGGTAATTAAAAAAAATATTACTCTCTCTAATTTAGGAATTGGGTTCATTATCTGAATTTTATTATTGCAATTATATATTTGAATCCATCAATAAACTTTATCTTTTTGCCTTGACTATAACTTCTCCCTTCATAAGAAATTGGCAATTCTATATAATTATTAGTTTTTTTTAAAATCTTACTAACTAATTCTATTTCAATAGAAAAATCTCTCATTTTTAAAGTTTCATTTATTAATAGTTCTTTTTTAAATATTTTTAAACAAGTAGCTATGTCAGTTATCTTATTTTTATTTACCAATGAGAAAAAATAACTTAAGAATTTATTAGCAAAGTATGTACGTAAGTAAATATTTTTTCTTTTCTTATTTCCAATAAATCTCGAACCTAATATTAAATCTAGATTCTTATATTTAAATTCTTCATAAAGCAACAGTAAGTCTTCTGCTGAGTATTCCAAATCTGCATCAAATATACCAATATTGCTATATTTTGAATGAAATATTCCTTGTTTAACTGCTTCACCTTTACCTAAATTTTTAGAAGTAGATACAAGATCTACAAATAAATACTTTTCAGATATCGCTTTGGCAATGTTAAAAGAATTATCGGTAGAACCATCATTAACGAGTATTATTTGATCAATAAAAGAAAGTTTTACTAAGTTGTTAAAAACCAAATTCAATGTATTTTCTTCATTATAAAATGGGATTATCACTGATATTGCATTGCTTGGTAAAATCATTTATACAAATATATTAGTTCTTATATTCAGTCTTTTAAAATATTTGAAATTTTAAATAATTGTCTTAAAAGATACAGACGAAAAATAAATAAAAAAATTTGTAGACTAAGGATATATGACTTTTTTAAATAAAAAATTTATCTTTTTCATAATAGCATCATTATTTTTTTCATTATTTCTTCTTATCTCTATAGATATTTTTAATTTCAATAAGGTAGATTTTGTTTATTACAAAGATTTTAAACCTGGTTATAGCTGTCAATATAACTTGAATCAGATAGATTTTTTTGATTATGAAGAAAAATTAAAAGTTAATCAACTTTCAAAAATGGACTTAGGTCTTTTAAATAATTTTGAAAATTATAGATGTATAAACAAAATAATTTTTATAAATGATGGCTGGCCAGAAGTTAGGATAGGAATAGGCGACGATAACATATTTTTTCAACTTATAAAAAATGCTGGATTACTTATAATTTTTATATTTTTTATAAACTTTTATCCAAGTAAAGATAAATTATTTGGACTTACTATTTTTTTGTATAACTTATTTTCATATTTATTATTTAGTTTTGATTTTAAATTTAGAGAAAATAAATTTCTATACAGTTACGAAATTTTTTTTGTAGAAATAATAATACTTTACTTAATATTTCTTCACTTATCTGAGAATCGAAAACTTGATAATATATTAGAAAATTTAAATAATTTTTTTCAGAATCTTCAGCAAAAACATATTCTATTTATATCGTCAGTGGTTGCATTTCGATCACTATATGTTTTTTTGAATAATACATATTTTTTTAATATCCCAGACTGGTTAATCAATTATAATTTTGGTTATGTGAGGAGAGGGTTTTCTGGAACTTTGCTTTTAATGATTTCAGAAGATTTAAACTTTGTTTCGTATAAACTACTTCCTTTAATCACAATAATTCTTCATTTTTCAATTACATATTTGGCACTAAGTGTTTTTCAAGAAAATAGTAAAAATATGTATTCTGTATTTTTATTATTGTCTCCACTCTTTATTCTGTTTCCAGTATTTAACGTTTCAAAAGGGGCTGGAAACAAAGAAGCCATCGGCATATTAATTTTTCTACTACTGATCCGGTATTCCTATAAGAAAATAGATAAAAAGAAAATATTTCTGATTTCCTTATTTATTGGTTTTAGTTTATTTACACACGAAGTAAATATATTTATTTTAATTTTTGTGGTCCTATCCTCTATTTTTTTAAAAATAAAAATTGATAAACTTTTAATAAGCTCGATATTAATTTTTAGCGCTCTACTTATAATATCAATTTTTCTCTTTCCAAGTAATGAAGAAATACCGGAATTACTTTGCGAAAATATATTTTTAAACATTGAAAAAATTGACTGTTCAAAATCTAGTTGGTTGCAACAAGATTTCAACGAATCTTTACGAATTTCAATTTTAAGAATTTTTGAAGACTACCAATATTTATTTGTGTATGGAATATATTTTTTCTTATCTATTCTTCCTTTATTAATGAGTGGTTGGATAGGGAAAAACTTAAGGCTTAATATTTTAGTATTACTAATAATTACTCCATTATTTTTAATTGCAATTGATTGGGGAAGGTGGTTAAGTATACTAATACATTTTTTGACAATAATTTACTTCGTTAATCTTGGTAAAAATAAATCAGGAATACAATTTAATTTAAAAAATTTGATTACTCTTATCTTCTACACAACACTGTGGCGTGTTCCCCAATGCTGTGTAGAAGAAGTTAATATTACTTATTTGTTCAGGTTCGATAAATATAATTTTCTAATCTATATTTATTTTGCTTACTTAATTCTTTTGTTTAGCAAATATAATTTCAGGAATTTACGTGAATACATTAAGATTTAAATTTTTTGATTATTTAAAATTGCTAAGAATTTGGCAATGGTTAAAAAATTTATTTATTATTTTGCCACTTTTATTATCAAAATCTTTTTTTGGTGATTTAATTATTGACTCTATTAAGTTGTTTCTACTTTTCTCTCTTTTTGTTTCTAGCAATTATATTTTCAATGACATCAGAGATAGAGATATAGATAAATATCATCCTGAAAAAAAATATAGAGGGGTGGCTTCTGGAAATATAAAAGTGGTTAATGCAAAAATTTTAGCATTGTTATTACTAATCACGTCCATGTCATTGACATATATAAGTTTTAAAATCGAAATATCTTATTTTTATCTTTTATATATATCTTTAGCTTATTTATACACAAGGTTTCTCAAGTATATTAATTTTATAGATGCACTTTGTATTGCATCCTTCTTTCTGATTAGATTAACCATTGGCGGTATTATAGGTGAGATACAGATCACTTCATATCTTTATATTTTTACTTTTTTTATGAGTATTTTTATTGTTTATTTAAAGAAAAACTCAATAATAAATAAAAATTTTATGGAGAAAAATATTTTTTATGAAACTTTAATAGTTCAAAATTCAAAATATCAGTTTAGGTTTTTATTAATTTTTTTTGGAATTATGTCAAATATTGCATTTATTGTTTGGGGATCAACTATTTCTGACATTTTAAATACTTTTGAACTTATAGTTTTACTATTATGTTTTGTCTCATTTATGTTTTTTACTTATTTCCTATTTAAAGAGTCAAATAAAGGAAAGTTAGAAGATTTTGTAATTGGTGTACTTTCTAACAAGATGGTATTTTTCAATGCTTGTTTGTTAATATTGTTGTTTGTATACATCTATTTTTGATATATATAATCTAAATGTGGATGAGATAAAATTAAAATCTTGGGGTAATAATTTCGAAAAATCTGTCAAGGTTAATGGCGATGAATACCGTAGTGGAATAAACTACGGAAATCAAAACTCTTACGGTGATGCATTTATTCCAGTTTCAGAATTTTCATTTAAAGTTAAAGAGAGTAGTAATTCAGACAATAACTACGTCTCTTCAAACATGGAAATACAAGAATATTTGTCCACAAGTGACCATGGTTTATACGGTATACCTGGAAAAGGAAATGTAACTATGGGAGGTGCAATTGCTGTTGATACTCATGGCAAGGATAATTTATGGGGTGGAAGCTTTGAGAAAAATATTGAAGAAATTATGCTTCAATTACCTTCAGGGGAAAAAATAATTACTTCTAGAGAAAAAAACTATGAAATTTTTCAATCAACGATAGGTGGCTATGGATTAACTGGATCAATTCTTGGATGTAAATTTAAAAAAGAATTTAAGAATGAAAAATTTTTTTTAAAAAATATTAAAACTAATAAAGGATTGAATAATTTATTACATCAGGCAAATTTTGATGATAAATCATACTGGGTAGGGTGGGTTAACTTATTAGATAAAAATTTTTCTTGGGTGTCAGAAACTCATATTCCTTATAAAACAGATAACTTGGCCAAAAAAATAAACCTGGATTTTGAATTCTCCAAAATAAATTTGCCTTTTATTGGAAGAAATACATTTAAGTCAATGTATTTAATAAATAATATTTATTTCTTAAAAAATAGTACTTTTCAAAATAAAGTTATCGATTCCAGTTCAACTTTGTATCCTCTTGGATTGTTTTCTGATACTAGAAATGTAGCAAAAAAAAGGAAGATAATTCAAATTCAGTTCTCTTTGCCTTTTAAAAATTCTATTTATATTGAAGATCTAATTGAATTATTAATATATAAACAAACCCCCTTGCTGTGTTCGGTGAAGAGGTTGGGTTATGATAATTCTTTTAACAATTTATCTTTTTACCAAGATGGTTGGACTTTTGCTGTTGATTTTTCTTTGGAAACTTTTAGCTTTAAATCTATTAATAAATTTATATCCAAACTAAATGAATTTGAAGGTAAGATATATTTGGCAAAAGACTCATTATTAAATGAAAATCAATTTAGAAATATGTACAAAAATTTTGATAAATTTCAAAAAATTCTTAAAGAAATTGATCCTGATAACATATACCAGTCAGAACTTTCTAAAAGATTGGGTCTTAAGAATTGGTAAATGAAATCGTAATTATTGGCTCTAGTTCAGATCTAGCACAAGAATGCATTTACTTATTTAATCAAAAAAGTTATAAAATTTTAACTATATCTTCGAATAAAAAGTTTAATCCAGATTTACATGTAAACAGTTACTTATCAGACCAAGAAAAAATAATAGCACTTATAAATAAATGTAATTCTCCAACAGTCATTTTTTTTAATGGCTATTTGAAAGAAAATAGGCCAATTGAATCTCCAACTATAGATGAAATATTTAAGACCTTTTTTGTTAATTTTAAAGTGCCATATCTATTAACAAAAAATATATTATTGAAAAATCAAAAAACTAAATTTATATACATTTCTTCAATAGCATCGATAAAGTTTAGAGAAAAAAATTTTATTTATGGGTATAGTAAACACCTATTAGAAAGCAATGTTCAAAAACTTACTGATAATTATCTAATTTTAAAATTTGGTCTAATAAATACAAAAATGTCACAAAATCATTCAAAACCTCCGTTTTCATTAGAAAAAGAAGATGCTGCAAAAATTATTTCAAATAATTTAAATAATACTGGGTTACTTTATCCCACAAAGGGTTTGATATTTATTAAAAATATATTTCGATTTATACCCATTAAATTAATTGATTTGACTGAAAAATTTTTGAATTAATTTCTAGTATCGTAGTTTTCTAAAATTTCATTATAATTTTGCTTATAGTTATCAAATTGTTGAAATACTTTATCATCTATATCATCTGAAACAGCCTTCTGAGAAAGATAATCACTTACAAGTGAATTTTTGTAGGAAAAATCAAAACCATCTTCTATTAGTCGTTTTAAATGTTCCATCTGGAGATAAAGGAGTTTTGAGCTTATATCATAAATATGATCTTCTTTATTAATTAAAATTGTATCAAGATAAATTTTATGACCAACATCAATATTTTTATCAATTAAATGAGTTGTAACACCTTGAGGTAGTTTATTATAAATAGCCCATTTAATGGTGTCTAATCCTCTATTTTCCGGAAGAACGCCGGGGTGAAAATTAACTATACCTTTAGAAAAAGTATTTATTACTGTTTGAGATAATATTCGAGCACCGAGAATAATTCCAATATCAGGATTATATTTTTTTAAAAATTTTATAGACTCGTCTGAATTATGAATTGCGGTCAACGTTTCCCAGCCATAGTTTTTTGCTACATCTGAAGGATTTAAAATCTCATCTTCATGAACTGAAATTCTTTTTTTTGATTGTCTAAATTTAAGATTCAATTTTGGAGCACTTACAACTAAAACATCATTAAATATTGAATTCTTGATTAATTGCATACCATTTAAAGATTTCCTATGGGGAAAATCATAAACAAAAAGGACTATTTTATTTGAACTCATTATTTCATTTCTTATGACAATAATATATCGAAAATAAAATTTAGAGAGTGGTCCTAGGAATAATAGTATTTTTAGAAATTCAAAGTTATAAATATAATAATTGCCAATAAATATCTTAAATGATTACATACAATCTAAGAGGAAAGATAAATATTTGTTGCACCAATTATGTTACTATTTCTTGATTTCTCAAAATATTTTACTTCAAAACCAATTTGACTCAATTTTTCCATAACAACAACTTCTGTGTATTTTGTGTCAAATTCTTCTTCAATGATTATGTTTTTACATTTTTCCATAATTTTCTCATCTTCAAAAATTGGTTCAAATGATTTACCTTCAATATCAATAATCAAATTGAAAAAGTCAATATTATATTCTGATACAATTTGAGATAAAGTTATCTTATCTATATTTTTTCCATCTAAATAATTTATTTCACTATTCAAAATATCTTTTTTTTCAAGAAATATATCTTTATTTGAATAATCAACTGCTTTATTAACGAAGTGGTGGGTATTCTCAGAATACTGATGAAATAAATTTTTTGAGAATTCCAAATATTCAATTACAGGTTCTACTAAAACGATTTTTTTTCTTTTTTGTTTCATTGCTGTAGATAGAGAAACAATTCCTATCGACGATCCTAGATCAATTAAGTCTTCTGGCTTATTAAAAAGTATACTAGATGCTTCAAGTTCATATTTTTCGTAGAGATTATGTCTAATGAGTGATCTTGTAAAATTTGAAATAATTTTGTCTTTATCCTCAATTATTAATTCTCGGTGTTTTATTTTGTTTTTATGTAATATATTTTCTATTAAAGTTATGAGATTATTGAAATAAAGTTTATGTAAAAATATCCTCAACCAAGTAGGTAAGTATGATTTTAATTTTGTAATAAAATTTAACATTGTCTCTTATATTTCTTCAGTCGCTTTTATGTTTATTAAAAATTTGAATACATTTTGTGGCCAGAGGCAGAATCGAACTGCCGACCCCTTGTTTTTCAGACAAGTGCTCTACCGACTGAGCTATCTGGCC
>MDSV01185652.1_pt1 | contig 46609 bp, 48 predicted proteins | sample 810851 | NCBI WGS metagenome assembly MDSV01 (sample SAMN05326640, study PRJNA326480) | marine metagenome | isolation source: seawater | place: Atlantic Ocean: North East | collected 2012
ACAGATACAACTGATGCTGAAACTGCTACTGCTACTACTGGTGCAGATGGTGGGTCTGCTGATGTAGGTACAACTGATGATGGTACTTCAGGTATGGATACAATGAAAATTTATCTTACTGCAATTGCTGCGGATGCGACAAACGTTGCACAAGTGAACTTTGATACTGTTTCAACTTTTGATGACAGTGAAACAACAACTACTGCTACTACCTTAAACGTTATAGGTACAACAACAGTTGCTGCTGCAAACGATGCAACTGTTCTTAAAATGGTAGCTGCTGTTCCAGATAGTTCTGTAGATAATTCTGTCTCTGCTACAAAAGGTAAAAAAGCTTTTGCAATTACAGCTGATGGTACTGTTGGATTTACAATAAATGGTACTTCTGTTCCAGCTACAGTCTATAGTATGACTGGTAACGGAGCTGTAGATGCGTTAAATCTTGCTTCAACGGCTAATAAAGATTTAGCTTCTGCTGCTGGTTTAACCATGGATGCACTTCATGTGTACGATTCTTCGATTACTGTTTCTCTAACCAACTATGATAATACTGCATCTACAACTGCGGGTGAAAGATATACTAATGCTTCATTAGCGTCTGCATCAACTGCAACAGGATCAGTATTTACTGTAGGTATCGAAGATGAATTCAAGTTAACTGTTGGTGGTAATACTGTAACTGCTACACCAGGAGGTGTTTCAGGAAGTGCTACTACAATGGCTGGTCTTGAGGCAATGTTTATTGATGCTTGGGGTAGAAAGTATGGTCATACTGGTACGTCTTCAACTTCTGCAATAGCTACTATTCTTGATGACCATGGTGATGTTGCAGGTAAGTTTATAATTCAAGCATTACAAAAAGATTCAGGTGGTAATGGTATAGCTGTTTCTCTTTCAGTTACAGATAAAACTCAGGCATCAGGTAATGCTACTAGAAATTCTGGTAACATTGGTTATATGATTGGAGCAACTGCTGCTACAAGCGATAATTCAACTGTTGCTACCACTGCTGGTGGAGGAGGTGTACTTGTTACATTTGAGAGTAAATTATCAGGAGTAACTGATACTGTTCTTACGGGAATGACTACAGATGTTACTACTCTTAATACAGCTTCAATGACTGAATTAACTACAAATTATGCTGCTTCAACAGGAGTAACAACTTATGCATTAGCTCAAGATCCAAGAACGGATGTTGTTAATGTAGTTGCTGCTGTTGCAAATACTGCTACAAGTACTGCAGTTGCTGCTACTAAATTTAATAGAGTTACTTGGTTAGGATAATTTTTAACTTAACTTAATTTTTTATTAAATTAAACCCCCCTTTATTGGGGGGTTTTTTTTATATTAGTTTATGTCCAAAACAGTTGGTAAAATTCTTTTAGGCCTTTATTTTTTTGCCTTTACTCTACCACAAAATGTTTCTAACTTATATTTTGTTTTTGACAGAGTAACAATACAAATTTTATATATTTCAATTTTAAACTTATTTGTTATTTTATATCTGTTAAAGAGTCTTAATTTAAAATTTTTTATCGATGATATAAGATATAAGTACCATTACATATCCTATTTAATAGTAATTATATGTTCATTTCTTTCTCTTATATATGCTGAAAATTTAATTGAGGGAATTATAACTTTTAGTAAGTTCTTCTCATTATTTATTTCATTTAGTCTTATCATTTATATAGTTTTCAAATCAAAAATTGATTTTATAAAGCTTTTTTTTATGTTTATCGTTGTTGCATTAATAGCCGAAACATATGTCATAAATTCAAAAATTTATCAATCAGTTGTCTTAGATGGAAATTTTTTGACAAGATCAATGGACTTTAGAGGTTTTACAGGAAATATTAATATCTCATCATTCTCTATTTTAATTAAACTACCCGTTCTAATATATTTGATATATAATGAAAAGAAGCGTTTGCGTTTTTTTCTTTTTAATCTTCTTTTAGTATCATCTCTTTTATCAATTTTAGTATTATTCAGTAGAGGTGCAATTATTGGTCTTATTCTACTAATTATTATATCATTATTGTATTATCTAGTTAAAGAGAAAAGAAAAGTAGTTATACAAACTATATTTGTCTCGTTATCAGTATGTCTCTCTTATTTGACCTATAATTTTTTGAATGAAAAAAATACATTTGATTTGATTGAAGAAAGATTCTCATCAGTTGCTCCTTCCAGTGATCAATCTGTATCACAAAGATTTACTTTTTATAAAATTGCACTTGAGGATATTAAAAATTATCCATTAACAGGTATTGGAATTGGAAATTGGAAATTATTATCAATACAAAGAGCAAATGAAGCCCTAGGTGGTTATATGGTTCCATATGTAGTTCACAATGATTTTCTTGAAATCGCGGCAGAGTCTGGAATTTTATCTTTGTTGAGTTATTTATTCTTTATTTTTTTCCCATTTATTATTTTATTAAAAAGAGCTATTAATTTACAGAATAATAACCTCTATTTTCTAGTTCTAACATGCTTATCTGTATATATACTAGATTCATTACTAAACTTTCCAATGCATAGAGTTGTGAGTTCTATTAATCTTTATTTTATTCTAGCACTTTTTTATTATATAACAATTAAAAACAACGATGATGTCAAAAGATATTTTTAAAATCTTTATTGTCACTTTTTTAATATCAATTGTATTTGTAAATATTAAAGTTTATAAATCATCTTCATTACAAGCCTATTTATTGTATGATTATAATAACAACTCTTACACAATTCCTTATGAAATTCTTAACAAACTAGACTACAATTTTCCTAATTTAACACAGACAGGCTTACCAATAAAAGTTTTAAAAGCAAGATATCTAATAAATCTAGATTCTCTAAGCCAAGCTAAATCTTTACTTTTTGATGCTAGAAAGGCAAATCCTCATATAATGGCAGCCGAAGATAGGCTAGCAAGTATTTATTTGAAGGAAAATAATCTTGATAGTGCATATTTTTTATCTCAATTGGCATTCAATAAAATGCCAAATGTGGATATTCACAGAAATACCTATTTTAATGTATTGAGATCTTTAAAAGATAGTATTAATGTAGAATCTGAATTAGATAATGCATTTATGCGTTTGAAAAACTTGAGATCTTCTCAAGGACATTGGTATGATTATATTTATACCAAGTCTTTAATAACAGATTCAACTGCAACAGTTATTCCATTAATTAAAGAGTTTAAGGAAAGATTTCCTAATGAGGATCCTAAAATAATTGAGGAGCTTGAAAACAGAATTGAAATTGGTTCTCAATCATATACAATATTTTCAGTGTATTCAGCTATAGGAGATGATTATTTCATGATGGAGGATTATCTAAATTCATCAGATTATTATGAACAGGCAATTGATTACAATCAAGATAATTATGTCATTTATGAGAACCTTGCAATTTCATACGATTTATCTAAAAGAACTGATAAGGCACTTGAAATGTATGATTTAGTAATAAATAATTTTAAACCTAACAATGGAAGAGTTGAATTTTATAAAGGCCTTCTATTAGTTAGACTTGGTGAAAATGAAATTGGTTGTAATTACTTGAGAAAATCAAGTAATAAAAATTATGTTGGCAGTAATACTAATATTAGAGCTTCAGAGGTTTTTGTAGCACTATGTGTTAATAATTGATATCACTTTTAATATTTCCAATTGAATCATAGGTTACCCATCTACCTTTTAATTCACCCTTATTAGAAAAAGTGGAGATCTGTTTCAATTTTCCATTTACATAGTAATATTTCCATTTACCTATTCTTTTCCCAGTCTTATTAAATTTACCAGTTGTTTCGGTACTTCCGTCAGAATAATAGAAGGTCCATCTTCCATAATCCTTTCCATTTAAGTATTGACGAATACTTTTAAGAGTATTGTTTTCATATACTGAACATCTTCCTGTAAATAATTCGTTATTACTATCATAAGTTATGAAATTCGCACTGTCAAATAAAAGTTCTGGACATACTGATGGTGTGCAACTTGAAGTCAAGATCAAGAAAAGTATGATAAATTTTTTCATTGAAAATTTTGTATTAATTGAAATGTAAAAATAATTATTATGTTAGATAAAATTATAAAAAAAGTAGTTTTAAAATGGCTTTTAGTTTTTGATAAAATTAAATGGTGTAAGTGATTTTTATCAGCCTCAAAAGGTGATTTATTATTTAAAAGTCTTTTAAAAAAGATTCTAATTATATCAATAATTGGATAAGTTAAAATAGAGATTATAAAAAGGACTTTATGCAGATCATATTCTGGTTTTATTATATAATCATTAGACAAAACATAAACTACATAAATACTAGCAATACCACCTAAAAGGTGTGATCCAGAATCTCCTAGAAATATCTTTTTTTCTTTTTTAAAATTAAAGAAAGACAATGCTATTAATGAAGGTATTAAAATACTTGAAATAGATCTAAAGGGAGTTATACTCATTGAAAAAAACTCAAATGATAAAATAAAAACAATGATTATGCTTAAAGCAAGACCATCTATGCCATCTATAAAGTTTATAGAATTAATAATTGCAACTATTATAAATATAGTTAATAGTTGCGATGCTAATCGACTTAATTCATAAATACCAATTACACCATGTAGATTATCAATAATCAAGCCATTATCAATTATAATTTTAGCTGCAATTATCTGAAAAATAAATTTAAGTTTATAGTCAATATTATTTATATCATCATATAGACCAATTAGAATAAGGAGAGACAGTGGAACTATGAATGAGTAGTCAAATAGTGTTTTGCCATCTAAATAGAAGTATGAAGAGATTAAAAAAAGAATCAAAAATATAGATACTCCACCAGACCTTGTTGCAATACTTTTATGAGATGACCTTGATATAATTTTGTCTGTATAATTCATTTTTAAAAAAAGTCTCTGAGTAATTATTAAAATAGGTATACTAAGACAAAAAGATATAATTACAAGATTATTGGCCATCTATCTAAATTAGTAATTAATTAAACAATTACAGAAAATAAAATCTGAAGAGAACCAAGTTAATCTTTAAAGTATAAACTAAATACTTCCTTTTATAACATTTGGTTCACATAAAATCAAACTAATAATTTTATAAGTCAAAGGTATTATTACACTTTGTTAAATTATCTTTTTTCAATTAATTTTTCTAAATAATAATTTAAAGTTTTCTCTATACCTTCTTCAAAAGAAGTGGAAGCCTTCCAGCCTAGTTCATTTTTTATTTTAGATGAATTAATAGCATATCTATAATCATGTCCCAATCTATCATTAACATGCTGAATAAGATTTAGTGAACTTCCAGAAGGGCGATTTAATCTAGAATCAATTAAATTAATTAAATGGTGAACTAATTCTATATTTTTTTGTTCATTATTACCACCAATTAGATAGGTTTCACCAATTTTTCCTCTATTTAAGATTAAATCAATAGCCCTTACATGATCTTCAACATAAAGCCAATCTCGAATATTGTCTCCTTTTCCATAAATAGGTAAAGGTTTTTCCTTAACAATATTTTTTATCATTAAAGGAATTAATTTTTCAGAATGCTGTCCAGGTCCAAAATTATTTGAACAATTAGATAGGACTACAGGTAGTCCATAAGTATGAAAATAAGCACGTACAAAATGATCTGATGATGCTTTTGATGCAGAGTAGGGAGACCTTGGGTCATATGGAGTGGCTTCATTAAAAAATCCCTGACTACTTAGGCTACCAAAGACTTCATCGGTTGAAATATGATAAAAAACTGAACCATTTTGTTTATCCCAACTTTTGCGTGCAATCTCTAGAAGATTTAATGTTCCCTGTATGTTTGTATGAGAAAAAGTAAATGGATTTTTTATGGAATTATCTACATGAGATTCAGCAGCTAAATGTATGACTCCATCAAAATCATATTTTGAAAACAATTTTTGCAATTGATTAAAATTTGTTATATCCTCACGAATAAATTCATAGTTTGGCTGCTCTGCACAGTCATTCAATGACTCTAAGTTGGCAGCATAGGTAAGGGCGTCAAGATTTATAATATGTGTATCAGGATAATTATTGACCATATATCTAACAACATGAGATCCAATAAAACCAGCTCCTCCAGTAATTAATAAAGATTTAAATGACCTCATTTTTTTGTAAATTAGTTAAACAATCTTCCAGTGCACTTTCCCAATCTCTAATTGACAAAGCTAAGGTATCCTCAACTCTGCTAGTATCAAGAGGTGTACTCAAAGGTCGCTTTGCAACTGATGGATAATCAGATGTTGAGATCGGACTTACATTACAATTAACACCTAATAAATTAATAACTTTTGATGCTATCCTAAACCAGTTTGTCATAGGCCCTTGAGCATAATGATAAGTTTCATATTTGAATAAATCAGGGTGTTCTATCCTGCTTAATAATGCTCGTGCAAGATCTAATCCATATGTTGGCGTACCCCATTGATCATTAACTATCTTAACTGAATTTTTTGATTTGGAAGCTTTAATAATAGTCTTAATAAAATTATTGCCAAACGGACTAAATAACCATGCAATCCTAAATGTTGTATGTAAACATTCTGCTTTTTTTATTGCATTTTCTCCTGATAATTTAGTTTTACCGTAAATATTGATGGGGTTAGGCGTGTCAGTCTCATTATATGACCTTTCAGATAGTTTACCATCAAAAACAAAATCAGTAGAGAAATGAATAATTTTTATTTTTTTTTCTTCAGCAAATTCAACTAGACTTTTTACTCCTAGAAAATTAACCTCTTCTGCATCCGCTACTTCATTTTCCGCTTTATCTACATTTGTATAACCAGCACAATTTATAATTAAATCAAAAGGAATTTTCTCATACTTACTAGAAAGTGTCTTCTTATTGTTAATGTCTACTGCTGCTTTATTTACTAATAATAATTTATGCTTTGAAAATTCGTTAGCTACTTCCTTAAAACATTGACCAAGTTGACCATCTGAACCAGTAACTAAAATCTTAGCCATATAAATCAGTCTTATAATTAAAGAGAGTCGCCTGATCAAAATTTGGTCGATTCTTATCCTTTTCAGATAGAATCCATTCAGATTCTGGAATCTGCCAGTTAATTCCTAAAGTATTATCATTTGCAGCTATGCCATTATCACTTTCAGGGTGATAATACTCATCTACCTTATAATGAAATATTGATTTTTCACTTAATGTAATATAACCATGTGCAAAACCTCTTGGAATAAAAAGCTGAAATCCATTTTCAGCACTTAGTTCTTGAGAAAGGTGTCTGCCAAAACTTGGAGAACCTTCTCTGATGTCTACTACAATATCTAGAACTTTTCCACTAATAACACTAACCAATTTAGATTGACTATATGGATCTAATTGATAATGCAGGCCTCTTATTACACCTCTTCTTGAAACACTCACATTATCTTGACAAAAATTAATTCTTCTACCTATATAATCTTCAAAAGTTTTAAGATTAAATGTCTCTTTAAAGCTCCCTCTGGCATCATTATGTAAGTTGGTTTTTAAAAGAAAAACATCTTCAAGTTGGGTGGTAACAACCATTATAGTGTATATGAAATCAATGTTAATTTTATAACTATTCTAATAAAAGTAATCATTTTAAGTAAACCAAGGAAACAATTTATAACTGTTTATATAAAATAGAAGGTTATAATTTTAGCTAGTTTTATTATTATGGTAAAGTTCTAAAAGATACTCACCATATGAAGTTCCATTTAACTTTTCTGCATTTTCTAAAAGTTTATTAAGGGTTATATAACCTTTTCGAAATGAAACTTCCTCTAAACATCCAACCTTCAATCCTTGCCTTTTCTCAATGGTTTCAATAAATTGACTAGCTTTCAATAGAGATTCATGTGTCCCGGTGTCAAGCCAAGTAAACTCTCTACCTAGGGTCTCTACCTTTAGTTTTTTATTTTTTAAAAAATATTGATTAATAGCAGTAATTTCAAGCTCTCCACGATTAGAGGGTTTAATAGTTTTAGCTATTTCAACTACTTCATTAGGATAAAAATACAATCCCACAACTGCCTTATCACTTTTAGGAATTTTAGGCTTCTCTTCAATGGATAATGCATTCCCATTAGAATCGAATTCTATGACTCCATATCTATTGGGATCCTTTACTTTATAACCAAAGATGGTTGCCTTATTTTCAAACGGAGTTCTATTGACAACTTCCTCCAATTGTTTTGAGAAATCGACTCCATAAAAAATATTATCTCCCAGAATTAAGCAAACAGAATCTTTCCCAATAAAATCCCTGCCTAGAATAAAAGCTTCTGCGATCCCTTTGGGCTCTTTCTGTGCCTTATATTTTATTTCAATACCCCACTTATTTCCATTACCCAATAATTCCTCATATTGAGTAATATCCTTTGGAGTACTAATAAGTAATATTTCCCTTATTCCTGCAAGAATAAGTACAGATAAAGGATAATATACCATTGGTTTGTCATAAACAGGTAATAGTTGCTTTGATACTACAGAGGTGACTGGAAAAAGTCTAGACCCTCTTCCACCTGCAAGAATAATACCTTTCATTCTTTTGTTATTTTAAAATTCAACATATGCAATCTAGTTTTTAAAATTATATAAATATTAATAGAATTGATTTAGGAGATTCTAATAATTTTCAAAAATATTTTCTAACTCGTCTAAAAGATAATTCTTGCTGAAATTACCTCGAAAATATTTAATGGCATTAGATGAAAATTTCTTCTTTTGTGCTTTAGAAGCATTGTAAATCTTCAAAATATTATCTGCTAAAAGCTTTTCATTCTCAGCTTCTGACGCATACCCTGATTTAGAATTAATTATAATTTTATTACCTATTCCATCTAAAGACCCAATAATTGGTCTACCACAAGCTAAATATGATTGAAGCTTACCTGGAATTGTGAAAGAGAATATGTCAGCCTTCTTAAGTGTTATAAGCAGTGCATCAGCAAAAGCAAAAAAATTGGGCATTTTCTTAGCAGGGAAAGATCCTAAAAAGAAAAACTTATTGGAAACACCTCTATCCTTAATTATCTTCTGGACTCTCTCTTTATCTCTTCCATCCCCAAGAACGACTATGTTTATATTATAGTTTTTTAACAGCTCAAGGGCTCCGATAATAGTATCAAAACTTTGAGCTACTCCAATATTTCCAGCAAAAACTAAATTAAATCCAGAGGGTAAAAGATCTTTGTACTCCTCTTGTTTGTCAACAACTCGATAAAAATCTTCAGCATAATAAGGATAATAAATCATTTTATTTTCTAACACATTCTGATCTTTTATATAATTCTTAAACTCTGGAGATTGTACTAAAATTATGTTGGTAAATTTGTATATAAGTTTTGTCATGTAATTTATTAGACTTAAAATAAACTTATTTGAAATTCCCCCAGCAACTTTAACTGATTCAGGCCAAAGATCATGTACCCATAAATACGATTTACAATTAAATTTTTTTGCAGCAATTATTCCCAATATTCCAACTGTAATCGGTGAGGGAGCATAAATAAATATCTTATCAAATTTTCCTTTTAATTTAGAAAGCTTTATAAATCCAAATAAAACAAATGAAATGTAATTCAAAAATAGTCTTATTCCTCCAGCGTTCTTTCTGAGAACTAAATTAGCTCTATGAACTTTAACTCCTTGAATAACCTCTTTACTTGGCCCATTCCAAGAATAGCCATTAAAATAATCTCCTTTAGGATAATTTGGTTTACCTGTAAGCACCTCAACCTGATGACCTCTCTTAAAAAGCGAAAAAACAAGATCATTGATTCTAAAATTCTCAGGAAAAAAATATTGAGATATTACTAGAACTCTCATTTATAGCATTCTGGTTGAATTATTTTTTTTCCAAACAGTTCTGTTAACATAGTCAATATGACTTAGTATAATTCTGGAAACTTTAATTGAAACATTGTCCACGTTGTAATCCTCAACAATATTTGGGACACTACCTGAGTCAAATTGACTTGTAACCATATTTATAGACTCTATAATCCTGTTTTTTTCAAGACCGGACATAATAAACGTACCTTCTTCCATTGCTTCAGGTCTTTCATGTGCTGCTCTTATCATAATTGCAGGAAACTTTAAAAGAGATGACTCCTCAGAAATAGTTCCGCTATCTGAAACTACACATTTAGAATTTTGCTGAAGATTAACATAGTCGAAAAATCCTAGAGGCTTTAAGAATTTAATTCTCTTATCCATTTTAATTTTTTTAAGCTTACCAATTCTCATTTTTGTTCTAGGATGAGTGGATACTATTATTGGTAGCTTGAATGTATCAGCTATCCTATTAAGACTGTCTAAAAAAGAAGTCAAATTCTCTATATAGTCGACATTCTCTTCCCTATGACATGAAACAATAAAATATGAATTCCTCTCAATGTTTAACTTTTCTAGAATTTTACTTGTGTCAATTTTATCTTTGTAATAAGATAGAATCTCCTTCATACATGAACCAGTCTTTATAATGGTTTCTGGATTTATTCCCTCCGAAACTAGATAATCACGTGCATGCTCAGTTAAAGGCATATTAATATCGCTCAAGTGGTCAACTATTTTTCTATTTAATTCTTCTGGAACTCTTTGGTCAAAACACCTATTTCCAGCTTCCATATGAAAAATAGGAATTTGCCTTCTCTTTGCTGAAATAATTGAAAGACATGAATTTGTGTCTCCATATATTAAAACAGCATCTGGTTTTTCCTTTTCTAAAACCTTATCAGATTCAGAAATTATATTTCCAATGGTTTGAGCAGTTGATTTACCAACAGCATTCAAGAAATAGTCAGGTTTTTTTACTTCAAGATCATTAAAAAATATTTCATTTAATTCATAGTCATAATTTTGACCGGTATGAACTAAAACATGGCTTACTTGCTTTTCAAGTTCGGCTATTACTCTTGAAAGTTTAATTATTTCAGGTCTAGTGCCAACTATTGTTAGGACTTTGGTCATATATTATATAAATTATTGTTCTTTTTACTATCATTATAGAGATTTAAAAGCATTTGATCCCAGTCAGGTTTTTCTATATTTGATTTTAAAAAAAACTTACTCGAATTTAAGGATTTATTAGAGAAAAAAGAGGAATCAGCTTCTATATCTATATTTAGTTTAAAATGCTTATTGATTTTATTAATCAAATCATATTTTGAAATAGGTTCTGATGAAACATTGTAGATACCATTTAATTCTGGCAATTTTGCTAAAATTTTTATAATAGTCTTAGACATCCAAAGCGTGGTTACCCCAGAATATATTACATTTTCATATCCACTGATTTTTTTATTTTTATTTGAAACTACCCATTCCAATAATTCAGTTTTATTGAATATTTCTCTGCCAACCATTGAAGATCTTATTGTGAGTGTGTTTTTGGAAATAATTTCACCACTAGCCTTAGACTTTCCATAATTATCTTCAGCATCTGGAGTATCATTATCCAAATAGTCTCCTTTTTTGCCTGAATAGACACAATCTGTAGAAAAATGGATTAATTTTTTATCAAATTTTGAAGCCCAATTATCAATTTTATGAGGAAAAATGGAATTAATTAAAGAAGCTTTTTTGAAATCTTCTATACCCCTTCTTATTGTAATACCTGCAGCATTTATAATTAAATCGGGAGATATAATATCTAAAAGATTATTCACATCATCTTTCAGAAAATCATATTCATATATCTTACAATTTGGGTATAATTGACGAAGAATTTTTGAGTTAGACCTGGAATTTAGAATAATTTCTAAACTATGTTCTTCATAAAGTGATTGTGCCATTTTATGACCAATCATTCCATCAGCACCAAGAATTAAAACCTTCATTTGTATCCAATACTAGCAAGCAGTTTCTCTAGACTATCATCTGATAATCTGTCTGTGTTAAATGAATTATACTCTTCGTAATTCTTACTTGCTTTTCCTTCAAAAAAATACTTGTTATAATTAAGATCTCTGTTATCAGATGGTATTACAAAATATTTTTCTAGTTCTTTTGCAACCATTCTCTCTTCTTTTGATAGTAAGGTTTCATGCATTTTTTCAGCGTGTCGAATCCCAATATTTCTAATCTTGACAGTTGATTTAAAAATCTTTTTCATGGTCTTTGCTAGGTTGCCAATGGTTGTAGAAGGAGACTTTTGAACAAAAATATCACCCGCTTTTCCGTTTTGAAATGCAAAGAAAACAAGATTTACAGCTTCCTCAAGTGTCATCATAAATCTTGTCATATCAGGGTCTGTAACTGTTATATCATTCCCAGCATTTATTTGTTCATAAAAATGAGGTATAACAGATCCTCTTGAGGCCATAACATTTCCATATCGAGTTCCACAGATTATGGTGTAATCTGTATTTCTAGACTTAGCAACAAAGACTTTTTCCATCATTGCTTTTGACACTCCCATTGTATTAATAGGATAGACTGCTTTATCGGTACTGAGGCATATAACTTTTTTAACTTTATTTTCAATTGCAATTGACAATACGTTATCAGTTCCAAAGACATTTGTTTTTACAGCCTCCATTGGAAAAAATTCACATGAAGGAACTTGCTTGAGTGCAGCTGCATGGAAAACATAATCAACCCCATCAAAAGCAGATCTAATGCTCTCCCTATCTCTCACATCTCCAATAAAAAACTTTATTTTCGGATTATTATAATGCACCCTCATATCGTGCTGTTTTTTTTCATCTCTCGATAAAATTCTAATTTCTGAAATTTCAGAACCGATGAGTTTATCAAGCACTGCATTACCAAAAGAACCAGTACCTCCAGTAATCAATAAGGTTTTATTTTTAAGATAAATCATTTATATAGTTTATTAACCCTATCTCTTCACTTTTTATTTTAAGAAGCGAAGTATTAGGTTCACTCAAATTTACTACTTTCTCAATATTCAAAGATATATCATTTATATCAAGTGGATCAAATGAATAATAATTTGAAATAATTTCATTTACATAAGGTAAGTCAGATGCAAGAATTACTAGATCTAGTTGAGCAGCTTCAACAAGGGGTAATCCAAAGCTCTCATATAGTGACGGATAAATTAAATATCCTACTTCTGAATATTTTTCATATAACATATCTTGCTTTAATAACCCTAAATTCTTTATCATTAGTTTTGGGTTATTCTTGTTGCTTCCTTCAATTAAACTATTAAATTTATTTTCAGTTAGTGTTAAATACAAATGCATAGGTTGGTTGAGTCTGCTACTAACACTATCCATAGCATCTATAAGTCTTTTATGATTTTTATGATCCTCACCACTAGCTACATAAATAAATTTTTGAGTAGACCTTTTAAGACTATTTACTTTTTTTAATTTTGGAAAAATTGGAAAAATTTTTATAAAGCTTTTAGAAATTTTTAAATTTCTAGCTAGCTTATCTTTCATTAAATTTGTTTGAACTACCCATTTATAATTTGACAACTTTAATGAAAATATGTACTGTCTCTTAATCCAAAGCATTAAATTTTTTAAATGAAAAGGATTTGATTGCAAAAGCAATTCATTTTGAAAATAAACAATAACCTTTTTGTTGAATATAGATATAGGAGGTGGAACATTTGCAAGACAAAAAAATGTGTTGAATTTTTTATGGTTTTTAAGATAAAAACTTCTTCTTGATAACTCTGAAGAGGATAAAATTGATAACTTTTCTTTTGGAATTTTTTTTAATATATCGTCATTATATCTCTCATCAATAATAAAAAAATAATCATCTGAATTATTTTTTAAAATATTACTGATTAAGATATTTAAAATAGTTCTACCTCCTCCTTGATGAATATATAGTGAATCAAATAATATCATTCATTTAAATTTACATCACTTAAATACTCAACCAATGCCTCTTTCCAATCTCTCATTATGTTTAAACCTCTTAAATCTAACTTTTTGTTTACAAGTCTTTCTGACTTTGGTCTTTTTACAAAATACTCTTTTGCAAAATGCTCAGAATTGACCTTTTTAAGTTTAATCTTGCTATCTAAGTTTAATATTCTTAATATTTCAGCAGCAACTTCGAATCTAGATGTTAAACCACCGCAAACAAGATTATATACTCCATAGAGATCTTTATTAATTACATGTTTTACATTTCTCGCAAAGTCAATCGTGTAGGTTGGTGTACCATTCTTATCATCAACTACATGTAATTCTTTGGCACCAGCTTTAATTTGATTAATTATCTTATAAATAAACTTTTTATCTTTCTTATGTCCACCCATCATCCATCCTGCCCTGAACACATAGTATCTTTTACAATTTTTGGCAACATATTCTTCCCCTAAATACTTAGTTCTTGCATAGACGCATAAAGGGTTAGGCTTATCCCAGTCATCATATGAGTCTTTTTGTCCGTCAAAAATACCTGCTGTTGAAATATAGACTAGAGGAATATCAAGTTCGTTAGAAATTAGTGTTGCATTTTCAACAGAAGTAGTATTAGTTTTAAATGCTTCTTCTTCATTAACTTCACAAAATTCAAGATCAGTATATGCACCAAGATGAATTAACATATCTGGGTTCACTTTATGACATAATGCTTTGTAAGATTCAAGATCACGAAAATCATTATAGGTTAACCAGCTTTCGTTGACGTCAATATCAGTACAGGTTAAAGTATAATCATTTTTAAATTCATTATAGAATGCTTCACCGAGCATTCCACCTGCTCCTGCAATTATAATTTTTTTCATATTCTATATAGTATTTTTTTTAAGTAAAAAGGATTAAAGAAAATTTTTAGTGAAATTAGTTTTTTGTTTTTAACAAAAAGTCTAAGTAAACTCAAATCAATAGATTTATAATTAATTATGGATTTTAGCCAGTAAAAACTAATAATCTGTTTTATACTAGAGGAGTCTGTATGATTTTTAGCATAACTTAATATATTATTTAAAAAATTTGCTAATTCAAAAAAATTCTCTTTGGTTAAGTGTTGACCATAAATAATCTTATTTATTAAAATATTCTCCTCTTTTTTAATTGGCATTTTTAGATAATTTTTAAAATAATTTTCTCTTACGATTAGATTGTTTTTAAATTGTTTTTCTTGATGTAAAGTTGAATAATTATTTTTATGAATCCTATATTTTAAAATAATATCAGGGACATTTTCAATTTTTAAAAACAATGAAAGCTTAGCCCATAAGTCATAATCTTCACTCGGGGCTTTCTTCTCATCATATAAATTAGGAATAAATTTTTCAATTTTTCTTCGTTTAAAAATTACAGTTGGATGGTGTAAACATGTATTGAAAAGTAATTGAGATTTACAATCACCATAATTAACTGGATAAGAAACTTTTTTACAATATTCACCAAATGTTTTTATTTGTCCTCCAACAATTGATAATCTTGGATTTCTTTTAAAAAGGTTTAGTTGTTTGTCTAACCTATCAGGAAGAGAAATATCATCTTGATCATTTCTTGCTATAAACTCACCTTTTGAATTTTTAATTAGAAAATTCAATCCTTTTATGTACCCTATATTTTTTTTATTTGTATATAGTTTAATCCTTTTATCCTTAAAAGATTTAATAATTTCAATGGAGTTATCAGAGCTTAAATCATCCAAAATCAATAGTTCAAAATTTGTATATGTTTGATTTAAAATGCTCTCTATAGTACTAGAGATAAATAAAGATCCATTATATACAGGCATAATAATAGAGACTAATGAAGTTGTTTCAAAAGTTTGTCTAGTCATTGATTTTATTATTTGAATTATTATTCAACTTAATATATTCTCTAAAAACTTGTTCCATCTGGGTGTCTTTTCATCAATTAAAAAAATCTCTTTATTTTTATTATTGACATTTGATTTATTAATTACACTTACCAGCTCTTCGGGATAAGAAAAAAACTCAACACCATCGAAGTCTTTAAGTGGACTTGTGTTAAGTTCACCATGAGAAATAAAAACAATGGTATTTAAGTTTCCATAAAAAGCTTCAACCGCAGCTCCAGAGCTTGCGGGGCAGATTACTGTGTTATATTCTTTGAGAACTTTGCTAAGGGGTTTGTCAATTATCTTTATATTCTCAAAATCCTTATCTATTCTAATTGGTTGAGCTGGATGAGGTTTAAAATAAAAACTCTTATCCCCACAATAGGGTAGTGCTCGATAAATAGAATTTAGCATTTGATTTGTTGCATTTTTTAATATGTCACCTAGAATTAATACTTTGTCTTTATTGTTCTTTAATAAATAATTCTTTTTTAATTTCTGATACCTTAACGCCTCTAATACATGGACTTCGCTATTGTTATAATTTAAATTGTAAAAATGTCGTTTTGCAATGATACTATTGACAACAAATACATCAGGCTGATATAAATAATCTTTAAAACTGTTATAGTATCTCATATCCCAAAAACTTACAGTTGAATGCTGAACAGAAATCAATTTTCCATGATTATACTTTCTCCACGCACTGTTTAACGCAAACTCCCAGCCTTGATTTTCTTGAAGATAAAAACCGATTTTTTGGGTTGGTATAATACTAAAAATTTTTTCAAAGCTTTTAATGCAAATTAAATTTTCCAATAATACTGGCCCTCTAGTAGAACTATGAAAATCTTTAGAAAAAAGTGGAAATAAATTTGTCTTATTCTTATAAATAAAGATTTCTTTTGAATTAATTTTTAAACTTTTTAAAGACACACGTATATAGTCAATTAAAATCTCTAACCAAGACAAAAAATTTAAATAAGAATAAAGAAAATTATGAGCGGAATTAGGCTCCACTCTTTCTAATCTTAGAGTTTTGAATAATTTTTTTGCATTTTTTAAGTTAATAGGCAAATGCAACCAGTTTGTACTTAATTCTAACTTGTTTAAATTTTCAGGAAAGTCCCCCCATAAACCTGTGCCGTAATAATTCTTTGAAATTTTTTCATTGTCAAAATGTGTTAAATATGAAACTAAAAATGCACTTTTGTTCCCTTTAAAATAATTAACAGGTTTATTAAATATATTAATGTTAACTAGATACTTATAAGAATATAGTAAAATTCCTTTAATGAAATTTTTCCCTTCAAAGTATTTAAACTTTGGTCTTTTAATTTGATTAATTTTTTTATAGCTTAAACCGGAGTTGATACAATATTCTCTAACTATTGGGTCAACAATCTCTGGAGCATTCAACAACAGTATTTCTTTTGGTTGATGCTCTTGAATTATTAACTCCATTGCAAGAAATTTAATAACATTTGTTATCTGAGGTGATTTATAAAAACTCTTTTCGCAAACAGTCGACATTTGCCATAAGTTATAAACTGAATTATATTGATAAAAATCATTTAAAATAATGCCATTTATTTTTTTTTGAGAAATTGACTTTATGAAATTAAAATATGAATCTCTTATTTTAATTTCATTTTTATTAATATAATTTAAAATAGAAACTATATCCCCATTAGTTTTTCTGTAATTCCAATCAATAGTTATGCTGTGATGTAATCTTTGTTTATCCAAACTAATTTGAATTAATTGAACTACATAAAGTCCTTATTCCATTCTCTATTGTGGTGAACTTAGTCTTTCCAATTGTTTTTATTAATAAAGTATTATCTGCATATATCCCCTTTTGGTCTCCAGGAGTTGATCCCTCAGCAAAATAATTTACTCCTTTAATATTTTTCTTAATAATTAGTAATAATTCTTCAATTGTTGCTCTTCTTCCCGTTCCAATATTAATAGAAATATTTTTTGAATCATTTAAACATAATTTATACCAAGCGTCAACTACATCATCTATATAAATAAAATCTCTAAATCTCTCTAAACTGCCTTTTACATGGACTCTTTCTTTTTTTAATGCTTGGGCTAAAAAAATACTTACCATACCTTGTCTTAAATTTGATAAATCTTGTCCTGGACCGTAAACATTAAACATTCTAAGATTTATAAAAGGTAGTTTATCCTTAAAAATATCTAGATATCGTTCAGAAGTCAATTTACTAATTCCATAGCATGAAATGGGACTAGGTAAATAACTCTCGCTTATTGCTTGATTAGGTACATTTCCATAAACCGACATAGAGCTTGCAAAAAGAAATTTTTTTACTTTTTTAGCAATCCCATATTTAATTAAATTTAGTGTAGACAGAGTGTTTTTGGTTAAATCACTTGCTGGATCGTCAAAACTAATTTCTCCAGATGACTGCCCTGCAATATGTAAGATATAATCACAGTCATTTGGTAGCTTATCCAATACATTATTATCGCTTAAATCATATTCTATAAACTTAACTCCTTTTGGAATGTTATTTATGTTCCCTTGTGAGAGATCATCAACGCCAATAACCTCGTGTCCATTTTTTGAAAAATGTTCAGCCACTTTAGAACCAATAAAACCTGCAATTCCTGTAATTAATATTGTCATATCATAAATTTTTTAAATAGCTAGTGTTTTGAATATTTTGAAGCTTTAAATTATTATATCCAAAAAAAAAGATTTTATTATAATGAGCAGCCTCGTAATCATTAATGGAATCACCTACCAAACAGGTTTCACTAATACTATAATTATTTTGTGAAATAATTCTTTTCACTATATCTTTTTTTGGCTCTGGTGATCCATTGATAGATTTAAAGAAGGGCTCTAAATCTAGATATGTGCATAAATGATTTAGTTCATTATTGTCTGAGCCAGAAGCAATATGAAAATCTTTTGTATTATTATATTGTCTAATAAAAGATACTGATTCGTCGAGCAGGAGGCTCTTATCCTTTAATTTCTCTAAACAGATATTGCCGTATATTTTTAAAATTTCATTACTCTTTTTTTTTGACAATTTTTCATTTAAAATTTTATTAAAAAAATATTCAATTTTAACATATCTAGAGAGGCCTTCATTTAATTTATGAAACTTAATTAATTCAGTTATGTTTTTTTTTGAGTATCCGCTAAATGCTTCTCTAAATGCAGCTTCTCTAATTTGATTTGAATTAATTAAAACACCATCAAAATCCCAAATTATATTTTTATAACTAGTTATCATTTATGAACTTTAAAAATAGCCCTAACACACCATGCATCATTAACATTTAGACGATAATCATTAAGATTACTTTCTTTTGCGTTATAAGATTTATAAATTTTCATAATAAAGTCAGGCGTAAAGAATCTTATAAGTTCTTTTAAATATAATTTTAAACTAAATTGGTTGGGTCTCCACTCATAAAACCTTTTCTTTGACTCACTCATTTCAAAAAATAGATCATTTATAGACATGCCATTTAATGCAATATCAATAATTTCAAACCCATACTTTTGAGCAATCCTTTTGAAGCTTTTTTTTGTAAAAAAAAGAAGATGAGGAGAATCATATGGGCGATCAATAAATTTACCATCAAACTCACAGTTCGGCACCTCAAGAAAAATATAGGATTCAGGCTTAGCAATATCTTTAAACTTTTCAAAGACAGTAATGTCATTCAAGTGTTCAAGAGTATGAAGAGATATAATTAAATCCGTTGATATTTTTTCCTTACTATTAACTAGGTTAGTGTATCCTCTATTAGTTAAGATTTTTTTTGAAAAATTATCACTCTCCTCACAGTATAAATTAATTTTTGTATTTAATTTACTCAAGAGGAAGCCTAGATCACCAGTTCCTGACCCAAAGTCAAAAACAGTTTCTAATTCATTAATATCTAAAAACGTAGTCAAATATTGTATATAGTTTTTATTTCTACCAGAGTAAAGAAGTTCATTCAGTGAAAAATCAAAAATTTGATGAGGCCTTCCAGTGCTTCTATAAATATTACTGTAAAAATTATCTATTAATTTTCTGTCCGGCATTGGATGACAAAATGAAAAATCACAGCTACTACAACTGTATATTTTCAAATTTTTAAAATATTCTTTGTCATACTCAATATGAAGCTTATAATTATCAATAAACTTAGTACTATCGGCACTGTTACATATTGGGCAAATCATTTTTTATGATTTAGGAATAATTCTACTTTTAATATATCTTCTGGATTATCAACTGATATTGAATCACCTGATAATTCTACCATTTTGACTTTTACGTCATTTTCTAAAAATCTTAATAACTCAAGATCCTCTATCTCCTCAATAGGAGTTTTATTTTGAGAACAAAAAAGTTTTAAAGCATTTAAAGTATAAGCATAAATACACACCTGTCTGAAGGAATTGTTAAATCCACTTTTTTTATTTCCTGGAATAGGCGATCTAGAAGTATATAAAAGCTCATCATTTTTATTAAGTAACATTTTAGGAACTTGATTTGAATAATAATCCTTCTCTTCTATAATTTTTGTGTAACCAGCAAAAACCTCATATTCGTTACTATGGGTTCTAATAGCTGATATAAATTTTATAATATCATCAGGACTAAAAACAGGTTCATCTCCTTGAATATTAATTATAAATTCTACATCAAAGCCTAATGCAGCTTCATATACTCTATCAGTCCCAGTCAGACAATTAGCTGCAGTCATAATAGAGTCAATTTTTTCTGATTTACAATACCTGAAAATTTTGTCACTGTCAGTTGCAACGACTATGTGGCCATCAAACCCTTTTGCACATTGTTCATGGACTCTCTTTATCATTGGAATACCATTAATTTTTTTTAATGGTTTACCAGGGAACCTGGAAGAATCAAATCTTGCAGGTATTATAATCATCATTTTCATAGCTTAGAATAAACTGAATCAAAAACTAAAGAATATTTTGTATCTGTTATACTTTTTATCCTTAATTTTTGTTCAAAAGATTTAAAAATTAGTTCATTAGACTTAAAAACATTAAAAAAATTGTCATTTTGACTAAATCCATCAAAACCTGCTACTAATATATTTTTTGATTTGGTTATTCTAGTTGCTAATTCAAGGCATGACAATAAGTGGTTAACTTCATTTTTATTTTTAATCTTGAGAGAATAAAAGTTACTCTTTTTTGTATTAACAGTGTCTATTGGGAAGATGTAATTTACATTTTTTTTAGTTGAGCTTATAATTTTTGAGATATCGGACCCTAACACAATCTGATAACAATTTTGAAAATTTGAGTCTATTAGCTCTGAGAATTTTGAACTAGAGAAAATTAGATTATAATTTTCATGATTCTCCAAAAATTTTATGATTGCAGACTTATGATCAATAATTGATTCACCACCGCCAATAATTAAAGTATCTAAATTATTTTTTGATCTTTTTGTACTTATATCATCTAGCTCAAACTTTGCAGATTCGTCTTTATCAAAGTGGGCTAAAATCTGAGAAAATTTGTAATTTTTTGACAATTTAAGGTACATTATATCTTTTTGTGGAAATGAATTGATACCAGCAAACTTGTAACTAATGTCAGACCCCCAATTATATTTTTCTTTTAACGGCGTGAACAAGCTGACTAGTTTAGCTACCGCATCATAAACTTTATATTTATTTTTAGAGTCAGAAAAAATTTTCATTAATAATAATTCTGTTTTTAGATTTCCTGCACCACGGCCCATACCAAGAATAGTTGAATCCACTATATCAATTTCGTTTTTAATTGCAGTTAATGTGTTGGAAAATGCCAGTTCAATGTTGTCATGTGAATGAAATCCTAATTTTGAATTATTAACTTTTTTGAGCTCTGAAATTATATTTTCAAGATAATCTGGGAATACTGAACCATATGAATCTACCAGATATATATAATCAACATTTCGAATACTTGATAACGACTTCTTTATTTTCTCCAGATTCCATTCACTCATATACATTATATTAAGTGCAACCTCAAAATTCATAGCTTTGATTTCATCAACAAATATCTGGACATTATCCAGACTATCAGGGGATACAGCTATTCGAATTAAATTAACATAATCTGTCGCGTCAGCTAATAAATCTCTAACTTCATTAGTTTTAATTGATTTATAGTCAACCATCAAACCTATTTTGTGATTTGAGTTTTTTTTGAAATATTTTAAAGTATGTTTAGGAGAATAATAAAACTGACCTTTATATTCTTTTAAATTTTTTTTGTTTCTATAGCCAATTTCTAAATAGTCAATTTCTAGTTCATTTGTATATTTAATATAATTGTCAATTATATTAATATCAAAATCCCAGTTAGTATAGTATCCCCCATCTCTTAATGTACAATCTAAAATTTTTGTGTTCATAATTCTTAATATTTTTTAAATATGTCCGAGTTTTCATCAAAGATAATTGTTCCTACTTTTTGATCAATTAAGTCCTTATCTAAGCTATCAGTGTATGTTATAAAGAGTGTTCCTTTTGAAGCTACAAATAAGTCTGAACCAATACTAGAGGGAACAAAACCAGAATTAATCAAAGAAAAATTATTTTGATTTGATTTTGAAAGAATCATTCTGTTTTCTTGAAATGATGGAACTATTGAATCAAAATCCGAGTTTAATAAATTTAAAATAAATTTGTCTAATAGAAGATCCTCTCTTAATGGATATACTTCTTCTAAGTAAATTATTATATCGGGAAAGTATGATTTTAAGTTACATTGTTTTTTAAATTCTTTTAATACACTGTAGGTATCAACTTTTGGTTTGTCTAATGATTTTGGCCTGTTAAGAATTTCACAGGTATCACTTATTTTAATTTTACTCAAATCAATTTTGTCATTTGTATAAAGGTAGATTTTGTCCAGGAAAGAGTATTGATTTAAAAATGATAAAGTTTTGTCTATTAGGTAATTTTTACCGTTCTTTTGAAATCTTTTCACAGGTATACAGACACATATCTGAGCATTGCTAATTTCAAGTTCCAGCTCACTGCCTTTTATTAAAGAAAATTCATTTATAACCTTATCTGAAGATATAACTCTAGAGTCATTTCCATATTGATGAATTCCATGGTGGTGAAAAACCTTTGCATCAGATGAATAATAGATTTCATATCCCTGATTTATAACATCTTTTGCCCAAATTCTGTCTTCAATATTTTTCGCTTTTTCAGAAAACCTATATTTATTAAGAATAGTTTTTCTAACTGCTGAGTTTGCATTGTGAAAGAAAAAGTCTTTTTTTTGAACTCTGTCTTCAATCCCAAAAGTATTCATCAAATCTCTTCTATCTTCTGGTTTAGAATGTGGCAATGGTAATTGCCTTCCATATACACCCACTATCTTCTTATTCTCAAATGGCTTTATAAGATTTTGCAGCCAGTCTGAATTACATGGAATACAATGGGCAGATAAGAAAACAATGAATTTTCCTTTTGACTGTTCAACCCCAAAGTTTAATGCTTTACCTGGAATATAGTCTTTTTGCTTATATACATAGTGACTTATATTTTTTCTAGTTTTGATTTTGGGAATAGTATCATCAGAGCTACCACTGTCAACTATAATGATCTCATAGTTTTTATAATTCTGTTTTTCAATTGCTTTCAAGCAGATATTAATATATTTTGATTCGTTGAATGTCCTAATTACTATTGAAACTAAATCTTGCATAAAAGGTTTTTTAAGTTTTGCTCTCCCCTCACAGAATACGTAAATCTTTCTGAAGGATTAAAGCGATTGTCATATTGGGGAAAATTTAAAAATTCTATATCTCTATCATATGGGTCAAAAGATATTGATCTTAGTCCTAACTCTGAAGACTCAAATAATACTGTTGATGAATAGCCTATTACAATAGGGTCTTGTAAAAAATCATCGTAAATATTTGAGTTTCCTGAGACAACTAGTCGTTTATTATTTTTTAAAATAAATTCTTCAGATATAATTGTATTTGGCCTATGTCTCAGAATGATTTGATATTCTTTAGGTACAATATTACAAATCTTATTAATGAACTTTAAATACTCAAAAACATTATTATATAAAACGGGTCTTAAAAAATCCAGAGGTTTGAATGAATCTGCTATCAGAATTATTTTTTTATTCTTTGGTTCAATTTTTTCCCTGGGCTCTCTTAACGTATTTTTCTTATACTCATAAGAAACATTTAAATTATTTTTTTGTAAAAAGTCTAGATCTTTATAATTATTACTTAAAATTATTGAGTTTGATGAGTTTATCATTGTCAAGGAATGAAATCTCCAAAATAAATTTGCAGTAATATTTTTATCAAAATAATATACTCCATGATTAACTATATAGTTATTTTCTATTGAACCAGAATAGTTTAATGCTTCAGATATACCATAATTTGATATTGTGTATAAATTGAATTTAAAGATACTACGTAAAATTTTGGAAAAATTATATTTACTTAATGCCAGATAGATATATAGTGAGCTTATATTTAAATTTTTGAGTAAATCTTTATAGACAATCCTAGTATAAATTAAATCAATTATATCAATAGGAAAGGCGAAAAACCGGTAAATAACTATCATTGAGTCTAAAGATATTGTATTGCTCTTAAAAATGTTACTTGAGTTTAAGAAGTTGCTATTTAAATTTCTTAAATTATTCTGAATATTATTAGCTTGAGCTCTAGATGTTATATAAAGATTAAAGTTCTTTTTAAACAACAAAATAATTGCTCGAAATAAAGAAACAAATATTGTTATTAAAAATCGCAGGTCTAAATTTATCTTTATTTTTGAGTATAAAAAAGCAAAGTAAATTCTTAAAGACTTGTGTTTTCTATACTCATCAATAAATACAACTTCTTTTTCTGTTTGTTTATTTATTTGGCTCTTTACGGATTCAATAAACAATCTTTTTGTAAATCTAAAATTCAGATCATATTTTAAACTATTTGGTAAAATTTTATCCGGAAATTGGGTGAAATAAAGCTTATTTTGAAATGAGCTCAATCTCCTTACATAATCTGAGGAAAATAGACCTTCTAATTCTATCTTTTGTAAATTGTATAATTGATTGATCTCAGGATTCAATGAGAAATATTCAAATCGTGAAGGCAATAAATTAAATTTGTTAAACTTATCAGGCGTTATAATTATCATAACTTAATTACGCTACAAAAATTATTCAAGAGTTAATTTCAGAAAATTAGACAGACTATTTTTCTCAACATCATTTAACTCAATACCATCACATAGAGATTTTTGTTCACAAATATTTTCCTTTTCACCTGGGTAAAACATATTTTGGTCCTCTTTGATCATACTAATAAATGACTCTGTTCTATTAAAATAATCTTCTTGACTGATATTAACATCAGGCATCATACATATGTAAAACTGTCCTAGCCTTCTTACTTTCTTCATGCTAAATTCGTACATACTTTTTAGGTCTGTTCCAAATTCCATTCCATTTAAAGGGCCACATAAAAAATCAATCATAGCTGCTAATGCAAATCCTTTATAGCCTCCTATTGGCATAAGAGATTTTGCTAAATTAGGGTCTAAAGTTAAATCTCCATTTGAGTCACAAGCAATTTTATTTGGGAGTAACTTTCCTTGACTTTTAAAATTTTTTAATTTGTTCCAAGTTATTTTTGTAGTCGCCATATCAAGACAAATTGGAAAAGACTTATCTTTTGTTGGAGCTGCAATACAAATTGGATTTGTTCCAAACAATATTTTTTTTGAATCAGGTGATTTCATCAGTGAGTCTGCATGAGTAAATCCAATAAAAATCATTCCTTCTTTAACCGCTTGCAAAGCTATTGAAGTCAATGAAGCACAATGTGATGAATTGAAAACTCCTATTGAGGATATTCCATATTTATTAACTTCACTTTTTATATTATTTATTGCATAGTATCCTGCAGAAGCTCCAAAAGTATTATCTGCATCTAGAGATTTACTAGATAAATATTTATAGTCAATTTTAAAATTTGGAGAACCATTTTTTCTTCCTGTTAAAATAGATTTACCATAGTGATAAACAAGGTTAATTCCATGCGAATGAATCCCTCTAAAGGTAGCCAAAACAAGACTATCACTAACACTTTCTGCTATTGATGGTCTCACACCAAGGTCTATAAACTTATCCTTTATTGTCTTTTTATAAAAATTAAATTTTTTCATCAAATGAAATTTTAACAGCCTTACCATCTAACTTTGAACTTTTTTCTGCTGCTTCAATAACAGCAGAAGATATGATGCCCTCTTTAAATGATGGATATTCTGTTTTCTTATTAGTTATATTATTTAAAAATGAGACTACACTTTCAATTCCATACCCACTATAATTAATTTGATCTCGACCAAACTCTTCAAAAACATAATAGGGATTTATATGTTTTAAACCATTTTTTTCGTAAATATGATGAATCCCTCTATCAGTTTGATTTAGATTAATTCTACCTTTTGTGCCAAGAGTATTAAAGTATTGAAGAGATGTTGCTTGAGAAGATTCCATTTCAGCCCAATTAATGGAAAAATTTGAATTGAATTTCTTTTCAGCTAACTGCCACTCAATTACTACATCAAAAGAATGTTCAAAATCAACTTTTTCATCAAAATATCTTGAAGAAAAAGCACTAACCTTTATTGGAAGATAGCCACTCACCCAATAAATTAAATCTACATAGTGAACTCCTAGATATGAAAATACATTTGAGAAGCCCTTCCAACTTTTAAAGAAATCAAGTGGAAGCCTTTTATTTTGACTATACCTTACATCAATCTTTAATATATCCCCAAGGGATCCTTTTATATACTCGGATTTTAAGTATCTATTAGAATGGTCATGTCTTTTATGAAATTCTATTTGGCCATGGACTTTCTTTGCCTCTTGTAATTCAGCTAATTCAACTGCTTCATTCTTCTTGAGTACAAAAGGTTTGACTACTAAAGTACTGACCCCCAACTTTAATAAGACTTTACATGTAGAATAATGTAAGTGATCAGGTAATGAATTAATTGCAGAGTTTATTTGGTATTTTTCTATTATTTTCTCTATATCATTTGGAGAAAAGTCAGATTTTACATGCTTTATCCGACCTAAATCATTGATATTTAAAAACTGACAACACTTGGAATTGTGTTCCTTCCCAGATTGTGATCTATACGTTAGATATACCTCAAAGTCATGTGAGTTATTCTTTAAAAATTGATAAATAGATGGAAGTATAACTCCTCTTGTTTGTGAATTTCGCCCATTTACAAACATTCCAGATCCTAAAATTAATAACCTAATTTTCACTTTTCTTAAAATATATGTTTATACAACAATTTAATGTTATTTGTTTCATTTTTGTATTTTTCTTCTAGTAAATTCAACTTACCTAAAATGTTAGCTGGTTTAGATTTTGAAATATTTTTTATAAAATAATTTCTACTTGGAAAGTCTTTATTCTCCAAAGTAAATAATCCCCTATATATATTATTTGACTTAAGCTCTGTAAATCCAAATAATTTTAGAATATTATTTAATTGATCTCTCTGAAAAAAATATGTATGCTCTAATTGTAGATGATTTATAAAGTTTTTATCCTTAGGATATAAATTTAAAGCTGGTTTATCAAAATCTAAAGTATAGTCTATACAGGGTGTCTCTATAAATAATAAATCTCCAAAGACCATTGAATCAACAAGCCTTTTAAAGAACTCATAGATATCAACTATATGCTCAACTAAATGAGACAGGTAGATTAGTTTAGGTTTACTTAGATTTAAAACTTTTTCAAAAATTTCATTTTCTGAATTAACTTTGAATAAATTTAAACCAATTTCATTTCCAAATTTTACTCTTTTAGAGTTAAAATCAAATCCTATTATATCATGATTATTATTATGAAATGGAAATAGATTTGCTCCATCACTACAACCAATCTCACATATTAAAGTATCATCTTTTAAGACTTCTTTCAATGAGGAATAAATAAATTTATATCTATCAAAAGCATAACCATTTGGTTTTACCCTATTTTCAAAAAGTTGTTTGGGATTCTTAATAATTTTTATTTTGTTAGCAATTCCATCATAATAATTATTTAACATTTCTTTTTTTAAAGATATTGTCGTAAAAACATTATGACAATTTAGGCAGTACTTTAGTGGATAGTAGCAACCATATTTATCTCTTTCAGCAATATCTATATAATCGCTTTCTCCACAAATATTACATTCATTTATACTATCAAAATATTTTGAATAGTTCATAAATAAACTCCTACTATACTCTGATTTTAAATTACTTAAAATAGAGAATTTAAATCTATTTATCATTATAAACTAATGGATATAATTTTCTAATAATCTCAAGGTCATGTTCATATTTTACTGTTAATGAGCTAAAGAAATCTACTTCAATCTCTCCAAACTCGCCAAAAATAAAAGCACTCTTATCTTTTTCATATTTATCTAGGAAAGAGCTTGTCTTCCAAATCATAATACTATAGCTAAACAAGAAAATTGGATTTAAATCTTGAGTTTTAGCAAATTTATTATTTAAGTCATAATTGACTGGATGGTTATCAATATTTGTATGTGCGTAAATCTTTCTGCCAGTTATAGCAGAATCATAATTATGATCAATAAATTCTTCAACAACTTTTTTTACAGTTTTAGATGTCATTAATGGGCATATAGGATTAACCCAAGCTATAATATCGCCTCCAAATTTTTTAATAAAATCATATACAACGTCATCACTTCTGGCCTCACTAGTGCCAAGATAAGATGGTCTTTTATAAAATTCTACATTATATGAATCTGCAATTTTTATGAATTCATCTGTGTCACCATTTAATATTACTTTATCAAAAACCTTTGAATCAATAGAGCTGTTTAATGCATAACTCATCAAAGGAGAGCCCTGTAAATTAGAAAAATTTTTCTTTTTAAATCTTTCAGATCCGTACCTTCCAGGTACCATTGCTATAACTTTCATAAATATTTATTTAAATTAAATTTTTGCATTGAGTTAAATATTTTCATTTTATGGGCATACTCATCTTGAGACACCTCATTTAGTAAATTAAACTTAACTTCAAAATCTGAGAAGTCTATAGATATTACTAGCTCTGAAAATTTCTTTTTAAAAATTTCAAGGTGCGGATTACAACTACTATTTAGAAATAGTTTTCTGTGAGGGTAAATCAATACTTTTTTATTATTGGAAATTAATTCAAATATCATGGTTGAATCAAAGCAAATATAAATTTCATTTGATCTTGAAGTAAAAATTTCTTCATTTGATACTTTACACTCTTTAATATTAAATGAATTAAAATAAGCTGTCTCGTTATCTTTTAAAAATGTAGTTTGCTCTCTTGATGCACTTTTATAAAAAAAGTCCTTTTTATTTTCATTAAAATAATCTGATAGAAAACTCAAAAATGCATCTTGATAAAAATAAAATTTTGGTTTATCATGAAAATCTCTGCTATCAATAACTTCGGAATAGTATTTCTTTTCAGTCTGAACAAGTTCAGAATCGGAATACTGTCTATATTGACTTATTAGAATAACTTTATTTTGTAAAGAAACACTCTTATGATCTCCTTTAAAATATTTAAAAGATTTCATTGCAACCTCATTGGAACTAACATTAAATTTAACAAGAGGAGAATATGTAATTAAGATGTCATCTTTCTTTAGGGTTTTTTTGCCGTAAAACCCAGGAGGCCTGTATGAGTTTTGAACTAAAATAAACTTAATATTTTTAAAATATCTTGATAATCGTAATAACCCAGAGTTAGTGTCCTCGAATGATATTACAACATCAGGATTTATTTTTTGCAAATATTTTTTAAAATATATTTCATAAAAAGAAACATTTTCTGGTCTTGAAAATAAATACACATAAATTGACTTTATGAATAAAAATATATTTAGCCTTGATTCATTAATATTAAAAACAATAAAATCTTCATCAATTAAATCATCAAGTATTCGATTATAATTTTTATCATAAACAATAATTTTACTCTTTTTGTAAGATTTAAAGCTTATACGATTTATAATTCTAATCAAAAATCTCATCTATTTGAAATGTACCAATCATAAAATTTTTGTAATCCAATTTCTAATTTGATTTTTGGAGAGAAATTAAATAAATCACTCGCTTTATCTATATCGGCATAAGTTGCAGGAACATCTCCTTTTGGTAAAGGCTTAAATTCAATTTTTGCTTTCTTATTTGTAATATTTTCAATCATACCAATAAGATCTAAAAGTTTAGTAGGTTGATTATTCCCTAAATTAATGATCTCATAATTTGAATTTAAGTTTATAGAATTTATAATCCCATTAACTACGTCATCAATATAGGTGTAGTCCCTGAAGGTCTCACCTTTCCCATAAACAGTAATCTTCTTTTCGTTAACAATATTATCAAAGAATTTGAAAATTGCTAAATCAGGTCTTTGTCTAGGTCCATATACCGTAAAAAATCTCAATGCGATAAAGTTTATATTATTAATTTTTGAGTACATTCTACCAAGTGATTCACATGATAACTTTGTAAATGCATATGGGCTAATTGGGATCAAATCTTCTTTTTCATTCCAGGGTAAATTTTTATTAACCCCATATACACTACTTGAAGATGCGAAAATAAATTTTTTAATATTATTATTTATACAAAAATTAATCAATCTATCTGTAACATTAATATTGTTATACAGGCAATGAGAAGTATTTTCAAAACTATTCCTTACACCTGGAGATGCAGCTAGATGAATAACTATATCAACAGAGGTTTTTATATCTAATAACTTTGATAAATTCTCTACATTACCTTCTAAGAATTGAAAATTTTTATTTTCCAGGGAATTTTTAATATTTTTTAATTTAATTTTTTTAGAATAATAACTATCAAAATTATCTATTCCAATAATTTGGATTTCTTGAGACAGAAGTTTTTCAGTTAAGCTACTGCCAATAAACCCACAACAACCTGTAATTAGAATTTTCATTTTACTTTCTGAATTAAAGCCCCATTTTTAAGCTCATAAATTTTATCACAAAAACGTAAAGAAGATAGTTTGTGGGAAATCATTACCACTGTTTTATTTTTGTTTTTAAACATTGAATTTAAAACCATATCTTCTGTTTTGTTATCTAATGCGCTAGTAGCTTCGTCTAGTATTAATAGCTTAGAGTCTTTATAAATTGCCCTAGCAATTCCAATTCTTTGTCTTTGACCTCCAGACATTTTTGATCCTGCTTCACCAACATTTGTATTTATCTGTTTAGGTAGCTGATTTATATACTTATTTAATTCAGCATAATCAATAGCATTAGATAATTTTGAACTATTGACTTGCTCTTTTTCTAATCCAAAAGCAATATTCTCCTGAATTGACCTATCAGTCAAGAAAATTTCTTGTGAAACATATCCTAGAGATTTTTTCCAAAGCAAGATATTATCATATATATCGTTATCTCCAATTTTTATAATTCCTTGAGAAGGTTTTAAAAGACCAACTAAAATGTCTATTAGTGTGCTTTTACCTGATCCTGAAGGACCAACTATTCCAATCGATGATCCTGGTTTAATTTTTAAATTTAAGTTCTTAATAACATATGTATCACTTTCTTCATATTTAAAACAAATATTATTTAAAATTAAATCCTTGTTGAAATCAAAATCTTTAACGTAGTTAAAATTATTATAAACAATATCAGCTTCTTTTAATGAAGCTTTAATTGACTCAACACTTGCAGAATAATATTTAATATTTTGTAAAGAGGAAAGCACTTTATTAATTGAGGGTAAACACTTAAGAAGTGCTGCAACCATTAAACCTAATATTGAAATTAAATCACCAAGTGGCTGATCCATTCTTACCATAAAGAATAGGAATATTACAATTCCTAATATGCTCATGAACTCAAGAAAATATCTTGGTAGTACATTTAGAGTTTGAACTTTAGAATCTAAAAAAGAAACATTTTCTTTATGATTTTGAAACTTTTTTATAAAATAATTTGAAGCATTATATATACTAATCTCTTTAAATGCTCTAAGTCCTTCGATTACATCTAAATTAATCTTTTCTTCAAAAAGATCTCTCTCACTACCCCATTTAAGAATCTTTATTTTTGTTTGTCTAAAAAAGACTATTGATAAAAAAGTTAATGAACATATAGCAATAATAATAGAATATGGATCAATAAACACTATAGTTAAGATGATAGATGCTATAATTGCTATTTCAACAATTACTGTAACGTGCGCTGAACAGTATACTACAAAATGATTAGTATCTGTAATTATCTTTTTCTGCATTAATGCAGAATTTAATTTTCTAAAACTTTCTTGTTCCTTGTTAAGAAAACTAGAAAATAACTTAACGGAAAGATATGTGTTTAAATCATTTAATATTTTTAGCTGCTTATAATTCAACAAAATTAAAAGTATCGTTTTAAGAAGATTCGTAAGAAGTGTAACTCCAAGTAGAATATAAAAAAACTGATTTTTATCAATACTAAGTTGAGACAGTATTCTTGATAGTTCAGGGTTATTCAAGAAATTAGGATCAGCTATAATATTTAAAAGAGGGATTAAAAGGCCTAATCCTAATATTTCGAAAAACATTCCAAAAACTAAAAAAACTGAAAGAACAAGTAGTTTTTTTGAAAAACTTTTACCAATTAAAAAATATATTGTTTTTAAATTCTTCAAATTTCTACTTTATTCTTATACAAAGAGCCATTACCTTAAACTTATTTATCAATGCTATATTAGCTTAGTCTGTGAATTAATTCCCACTCATTCTTATCATTTTTTCTCCAAAGATGAGGAGACCGCCAACTATCAATTACTTCATCGAAATAATCCTTGTCAATATCACAATAGTCTAAAAAAGTCTGAAAGTGTTTTTTAGGAAATTCACCATCAAATTTATTAACTAACTGAATACCTTCATCCCTAGTTAGATGACCATCTCTTATCTCGTGTGCTGCATCAGAGGTTGCTCTTCCTAAACCAAATTTTATATATGCTAGATAATAGTGAAAACCATCTAATTGATCATCCAAAGACGCATACTTTGAATATGTACCCTCTGACCGAACAGGGTTTGGTTTGAACCCAGTATTCTCTACACAATAATAAAAATTCTCTTGAGGTATCCATTTTTTGTAATAACTATAAAAATGGATTTCAGCATTAAGATTGTCAAGTAATTCAAGCTTCGGAGGCAGATAACACCAAAGATCATTTTGATCAATTCCATATTTTGTAAACTCTTCAGGACCTAAATTTGAAAAATAATGCTTTTTCTGATCACCCCTGTAATCTCTTGTCGGTTTATATGCATTTTTCATATCGCCTCCATATTCAACCTCCCCATTTTCTCCATACATTACAAGTGGGATATTATACATTACCGATGCATGCAAAGGATAATTATATTGGCCATAAATAAATGGTTGAAATGGATCTCCAAGAACCTCAAAGGACAGTTTTGTCAGTTTTCTATGAGTCTCACCAGGTGGAGTAAATAAAATATTTGAAACATCACCTGTCCTTGTCATATTATGTAAGTTTTCAAAGCCGATATTAGTATATAAGTGAGGAGCCCAAGTAACAGTAAGAGGATTCATTTTATATTTATGTTTAAGTTGATGTGCAATGTAAGCTGCATCTTTTCCTCCACTACATGGAACGATTACATCATACCTTCCATCATTTCTTCTATGTTTATCAAGTAGCTTAATTAATTCTTCTTCTCTTTTAACCCAATCAAATTTATTTTTTTTCATTTCAGCAAAATTACATGCTGAACAGATTCCATTTTCATCAAATGTTATTCTTGGTCTTTGATTAGATATTATACATTTCTTACAAAACTTAACTTTATCAGGAAGACTATATTTTTTTAGAACATTTTTATTTTTTATCATTTTTTATAAGATTTATAAAGTTTTTTAAAATTTGAATACCATTAGTTGAACTCTTTTCAGGGTGAAATTGAAAGCCAATAATTTTATTTTTCTGAACCGCAGAGCAAAATTCAAAATTTTGATAATTTGTTTTAGTCAAAATTGTTGACTTATCTTTTGGTTCAACATAGTAAGAGTGAACAAAATACATATGTTTTTTGTTTTCAGAAAAACTTATGGGAGACAAATTTTCAAGATTTTTTTCATTGGCAATTTCAATTTGATTCCACATTATGTGTGGAACAATTAGTTTTGAATTATCAAACTTTTTACAAACCCCCTTTATTAACCCTAATCCATTATTGTATCCAAATTCTTCGCTTGAATCCATCAAAAGTTGCATGCCAAGACAAATTCCTAGAACATATTTATTAGTTTTTGAAAAAGCATGAATTGTATCTATTAAATCATTTTCTCTCAATGAGCTCATAGCGCGATCATAAGAACCTACACCAGGAAGAATTAGTGCTTCTGAATTAAGTATCTCATCTTTATCAGAAGTAATTATTGTATTTGAACCAACTGTCTCTAGAGCCTTTTTAATACTAAATAAGTTATTAATCCCAAAGTCTAATATTGCAATATCTGGCTTGCTATTCATAGTATTAGGATCTAACATTAATGTTATTTGTTTTTAAATATTCTTTTAAATCACCTATGTTTAGTGGAGATAAATTTTTATTTATTCTAATATCGGTCAAGAAATCAGTATTACCCTCATCTAAATTATTATAATTGTATCCCTCTTCTTGAATGTAGTTATAATGAAAAATTGAGGCTGCTGAAATTGCATTTAACCTGCTTCTTTTTAATAACATTAATATATCTTCCTTTTTTCCTGCTCCCCCGTGAGCTACAATTGGAATATTAATTATATCTGAAACTTTAGAAATTAAATCAATGTCAAAACCTTCACCTGTTCCCTCTTTATTTACAGAAGTAATTATTATTTCACCAGCACCATTTTGCTCAATTTCTTTAGCCCAATCAAGAACATCTAAACCAGTATACTCTCTGCCATTATCTGTATATGCATAATAGCTGTTGTTCTCTTGTTTTAGTGCTTCAATAGAGATCGCTATAGTAGATGAACCAAACTCTCTGGAGGCTTGACTAATAAAGTTTGGATTTTTAACAGCAGCAGTATTAATTACAACTTTATCTGCCCCGGATTTTAAAACACTTTCTATATCATGGAGTGTCTTTAAACCACCGCCGACAGTTAGTGGGATAAAAACTTCACTTGCTGTTCTTTCTATAATCTCATTTAAACTATTTCTACCATATAGACTAGCAACTACATCCATATATAAAATCTCATCTGCTCCATTTTTATAATAAAATTGTGCAAAATTTGATGGCTCACCAAGAACTCTAAGACCCTCTAATTGAATCCCTTTTACAAGATTTGGCCCTTTAATATCCAACCTTGGAATTATTCTAATGCTCATGACAAAATACTTTTACCTTTAGCTAACCTTTTTTCTGCAATATCAAAATCTTCATGAGTATCTATGTCAATGGATTTACTAAAAGGCATTATATATGGAACTGTTTTGTTAGATAAAAAAGATGAATTTTTTCTGTAAAAATCTATTCGTGCAATATAAATTGCACCATTTAGTTTGTATGTTTCTGCAAGCTCTTGCCTTCTTTTATTTATTTTTTTACCAGGGAATAGTGTTTTTAAGTATAATCCATTTATTTCAAAACTCCAATATGGAGAATGTTGATCTTTACATACGCTTACGAGAGCATTAGCGTCTAAATTAAAGAATTCCTCAAAAGCAGAATCAATATCATTAAAATCTCTAAGTGGAGAAGTGGGTTGAAGCATGCATACAATATCAAAATTCTTCCTATCATTAAGTTCATGTTTTATAACATCGTCGGAGGAAGCAGTGTCTGTAGAAAGATTATCTGGTCTTAGCTTAGGTACATTGATATTGTATGACTCTGCAATTGCTTTTACTTTGTGGCAATCTGTACTAACAACAATCTTATTAATATATTTCGATTTTTGTGCAGCCTCAATTGTCCATGAAATAAGAGGTTTGTTAAAAATCAATTTTGTATTTTTTGATGGTACTCCTTTACTCCCTTTTCTGGCTGGAATTATTGCTAGTGTTTTGTATTGGGAATTCATAAATTATTATTGAGATTGTAATTTATCTAATTCAAACTCCATCATTATTTTCACTAATTTATCAAACTTCACTTTAGATTTCCATCCAATTTCTTTATAAGCTTTAGAGGGATCTCCATGTAATAGATCTACCTCTGTTGGTCGGAAATAATATGGGTCAATTTTTACTAAAACATCCTTTGTTTTTTTACAAATACCCTCTTCTTCTATTCCTGACCCCCTCCATTCAATAATATAGCCAGCAATTGAGAATGCTTTTTCAATAAACTCTCTAACAGAGTGCGTCTCCCCAGATGCTATTACCAGGTCCTTAGGAATTTCACTTTGCAACATTAACCACATAGCTTCAACATATTCAGGCGCATACCCCCAGTCTCTCTTTGCATCTAAATTTCCTATTTTGAAATTTTTTATTCTTTTTGATTTAATGAGTGCAATATTTTCAACTATTTTTTTTGTTACAAAACTATTACCTCGTCTAGGACTTTCATGATTAAATAAAATACCATTACATGCAAATAGGTTGTAGGCTTCTCTGTAATTGACAGTTGACCAATATGCATATAATTTGGCTATAGCATAGGGACTCCTAGGGTAAAATGGTGTTGTCTCTGATTGAGGAGTTTCAACAACTTTACCATACAATTCACTTGTTGAAGCCTGATAATATTTTGTTTTATTAACCAATCCGTTTTGAATTATAGCTTCAAGTATGTTTAAAGTACCTAAAGCATCAGTATTGGCTGTATAAAGCGGAAGATCAAAAGAAACTCTTACATGACTTTGTGCAGCTAAATTATATATTTCATCAGGTTTAATTCTTGATATTATGCTATTTAAGCATAAAGCATCTGTTACATCTCCATAATGAACATTAAAGTTTTTATTTTTATTTTTTCCTTCATAGAGGTGATTTATTCTACTTTTAACCTCTAAGCTAGATCTTCTTAAAATTCCATGAACTTCATATCCTTTATTCAATAGAAATTCTGAAAGATAACTTCCATCTTGACCAGCTACTCCAGTAATTAGCGCTTTTTTCATCTTAAACTATATTTAATAATTTCAACAATTCTTTTTAACTCTTTTTGTTTTAAAGTTGGGAAAGAGGGCAAGAGCAAACCTCTTTTATAAATATCTTTTGCAGACCTGCACTCTAAATCAGTTTCATAAAAAGGTAGTAGATCAATTGGAGTAAAAAAAGGTCTTGTTTCAATTGCATTTTTTGTTAATGACATTACTGCTTTTTTTTGTTGATTTTCGTTGTTAAATAATATTGGGCACATCCAGTGAGACGAAACACTACTTTTTAAAAGTTTAGGAAAACTTACAATTTTATTCAAATGCTTATAATAAAAAAGATAAACTCTTTTTTTCTTCTCAAGTATCAACTCAATTTTATTCATTTGAGCAACCCCAATTGCTGCTTGAATATTTGTCATACGATAATTGAAACCCAGTATGTCATGAAAGTAAGTCTTTGTCTCAGAATTTCCTTGATTTTTTAATTTTTTGATTATTTCCGCATACTCTTTAATATTTGTAGTCACCATACCTCCCTCACCAGTTGTTATAGTTTTATTTCCATAAAAAGAAAATGTAGAAATATCTGCAAGATTTCCTGACATTATCCCGTCCAATTTTGAACCTAGTGATTCAGCAGCATCTTCAATAATTTTTAGACTATATTTATCTGCTAATTTTCTTAAAGACACAAAATCAGCTACCGAGCCATAAACGTTTGTAACCAAAATAGCCTTTGTTTTAGGTGTTATTTTATTTTCAATTTTTTTTACATCTATATTAAAAGTATTAGGATCAATATCAACAAATACTGGCCTAGCTCCAGCAATTAATATTGCATTAGTTGAAGCAACATATGTATAATTTGATGTTATTACCTCATCATTTTTACCAATTTTTAAAGCTAACATTGCTAAATGAAGAGCAGTAGTTCCGTTGGATGAAGATATTGCATAGCGACATCCAACATATTCTTTAATTTTATCCTCAAATCTTTTAACATAAATACCAGACGACGATATCCAGCTGGTTTTGATGCAGTCATTTACCAATAATTTTTCTTCTTTACCGATAAGAGGTTTATATATTGGAATTTTTATCATGTCTAATTAATAAATTTAATGTTTTCTCAATACTTGATTCTGACATATTTTTGGTTTCTATAACATGAGATAAATTTTGAAATTCATCTATATAATCTAGGAACCAATAGTTCTTGGTGATAATCTGATTAGAATCTTTTAATCCATCATTATCACTGTGATGGACAGCCCTTATGTACTTTTTAATTTTATTATATTCTTTAAATAAATCAAGACTTAAAGATTTTGATGAAACTTTTAAGTGACCTGTATCTAAGAGAAGCCCAAAAAAATTAGATTTTATAGACTCAAAAAGTCTAATTATATCATCTGAGTCACAACATAAAAATGGATTTACATAATTATTTGCCTTAAAATTAATATCTGATAAAACATTATTTTCAATTAAGAAGGGCACCTGTAATTCTTCAGCTTTATCTAATATTTCTTTGATTGAGATTAAGAATAGCTTAAAATATTGCTCTCTATTAAAATTAGATTTAACAACTATTTCTTTTCCTAGTTGATCATAAGATGGATCCAAACAAAAGCCAGCATGTGCTGCGTAAAATTTAGTATTATTTTTTGAACATATTTGCAAATTATGGATGCAATGATCTATAGATCTTTTCCTTATTGTCTCATTTTTACTGGCAAGATTAAGAACAAACTCATCTTCCGGTGGAGGGAAGTAATTGTGTGATAGCTTTTGATATGATGTTTTTTCAAAATGAATTAGATTATTGTTATTATATGAAATACCTGAGCTATACTCAATACCAATATTGAATTTACGACAGTTTTTATCAGTCTCAAATATGTCATTATTAAATGCTAAGGTGCTTAAGTAAATATCCATCATATTATCTTCTCAAAAAATAAATTAGATTTGTCTTCTTTCACAACTGAGAACCCCATTTTATTATATAGATTAACTGCTTTTTCATTTGCCTTGTATACCGAGAGAGTGATTTTAGGTATTTTTAATTTTTTGCTTTCCTCAATTAATTTATTCATCATTAAGAGACCGTTTCCTTTAGATTGATGTTTTATTGGGACCAAAATTCCCAACCAATAAATATTATTCTCATTTTCAATATGTCCATAAGCTAGGATCTCATTATCTCTCCCAATCATTAGGTATGTAAGCTCATGACTATATACAATTTCAATTTTTCTTTTTTCAAAGTATTTAAACGTATCTTTTTCTTCTTTTAAACTGTCAATAAATTCAGATAATATTTGTAAATCATCTTGGGATACTATTTTTAAAAATTTCATTTTGTGTAAATATCGCTGTAATCTACTTTAGTGTCCTTTTTAACATCTTTATTAAGTTTCTGTCCAATAAAATATTTAACCTCATTTGGCGAAAGTCCATCAAAGGGGCGTTTAAATGCAAAATCTGAAATTTTTAAAATTGTATCTTTCTTAATTCCATTTTTATATAATAAGCTCCTTTTCATTCCAAAAATGTTTTTTTCTTCAGATGCTGAAGGTGCCTTATGGTATGACCCAAGCGCAATCTCAACCTTTCTTATCTCCTCTACTAATCTTTTAAATTCTTTTGGATTTAAAGAGCTTGAGTGATCAGGCCCTGGTAAATTTTTATCTAATGTAAAATGTTTCTCTATAGAATGTACGCCAATGGAAACTGCAGCCAAGCATGCATAATTTTCAACAACATGGTCAGAATAACCAACATTAATTCCCTTGATATTTTTTAATGTCTTTATAACATTAATATTAGCGTCTTCAATTCTTGATGGATAGTTTGTTGTACACTGAAGAATAATTAAATTCTGATTACCAACTTTTTTAAATATTTCAACAACTTTCATGATATCTGATAGATATGCCATACCTGTCGAAATAAAAGTTTTTAAATTTTTTTTTGCAACAAATTCTATAAAAGGTAGTTCTGTAATTTGACCAGATGCAATTTTTAGTGAATCTACATTTAAAGAACACAAGAAGTCAACGTCCTCAAAATTATAAGGAGTTGATAGAAAATCAATACTATTTTTCTCACAAAATTTTTTAATTTGAATAAATGAATCTTTATCTAATTCTAACTTTTTAAGCATTTCAAGTTGAGACTCTTCTTTTTCTGTTACTTTCAACTGATAATCTGCTTTCGGTGAAGACGATGTAACAATGTCTTCTGCTCTAAAAGTTTGGAACTTTATACAATTAGCTCCAGAACTTTTTGCAGACTTTACTAATTCCAAAGCTCTTTTTAAAGATCCATTGTGATTAACTCCAGCCTCTGCTATAATATATGTCATTACTTTTTATTATTTGTTATTATTTATGATCAACCAATCATTTCATTAGAAATAATATACCTACCATCAAAAAGTTTTGTTTTAGAGTAGTCAAGCCCTTTAAACTCATCCCACTCAGTTATGATTACTGTTATATCATTCTTAAGGTCTTCAGGTTTAACCTCATCTAATATCGTTATATTCTCAGATGCTTTTTTAGACCTCCAATACAACTTAATGTCATTATAGATTGTTTTTTTTTCTACCATGGGGTCATAAATTTCAATATCTGCACCAGCATTATATAGCATTTCTGTTACATTAATAGCAGGAGATTCTCTGGAATCATTTGTATTTGCTTTAAAGGCCCATCCTAAAACTGTAATTTTCTTACCTTTTAGCCTTCCTCCGCAATACTCAATAATTTTTTGAGCAAATCTATTTTTTTGATAATCATTTATTTTAACTACTTGATGCCAATACTCTGCGACTTCTATCAAACCATAAAATTTACAGAGATAAACTAAGTTTAATATATCTTTCTTGAAACAACTTCCACCAAAACCAACAGATGCGTTTAAAAAATGTGGCCCTATTCTATGATCCATGCCAATAGCTTTTGATAACTCACCTATATCTGCTCCAGTTTTTTCACATAATGCAGATAGACTATTTATTGAAGATATTCTTTGCGCTAACATTGCGTTTGATGCTAATTTGGAAAGTTCTGATGACCAAACATTTGTGGTTATAATTTTTTCCTTTGGGATCCAATTTCTATATATGTCAACTAATGCCTGTACAGCTAGTTGTCCTGAGGAGGTCATATCTCCGCCGATTAAAACTCTGTCAGATTTAAAAAGATCCTTTATAGCAGTACCTTCAGCTAAAAATTCAGGATTAGAAAGAATCTCAAATTTTATACCATTGCTATTTTCTTCTAAAATATCCTTTATTTTTTCCGCAGTTCTAACTGGAAGTGTTGATTTCTCAATCACTATTTTATCACTTTTTGCATATTTGGCAATGTCTTTTGCGCAAGCCTCAATATACGTAAGATCTGCGGCCATTCCAGCACCCTCTCCTGATGTTTTTGTTGGAGTGTTAACTGCCATGAAAATCATCTCGGCTTGTTCTATTGCACCCTTGATGTCATCTGAGAAGAATAGATTTTTTCCTCTTGCTTTACCAACAACATCAGCTAGCCCAGGCTCATATACTGGTAAATTAACTAAAGGCCCATTCCACGCCTTAATTTTTTCAGTATTTGCATCTACTACGGTTACCTTAATATTTGGACATTTAAGTGCTATGACTGCCATTGTTGGTCCTCCAACATAACCTGCGCCAATACAACAAATGTTTTTTATTTTCATATTATTTTTTTAATAGCCAAGATGAAGATTGGATCTTATCTCCAAGACCCTCAATTAGACCAATATTTAATTTATTACAAACAGCAACCTCCGGAATGCTATCATTATTCTGATCACCACCATTAGCAAAAAATAAATCGTATTTTTTATTATTATCTTTAGCTAAGAAAGCTAATGTTTCACATTGAGTTTTATCTTTATCAATTGACACTAAAGATTTGTCAACAATTCCTATAGAACTTATAATAGCAATCCTTTCATCTTCTTCCATAAACTTTTTACTTCCTTTTAATTCGCGTTGATAATCACTATTTACAATTACCCAAAGCTCATCTCCAATTGCTTTAGCATTTTCAAATAGCTCTAAATGACCCTTGTGTAGAGGGTTAAAATATCCTGACACGATGATTGCTTTAGCTTTTTTCATTTATAATCTATTATAATCGTCTTCAATACGAATAATATCATCTTCTCCAAAGTAGCTTCCAGTTTGAACTTCTATAAAAATTAATTTTTTCACTCCCTTGTTTTCAATGCGATGTTTTGCGCCTAGGGGAATTAATATTGTTTGACCAGAGTAATAATCTCTAACTTCATCATCTAAGGTAATAGTTCCAACACCTTCAACTATGGTCCAAGCCTCACTTCGTTTATGATGATATTGATAAGAGAGTCTTCCTCCTGGATCTACTTCAATTCGTTTTAGTTTATATTTTGGTTCATCATGCAAAACAAAAAAACGTCCCCAAGGCCTTTCTTCACTTTCTATAGAAATCATTTATGGTTTAGAATTAAATAGTATAATATGCTCTCTGTCTGGAGAAAATTTAGAGGCTAAATAAAAGCTTACTTTTCTGCCAATTAAATCTTCAATTTTATTTTCTAACTGTGTTATATAGTCCATATTCAGCCCTTGACCAATTAAAAATACTTCAATATTACCTGTGTCATTTCCTCTAGCATAATCTCCAACTAGGATTATTTGATCAACATCTCCCATCCTTTCAAGTACAGTCTCAACAAGATCTTCAAGCCCAAGGTGCTTAAATACTACCTTCCTAAGTACTTCAAATAAGGGATGGTCTACATTTGCTTTATATTCAACTTTATTGTTAATCTTTACTTTCTTTAAATAACCAGCTCCTTGTAAATGATTCAGTTCTTTCCTTATGCCGTTTGTTGATTCACCCATCTCTGTAGCTAATCCGTTTAAGTAACCTCTATTAGCTTGAGACACAAAGAACTTTATTAAAAGTCTAAGTCTAGTTTTTGATGTAATTAGTTCGCCTAACAATTTATTTATTTTAAAATTAATCCACGGCTCCGCCACATGAGCTACATGGCACATGTGGTATTAAAGTATTTTATAAAAAAAATTAAACAGCTTGCAGCTTAAGAGTAACAACCATTCCTAAACTTTGAAGCTCTAATTTAATTTTATTTTTGTGTGTTTCTATAACTCTGCCAGTCTTTCCAGATAATATTCCCTCAGAAATTCTGTAAAGTTGTCCTTTTGTAAAATTTGTTAATGAAACTGATTCATATACACCTTTAAGGTATCGTTTCATTAATTCTACTTCACTCTCTCTAATTATTGCAGGTTTTCCTAACCAAAACAAATATCTAACAACACCAGAAACTGCAAAAACATCATTTCGATTTATTTCATCAATAAAAACCAATACATATGATGGCATAAGTGGCTTTAAAATCTTTTTTTTACGATCTGAATACTGCCTAATGACTTTTGTTGTTGGACAATAACATTTTATTCCCATTTTATTTAAATCATCTACTACTTTAATCTCCTGATTAGGCTTAGTATATAAAACAAACCATTTTTTCATAATCTAAAAATCAATATCAAGTCACAAAAGTACTTAAAAAAAAGTAAATTTGTTTCATATTTTTAATTTTTTTAAAGATTTACTCAATTTTCCAAAAAAAGAATCTAATTAACCTCTATACACTTTTTTTAAATTTATATTTGATTATTAAGAATAAATGAAAAATATTTTAGTAACTGGTGGCGTCGGCTTTATTGGCTCAAATTTGATTAAAAAATTAGTTGAAAAGGGCTGTAATGTTACATCTATTGATAATTATTCAACCGGCACTGTTACTAACGAGGTTAAAGGTGTAAAATACATAAATGATGATATAGAGAAAATACATAAACTTGATATGGAATTTGACACATGCTTTCATTTAGCGGCTCAATCAAGAGTTCAGCCTTCTTTTAATGATCCGGAGGAATGTTTCAGAGTTAATGTAAAAGGAACCTTAAAGGTAATGGAGTGGGCAAAAACCAAAAACATCAAGGTGGTATATGCTGGCTCTTCATCTAAACATCATAATCCATCAGACTCTCCATATGCCATGTATAAATTTCTAGGTGAGGAAGTTTGTAAACTTTACAAAAACTCATTTAATATAAATGTTGAAATTTCTAGGTTCTATAATGTTTACGGTCCAGGAGAAAATATTGACGAAAAATTTGGTAATGTAATTGGTATTTGGATATCACAAATAAAAAAAAATCAACCAGTCTCAATTGTTGGTGATGGTAAACAAAAAAGAGATTTCATACACATTTTTGATCTGGTGGATGGTCTAATTAAAATAGCAGAAACTAACATAAGTAATGCTGATGCCTGGGAATTGGGAACAGGACTAAACTACAGTATAAATGAGTTATTTGGGTTTTTTAACAAAAAGTTTAAAATAAAGAGTATTTATATTCCGGACCAACCAGGTAATTACAAAAAAACATTAAGAATTAATGATGATGCATTAAAGTTATTAAATTGGAAACCAAAGGATAGATTAAAAAGCCATATTGAAAACTTAAATATTTGAAAAAAATTGGTATCATAGGTGGAGGAATATTAGGTTTAAGCCTAGGCTATAACTTAGCAATAAAAAAAAAATACTCAATCCATATTTATGAAAAAGAAGATGAGTTGGGGAAACACCAATCAGGAAATAATAGTGGTGTACTTCATTGTGGGCTTAGCTATAATCCAGGATCATTAAAAGCAAAATTATCAATAGAAGGCATCTCAAAGATGGTAGCATTCTGTAAAATGCATCACATTGATCATGATATTTGCGGAAAGCTTGTTGTTGCTACCAACGAGCATGAAATCAAATCACTACAAAATTTAGCTAAAAGAGGAGTAATGAATGGACTAAGTGGTTTAAGAATATTAAATAAAAAAGAGCAAATAAAAAGAGAACCAAATATTAATTCTTTAAAATCTTTACTTGTCCCCGGAGAAGGGATTGTCAATTTTAATCAAGTAATGAATAAATTATCTGAAATTATTAAGGGTGAGGGAGGGAGTATCTTTTTAAACTCACCAGTAAAAAAAATTATTAATCACAATAATTCTACAATAATAGTCTCAGATAAAAGTGAACATAATTATGATATAATTATTAATTGTACTGGCTTATTTTCTGATAGAACTTATACTTCAATCACAGATCAAAAATCACCAATTAAAATAATCCCTTTTAGAGGTGAGTACTTGAAGATTAAGAGTCGATATAAAGATATATTCAATCACTTAATTTACCCTGTTCCTAATTCAGACTATCCTTTCTTAGGAGTCCATTTTACAAGAATGATAAATGGTGATAAAGAGGTAGGGCCTAATGCTGTTCTTGCCTTTAAAAGGGAAGGTTATAAAAATGTAGATATATCAGTATATGATACTTTAGATAGTATATTCTACAAAGGGTTTTTAAATTTTTTAAGAAATAATTTTAGTTTTGCAATCGGTGAGTTTTCAAGTTCAATTTTTTTATCATCTTTTGTAAAAAAAGCAAAAAAATTAATACCAGAAGTAAAAGCTGAGATGTTTGAAAAAGGAAACTCAGGTGTAAGAGCTCAGGCAATGGACTCAAATGGTGAATTAATCATGGACTTTAAAATAATAAAACAAAATAATCAAATTCATATTCTTAATGCGCCTTCACCAGGAGCAACTGCCTCACTGTCTATTGCAGACTATATTATTGAGAATCATCTAAACTAAACTCCTAAATTAACGTTTAAAAGAGAACTATATTAAGCAATAAATATTGCATATTTTAATAATTAGTTTAATTTTGCAATTCAAAAATTAATAATGTACGCAGTAGTTGAAATACAAGGAAGCCAATTCAAAGTTGAAAAAGATCAAAAACTTTTTGTAAACAGAATTGATGCAAAAGAAGGCTCAAATATTTCTTTTGATAATGTCCTTTTAGTTGATGATGGAAAAAAAGTTCAAGTTGGTAAGCCAAATTTATCTGGCACATCAGTTGAAGCTAAAGTTCTTAACCACAAGAAAGATGATAAGGTTATTGTTTTTAAAAAGAAAAGACGTAAAGGTTACAAAGTAAAAAACGGTCATAGACAAGCAATAACTGAAATTATTATTCAAGGTATAAAAGAGAAAAAGACTACTCCAAAAAAAGATTTAGACACTGCAAAGAAGACAACGGCTGCAAAGAAGGCAACGACTTCAAAGAAGACAACGACTTCAAAGAAGACAACGGCTGCAAAGAAGACAACGGCTGGAAAGAAAACAACAGCTGCAAAAAAATAATTAGTTATGGCACATAAAAAAGGAGTTGGTAGTTCAAAAAATGGTAGAGAATCAGAGTCGAAACGACTTGGTGTTAAAATATTTGGTGGACAATTTGCTCTGGCTGGTAATATAATTGTAAGGCAGAGAGGGACTGTCCATAACCCTGGAGAAAACGTTTACCTTGGAAAGGATCACACACTTCACGCTAAAATTGATGGTATTGTTACCTTCAAAAAGAAATCAAACAATAAATCTTTTGTTTCAATAGAGCCAGTTAAGGCTTAATATCTATAATATTCTG
>MDSV01087459.1_pt1 | contig 46562 bp, 22 predicted proteins | sample 810851 | NCBI WGS metagenome assembly MDSV01 (sample SAMN05326640, study PRJNA326480) | marine metagenome | isolation source: seawater | place: Atlantic Ocean: North East | collected 2012
ATCTTCATGCCAACCATCAAGATAATATTGTGTCACTACAGGAGAATGGATAATTACGCCCATTTCTCTATTTCGATTCATTGCTGAACTGCCCATATTTATCGACGAAACTAGTACACTTTCACCATCAACAATAATCCCTTTGTTGTGCAACTTTGCCACATCATCATCTTCACCCATCACAATTGCAGAAGCGTCAAGTCCTTGACTACCATTCCACACTTCATTGAATAGATCAACTACTTCTTGGTCATCATCATCTAAGTATGCACCATTAATAATTAGACGTACACTTACTCCATTTTGAGCCACATCATGAAGTGCAGTGATAATTGGATTTTCATCCCCCCACCCATATGACCAATCTAGGTCAAGTGTTTGTTGTGACAAAAGAACTTCATTATCTGCTGATTTGATAAAATTCACTATTTTTGTCACACAATTTGAAGGACAAGTGACTAATTCTCCAGAAACACTGGTTTGTATTTCTGGTTCTAACCCTCCACCTCCGATGCTATCTGGCGTGAAGAATTCATATTCATCATATTCACCTAATGACATCTGCTCAGAAACTATTTTGTCCAACTCGAATTGCTGTTGGACCATTGTAGCTAATTCATCATTGTCAACAATCATGCTCCATTCAACATTTCCACGTACTCCTGGTTCAGGTACTGAGGAGTATTTCCAGTTTCCAGATGAAATCCATATGCTGGATGAGTCTCTTACTGCAACCTTGCTATGTAAGTATAGATAAGGTTCATTTGAATTGGTATTAAACTCATAAACTGTTGCTCCAGCATCTATTAGTAGGTAGGAATAATCATTCTTATATTGTAAGTCTGTTGGTGACCAAATGTTGCAACCATAACAACCTGGATCTAACATTAATTCAACATTAACCCCGCGTTCAATGGCATCTAGTAATGCTTGGACTAAGTTTTCTTCCTGCAGTTGATAAAGTTGTATCTTGATGCTTGTTTCGCTATCATCAATCCATTGAATTAGTTCAAGTAAACCATTTTGAGGTCCAATAATTGGAGTAATAATCGATTCAGCAGTAGTAATTTCAGTTGGCAGACAAAGCGTAGTTAAAACCCCACCAATTGACCACTGATGTTTCCAATCATTTGCAGTGTTAGTGTCTGGCAAATTTGAGCAACCATCGCCTCTAACATAGATAAATTCATCATTTGAAATACTGGTGGTTGGAACTGATACTGCTTCGCCATCCCACCCTAAACTATTTGATGCAGGTCCGCTATCAAAGACAAAAGTGTCTGAATTATTACCTGCTATGTCACTAATGGAAATAGAAACTCCAAGGTCCGGAATATTCATTCCAGAGCAACCTATGTCGCTAAAACTCAAAAATACTGGGGTAATGCCGTCGTAAAAAGTATAATCATCTAAGTCAATCTGATTTATATCACTTACATCTCCGATTATAATATTTGATTGAGGTGCGTAAAAGTTACTGCTATCTATTGAGCATTGGTCTATCATGCCATCGTTTATTTTGATATTCCAATCCATCAAATATGCATCCTTTTCTCCAATATTTTTGATTTGAATAAAGTCATTATCATAAGGTGAAATTCTAGTGAAAATCAAGTCTCCTGCTTTGGCAAAATCTGTCGCTCCAACATTTTCATCTCCCGGCGTGGAATATGCTGCTAAACTCCACGATACACCATCATCTGAAATCCATGATTGACAAGATGCGGGAGTCAAACCCTCTCCATGAGAGAGAGATTCACTAACACTAATGCCATCTGGATTGAATAAATCAATTAAATCTGGAGGTGCGATAACAAACGAGTTAGGAAGACTTACCAGGCCAAATTCGCCTGGAGCAAGAACAGTTGATTTGGTTGCATTTGCTATGATATTACTTCCATCAGTGCTATCAACATCTGCTAAATGATTTATGAAATGCCTATCAGTGGTGCTGTCTAAACGCCATCGAGATAAATTTATTGCACTATTTCCATTATTATATATTTCAATCCAGTCGGGATAGTTATTTCCTGATTTGCTACATAAGCCCATGTATTCTGTGACTATCAATTCATTTGAGTCAGTATAAGCGCTCCATTCCGGATTGACTTCCCCTGGAGTTGGCCATGCTGACTGAACCCATCCAGATTCTCCTGTAGGCCATGTCGTTGTATATCCTGCATGACTGTTTCCTGGTGCGATCAAAGAAGTGTTCTCTTTAGAGAGATTCCAACCAACTGTGTCAACTATTGCCGAACTCTCATCAACCAAAGTGATCAAGTCATTCTTCGCTTTTAGATAAAAACTACTGCCATTTATCGCAATCAAAGCTACCGATTGGGGTTGAATTATTGTGTCTGATTGTAGTGGTAAATCTTGGGCATCAATAGTAAAACTACGGCTATTAGCAGCTTTTAGTTTCCAGCCATCTATGTCTACGGAAATTGTATCATTGTTGTATACTTCTATCCATTCTGAATTAGGCCAGAGTTGTGTGTCTGAACCTTCAGGATTGGGCATTATTTCACTAAATCTAATATTTTTCATAGAAGGAGGTTCATTTCCAGGTTCAGGTTGACCAGGAGTGACCCAATTGGCAGGAATCCATGATGAGCCAAGTGCTGAATAATCTCTGATCATCGAGACATTATCTCCAAAGTAATTCGAATGCCAACCTACATCTACAATATTACCGCTACTATCTTTGAGCACTAGGTGCTCATAATAATCATACATATCAAAATTATTTGACATCTGAATCACTCTTCTTTCACCAGCAGAGATTTCAGTTGTACTGGCATGAGATTGGTTAAAAATTACAGTACCAGGGTCCAAGTATAATATGTCAGCACGTCCATTGGTTATAGTCCAACCTTGTAGGTCTACAACATTACTACCATTGTTAAGAACTTCAATCCATTTGCCGTCAGGAAATGCTCCTGTTGAATTTGTCGAAGGTAGGTATTCTGTAAGGATGATATCATTTGACATAATTGGCAAATTTTCCATTCTTTCTAGATTGGTCGCATTTGGAGTAGGATATGCTGAAATAAACATGTTATCAGAGCCATGAATTCTCGATAAACTAAATCCTGGCTCATTTTTTGTCCAATTCACTTCATCACTAATGCTGCCATTTGGCCAGTGTAATCGTAATGTTTCAACCGCATTATTCAAAACTCCACTATTTGTTGTACCATTTACCGCTAGTATTCGAGTTTCTCCTGAGTTTATCATCATTGAGTCAATGTCTGATGAATATCCAATCAAATGTTCTTCATCGAATTCTAAAATATTTCCAGCAGCATCACTAATCTCCCATCCAGTTAAGTCGAAATCAGTATTTCCTTGATTGATAATTTCAACCCATTCACCGCCAGGCCATGTTGCATTGTCAAAAGTGGGTGATGCATCGGCCATCACTTCATTGATGACAAGATCTCCAGCAAAATATACCGGTCCAACTGGAATACCTCCTTGATTTGATTGACCAGGAGAGAGGGTTGCAGATTCAACCCAATTATCTGTGGGGTCATTAGAGTCTTCAATTAGTGATACTCCTTCAGTAGGTCTGCTTGTCCATGTTACCGAATGAACCAGTGTACCAGATGGATTTGTTAAATCTACCAATCCGTTGGAATTTGTCAAACAAAAATGACATCCATTCGCAGGGTTGCCATTACGTGCTAAGACAATATATCCTCCGGGTGCTACTTCTAAATTTGTCGCTCCATTTGGATATACTACATGGTCTAATGTCATTGATAGTGAACGGCTAGATTTGTCGCTTAGTGTCCAGGTTGAGAGATTGATAGTAGTTGAACCTGAATTGTAAATTTCAACCCATTCGCCGACTGTCCAATCTGCTGGACCTACAGGATCATATTCGTTATTACCTACTGCATTTACCAACAATTCAGAAATACAAACATCGCCAATACAGGCTGTGGAGCGACTAGATGTTTCCATACTATTGATATCTGAAACCATTTTCTCTTTGTAGTCAAATAATGGTGACATATATGAGATTAGCATTAGTGAAATCAGTAGAATCGGGTACTTCTTAGCGCTCATTTTAATCCTCTCATTTGTGGCTGTGCATATTGCCATATTTTACTTATCACATCACAAGAATCCAAAAGCATCCTGTGCTTGATAGAATGTATAAATCATAATTGGTACGATGATTATACCCATGCCGTGACTTCTACGGATACCAACTCTAGGAGGAATTAGTCCAAGAATTGTACCTATTATTAGTACACCAATTCCGATGAAGCCAGTAGTAAACCATACCAGTGCAGATACAAAGATGATGACTCCCATGACCATTTGTTGAAGAGGAATTGCAGCATGTAACCTCAGCATACCTTTGCCAACAACTCGCATTATTGGCATTGCCATTAATCCTGCTGCAACGGTTATTGAAATTAGTCTAATGAAATCAGCAGTTGGTTCAGCAGATGACCATGTGTCGATTGGATACATCATCTTCAATGCCAAGGTTGCTCCTGAACGAGATCTACCTATGATGTATAAAAATCCCAAAACCATGACGGTTACAGCTGTATTTACTGCAGAAAGTATTGCAATTACTTCCAAATCTTGTTTAGTTTGAGGACCTTCAACACCTCCTTCAGCTTCCAAAAGTGCTAATTCAAGTAGTTCATCATCTGTCATTTCAGTCATGCGTCTGGTTTCCCAATCCATTCCATAGCCTTCCTTACCTTGTACTTTGGCAGCTAGATTTCTTCCACCCATGACTAAAACTGTAGCTTGTGATGCCGTCATTCCCGGTAAAACACCCATTGAAGCACCTGCAACTCCAGACCAAAAACATGGAACAATCAACGGCTTTGCCGGTGGCAAGTCCCATACCTCATTTTGTGGAGGAATGTGTGATGTTGTTGCATAAATATCCAACAAATTGGCTATGCCGAATAATCCCGCTAAACTAGGCAGAAGTAAACTAGCGTCTGGAATGCCGACAGGAGATCTTGCAGGCAGGCTAAATACCGCCCATCCGTAAAATCCAGATAATAAGAAGAATCCAGTTGCAGCGATGAATCCTGCAAATCTACTATCGGTTGAAAGTTTGTTGAGAGTTAATTTTCTAATCCATTTTGGCCAATCTAATCTAGTAGTTTCGGTTGCTAATAATAAGAATGAAATTCCAAGTAATAGGAAGAAGATTATGTTTCTTAAGTAGTCATACCATCCAAGTTCATCTCCAAAAGCAATTCTAGCAACAATAATCAATGGTAATGATAAAAATAAGCCCAATTGCGAGCCTCTTGCAGACCATGCAACTCCTCGAGGTGCATTACCTGAAAGAAGCATTCTATGCCCTGGTAGTAATGACAATGCCGTGTCACCATCTGGTGCTCCAAGCAGCGCCGATGGAATATAGTTCAAAAATGTGTGAACAGTGCCTGTTGAAACAATTATTGCCGCCACCGCAGAAAGAGGTATGCCCCAACTTAGAAAGACTGGTGATAGAGCTAGTAAAATAAGTGCTACATTATTGACGTGGAAACCGGGGATTAATCCCGTTAGTGAGCCCATTGCGACACCAAAGAATAGTGCGAACAATAGCCACCCTAAATCAACAAAATACGCTTCTAACATTGGAATTCCTCAGTAATCCGGATATGTGTCATCATCTTCTCTATCGTTTATACCATCACCATCAGTATCTACTGAATTAGGGTTGGTTCCATAAAGCGACTCTAAGTTGTTAGATAATCCATCAGAATCAGAGTCGATTACATCGCAATTGATCAATTGATAAACCGTAGCCACCAATTCTGTGTCTTGAACTTCCATAAGTCTGCCTTGCCATGTATGGGAATAGTCTCTGTGATAGCTGTCAATCCCAATGATAGAATTATTGTTTGGTGACATTCTTATTGATTGATTGCTACCATCACGTTGTAACCACCAATCTCCATTTTCATCTTGTACGGCAATACCAGGAATATTAACAACTTGATTTCTAGAATATCCCCATTGAGATGCACCTTCATCCCATATCAGATTCTTTGGCTCAGGTATCTCACCAAGTTGGTAATCATGAATCATTAATCTAATTGCCATGTTAATATCATCCCATATGACAGAAACATTTGCGGTAATTTCTTGCCCTGCTTCAATCCATTGAGTTGAAGTTTGAGCAGGGAAAGTTGCGTATATTTTTGTTTGGCCTCGATAATCAATTTTATCGACTATCCACCCGCTAACATCTTCTACAGATGGCTCTATGGCATATCTAACGTATCCACTAACAGTATACCTTGTGTCAGGTTCATCAATAAGTCTAATTGGGTCGCCAGATAGTAATGCGAGTAAATCAACGATATCTTCTGAATTAATTAGGTTGCCAGAAGGAGTCCCCTCACTTGAATCAACACACCAGCTAGAATCAGCATTTGACCACATCAATCGTCCTTGAATGTCTAAAAATTGATTATGCAATGAGGAATTTGAGTGTGAGATTAAATCCGTTTCACTCGGTTTTAAACAAATAAGAATTCCACCTGGTCCACGCAATTTCCAATCATCTCCATCGATGTTCATGTAGCCCGCAATATTTACTAGATTACCAGATTGATAACTCCATGTGGCCTCTTCTCCCCAGTTTAGTCTTATGATGTCAATGGGGTGGTTTCTGTCAACCAATATTTCTGGACCTTGTACAGACATGACCCAATTGAGATCTCTTTGGTTGTATGAGATGGTACCTGTGACTTGAATTTTTGATGATGATTCAATCCAAGTCCCTACTTTAGAACGAATATTCAACTTTACCTGATGTTCTGCATTACCGTAAGAGGGATGGTCGCGAAGGTCAGCAGAGACAAACATCTCATCTGGTGGTATTGATTCTCCGATATATCCAGTCAGTGATATTACTTCATCTTGGTATTTTTCAGGATCTAATGCCACATCTGATAATGATAATTCTACAATCTCGGGTAAGTCATCATCACCCCATTCCATTGCACCTGATCCAATTGCCGTCATGTATAGATTGCCCTCAAATTCCATTACTTTTCCAGTGATTACAACATTTGTACCTATTGGAGGTATTTCAGCTGGCCGACTCCATCTTGCCTCGACTACATCTGTCCCATCAGATACAATTACGTGAGTTTCCCAATCACCTGAATTCCAAGGATCTTCCCGCCAAGAAATTATTTCGCCTTGAACTTTTACAACTTCATTTTTGTATTCTATTAACTCATCCATGTCGATTATCTCAGGTTCCCTTACCATTGCATAGTAATTTAGTACTGCGACAAGGAATATTGCTAGTATAAACATAACCCAAAGCTGCTGACCTCTAGTTGCAGGGTCGTCATCAGTAATCTTATTCATAATGCTCTTTAGAACATCCGCCATGTGCCGTCGAAGTAAAATAGTCTATTAGTACTGTTTAAGATAATTGTCAAACTTTACGCGTCCTTTTTAAACGATGAATTGAGCGAAGGTTGGGGATGCAATGCGGGAGCGGGTGATTCGAGATGAGATTCACAAGGACATTTTAGTTCCACCTAGTCATGCAAAGATTATCGACACCATGGAATTTCAGCGGTTGCGTTCAATACAGCAACTCTCTACTTGCGAATATGTATTTCCTGCAGCAAACCATAACAGATTTTCACATTCTTTAGGTGCTTATCATTTAGCAAGAATTCTAACCCAATTACTTCAGGACGCTCAGCCTAGTATAATTGACGACGATGATGCTGAACTTGTGCAATTGGCGGCTCTATTACATGACATAGGCCATCCACCTTACTCGCACTTACTTGAAACTCCTAAAGTATTTGCTACATTTCATTCTCATGAGCATTGGGGTCGCCTACTACTTGAATCTAAAGATACAGAAATCGGTGGTGTAATAAAATCAGTTCTAGGTGCGCAAAGATTAGGCAGATTATTTGCGTTAATGGATGGTAAAGAAGAATTTCAAGGAATACCAATTCCCCCATTTATGAAAGAGATTGTATCCTCGCAATTAGATGTAGACCGAATGGATTACTTAGTTCGTGATCAAGCAAATACTGGCGCTCAAATTGGTGGCTTTGATATTGCTCGTGTGTTTCGAGCATTGCGGGTTGGAGAAAACGGTCATTTTCATGTCAAAACATGGGGTTTGCCTGCTGTAGAGGCATATTTAGTTACCAGATATCATATGTATAATCAGGTATATTTCCATAAAGTAAATATGTTGACACAGAATTACTTAGTGGGGATGTTATCCAGAGCCAAGATATTAGCCAATGAAGGGCGATTAAAGTTAGACTCTAATCTTGAACAAATGCTGATGAATGACTCATTGTCACCTAATCAATACGCCCAATTAAATGATTCACACATTAAAGTTGCATTGACCGATTGGTCTAATCACGATGATGAAATACTTTCTTTATACGCTAGTAAATTACTTTCACGCCGTGATTTCCACAAATCACTAAGAATCAGTACTTTGGATGTAAATATGGTTGAATTAGTAAAATCTCGTCTAGAAGAATTTATCCATTCTAAAGGATATAATCCTAACATACATGTTCTTTATGCTAGAATCTCAAAACGTGGTTATATGCCATATGAACAAGGTATTATGCTGGAAGATGGTAGAGATGTTTCGGAACATTCTGCAATGATTAGATCATTGTCTTTGCCCAATGAGAGATCGATGGTATTCGTCCCAGAAGATGTACGTGACCAAGCAGAGGCTCTTGTTAGGGAATGGATTAAACCAAGTCAGTCTTCATTGTCACAGTTTAGTTAGTTGGAACATTTTATGACTGTGTGGCTTGACGGGCTATTAAGGGCCTGTAGCTTAGTTGGTTAGAGCACCCGGCTCATAACCGGGCGGTCAAGGGTTCAAATCCCTTCGGGCCCACTCAAATTCATCGTCGATTTATACAGGTTTAATGACCATATCCCCAAAATGGTTATGAGGGTCACATAACTGGGAGGGATGATAGGTGAGTCTGTGACAGCATTAAAGCGCGCATCATTTCTTTTAACTTTGTATATATTTTCAATGCTAGCGGTAGCAGCACCAGCCGTTGCTCAAAACCCAACGCCTACAGCTGCGATTTCAGTAACTTGCGCCCCGGCGACAATCAATGTTGAAGTGAAGCCAGGTTCAACATATTCTGGATTTACTACATGTACTGCTACTAATCCAACAACCTATCAAGAGAAGGTTAGCATCAATGTGCAAGCCGATGGATTAGCAACTGCCGCACCTGGTGACATGTATGTGGGTGCAGACTCATCTGTAGATTTCCAAATATCTGTTAGAGCAACCCCTTACATGCGAATGGACAGCCGTACACTTTCAGTATCAGCAACCGTGCAAGAAATCAACGGTGTTCCACCACTTAACTCAGCTTCTTCGACTAATAACATGATCGTTAACATCATGCAGTATTCATTAGTACAGGTAGAAGCAACTGAACCATTCGTACAATTAATGCCAAAGACTGACAAAATATTTGAATTCAAAGTATATAATTTAGGAAACCAACTAGACTTCATGAAAGTTGGTGTTACTGACACATATCGAAAAACCTTGGAAGAGACTGGATTTACAATTACTCTTCCGGCAGTGAAGAAGCAAGTTGATGCAACACCTACAGCAGCAAGTATTGAAGTAAAGGTAAGAACTCCAAAAACTCAAGGATGGAGTGATGCTTATCACGTACTCGATTTCTATGCAGAGTCTGAGTTCGCATGCAATAATGGCGGCTGTATAACCGAATCACAGATGATTACTATCTATGTTAGAGGTATTTATCTTCCTGGCTTTGAAGTTATTCCTGCACTTTCAATGATTGCATTGGCTGCAGCAATCGCCGGTAGAAGATTCATTAACGTTGATGATGAAGAAGATGAATGGCGCGAATCAGCACCAGGTCTTTGAGATTCATCTAAATCCTTCAAAACGAGTTGTTTATGACTTTAGTAGGCGTTTAATTCATAACATGAACCTAGATTCATCGAATTAGGGGAATAATATGAGTGGCCTATTAGATAAAGCAAAATCAACATCTAAGGATGAAGAGAAACCTCAAAACAAAGCCTCAGATGGTTTACTAAAGAAGACAGTTCCTGAACCAGTGAAAAGTAAAACTAGTTCTGAGACTGCTGTTAACCCAGATGGTCCAGATGTTCCAATGATTATGAATATTGCAGGTTGGGTTGTAATTGTAATTGGTGGCTTATTATCTCTCCAAGGTGGAGGATTTGGTCTACTTGTAGTGCTTATTGTTCTGGTTCTTGGTATCGGTTCTATAGTCCAGTCACAAAGAATGACAGGTGGCATATCTAGAATAAAAACAGGTATATCAGTTGGTTTAGCATTTGTTATTGCAGTAGGCCCTTATGCAGCTGTTATGATAGTTCCAACTAATGCCGCAATGGCAATAACAGAAGTTAATATCGATGAAGATGATAATGAGCTGTCGTTTGTAGTACGAGGAAGTTTTTCAGAAGCAGATGCAAAGATATTTTCAGATGATGTTGAAGTATGGTCTGGTAGTAAATCCCTATCTAATGATAGAGCTACATTTTATGTCCCATTAGCAACCATTTTCTCAGGTAATTCGTTAGACTATACTGCTAACCAGATTAAAGATTATACTATTGAAGTTACCTCTTCTGATAATCAAAAATCAACATCAGACATTGATACAAGTTTTACAACCCGTGAAGTTTTGGACTCTGCATCTAGAATCAGTAAGGTTTTGAAGACCAATAATGATGGTTCCTCAACAAATACAGTTACAGACGGGATAACCATTGAAGCGATTGTAGGTTTGTTCTCTCCAAGTGAAACTGCACAAGATGATGGAGGTCATAGTTTAACCAATTTAGGCCTAATAGCAGTTTCCTCAGATTACAGTTTTAAGATGACTATTAAGAAAGGATCTCAAGTTGTATACTCAAATATGCCGACAGTTACAGTCAACGGCCTTGATGCATCATGGTCTAGCCCTTTGACAGGTTCCCAAACCGGGAAAACGACTGGTTGGTTAGGTATGGCTGGTACTGCTCAGAACAATCTTAATACTGAATATTTACAAAAAGATGATTTCTATGACGAACCAGGATGCTACACCTTTGAGATTACTGTTTCAAATCAGTACTACACAGGAGATAGTGCGTCTACATACACCTCGAACAACTCTTGGGAACTAGATTGGCATCAAGAAGATTCCACTCAAGATGGCCAAATGACAACTTGTTGAGGTTTAATTTTGACAAAGTGGTTGTATCTTTGCATAGCAATTTTTTCGGAGGTCGTAGCAACCTCATTTCTAAAATCATCCGAGGGTTTCACTAAATTATGGCCTTCAATCATAGTGTTAATAGGTTATTGTATGGCCTTCTATTTTCTATCTTTAACACTCGATAGTATTCCTATTGGAGTCGCATATGCGGTATGGTCAGGTGTTGGAATAGCCTCAATTGCAATTGTATCTGTGGTATTTTTTGAGCAGAAAATTGATCTTGCTGCTGTAATTGGGATGGGATTAATAGTTGCTGGAGTAATAGTCTTGCGACTATTTAGTGAATCTAGTATTGATTAGTCACTATTTTGTGTTTCCGTAGATGCAGAATCCAAGTCATAGTTGTTGTCCAAATCGTATTGTTTTTCTTCTCTTTCACTGGTATATTTGTTAGCAGAAAACCTAGTGAACACTATAGTTGCAACTACGAATACGATGATAATTACCGAGTAAAGGATTAATGGTAAATCTTCCGAATCCTCAGGTTCCTTGAATGAAACTTGGTCGGATTCAGTACCAACAGATTGTGCTAAATCTTCAGACAATGTATTGAAAAATACAGGGATTAGTGCTTTACAATTTATTGATTTGGCCCCGGATGAATTGGCATACCAAGTTCCTGGTATGTCTTTTGTTTCACCAGGTTGCAAAGATACGTAAAGGGTAGTAATATCTGCTAGCTCACTACCTTCAAAACATTGGATATTTGTTGATACAGCAACACTACCTGAATTAGTAACCGTGACCATTATTCCAAGACCTTTATTTGCAATTCCAATACTGTCTTCAGGTACTACCGAATCTACAACTACATTTGGTAAGGGGACAGTCGTGCTATGATTTGGCGAAGTTGGCGCAGGGTCTAGAGTTATCGAATAATCATCATTCCATACTGATGTTCCACCCTTTAGAGTGATTATTATCATGCCATTTTCTTGATGAGTCTCACCTAAACTGTCGACCCATTCAGTCATTCGCAAAAATTTACTGGTTTGAGGATTAGTACTTACTCCAAGGTCAATCATGCCATTTGAGTCCAATAGTAGGTCTCCATCATATCCAAGATAACCTAATCCTTCGTAGTGAACAGTACCTGGTGCATCTTTAAGATTAGTAGTAATCACTCTTTGTGACAATAATCTAATCCACTTGTCAGTCGGGCCACCAGTTCCCAACATAGTATTTACTTCATAGTCGATAATTGCAGTATCATGAACTATTATGTCCTCATAGGTTCTACTTCCGTTAATATTACTTGTTTTAATCGTCAAACTGCCATAAATATCTAATGGAGCACTCCAGGATAAACTACTATTTTCAAAGACACATATGCCATGACATGAAATTGCAGCACCACTGAAATTTCCATTCGATGAAGATAATTCACCATTTACAATTAAATTAAATGCGGCATCACTGGTTTCAGTTTTTAAAACTCCATTACTGTGATTCCATTCATCTGCATGTAATTTGTATATTACGCCATTGCTATCAAATGCTTCAACAGATTCAATTAGCGGACAAAATTGACAAAATGTGTAAAACGTAATGTTCACCAATTGATCATCAAATGCGACATTAAACTCTAAAGAATCAGATCCATCCCATGTCTTATTATTGCCATTCACATTCAAATCTACAGTGTCATTTGCCATCAAAGTGGAAGCAAAATTTACCCTTAGAGTTCCTGAATCAATCAAACCCTCAAAATAAGGTTGGATGAAAGTATTGTTATAGACTTCCATATATGTTGCGGAGGTTGGTTCAGCAGAAACTAATTCACCATTTAAGATAAGTTCGCCCCCTTCATCTACAGTAATAGTCGTGCCTGAGGCTATAGTGATTTTACTGTCAATGGTAAGTTTTCCATTTGTACCAATTATCAAATCTTGGTTTAAGTTCTGTTCAGTGTCCCATATTTCATCGGTGTCAATAGTTTGTGAACGAGCTTCTGTATTTTCACTTGCAGTAGTGAGTGGGAGAAGAATAGAGCTTGCCATTAAAAAAGTCATGATTAAAGATATTGCACGCATAAACGAGTGTCAACAAAGTCATTGATGAATTCTTTCCCTAATTGTTGAAGTATAGTTGGATTAATAAGGTACATCTTTCCAACCGATGTAATAACCAATTAAGTTAAAAGAGCGATGAAGTAATGGAGTAATCACAATCATTACAAGCATTGGTATAATTAACTCAGACTGAGACAGTAATGAGTCGCCAAGGAATATTTGACCCCATAAAAATACCATTATTGCGAAAGGTAAAGTATCTAGGAGTGGGGCTTTTGAAGAAACATCACCTTCTCTCTTCAAACCTCTTCGTCGCTTAAAAAATGAACCTGTACTATCTCCAATTAGGCAGGCTAATCCTAGAAATGAACCTAATATAAATGCTGATAATTCAGGTGATGAGATGTCAAACCAAGTATCTTGGTAACCTGTTAGCGGATGGGCAAAAATTCCAGACTCAATATTGGAACTTGTTGGCACTTCTCCCATAGATAGGACAATAATAAAGCACAATAGACCAGATGTAAGCGAACCTCCAATAAGTCCATTCCAGGTTTTTCCATCTCCTAATATTCTGTTTCCATCTTTCCAATTTTTACCACCATCTATTGGCCAGGGTCCATAGCCAGTTTTAGGTAACCATTTACCCCACATCATTGCGAAGGTGTTTGCTAAAAAACCTGGTAAATATAGCCATAAAGTCATGAAACTTAGAGAAATTATTCCCATGTCTAAAGCGACATCATTGACCGTTTGCATAAAGCCTGCTCAAATTGGCGGCATTTAAGATTTGATGATTTTAGTTATTAATTTTAGAGAAATAGATTATCAAGGGACTTAACGACACAAGCACATGGGCGGCAACAAAGTCTTGGTTGTAGGCGGTGGAGGTCGTGAGCATGCAATTTGTCTTGGGTTGAGTAAATCTTCATTAGTTGGACAAACTTTTTGTTGCCCAGGTAATGCTGGAACTTCATCAGTAGCAGAAAATGTTGATATTGCAGCAACTGACGTCGAATCAATTGTTCAGTTTTGTCTCAAAAACCAAATCGATTTGGTGGTTGTGGGGCCTGAGGCTCCACTTTGTAATTCATTAGCCGATATTCTTATCGAACAAGGGATTCTTTGTTTTGGTCCTGTTGCAGAATTGGCTGAACTTGAAGGTTCGAAGTTACATGCAAAGCAAGTCATGAATGAAGTTGGTGTGCCAACTGCGGGATATGAGATTTTAGATAAACATTCAAACATCAATTCAGTTTTAGACAATCACCAAAACAATCCTTGGGTCATAAAGCGTGACGTTTTGGCTGGCGGCAAAGGAGTCGTAGTAACAAGTGACCGTTCTGAAGCAGTAGCCTTTATTGAAGAATCAATTTTAACAGATGGAAAAGTTTTGCTCGAACAATTTTTACCTGGTGAAGAAGCAAGTATGTTGGTTATTATGGATGGATCAGGTTATGTGTGCCTACCAGCAAGCCAAGATCATAAGCGAGCTTATGATGGCGATAAAGGCCCTAATACGGGTGGAATGGGCGCATATTGTCCAGCGCCTGTAGTTACTAAATCTGTACATGAAAAAACAGTGACTAGAATAATTGAACCAATGTTTCACTATTTGTCAAATTTATCAGTTCCATATCGCGGAGTGCTTTATGTAGGTTTAATGATTACCGAATTAGGCGACCCCAATGTTGTAGAATTCAATGTTAGATTTGGTGATCCAGAATGTCAAATAACTCTTCCGTTAATAAAAACTGATTTGTTTGAGATTTTAAGCAAAACAGCAAACGACGATTTATCCTCGTTAGATGTAGAGTTCCATAATGCTCATGCTTTAACAATAGTTTTGGCATCGGAAGGATATCCAACAAATCCAATTAAAAATCGAGTTATTTCTGGGATTGAGAATATCGAGGCAAATATACTTATTAATTCGGCATGGATAAATCATGCAGGTACAAAATTGGACAATGGGAAGATTGTTTCTTCTGGAGGCAGGGTTTTGTCTTGTAGTGCAATGGCTCAGTCTCTTTCTACGGCTGCAGAGTTGGCCTATGAGTTAATAGATTCAATATCGTTAGAGGGTAGTCATTATCGTACAGATATTGGTGGCAAAGCAATGGACTAATGACTTCGATGATTTATGGCAAAAAAACGCTGCACTGCGTCAAAGGTAAATCTGTCTGTATGCGTCACTATTAAAAAAGGTGCAAAAGTGGGCAAGTTGCTCCAGCCTTTAGGCTGTCGCGAAACACCGACGAGGGAAAAAAAATGGAAGAGAAAACAACAACAATGCGAAACTCTCCAGCACCAATGCTAGGTTGGCTTATTGCGCCACTAGCAATTTTGCTGGCACTCGCTGCAATTAAGGTCGCTGGAATAGACTTTGACCTAAATTTAGACAACCTGATGCCAATGCTATTAATAGCTGTGGCAGCAATATTGGGCAGTGTCCCAAGAATTGTCAGAGATAATGATGCTGTAAAAATCTCTTCCTCAGCGCTTTCTTTGGCAACCTTGGGTGTTGCAATGATTGGTCATCAAGCAATTATTCACTTGACCGACCAAGGTGCTTTTACAGCATTGCAATTTCTTATAGTCGCATTTGGAGTATTCTTCTTCGATTCGCGAGGTAGGCACGAGATTGCTACAATCCTAACCTTTGCCATGATTGGAGTGAATGTTGGAATGGTGGCAGTAGGTTCATACAACGGTGAGCTTGATGTCGTTTATCAGATGCCAGATGATTCTCTAATTGATACATTGAATTTACAACGACAGGCACTCGGTTACGTATTCTTTAGCTATCTGACAATATTTGTCGCACTTGGATTATTAGTTGCAATTCTTGCAAGGGGTGTCATAAATCCAGCATCGCAAGAGGGATGGTTTTCCAAGATAGGAACTCATGAGGGTCCATACAATAAGGCTACATTGCCACTACAAATAGCTACATTAGTTTGGATGATTGCTCACATAGGTAGCCTTTGTCACTTTGATTCTGTTACTATGGCAGACAAACTTGGAGTTACAACTGTTGATGGATATCATGGACATTTCGGATTCTGGGGTGCGTTTTTCACTGGAATTGTCGCAATGATAGTTGCAGGGATGTCAGCAGAAAAATGGTACACTCGTTCAATGTTCATTGGTTCGATGTGGCTACTCTATTTGGTCTCCTCATGGTATGAAGCGGGAATTTGGCAATCTACTCAGTTAGAAGGAACTTGGGGTGCACTAATTTGGCTTGGTTTCACATTCTTCATTTGCGTTGGAATATACATGATTTCAACCCATGAAAAATATGGTGGATGGTCTAATAGAGATGATTATGAAATGAGCGGTGCACGTAAGTTTTGGAATGAGCATTGGTCCGGCTTCATGGTTGGCATGGCGTTCTTTTTCGCTTTAGTAATTAGAATTCAATGGTATTTTGTCCCTTCTATGAATTCCTTTGGAACAGGAACTTGGGATATGACTGGTGGTTCTGACCCATGGTACATGAAGAGGGTTGTCGATTATATTTTAGCTAATAATGCCCATCTAATTTTTGATGCCGATCGTTCTTATCCAATTGGTGGAGTCAATCCAAGACCGCCACTTTTTACTTGGTCGATTGCCTTGCTTTCAATGGCACTTGAACCAATGCTTGGTGAAGATGCTGTTTGGTATGCAATTTTAGGTCTACCAGCAATTTATGGAGCTTTTACTGTATTTCCAATTGCGATTCTTGCAAAAGATAACTTTGGCAAATCTGCTGGAGTTGTTGCTGCTTGGTTAATCGCTTTCATGCCTGCACACGTTTCCCACTCAACTTGGGCATTAGCCGATCACGATGCATTTGTAATGTTATTCATTTCTATGGGATTCATGTTTTGGTTTAAAGCAATCAAATATTCTGGTAATGAAAGACTTACCAAGAAATCATCTCCAAATATCTCTTCAATTTTAAATTCGTTTGCAATTGTTGCTAAAGAGAGAAGACCTGCCATGGCATTTGCTTTACTAGCGGGTGTGTCATTTGGTATCTCATCATTGGCTTGGAAAGGTTTCGTTGTTGGGCCAAGTATACTGTTTCTAGCATACTTTGCACAAGTTGCATTAAATATGTTTAGAAGAAAAGATTCTACCACAATCAATGCATTATTCTTAACCATGCTATTATCCAATCTGTTGATGGCACTACCGTTTTATGGACATCCTCAGATGGATTTAATTCTTAATGGAACAGGATTACAACCATTCTTGTTTGTTCTCGGTTTCTCACTTGTGATTTCATACGTTACAACAGGATTCAGAGATAAACCTTGGTTACTTGTCTTAGGTACGTTATTCGTTGCAGCAGTAATTTTCTTCAGTTTACTATTCGTATTAAAAGAATTAGAATTAAGTAATGCTTGGGATGTATTATTTACCGGTAGTGGTTATTTCACAAAAACCAAGATTTTTGGTACTGTTGCTGAAGCAAATGCTCCTGATAGAGGTCAATTATTTGCCCAATTAGGACCAATAGTTCTAGTGTTGGCATTGTCAATGGGCTTTTACTCAATTTACTCAGCATTTAGGAATAAAAGTCAAACTCACTTATTCTTTGGAATTTGGATTTTCGCTGCAACATATATGTCATGGACTGCTGCAAGATTCATGTTTAACGCCACACCTGCTGTAGCAGTATTGGGTGCATGGGGAATAGTTTCGCTATGGAATAAAGCAAATTGGCAAGGGTTGGTTAAAACTTGGAAGAAATATGGTATAAGAACACCTGCAGACAGAATAGCTGGTGCTCGTAGAGCCGTTTGGAGAACACCTTCATTTTCAGCAATTTTGCTAATTGTAGTTCTGCTAGGAGGGCAACAATTTACTTATGGTCTTGATGCTGCAATCCCTGGTTCTGATCCTTCTGAAGACGATATCGATGCTGATATTTACAATTTAATCCCAGATGCACTAAGATGGGAGTTAGCAGGTTTCTCAATTTTGGACAGTAGTTCATACTCCAACAACTGGTATTTGGGTTCATTTGGTTCAGGGTTCAACGATCAAGGATGGAATGGTGCTTATGATTGGATGACTCAGCAAGATGCACAAATGGCTTATTCAGATCGGCCAGCTTTTGTCTCATGGTGGGATTATGGTTTCCAGGCATTGGATACTGGAGAACACCCCTCGGTTTCAGATAACTTCCAATCTGGAATTCCTGCAACAGGTAATATGTTACTTGCGAGATCTCAAGGGGATTTAATTTCAATGTTTATTTGGCAATTGTCGCAAGGAGACATTAGTTATTCATTATCACGAAGTGGTGATGTGGAAATGACTTCTGGCTTTGCAAATATTGTTGATAATCATCTTACTGGTGAAGAACAGTTTGATTTATTCACGAAAATTCAAGAGGAAACAGATTCTGATAAGATGAAACAATTAATCGATGAATACTCATTTACCGTAATTCAGACAAATGATGCCTCACAGGTTCAAGAAAATAGCAATAATGTCATGGCTAGCGGTTACCATCGAGTAAATGGTATTGTAGATGATTCCACTCTATACTACCGTATGTATCAAGATGGTGAAAGAATACTTTGTGACCCCGAACTTTCAACATCATGTGTTGATGGAGATTGGTCAGATTTCAATGATGCTAATAACTCATTTAATGGTAATATTCGTTCAGGCCAAGAAACCAAATATGATACCACTCACTATATTTTTGGAGATTATTGGTATACAAATGACTTACGCGATGAATTTGATTCGGTATCAACGCATATTCATAGACACAATACAAGATTAGCCATGATTGTTCAATTGCTTGGCGATACTCTTTCTGAATCACAAATAGTTGATCTATATGATGATTTGATTGGATTAGAAGGATATTATTCTGTACAAGATTACGAAGGTTTGCCAGGATCTACAATTGATAGAGATCATGAAATAAGATATTTCGCCATCGATAACAGACTTTATCCAAGAGCAGGTCGATACACCGCAGATTACTCATACAACCAAGGCCAACCAATGGGCATTTTTGGTGCACCAACAATACTGAGTGGCCAAGATATTGGTACATTCATGGATGAAGTATATGAAACATCCAGAGGCGATAGATATTTCGAAATGACCAGAGAAGAGGTTGATGAAGCAATGACCAATGATTTCCTTGACCAACAAGCAGGTATAGACATTGACATGCTTCAAGTCCAAGATGTGAGAGTTGACCATTCTCCGAGTTTCTTCGATACCATGTTAGCAAGAACCTATGTCGGTTATGGGGCCTCTACCTTAGGAGTCAATTCAGGTGATTCAAATCCACAACCAGGGCAACATTTTGGTCAATCAGGAACTCCTAATTCCGTACTTCAACAGGCAATTCCACTACCAGGTGCCATGACAAATCATTTTGTTATTGCTAATTGGTATAATGAGGATGCGAATTATACGATTGGTTCTGCAAATACTCTTGTTAAGATAATGAAATACTATTCGGGTGCAGAAATTAGTGGCACAGTTTCAATGAGTGATAATGGTAATGCTTTGCCAGGTGTTAGACTATTGATAGAGAGAGATGCATTTTCTGGAGAAGGAAGTGAAGATCTTGACGAAGATACTTATTGGATTCCAATCGGTTTTACTGATGCAGATGAAAATGGTGAATGGTCATACCTTGCGCCAGCAGGAAGAATAAGAGTTAGTGCGTATGTTGGTACATTTGATGCCGAACCAGCTAGAGCGGCTATAAATGATGGCAGTTTTGCTCAACAAATAAATGATATATTATCCTTAGAAAACGACAATCGTCAAACTAATGCTATTACAGCAATTCTTGGTAATGTGGCAAATATGACTTGGTTGGGTGAGACCCAATATAATGTAACCGGAGAACAAGCTAATCGGACCTCTCCAATGAACGACGTTATGGATATTCATGTGGAAAGTAGTGGTATATCTGGGCAATTAACTTGGTCTGGTGATGAATTGTTTAACGGTGAACCAATTGTAGAAACTAAATTGGTACTGCGTAACGTTGATCAAACTTCAGAAAATATCTCACTAGTTACAACAAACGGTTCATTTAGTACAGAGGAAACAAGGATATTACAAGGTACAGGTCAAGTGACTTTTGATGAAAATGGGACCTTCAATAGTGAGGGATTAGCATCTGTTATCGATTTCCATGGTACATTTACTAGAAGTATAGGTGAAGGAAGAACATATGTTGCAAATGGAAGTTGGAACGGAACTGGAGAAATAAAAGCTACTTGGATCGACCTGCCAGATTCATTTTCAGTAAACTGTAATGTTGACTCAAATGATTCAGCAAATATTACAATGCCTGATAACGAAACAGTATGTTTGAAAGATGACTCAGGTGATTTACCAATTTACTTGATCTCAGGATTAGTAAACGCAAATGGACGATTTACTTCAACTGAAAGCACATTATTGATTCAAGAACATTCTGGATCTTCGTTTGAAGGCATAGGTACTTTCGAGGGTACAGGTACTTTCAACGGAACAGGTAGATTTGTTGGTTCAGGGACGTTCTCTGGGGAAATGGTAAGTCCAGGTTCATTCTATCAAACAGGTGTAGTACCTGGTGAATATGAGGCAATAGTTACTATTAATGATAAGGAAATAGTTTTGGATGATACAGTTTTCATTGGATTGGATCCAGTCTACGATCAAATTTTAACAGTTTCTGGAACTCTATTGGTTGGTATGATTACAGATTTAGAAGGGAATGAGCTTGGAAATACTTCGTTTACCATTAACGAGCAATCAATGGAGAATGTTATGCCAATTGAAATAACTTCAATTGCTAACGGAACTTATTCTTACGGACCTCTTACATTGGGCACGTATGATTATTTGATCGATATGGATGGAGATGGATTTAATGAACTATCTGGGTCATTTACCATTGATCAAGGCACAGAGTCACTTGAACAGAACTTATTGGTTCCAGAGATGTTTGATCTTGAAGTTGAGATTAATTCTTTTGTAGACGAGAATGGAGATGAGTTGGTAAATAGTTCAAATCAATTATTTGAGATAACTGATATTGTTAATGAGAGTGTAATCGGATTTGTCGAAAGTAATGAAACTGGAGTTGTTGAGTATGAATTAGCGCCAGGAGAATATCAGCTTTCTAGTGTAAATACCTCCGAATATGTACTATTTGAAGTATTCAAAATCATCGATGAAGACATCTTTGTCAACATTGATTACCAAATTGGTTCCAACATTACAGGCCAAGTTAGAGCTTTCAGTCTTGATTATGATATGACGTGGAATGAAGCAGATAAAATCACTAATTCAGTACCTGCATCAAGTGTTTTGATTAAAGTAATTAGCGACAACCTAACCTTTTACACTACAACCGATATAGATGGTAATTTTGAGATGCTATTGCCATCTAATCTAGACTTTGTTTTGACAGCACAAAATACCATTGGTAATTACGGAACTGGTATCACATTTACTCCAGAATCAAATGGTATGCCGACAGATCTCAACGTGATTTATCTGAATAATACTTTGTCTCTTGATGGTACTTTGTATGTGGATGATAACACTACTTCTTGGAATCTAATGTATTATGGAGAATACACACCAGAAGTCACTGCGACAAATCTTAATGGAGCATATTGGACTACAGATGTCCTTCCAAACGGTGCATTTAGTTTCAATCTTGAAGGTGGTACATATGACATTAAAGTTGTTGATGAGAGCCTTAATGTGACCCCAATTACCAATTATCTTCTAAACACAACTTCGACAAATCAAAATGTGGAATTATTCACTAATTTAGAATCAAAGGCAGTTACCTTCAATGTATTTATTGATGAAACTGGAGATGAATCTTTAGAGAATGGTACTTTAGTTAATGCTTCATTCACAATCATTGATCAATTAACAAGTCAACCAATTATGAATATTACAGAAGATAATTACACCCAGCAAGGGGAATTAACTGTTCAAATTAAACCTGGAACTTATACTGTGTCGGTAAATTACACATTAGCTAGCGATGAAAATGCCACAGATTATAACCAATTCTTTGTCAACAAAGAATTCTTTGTGTCATTGGATAATACACAAGATAATGTTAGTATTGCCTTCAATAACCAGTACTTAATGACAGGTCAACTTTTGGATAATGAAAATAACCCAATTGAAGATTTCCAATTTTTACTTTACAATGAATCTAATGATAAATGGCTTAGTGTAAATACTGATTCAAGTGGTAATTTCTCAAGTTACGTAGATAGTGGAAATTGGGTAGTAATTATTGCTCCTTTTGAAAGTAACAATACTACTATTGTTTTCAGAACTTCTTTAGATATTTCATCTGATGATTCAGTCCGAACCGATTTGACTCTGCAAATGGTAGAAGCATTAGAGGTAAGATTAGCATTAGTTGAAAACCTAACTGAGGTGCCAGTTACAGAATCAAGGCCTGTGCTTTCTAGCTTAGATGGTTATGGTAATGTCACTCTAATCATGTCAGATCAAGATGGTAATATTTCCGACTTTATTATGCCTGGGGATTGGGAAATGACTTTTGAAAAAGAGACTGATGAAGAAAAATGGTCGCTCGAACAAAGTGTTGTAATTTCTTCAGATGACTCAGTTGATAGTATATTAGAGGTTGGCAATGTATCAGTCTCATTAGATGTATTAATTGGTGGACGTATCTATTGGGATCAAAATAATCCCGGTACATTTGACTTTAATGAAAGAATAGTTAATGCTTCAATAATTGTCAATGGTACATCAAACTACACAGATTTCTCTTTCAACACTACATCTGATGAAGATGGTGTTTGGTCTGCATTTGTTCCAATTATGGAGACATATAACATTAGTGTCAGCAAAGAAGGATTTACTACTGTTTACTACAGTACTGAAGATTCTGACGGATTAAATGTGACAGATGAATCAAAACAATTTGATATCAGTAGTGATGCCCTTGATGTTGAGATTTCTGGAACTATTACTACACAATTACAGAATCCTGAATTACAACTCAATAATTCAATAATTACTCTATACCCAGCTAATGATAGAGATGTAGAACCGATTGCGATAAATGGAATTTATGCAAATGGTGAATTGAATTGGTCAGAAATTGTAGAACCAGGTGATTGGATTGTATATGTGGAAAGTAGCAACACTGATGAAAATGGTGGAGGTATTGCTGTTGGTGAAATCACTGCTAATTTTGTTGATGGTGGAGAAAGTCAGTTGGTAATGGAAACAGGTGGTCGTATTGAAATAACGTCATCGTGGGAAGATATTGAACTTAATACCTACCATGTCGGTGATAACAGTGATGGATTTAATCAAATTATCAGTGAACCTGAATTCACAATCAATATCGGTCTTGAGAATACTTGGAATATGTCTTTTGACTCTGATGGTTATGCGGATCTAATTTTACCGATGGGTAGTGTTACCATTACCTCAAGTTTCGAGACCATTCAACACGAAAGAGAACTACAAATGAATTATTCTTCAACTATTGTTGAACAAATTGAAGAAGGTATTGTCACTGAAGTTATGGATTACTATCGAATGCGCAATTCACAAGTTTCAGTATCAATTATTTCAGATACTCTGAAAAATGTTAGTTCATCTGGTGTAAATCTAGTAACGGTTGAAAATTTGGATGATGAAAACTATAAACAAATTGAATTTGACCTATATATTGATTATTTGGGTACTGAGAGTTCTGATGTATTAACTATTGATGGCTCTGCAGTTTCTAACTTTTACTCGGATAACTGGACCGTTGAGTTTTACAATGGTAGTGAGTGGGTAAGTAGTCTTAATTTCACCCTTGGAATAGGTGACAATTTAGCAGATGATTCAGTCTCTAATTTCACTTCCATTAAGACTAGAATAAATCTGCCAAATGTAAGCATTGCTCATTCTTCAGATGATGGGCAAAAAATTAGGTTTGAGGTTACTGGAGACGCTACTTTCTCTGGAGATGCTGAACTTGTTGTATTAGTGCCACAAATGCATTCATTTGAAATTTCTGATTCTACATTAGAGACTGGTGCATCGCCTGGCTCACCAGGTACATTTTCAGTAACATGGGAAAATACAGGAAATGGTGAAGATTCGTTTACTGTTGAAATTGCTGATAATCTACCGACTGGTTGGAGTATAAATGAACCAATGACTCCAATTACTGTTGCTAAGGGAGCAGAAGGTAATTATCAATTCACAGCAACTCCTCCTAATGATTTTTCATCGGGAGAAATCACAGCAACAGTGACTATCACTAGTGAAGATGGGACCACCTCAAAGTCATATGACGTCACTATCGTTTCATCTAAAATCACTCTATCTGTTGATGAGGATCTCGCCCAAGAGTTGACTAAAGTTTACGAAAGCCAAAATGGTCAGTTGATTATTCCTATTCAAAACAGTGGATATCGAACGGCTAGTGCTGTGAGTATTAATGCAAGCATCACCAATGATGCTGGTACCGAAATTTTTGAATATTTGGCAACTCAAACTATTACAATACCAGCAGGCGAAACTGTGAATGCAGTCTTTGATGTCAAACCTAGCTCAGAATCATTCAATAGATTCGCTATTAGTGTAGAAATCGGAGATGCCGACGCCGACTACATCGATGAATCAATCGATGACTTTGATTTCAAAGAAGATACCATTATTGATGACCCTGAAGAAACCTCTGCTTGGTTTATGTTAGTAATCATTATTCTAACTCTGTTAGTTGCTTATGGTGGATTGAAGGTTGCTAAAAATAAAGGCTCCACAAGATTCTGATTTCAGACAATCTATTAAATGCTTAACCACATTGGTGTTGATGTAGTTGCATGAGTAGTTTAGACACTGTAGAGCTCTTGCCAGAGCCTGAAGATAGCAGGATTTTGTCCGCAATTGACCCCTCTGCAGTTGGTTTCCAAGATGATTGGAGAGCGGAAATAACCGGCTGGGCGCCATTGAAACCTACTCCAATATCTCGTGTACGTGGGAAGAAATTCCTAGTGACAAATAGTATCCTGTTTGCAATATTTGCGGTTCTTATGTTGTGGGTATGGCAGTCGGGATATTTTGTTGTAGAACTGCCACCAGAAAAGTCTGAATGGGCTTTCAGTCAAGCAGGATTTGATGAGCCTATTTTAGACGGATTAACCGGTGAAGGTATCAAAGTCTGCATTGTTGATACGGGAATAGACTTATCCAATCCCGCCTTCAATGGAGTAGATATCATATTTGAGGATTTAATTGGCAACTCAAATACTCCAGTAGACTATGGCTATCTATCTCATGGTACTATGATGGCTGGATTGTTAATTTCACAGAATCACCAACTTGGAATGGCTCCAAATATTGAATTAGGTGTTGTAGCCGCTTTAGGTGATGACGGTACGGGTAAAAATACGGCAGATGAGTCAACGGTATCTGATGCTATAACTTGGTGTATAGATCAATTTTCTGCAGACATCATCTCATTGTCGCTTGGTGGCACTCAACCTGAAAATATGGGTAGAGAGGGTCCATCAGCTTCGGTTACAAGAAAGGCACTGGATAAGGGGATTTATGTTATTGCAGCTGCCGGAAACGATGGAGGAGTAAATGATGACGGTCGAGTCTCAGTCCCAAGTAATGTTCCAGGAGCCATTTCTGTCGGTGCATCGGTCAGAGGAGGCGGAGTTTGGGAAAATAGTTCACTCGGCAATCAGGTTTTAACCAATGGCCAAGATCGACAATCGCCTGATTTTAAACCAGAAATAATTGCTCCTGGTGAGTCTATAATCAGCACAGGTATTGGTGATACTTGGTATTCTAGCAGTGGTACTTCAGATTCCACTGTATTTGTAACTGCAGCACTGGCACTGATCTTAGAGGACCAACCAAACTTCAAACCGAATATGGATTCAACAGATTCTTGTATTAAAGTGATTAAAGAAGCGTTAAAATTGAGCACTGAAGGAGGCGGTATTTCGCACAATGACAGATCTGGATATGGGGAATTAAATGCAGGGGAATGGCTCAAAGAAGTCCAAAAGATGCCCGCCTGCCAGTGATATTATTTCCCTAATTTGATACTTAATTTTAGGAAAAAGTGATACTAAATAGGTGACTTGATACAAATTTGGTAATTATTATTAGAGCAATATTATATTGTTTATTGCTATAGCGTTCGTTAGAGGAGTTTGAATGGCGACAAATCTAAAGCAAAAAAGTATTACAATGATTAGTTTAATGTTCTTTTCAGTAGTGTTTTCAATGATCTCAATACCTGTGTCCACAGCAGCAGGAATTAATCAAACCATACAAGGTAATCTAAATGGGCAAGAGACTTGGACTGGTGCGCACACATTAGTTGATAATGTGACAGTATCTTCAGGTGCCAAATTGACCATTGCTCCAGGTACAATAATTACAATTCCATATGGGAAACATATTGATGTCAAGGGGGGCATTTGTATTGCTTCAGCAGCATGTGGTGGTACAAATGGTGATGAAAATTCTAGGGTAAAATTATCATGGACATTGCCTACTGATTATACTGTTCGTGGGTCTTGCTTAGGTAGTGTTGACACAGCATGTGGATCTGGGATGATAATTCGGAATACAATAAATGAAGCAGATACCGGTTTGAATTTCGTTGAATTCGAAAATGCCTTTGGATATGAAGTCATTTTCAACATAGGTGGTTCATCACAAACAAGATATGGAGCACTAGTATTTGATGGCCCTCGTACTACTGCTAATGAGTTGTTATTTACTAATACCAATTCTTCAAATATTTTGCTTACCAATTTGGCAAACCCTACTATCACTAATTCTGATTTTACACTTGGCTCTGGAGCGACTAATTTCGGAAAAACTGCTGCGATTTCAGCATATGGTGCGGGGGCAGGTATTTCAGACCCAGTAATAATTACCACCTCGAAATTTATTGGTGATCCTAGTGGTAGTTGTGATAACGGAATATCAATGCTATTTTTCTACAACTCATATGCCTCTATCAGTGCAGCAAACATCAGTGAAAATTCATTTGGAGTTAAGTTTGAGGAGACTTCTGGAGAATTATTACATTCTAACATTTCTGTTAATTGTGGTGCAGTAGATACCAAAGGGTTTAAACAAACAGGTTTAATAAAACACGACCTAACAATAAGCAATAATAATATCGCAACTGTAGATAGTGCAGGAATTACTGCTTATGACCAAGCACGAGTCACTGCACAAAGCAACAATATCAGTGGCTCTTCAAAGGGATCTGGAGTGGCAATACGCTCATCTACAGTTAACTTAATTGATAATCAAATCGGCCCAATAGGTGGCTTTAATGGTGTTTGGATTTATGGAACTTCTGAAGTTAGTTTAATTGGTAATCGCATCTTTGACACTGGTGAAGAACCTGTTGTTCATGGTGAATATCATTACAAGGATTACCCTACTCTACCTGCTCCAGCTGAATCAAGACTATTTATGAAGGGAAATATTATCGAAAATAATTTTGGCATGTGTAATTCTGAAAAAATGTATGGTGGTGATTTCAAGTGTCCAGCAATTCATATTTTCAGAGCATCAGCAACACTGTATGACAATATTGTCCGAAATAGCACAGGAGATGCATTGAGGATTAAAGGCGGAATTGTCAATGTTGTAAATAATACTATGGAAACCGAAAGTTTTGCTGTTAACATTTCCCATCATGATGATAATTATGGCAATAAATATGGTTCAATAGGTTACTTTTCGCAAAATAAATTTATCAATGCGACTCAAGTATACAATATTACTGAATCTAGAGTTACTATTCAATCAGAAGAAATTCCTGACGCCAGTGGTAATGAAATGTATCCAATTAATCTCCAATGGCTCGGTCAAGAATGTCCAGGAGTTAGTAGTGAATGTTTGAAATTACCAGATACTGTTAATATGCCTCCTGCTGAAATGCCAATGTCACTTGAGTTAGTAAATAACTCGACAGTATTATCATATGCGAATTTATCAAATTTTGATAAATATAAAATCAAAGTCTACAATAAAAAATCGCCTTGGGGTACTCAAGTAAGAGAAGGTGAAATTGTAACTTTTAGAGTAAAAGTACAAAATAATGATGTAGATGGTGCTACTGTAATAATAAAAAATGCCACAGGATTCCCTCTGTATGAATTAATTACTGACGAATTTGGTAATACTCCCGAAGTAACTTTAGCCAGCGATTTTTATCTAGATCGAAATGGCAATGGAATAGTTGGAGAACAAAATGTTACTGCTGTTTTTGCAAATTCCTCAGGTGGAACGCCAATATCTGTGCAGCTTGATGAAAATACATGTTCAGATGGATATGATAATGATGGTGATACTTTTGTAGATTCAGGAAACGTGAGCGCTAATTTTGATCCTGACTGTACCAATGGTGGAAGAGAAATACCCAAGTACATTGTTGAGGCATATAAATTCGGCAAAGGGATTAAACAATATGAGTTCTCTTTAAATGGTCCAGTTGATGATATTATTAGTTTAGAAAATATTGCCCCTAGTGTGACAGTTGAGCAGTCAGAACTAACCTCATTTGCAAGAATAGTTTCACTTTCAGGTACTGCTTGGGATGGCTTAGCACCTCCCTATGATAATGATTATCTCGCTCAACAAGAACAATTTGGTTTTGTTGAGGATGTGCAAATACAGTTGCCTGGTAAAACTAATTGGGAATCTGCAATTGACACATCAAATTCAGGTGGAGTAATTACTCAGTCAAAACATCCTTTCAGTTCATGGCAGTTTGATTACGATATGTCTCTTGATCCTGAGTATGTTGAAGGTGACGTTACTTTTAGAATAAGATCTTTTGATGGTCTAAAATATTCTCCGGTTGAAGTGATCGATTATAAATTAAATTTAGAGGCTCCGTCAATTGTAGTAAATACGCCTGCTCAAAATTCACAGCATGATTCTAATTCGCCAATAGGATCGGTAGTATCCTTCTCAGGAACCAGTCTTGACCCGTATATTGGTGCCTTAGGCAATGATGTAAAGCAAATCTGGTTTGAACTTTCTAAAGATTCCGATCCGTTATCGGCTTCAAAGTTTGCTATTACTCCGGGTGAAGGTGAATCACTAACTAACTGGCAATATGATTGGGATTATAGTACTTATAAATCTGGAGATTACACTTTCAAAATTTGGGCTGCAGATAGTGATTTTTGTAAAGATGACACATCTGATGTAACTTGTCAAGTTGTAATACGTAATTTCAAAATTATCAATGAAAATGCAATTCCTATAGTAGTTCTTGACTATCCATTTGATAATCAAGTAATAAGGGGTAGTGAGTCGACATCCATTTCTGGTTTTGCAACGGATAATGACGGTTCGATAACTAGAGTAGATATTGATATTTACAAGGATGGAAGAAATAGTGGTTCTAGTGTAAATACAATAACTATCACTCAAGATCAACTTTTAGATGGTCAATTCAATACTTCATGGAATTTGAATTCGGTGTGGAGGACTAATAATCTGCCACATGATTCAACATATGAAATAGTAGTTAGATCCTTTGATGGTGAATCTTACTCCTCTGAAAAATCAATAGTAGTTACTATTGATAATTCAATTGATAATTCACCACCAGTTTTCAATCCTGCAGGGTGGGCAAATACGGTAATAATTTATTGCGATGCAAATTCTAGAAGTTTCGATAGATGTGGTGCTGGAGCCGAGTTTGACCTCAATCAATATTTTACCGATCCCGAGGGTGGTATATTGAGATTCAATGTCTATAACGACAGCGAAGTATCTACTGATGATTTATATTACAGTTATATCTCAATTTCGTCAGATGGAATCGCGACCTACAATCCGTCTTCTGAACGTTCGGATGATTTGAGTGAGTGGTCATTGTTCCAACTGAAGTTTATCGCTGAAGATCCTAGTGATGTGTCTGTACTTTCCCGATCAGTAAACATCGTAGTTAAATCAGTAGTATTCGAAGTTTTTAGAGATAATACTGGAGTTGTTAGTGATTCTGATCCTGTAATATTCAGTGGTCAAGGGTTGCCTAATAGTTTAGTTAAGGCAAGATTTGATTCAAAGACAGGACAGATGATTAATTCAACTAGAGTTCTTCCAGACGGAACCTGGAGTATGGAAATTACTGGCAGTCAATTAGGTTCAAAGAGTGATAGAAATATAGTTTTTGAAATGGATGGTCAAATTTTCTCAGATGAGAACGGTGATGACTTCATATTCAAAGTAAGTACTAAAGCTGAAGGGGAATCTGGAAACATCCTGTTATATGTCGTAATTGGAATTGTAATTTTAATTGCTGTAATTGGAATAGGTTCCTTCTTTATCACTTTTGAAGAATATGAGGAAGAGGAAGATAACTCAGTTGATCAACCAGCGGAGGACCCGTATGCTTGGGCGAAAAACAAGGTGGTTCCTCAAATTTCTAATCAACAAGTAACTCAACAAACCAGTGCTCAAGTATCAACTGCAATTCAGCAAAATAATGTTCAGCAATCGACCTCTCAACATCCAGGATGGTTATGGGATACTGAAAATAATCAATGGGTTCCAGATCCAAACTACATAAATAACAATCAGTGAATATAGGTGGTGTCATGTCTAATTCAAAACCCGGAGTTCAGGAAAGAATTCTGCTTCATTTACTAGATTATTCTGATTACAAAAATAGTGTAGAAGTCCCGTTTTCTCTTTCGCAAATGGGAATTGCTAATGCTGTGGCAATTGCCCGTTCCAATGTCCCCAGAGCTATTGCAGGTTTGAAGGAACAAGGGTTGTTGGTAGAAAGACAGGCACATGTTAAAGGCGTGTCTAGGAAAAGAAAAGCATATTTCTTAACAGATTCCGGAAAAAATCTTGCTGAAGATACATGGAATGAGTTACGTTCTTTCAATTTGCGATGTATTTTAGAAGATGGAAAGGTTCAATCTACTACTTTAGGAGATATTAATACTATACTTCCATTCAGTATGAGGTCCGTAGATATCATAAGATATATGGATGATAATTGTATTTTAGATTCACGAACACTTTCTGCTGATTTGATAGAGAGGGATTTGTCAAAGCATGTGGAAAAGCAACTAGTAACTGCATTAGGAGATTTACCTAGATTGCGCCATTTCTATGGAAGAGAAAAAGAGCTAGACAATATGTTTAATCTATTAGAGGCAAGGGCAACTACACTATTAGTTCCAGGTATTGCTGGAATTGGTAAGACTACGATGGCATCAAAATTGATTGAAAGATTTATGCATCGTAGAAATTTACTATACCATCGTTGTCAAGATTGGGAAGGCTCTAGATCCTTTTTTGAATCAGTTGGTGAATGGTTGGCTAATATTGGAGACTCAACATTTGCAGATTATATCGCAACAACTCCAGTTCCAAAGCCAGCAGAAGCCGCTAATTTACTGATTACTGCCCTTGAAGGAATGCCTTCTCTAATTGTGATTGATGACTTCCATAAAGTATCGGATTTAACTCTACATCAAACTTTTCAAGCGATGGCTTTAGGTTTGCTAGGTAGTGAAGAGAAAGTAGGTTTGGTACTATTTTCTAGATCTTTTAAGCCAGTAGTTCCTTCAAAAGACGCGGAAGGAAGAATCGCAAGTTTAGTTTTACCATTAGATGGTTTGGATTCAGAATCAGGACGTAAACTACTAAGCAGTTTTACCGATATGCAAGATGAACAATGGTTGTACATACACGGCATTTCAAGAGGTCATCCTTTAGTGTTAGAGTTGATTAATCGTGGCGCATCTGCAACAGCTTTTCATGAAACTTTAGAAAATTATGTTACAGTTGAAATCTTTTCCAAATTAAGTGCCGAACAAAAGCGGGTACTTTCAGTTTTGTCGATATTCCGTGAACCTGTTATGATTTCTGCGCTTGCTGAGCAAGAATTGGATATTGATGTCCTTGATTCATTGGTTGAACAAGGACTTGCTAGAAATACAGATTCAGAAGTTTATGATGTACATGACTTAGTTAGGGAATTTTTGTTACGCAGTCTTGATGAAAAATTGAAAATAGAATTACATGCAAAGTGTAGTAAATGGTATATGAAGAACAATAGTGAGCCTAGTTTGACTATTGAGTTGATATATCATCTGCTTAGTTCAAATAACATGTTAGAATCTGCAGAAATCATAGTGCAGAATGGACGTAGTTTGATTTCTCAAGGCCATTTAGAATTATTAGGATTGATAAAAGCTATTGATGAGCAGGAAATCCATGAGGAAATATTAACCAAGTTATATCAATTAAAAGGTGAAATATTAGCCTTGCTTGGAAAGTTTGAAGATGCTAAGAAAGCATTCCAGACTGCACAGGAAAAATCGATCAAAGTGAAAAATATTTCAATACAAGCCGAAGCACTTTCAGCTCTAGCAGATGTTTCTTTGAAGCAAGGAAGCTTAGATGAGTCATTAACTATGCACAAAGAGGCGTTAGAAATTTTCATCAAACTTAAAGACGCAATAGGTGCAGCTAGAAGTTACAATAATATGGGATATTTATTAAGAAGAAAAAATGAAAAAAATAAAGCTCTTGAATCATACGCTGAAGTTGAAGCAATTTTGAAGGAAAATAATGATGCGGAGCTAATTAGTTCGCAATTAATTCTAGCAAGGTCTTTGATGGACTTGGGAGAAATTGATCGTGCAAGAGATCATGCTCTGGATGCATTTGAAAAGACAGAACAATCTGTTGATAGGCAACTTCATGCGCGTGCTCAAGCAGTTCTAGGGAGATATTATGGGAAAGTTGGAGATTCTGATGTGGCTTCTCATCACTATTCACAAGCCCTTGAAGCAATGAATGAACAGGGTGATATTTTGGCAATGGTAGATATTACAATATTGCTGGGAGAAGTTTTGCAGGATTCAGGCAAGAATGATGAAGCAATGGAACATTACCGTGAAGCGTTAGTTATTGCCGAAGCCAATGATTTACGTATGCAGATTGGTGAGTTGCTAATTAGACTTGGTAGTATTGCGCAAGAAAAATCTAGGAGGATGGAATATTTACAAAGAGCACTTTCGGTATTTAGAGAACTGGGTGCCAAGTCGAGGATGAGAGAAGTACAGATGAAAGTTCACAACGCTGTAATGGGAAGATAATTACTGTGGTCTTACAGGCTGAATAGATGTTATACCATCTTGATGAACAATCCAAACTAAACTTGCTCCAGATAATTCAACTGTTCCATTATGTTGGCCATTGCCAGTTCCAGAAACGAATACTTCGCTATCTAGCGAGCCACTGTCGTCTATCAAAATGAGATAGTTATCAGTAAGTTGAAGGGTTAGTTGATTTTCATCTGCTTCAGTCGCTCTCCACCAAATAGATTCAGTATATGTTATGTTTCCTAAACGGCTTGCTTCATCTGCCCTTTCTATTGCAGATGCTATGTCATCTAGATTTAACTGAATTGCTTGCTGATTCCATCTATCCCTAGTTGCAGTCTCAATTTCCCAAGTCCAAACACTGAAAATAGATAACAGCAATACGCCTAGAAGAAATGTAAAAATGTAACCAAGTTCTGTAGCTGCACCACTGGTGTCAGTCACTTTCAACTCATTTTCTTTCATCCAATTACCTCCTCCATTGTGACGTCTAATGATGATAATTGTAGACTAAATTGAATTGGATTGCCATTTGTGTGCCATACTGCTTCAGATGTACCTATGCTTGGATCAGGTACCCAGCCTACATAGTCAGTTAACAAATCCAACCTTCCAGGATAAATTGTCCAATCTATGCTTGAATCAAGCCCACTTGCAGCAGAATTAGCAATTGCTTCGCCATATGGGCTGTGCCATCCTCGGCGCACCTCATATGATGTTTCAGATGCTAATGATTCACGATATGCCATTTCAATATCCAATGTCATTTTTCCTGCGCCGCTTGAACTGTCCGATGTGGGATTAAGTGCTGGTATAGTTGCTGCAAATCTCGGACCAGGCCCCGATCTATCATTTGGTTGCTTAAGGATAGTAGGCAAAAATTCGGGATGATTGGTAACCACTGCTCCGCAGGTATAAGCAACTTCCATTCCAGTAATTGATGATGCGAATCCATAGGTCAATCTTGATATGTGAAAGACCCAAGCTGATGATAATATTGTATGCTCTGATTCACCACTGCTCCCGATTAGATTAATTGAATAACTTGCTGGATGTGTTCCTTTATTCCATGAATCAATTATTTCCGAATCACTCTGTCCAGAAATCGAACGCCATGGTAAATTGGTATTTATCCATCCACTAGCGACAATATTGAGAGGAATGCATCTCTGTTCTCCATCATGCATCAGTTCAATCAAACCCGAATCACTACTTTTTCGATAAACTCTTACTGGGTGGCCTTCCTCAACAGAAATCGAATTCAGGCCATGCTCAACACTGATATATTGATTTGGAGATGTATAATTAGATGTATAGTTGGTTGAGACATCATCAGTATGGCTCCAATTAGATTGATATCCAGCTAGTTGAACTAATAACGCTCCCTCATTTGGTTGAGAAAAAGAATTCACTGCATGTTCAAAACCAGATGAAAAACCAGTATCTAATGCTGGAATTACTGAAATACCTTTGCCTATGCTTGAAGAATCATTATTATGCCAATATGTAATAATTTCTTTATCAGCGTCAATAATTGGTGCACCAGATATTCCTGCAGGTGGCCAAGAGACAATAGCCGTAGAATATGCAGGAACTGATACACCACCATTCTTCCAAGTAATGATAGTAATTTCATCATTAGGGTTATACAATTCTATGTTTCCTGTTAGTTCTGGCGTGATAAATTCATTTCCAATAAAAGATCCAGTGCTAGATTGAAGAGTAGTGCTTCCGACAGAACTTAAATTATTAGATATGAACATGAGTCTAGACGGTGAACTAGTAGTAATAGTAATCAATTCAGGTTCCAATATTGATAGATTATGAGTCCATGAGGTTCCAATTCTGTGGTCGATATTAGATGCAGTCATGTGCGTAAATTCTTGATCACCCACTGTTAATGTTATGAGATTAGAATTTTTACTCATAACATGAATTGTTGCAGTTCCAACATCTACAGGAATAGTCCATGATCTGCCAGTTAAGTCACTTTTCCTAGTGTTATCAGGGGTGATCATTGATGTGCCACCACTACCAGAACTTGATAAAATGCTGATTTCGTGACTTGATTCTATACGATAGTTAGAAGCGCTTGTTGTTGAAATAGTTGCTACGTTATCTATTTCTAAGGATATTTCTTCGATCAAATCTTGTCCTGAATATACTTTTATCTCAATAGGTCCTAAAGGTGTGGCAAGTCCTTGATTAGAATTAATCATCAATTTTTCACTCCATTCTGGTATTGTGTAGATAAACGGTCTAGTTGGTCCTAATCGTAAATCATCAAAACATACTGCAGTTGTTTTACTGCTAGGATTTTTAACTTCTATATTGTCATTAAAATCCAATACTCCTTTCATTCGAAAAGATGTCTCTTCATTCCATGTTGAGGAGTACCACATGCCTGCTCTGGTATAATCCCATCTGAGATTGCCGTCAAGTGGGATTAATTCTACTTCAGTTGAATCACCTGGCATTCCATGTTCACTTAATGTCTCTGTTTGCTGCGATAATATCATCATCTGTGCCGACATATCATCACGTTCAATAGAGCCTTCTAACTCTTCAATAATTGGAATCATTGAAACTAACATCAATCCAATAATTGAGACTACGCCCCCAAAAAGAAGTACAGTGGCAATTGCTGCCGACACAGATTCTTCATTTCTCATCAAGTTTTGTTTCATTTTTGCACCACCACCTGATTTATAGTTACATCAAAAAATATTGATTGATCCAATGAATTGACACTTATACCATCTGAACCACTTGCTCTCTGATAAGGTGATAAACCAATAAATGAGTCAAGAGTTCCAGATGCTCGATTCATAGTATAAGGTGATAGCCATTTTTCATCATATTGAGGTGAAATTACTGGTGCTATTGAGTTAATTGTTGAATATCTAATATTGTAACATTCGCCCGAAAATAGATTTAGCGAACCTGATGATATTATTTCAATACCAAGTTGATTAGGATTACCAAGAGAGCCTTCTACTTCTACATCGGTAATTACCATTGATAAGCGAACACCGCCGGTAGCAAGCTGATCAAATTCAATTCTTGGAAATTGACTTATTTTCCATGCTGAATCAGCAAAATGTTCGATTCGTGCATTATTGACCAAATATATTTCATGTTCACCATTACCTAAACTAGTTACAATTCTTAATCCTGAAATGCTGTAGTAAATGCTTCGATGAATCGCCTCAAGTTCTTCATTAAATACAGTGGCAATATACCAATCAGATAATACTAAATCATGGTCAACAAGGTTATTATCACTTAAGTTTTGAAATAAAATACCATTTTTTGTAGTAATCTCTACAGATTTAGCAGAATTATTTAGTGAACTTACCATCAAAGAACTATTGTTGTGTTGTGTTACTGTAACTACATCACTTGGTGACATATCAGCACTAATAGTCCATTGTTCAACATTGCTAACACCTTGTAGAATAGAAGTTCTCATGGCAATTTTATGTCGCACTCCTGTCCCATTAGGTGAGTCGGATGCAACATCAATTCGATCTTCTAATCTGTCAGCAATACCATTTGCTGCGTTCCAATTGGTATTATCTTCAAAGTCAGAAATATATGGATTAAGAAAAATCCATACGCCACCCATAATAGATACTACCATTGCAAGCATCATTATTACTCCTAACACCTCGCTTACAGCCAATTCATCATCACGGCAACGATTGGTAGAATGCAATCGATTGCGGGGTGGCATGATAGTCTGACACTTTGGTATCATTTAGGCATTGACCTAATAATGGCTAAAAATCACTCAATATTGACCTTCTCCACAACCGTGGGTGAAGTAATTTTGTGGTCATAATCGCCGATGAAAAATGTTTGTTCGGGACCATTTTGAGTAGAGATGAATATGTCTCCATCAAAATTGTTTGAGATATAATACAATACTGCTGATTCAGCAAGATGCGGTGAGTTATTTTTTTCACTCAAATGTGTTAGAACAATTGTTTTTGTTTGGGGTGTGCATACCTCGGCTAGAAATTGACCAGTTTGTTCGTTTGATAAGTGACCACCTCTGCTTCTAATACGTTCTTTGAGCGAATAAGGATATGGGCCATTATCAAGCCTTTTCTCATCATAATTTGCTTCAATTGAGATATGTTCACATCCACTAACATGCTTAATTAATTCGTCAGTCCACGAACCCAAGTCTGTGATAAAAGCGGCTCTTTTGCTTTTGTAACTGGCGATGAATGCAACATTGTCGGATCCAGAGTGGGGGACTGGCACAGGTAAAATCGACAATTCATCCCCAATTTTTATCAAGTCCAATGAGTCAAAATACGATGTTAAATTAGGCTCAAGTCCAAGTTCCAAAGCTGTACGTTCATTTGCTAGTATTTGCAACTCCCATTTTTTTTGTGCAATTGTTGCTCCTCCGCCGTGATCTCCATGGTGATGGCTAATTAAGGCACAATCAATCTCATTTGGATGAATCCCAAGCATAGCTAATCTTTTTTCCAGCTGAGCGCCACTAAAACCTAAGTCAATTAGAACTTTAACATTATCAGTTTCTAGTAGAGTAGAGTTTCCTCTACTACCAGTTCCAAGATGAGTAATTCTTAGTGTCATGCGAATATCTTGGCGGTAGCGCGTAAGGGTATTGAATAAACCGCTACATTTTAATTTACAATAGCAATTTCTGTATGTTTAGTAAGTAGCCAATGACTGAAATTTGAATTATTGTCGGAACATCACTCCATCATACTCATAAGTATAGTTGATGGGTGGGCAATTGCGAAGCGTACGCTTTGCACTAGGTGAACATATGCGGCGAAGTCAATCTACACTACTAACTACACTGGCAGTGGTTATCAGTCTGCTATTTATGTCCCAATTTCCAACAATCTCTCCCGTTTCTAACGTTCACCCAGATGACACCAGTCAAGAAAGGCCACCTACTACCGATTCAGATGGAGATGGTATACCGGATGTTCATGAAAATTTATTTGTTGATTGGAGGAATGGTACTGCTATAGATGGACGCGGTTACTCGATCGAGGGGATGGATAAAGATGATGCTTCAGATGCTGTAACAGATCTTGATAAAGATGGATTGAATGCTACAGAAGAATACTGTTGGCCATATCCTGCTGATTGTACAGATCCAGATTTTCTTAGAGGCCTTACTGGAGTAGTAGATGGTGAAGGAGTAAGAAGTTATCTGGATCCCAGGGCTTCAGATACCGATGGAGATGGGATGCCAGACGGATATGAAGCATATATGTGTTTAAGGTCCGGTGGTTTTGATATAATATCACAAAAATATGAATGTGATGATTTTGATCCATTAAATTCATCTGATGCTCAAAAAGATCCTGACATGGACGGATTTGATGTCAATCGTGATGGCATAATGAACCTAAATGAATGGTATACTTCAAGTGAAGAATATATCTTTGGTGCACCATCTAATCATCTAACAGAGTTAGATGGTCTTTGGTGTACAGCGACTCTTCCCCAAGGTTCATTGTTGAACAGTTGGCCGTATATTCCGACAGGACCGAATGGAACTTTCCAAAATCTTCTGGCAGCATGCACCAGTATTCAAGCACCAGTAGGTGAAGATTTGTGGCTTGGCACCGATCCTCTTTTAGCAGATTCTGATAGATATAATTGGGATGGATTTACCATAAGAAATTTATTTCCTTCATTTGGTGATGGAATACCTGATGGTTGGGAAGTCCACTTTGGTTTAGACCCATTGAACCGAAGTAGCGCTCTTGATGATTTAGATCAAGATGGTTGGGATAAAAACCGTGATGGTGTACTTTCCCAAGATGTTAGTCGAACATCTACAGCATTAGAGTTAGGTGAACAATTGTCTAATATTGAAGAATATAATATTCATTATGATGACGGAAATACAGTGATTGCTGGTTTGAAATCAATTGTGTATGATTCAGAGCAATCATCACTGGAGCATTATCCGATTTCCTTTGCTGCTGAGGAGGCTGAGATTAGTATGATTCATCATGATATAAGAGCAATTGAAGTTGTCGACAAAAAGACTTATGTTACAACAAAATATGGTTTTACAATAATTGATTTAGAATCACAGATTAGTACCGATTATTGGATGCCGCAAGGAGTTGAATTATTTGATTCAACAATCTTGAGAGATTCAGATGGCAATGTATACGCAATTGCTACGGCTTCAAGTGTTGGATTAGGTGTGGGGCGAATTGAGGTTGATGGATTATTTGATTCGATTGAAAATTGGGACTGGTCTATGACTGAAAAGATAATGGAGATTGAGGAGCTAAAAATTAACAGCCCTAATAATCAAATTATTGGGTTAGGCTTTGCTGGAGCAGGAAACGTTTTTCAAATTAGTAATTTTGGTTTGATTGAAGAAATTGCTGATATCAGCGATGCTATATCTTCCCAGTTATCAATCGCAAATGCTAATGTTACCGATATTGAGCATGGTTTGTTAAATGGTAGTCTTAACCTGTTTATATCCACTGATGTTGGTTTATTGATTGCCCCAACCAATTCCGGAGTTGATGGTGTTGTTGCTGAATGGCGTATCTTCTTTTCACGAGATGATACCGGAATAAATCCAATTATCAACGAGTTGAGAACACTAACTTCTGGTAGCATAGATAATCCAGCCGAAATAAGAGATTTATTATTAGACGGTCCCGCAGAGAATAATCCTCAAGTTCTATGGTTTGGTACTCCTTCAGGATTGCATCAACTTAGATTAATTGATAATGTTATTAGTCATAGTTCATTGCTAGAAAACCCAGGTTCAGATGATATTAGTTCTAAAGATGCCAATAATATACGAGCAATATATTCAACAGGTGAGCAAATTATCCTTGGCTCAAATGCTGGAACTTGGATACTTTCGGGTGACTATTCAAATGTATATGAGATTGATAAGCAAGAACTAATTCCCGGACATATTAGTGAAATTGCAACATATGTTGAAAATGATAACATGACCATATTTGCGGCATCAGATCCAGGTGAATATTCAAATTTAGAATTAATCAATCCTAATTCTAATGATTCTGATAGTGATGGAATACCAGATGGTTGGGAGTTGGGTAATGGTTTAGACCCGACCGATCCATGGGATGCATTACTTGATTTTGATTTTGATGGATTAGATTTAGATCAATCAAATGATGGAATATTTGAGAGGTTGTGGACAAATATAGATGAGTTTAGGTATGAAAAGCGAACCGATAATGGCTTTAATTCAACAGATCCTAAATTAGGCGATACAGATGGTGATGGTTTAGGAGATGGTGCAGAATATTTTGGATTCTATTATGAAGATACAACTTTCTGGTGCTACTATACCGTTCAATTAGTCTATACTTGTGATAGTCAAATAGGATCTAATGCAAATTCTACATATCTATCTTTGTCGACAAGTGATGTTGGTACAGACCCAACAAATTATGATTCCGATGGAGATGGAATGCCTGATGGTTGGGAGATTCAAAATCGTCGTTGGGTTGGTTCATCATTTTCTGGTGGTAATAACTGGTCTCTAGATCCTAATCGGCCTGAAGATGCAAATTGGGATGCCGATGGTGATGGTTTAGCTAATTTATGTGAGTACAGGTGGACTCAAGCAAGATTGCAAGCAATTGATGGTCTATTATTGGAATCCCATGGGGAAAATTCAACATCTGCTGAGTTATGGTCGATTGCCGATCCAAATAATATTGATTCAGATGGTGATACATTGCCAGATGGTTGGGAAGCAAATTATGCATGCTCATGGGATACATCTCGAGTTGGAATTAATCCATTAAATGGTTCAGATGCTTTGAACAACCCTGATGGAGATGGTTTTGACATTAATAGAGATGGTATTATCCAATCGAATGAAGCATTGGTTAATTATCTTGAATATCATTTAAGATATGATTTATTTGACCCAGAAAATAATGTTGACTTCTCACAATTACCATTTGGTTTTAGTACTGATTTATTTGCCAATGTTGCTGTAAATGGATTGCCCGAGGCATCTTATGCTGAGCGTGCTTCTGGTTCAATACTTGCTTCACAAAACCCACTTGATCAAGGTGCTGGAGATCCACTTGACTCTGATTCAGACAATGATGGTATGCCGGATGGTTGGGAGATCTGGTTTTCAAGATGGGATGTGTTACAAGATAAATGGACTTTGAATCCTCTACAACCTGCGGACAGATGGGATGATACTGACCAAGATGGAATGACGAATTGGGAAGAATATAATGCAATAGACCCACTTATTACAGAAACTTGGCAAAACCGAACATCACCAAAATGGTTTGTAACTACAATAGGTAGCGCATATACATTTCAAGCTTGGGCAGGTATTCAAACAGATTTATCATTTGGCTCATTTGTCAACTCGACTCAAAGAAATTTAACAGGGATTACCGGTGATCCAAATAATGTTGATACTGATGGTGATGGGATGATTGATGGTGTTGAGTTGTTATTTACAACATGGAATTCATCTGCAGAAACATGGACTCTTAACCCTTTAGTGCCTGGTGATGGTTTGTTTGATTCAGACAACGATGGCCTAATTGATTTACAAGAATTTGCATTGGTTAATTCTAACCCGGATAACGGTATAGATCACCCTTCAGATGCACCTTTGTTGCATATTGATGGTGATTTATTACAACCCACAGAAAAGACTCAAAGAATGTTTAATATTTTAATTTCTAAGGACACAAGAGGTAAGAGATTGTTAAATGATTTTAACGATTGGCAAAATGGTGAACCACCTAATACCTTTATCTCAATAATTATGGGGATTACAGATCCAACAAATCCAGATACAGATGACGATGGTATGTATGATGGTTTTGAGTATTGGTTTGCTGAATGGGATTTAGAAGGAAATTTGTGGAGCATTAATCCTCTCATTGATGGAGATGTACTTTTAGATACAGACAATGATAGTTTTGATTGTGATGGCGATGGGAATATATCCCTTGATGAAAGATTTTCTAACTTACGAGAATGGGAATCTAGAACTTGGGGGAAATATTCTGAGAGAAGTAATGTTCCAATTGATGTAGGTATACTTAGTTTCAGTGATGATGCAATCAATGCTTACATGGAAGAATTGGGATATACATATTTCCAAGCTAGATCTGCATTGTACGATGATTTTATCTCCAAAAGTGAAGATAGTGAGGATCGGATGAATAAAATAAATTCTTACGATCCTAACAATTTCAATCGAACCTTGATTGGAATCGCAGACCCTACTAGTATGGATTCAGATGGTGACTCTATTCCTGATGGTTGGGAATATTGTTACGCAATTTATGGAATGCCAGATGTAACAACACAAACACATTGGGCAGCTAATCCAATCAACCCTCATGATGTAAATTATGATGGAGATAGTGATGGTTGGTATGATAGAAATTCATTTGATGTGCCTGCTAAACAAGGTCTTTGGGATTCTAGAGAATTCACTCCCAGTGGTGTAATAATTCAATCAGGACCAGGAGCTCTTCCCTTTACTAATTTAATGGAGTGGAATAATAATACTAGACCCGACTTAAATGATACTGATGGAGACTCAATTATCTACAACACTCAAACCCTTAATGGACAAGTTATTTCTCATGAAATTGATTATAGTTTAAGTGATGGTCGAGAGGTTTTCAAATATGGTATCAATCCTAATGATAACGATACCGATGGTGATATGTTACCTGATTGGTACGAATATAAGATGGCATGGAATGAATCAAATGATAATTTTTCATCATTGTTGCAAATAAAAGTGGTATGGATTGATTCATCAACTGGCAATGAATGTGACACTAACACAATCTCATGTCTGCCTTTGTCGTCAAATTCTGGTCAACTTAATCGACCGGAATTAGAATCAACATGGTTTACTTTAGACCCAGCAGATCCAATCGATGCCAACTATGACCCTGACAATGACGGCAATTGGGATTGTTCAGGTGCAGGGTGTAGTTATGAATCATATACTAACTTCCAAGAATTTTTCGTGCTTACAGATCCCGATTTATCCTCTCCTAATGCAGTTAGACTAGCACCATTAATCTATCAAGGAAACCCGGTAGAAGAATGGTGGCAATTCCGAGGATTTTTGCTAGGATTAGGTGAATCTAATGAGTTGACTTCTAACTATCTAAAGATGGATAAGCAATCGCCTAATGATTTCAGGCATGTGCTGATTGTGAACGATAATGATGATGATTTCCTATTTCTTGACAGTTCTGATGATATTGTGTTAGTATCAGGTTCCCAAACTGACCAATGGGATATCTATTACGTCAGTTCACCTCAAACAGCTCCTGTCAGAATTGTTGGAGAGCATGAATTAGGTTGGTATATGATGGATTTAGATGATGATCATATCGCTGAAGGTAGCAGTCCAATAAACTGGGATACAGATGGCGATTGGATTGTTGATTGGTTTGAAGTTAATGATGATGAAGATGATGAGATCCGAGGCGATTCATCTCCACTTAGATATGATTCAAGACAAACTGGATGAGCAACTGGAATTGGTGTGTGCAATGACCGGGGATGTTGATGCATTAGTAACTTTACAAGAAAGGTTAGTCAATTTAGTCAAGCAACTTAATGTCCCACTAATTGAAGTTAGCATGGTTATTCAAGATATGATTGTACCAATGGTTGATAGTTTGATTGAACATGCTAAAGAGACAAATGCTTCACTGCCAGATTCGATTATTGAAAAATGGCCAATAGATGAAATAATTCATGTTGATGTGGAATCATCATTGGCTATCGAAAAGATACTTTCAGTTTTAGATCAAGATAGAATGGACATTATTACCACTTTGATACGAGTTACAATGGTGGAAACTGAGATGATACTTATCGACGCAGTATCCTCTTTAAGGATGTGGGAGCATCAAGCTAGAACCCAACTTTCAAGAATCACTTCACCAGGGCAATTATTTTCTCCGTTTGAGTTGCCAGAAGATTGGTGACAATATTTTAACAATGACATTTTGGGTATAGATATGGCGAAGAATTCTCTATTGGTGGTACTTCTCGCTTTGTGTTTTGCTTCAACAAACTTATCCGGTTGTTTCGGCAATGATTTTGAATTATTTGAGAAAAGTCGAGGAATTCCCGGAGGTTTAACTCTAGCATGTTTAAGTTCAGCAGAATTTACTTCAATGGTTATAGAAATTGATTATGATTCGGGATATGCACCTGAATCAAGTTCCACAGATTTGCTTAAAACTAGGTTGGAGGATGTTTGTGACAAACCAGACGGTATTGAAATTAAACTGACAGAGACTAATTTTGATCATTCCGGGCAATGGTCTGCAGGTGATGTTAGAGAACAAGCATGGGAGCAAAAGTCAAGTGATCCTCAAAGTGGCACTACACTATTTTGGCAAGCATTATTCCCAGCAGGAGAATACGTCGATGATGGAGTTTTGGGCGTGGCAGTAGATGCTTCTACAATTGTTATTTTCAAAGATTCTGTTGAAGATGCTAAGGGTCCAATATTTGGCAGACCATCTGCTGAAGAGATTGAAAATAGTGTTTTAGTACATGAGTTTGGTCATCTCTTAGGTTTGGTCAATCTAGTATATGTCTCACCTGTTGACCATGAAGATAAAGATCACCCAGGTCATTCAAATAATGAAGAATCAGTAATGTATTGGGCAGTTGAATCAGGAGATATAGGTAATATAATCTCTGGACAATTACCAGATGAGTTTGATCAAGATGACTTAGATGATTTATCTGGAATCTTGAGTGGTGATATTGAATCATATGATCAATTATGGACTCCTTGATTATTTAGATTAGCAATTAATTTAGTGGCATCTCGCCAAGCATCAAATATTGAGTAAAACCATAACAAGAACCAGAGAATTACTGTTAAAGCTAACGGTATTTGAAGCAATGTCCAATCGAAGCCTTTCTGATGTTTACGATTGAAATGTTGGCCAACAAAGAAAAACGGAATCAAAGCAAGAATCGCAGTGACTAGGGGCCTTAAAGCGCCCCAAAAACCAACTCCTAAGGTCATTTCTTTCCATATTTGTTTAATCACTTTAAAGAATGATGAGATCTTTCCATCATCAGGTTTTTCACTGATAAATTGAGATTCACTCATGCTGCTCATGTTAATGCTGGTATTTATCGCATGTCAATATAGCGCCTTAATGAATATCGAATAGGTGAAAAATAGATGCCTTTTCCCGACTTCATGGCGAAAGTTCTGATAACTGGATTTGAGCCATTCAGTAAGTATCTTGTTAATATTTCACAAATAGTCATTGAATCATTACCTATGTCGTTAAAATTATCCGATCCATGGCACGAAAATAGATTTGAACCATTGGATGACATCACAATAGATATTGAAACTAAATTGTTAACAGTAGATCAACAAGGGTCCAAATTTGTATCAAATCAAATTAAAAAAGGAAAAGAATGGGATGCTATTTTACATTTGGGTCTATGTAGTAAATGCGAAAAAATTCACATTGAGACACGTGCAAGAAATGTATTAACTATGGACATTCCTGATAATAGTGGTCGTCAAATCTCACACGCTAAACTAGGAAGTAATGATCTTAGTTGTAGCAATAATATCATCGATCGTTTAACCAATCTACCGATTATTGATGCCAAAATATCAACTGATGCAGGGTCATTTATTTGCAATGAAACTTATTATCAAACATTATCTGCACTTGATGACACAAATAAAATCGATACAATGCCATGTTTATTTGTTCATTTGCCACCTAATTTAATAAATAATGTTGAAAATGTGTTAATATTCATTACCAATTTAATTTCGAGATTACTTTTTAATCCATTAATTGACGTAGTCGGAGCATTGTTTATTCGTAATCACAAATTTTTATTGGCAAAAAGAAATTCCAAATCTGCGATGCCTGGAAAGTGGGAATTTCCGGGAGGTAAGATTGAGCATAATGAGTCTTATGAGGATGGAATAAAGCGTGAGATTAAAGAAGAATTTGGTTGGGATATTAGTACTGTTAAAAATTTGGGGC
>MDSV01119153.1_pt1 | contig 46551 bp, 43 predicted proteins | sample 810851 | NCBI WGS metagenome assembly MDSV01 (sample SAMN05326640, study PRJNA326480) | marine metagenome | isolation source: seawater | place: Atlantic Ocean: North East | collected 2012
CGGCGGGTATAAGACATGAAAAACCTCCTGTTTTTCTTATTGCTTATAACACGGAGTTTGTCAAATCTCAACAGAACCTAATATTTATGATAGCGGCGGCTTATTTTGTTGCCGGTAAGTTATCCTTGTTTTTATCAATACCTCCTGGTTTTGCCACGCCTGTGTGGCCGTCAGCTGGCATTGCGTTGGCCGCTATCTTAATTTTTGGTTACCGTTATTTGCCAGGTGTATTCATAGGTTCTTTTGCGACCAACCTTATGGTTGCCTTAGATGCGGGGGCATTGGTCAGTACCTTAACACCTCATTTAGTGGCGGCAGGGATTGCTGTTGGTGCAGTATTGCAAGCAACATTGGGAGCATGGCTCGTAAAACGCACAGTTTCTATTCCAACAACATTTAATCATCCCAAGGAGCCTATAAGTTTATTAATTGGTGGTGGAATATTTGGTTGCATAGTTAATGCTATTATTGGTCCATGGGTGTTGTTTATAGCAGATGTAATTCCCGGGGAAATATACTTTACTAGTGTTTTTACCTGGTGGGTTGGTGATGTTATAGGTGTTATTTTGTTTGCTCCAATGCTGTTATTGGTAGCAAATAAGGCGAACTCTAATATAAGAAAATTTATTGTAGGTGGCCCAGTTATAGTATTTACGGCAATTGCCCTTCTTTCTTTTCTGAATATTAAAGAAAGCCAATTTAAAGACAAGCAGAATGCGTTTGAAGTGATTGCACGTGATATAGCAACTGAATTTGAAAAAGATATAGAGGTTTATCTCAATATTCTGGCTGCAAATGAACGGTTTATCAATGCTTCCAATTATGTTTCTGGTGAAGAATTTGAAGTATTTACGCGCGGATTTCTTAAACATCATTCAAGCATTCAATCGTTGTCATGGAATCCAAAAGTTACATATCAAGAGCGTAAGAAGCATGAAAAAGAAATACAAGATCAAGGGTTCCCAGATTATGTGATAAAAGATAGGTTTGGTATCGGAGAGGTTAAGCCTGCTGAAAAACGAGATGTTTACTTTCCTGTTACATATTTAGCACCTTATGATGTAAATAAGGCTGCACATGGTTTTGATACATATGGTATGGATAAAGTAGTAGGGAATTTAAGGCATAAAGTATTAAACCAATCTAGAGATGAAGATAAACCAATTACTACTGGACGCATATCATTGGTACAGGCAGAGAATCAATATGGTCTTTTGATTTATAATCCTGTTTATAGTAATGAACTCAAAGATGATACTGTTGCTTCTCGCCGTAAACATCTTATTGGTTATACAGCAGGTGTGTTCATCATGCCTACGATGTTGTCAGGTGTTGTAGAGTTAGCAGATAAGCTGGGAGCACATGTTGTTCTTCGTGACCTTAATATGCCGTTAGATAAGCAGCTATTGTATGATTCTCGTACAATAAATCACCAAGAGCCTCAAGAGGAAATGGTTGTTCCAGATGAAGCATTATATTCGGACATTACATTTAAGGTGGCTGGGCATACGTGGGAGTTAACATTTATTCAAAAGTCTGAAAATATCATAGCAGATCAAGGTTGGTACTTATGGTATTTATTAATTGGTGGATTACTTTTTTCGGCTATTTTTGGTGTCTTCTTAATTGTTGTTTCTTCTAATGCTGAGGAAATACAAAAAGAAATAGGTGAAATAGAAGAGGAGGGTGGTTATAAAAAATTTCCGTTTGTGACCAATATTTCTGGTGTAATCTCTGCGTTTTGGTTTGCTGGTTTAGTAGCCATTATTATGATGATGTTTTCCATTGCGTTGTGGCAACAATTTAAAAGCCAAGAAAAGAAATTACTTCAAACTGTTATTAACGAAGAAATAGAAGCAATTACCAAAACTATATATAATAATATGAACAGCACTGTTGTTGCGCTTCAGCGTATGGCGCAGCGCTGGGAGATATCTGGTGGGACACCATTGGATCAATGGCATGCTGATGCTAAGCATTATGTAGAAGATTTTGAAGCTTTGACTACTGTAGAATGGGTAGATAATACATATCACGTACGTTTGATTGAACCGTTAGAGGGTAACGAAAAAGCAATGGGCTTAAATATTGCTTTTGATGAAGAGCGAAAAAAGGTTCTTAAGGATGCTGCTAAGAAGCACAGTATTACATTGACTCCTCCGTTAGATTTAGTTCAGGGATATCGGGCTGTAATAACGTATGTTCCAATACATACAAAAGAGCATTTTGATGGGTTCATGGTTGGTATTTATAATGCTGATACGCTGCTTAAAGATCTTTTTCCGGATGAGCAACTAAAACTACTGAATATCAAAATAAGAGATGGAGAAAAAATAATCTTCCAGGATGTGGATGAGGTAAGTCAGAGTGTGACTGATTCTGTGTTTATTACAGAAAAAACAATAACATTATTTAATCGTCATTGGTCCATTATGGTAAGCCCTAAAAAATTACTAATAGAGGGTCATGCGTCTATATTACCAACAGTTGTTGTGTTGAGTGGAGGATTGTTTTCATTATTAGTTGGATTTATTGTGTATATTTCGATTCTTTCAAATCAACGCAGTAAATTACTCAAGAAAAATGCAGTTGCACTACGTGAAAGTGAAGGGCGTTTAAGTGCTATTCTTGAAACAGCTCCAGATGGTATTTTGTCTGTTGATCATAAAGGAGTTATTAAGTCTCTTAATCAAGAGGTTAGTAGTATCTTTGGATATGAAGAAGAAGAGTTAATAGGACAAAATGTTACATTGCTACTTCCTCAAGAAAAGCATAGACAACATGCTATAGATGTGGGCAAGTTTGCTCGGTCAGGTTCAACTAAAGTAATGGGTGCTGATAGGAAGGTTGTTGGTATTCACAAGGATGGTCATGAAATTTATCTGGAAATAGGATTGAGCAGAACAGTAATGCCAGATGGTTCAATTAATATTATTGCTTCGGTTAGAGATATTACTCAGAGGTTGCAATCAGAAGCAAAGCTGAAAGAACTTTCAGAACGTATGACCTTAATTTTAGAAAATGCTGGTGAAGGTGTTTTTGGATTAGACGTTAATGGGTATACAACGTTTGCAAATAAGGCCGCTGAAGATATGCTTGGATTCACTATTGAAGAAATGGTTAATGCATCTCAGCATGACTTGATCCACCATCACTACGCAGATGGTAGAGAATATCCAAAAGAAGCATGTAATATTTACCAGGCTTTGAAAGATGGTAAGACGCACAGAGAAGATAAAGAGGTATTTTGGACAAAAAATGGTATACCATTGCCAGTTGAGTATAGTAGCAAACCTATTTACAATGATGAGGGCGATATTACAGGAGCTGTAGTGGTATTTAGGGATATTACAGAACGAAAGCAGGCTGAGGAGAAGATCCAAAAGGCAAATAAAGAGATAGAGACTTTTACCTATATTGCCTCCCATGATTTACGTTCGCCTCTCATAAATCTTAGAGGATTTACATTAAAGATTAATGAATATATAGAAAAACTGAAACAGATTATTGAAAAAGTGGATTCTAATCTTACGTCAGAAGAGCAGAAACTTGCAAATGAGTTATTGAAAGAGAAAATACCTCAAGCTGAGAAGTTTATTCATGATGGTGTCACCAGAATTGATAATATCACTTCGTCGATGCTGCAGTTATCAAGAACGGGTCGACGAGAGTTGTTGTTTAAAAAATTAAAGACACATGAAATAGTTAACAGATGTGCAAATGCTGTTTCTCATCAATTAGGAGATGGATGCGTTAGTATTGAAAAACTTCCTGATATTGTTGCAGATGAAGCATCGATAGAGCAGATTTTTGGTAATTTATTTGATAATGCGGTTAAATATTTGGAACCTGAGAGAGTTGGAAAACTGGAAATTTCATGTGAGCAGACGCTTACTCATTATAAGTTTAAGGTGAAGGATAATGGTCGTGGTATTGCAAAAAATGAACAGGATAAGGTGTTTGCAATATTTAGGCGTGCAGGAAATGTAATTAATGATACGCAAGGGGAGGGTATGGGGTTAAGCCATGTGAAAACTCTTATAGAACGTCACGGCGGTAATATATGGTTTGAATCTGAATTAGGAGAAGGAACTACATTTTTCTTCACCATAGATAAAAATTTGCAGTATTGATTTTCAGGAAATAATGAAAAATTGGGTATGATAAAACTACTGAAACTAAATTTGGCTAGGATGGGTGTATGATGCGTGTACTTATTGTTGAGGATGATAGATTCTTTTTCGAATTAATAAGAACATTTCTGGAAAATTATGACGTTGAGGTATGCAACGCAGAAAATGCGGCAGTTGCTATGCAGTTATTAGATAAAAATAATTTTGATCTAATAACGGTTGATAATGGTTTACCGGATATAGAGGGCCATGAGCTAATAAGACAGATGAGAGAAAGAGACAATACAGTAAAATTAATGATGCTTACCGGTACATACACCGAAGAATTAGAACGTCTTTCCCAAAAAAATGGAGCTGATGTGTTTACGGTAAAAGATATCAATATGCATTTCTTGGATGATATAAAGAAGATGCTTGGTTGTATATAGTTTCCATAAAATATTAAAGTTCTATGCCTCGTCCTCATGCAGGTTGAAATATTGTTTTTGGTTAGCCAATAGCCATTATTCGGATTATATATAACCGCTTCTTTTTTAAAAAAATGGTATTAGTATAAAATATCGGCGGCCAGAAATGCAAAAAAGAACCCTATAATGTAAATAACGGTGGCAGTGCCAAGAATAAACCAACTTATTTTTCTTAGACGTGTGCAGGCTCTAGATTGTTTTGGATCAGCGGGGCATGGGGCGTAACGAGCACGCCACTGCATAGCGGCCGAACATAGTAACATGATACCAGCTGCTATAAAAATGGTACCTTTATAATTAGATATGGTTGTGATCCATGGAGCTGTTGATATAAAACCAGCCAGAGTTGCTCCCATGCCAAGGGTTACTAGTAAGGCAGGCAGGGCGCAACAGAGTAAAGTACCAATGCTGGTGAATAAGCTTAATGTTGGTATAATGGTTTGTTTGTACAGATTAGTCATGGCGGTGTATCTCCTTTACATCATAGCCTGCGTCATTAATAAGTTCTTTGATGGTTTGATCGTTCATGGCTAGATGATTATGTTTGAATGTGATAGTGACTATTTTGCTGTCCAGGTTAACATGAATGTTAGATACAGACTCATGCTTGCCAAATACTTTTTCAAGGGCGCGTGCACAAAAGTCACATACAAGTCCGTTTATCTCAACTAATATAGTGTTGGGTTCAACGGGATTACCATGATTGGCATGGACAGGGTGAATTAATGACACGTAGATGAGAGTGAAGATTGCTAGGTATTTTTTCATGAATTTTCTCCTTAGAATCTAATGATAAAGTTAAACATGACATCACCATGGTGGTTAATGCCTGTTTCTGTTAAATATTCGTCCTTAAAAATTCGGACTAAAGGGGTCAAGGTTAATGGCTCTTTTGCTTTAGGGTTATGATCTGCTTGCAGCATAAGCCAGGTATGAATGTCACCGTAATTTCCAATATATGGTGCCACACCAATGCGTGCCTTTTGGGTAAAAAATTGATCAATATCTCCGGCATCAAACATAGTATTTTCATAACTTGTAAAATATCTACGATCCTCCCAATCTAGTGCAATGCCAGTAAATAGTGCTGCCTCATTTTGGTTATTGGATGCTTTAGATGAACCGTTCGCAATACCAGCTCCACTTTTAATGTAGAAATTTGCTTGTGAGTTTGGTTGGTTCCAGCGCTTGGCTAAATAATTGAGTTGAACGCCGTGAAATTGCCAGTTTTTATCTCGCCAGTATTGGGTTTTATAACCAACAGAGTATTTGGCTGTTGGTGAATAATGTATGTGTAGACTATGTGTGTCCATGTCATTCATTTGCATGGTTGTCCAGCCACCGGGGTAAGAAACAGGTCGTGCCTGAGTGCTATATGCTAATCCCGATGTAACCAAATAACATACAACTAATACGTATAATTTCATTATTATATCCTAGTTACCGTGTTAGTAATGCAATCAAAAAAAGAGTGCATTCATGTAATGATGTAAAATGCTAGGATAGATTTTTAGGTGGTTGGAGTTGTAGCTCTATCGGTAAAGAGCGGAGTGACTGATAATAGGTGTCATTTTCAGAAATAATGTCACTAAAGATAATGCCAATATGCGGAGCAAGAAAACTTATATGTGTGCAATGTTGGCAATTGTCACATTCTTGTGCGCTTTGGTCTTGGGAAGTAGAGTTGTTGTGACATGGTTGTTCACTTTGTTGTGTGTGGCCAACATTGTCTATGTTTAGGCAACAAGAAGCGGATGCATTTGCAATGGCGCTAGCAAATACACTCAAACATATAAAAAATAGTACTATTTTTCTAATATATTGCATACTCTCATGATAGCATATTTACCAATCATTTTTCAATAAATAGTCAAGGTTATGTTTCAAGGTAAGCGATTACTTGTATTTTTTTATCTAATCTTTTAGATTGCCCAGTTCAGTTGACAATCCATATTCATGATAGATTTATGAGCACTCTAGCAAAATCACGTATACCCTATCTTTCTAAAGATGCAGTTTTATTTATTATTATTTTGGTAGAAGGCTATGTGGTCCTTGCTTCAGAACTATTGAGTATGCGGCTTTTAGTATCATTTGTGGGCAGCGATACGGCAATTATTTCAATTATTGTGAGTGCCGTATTAATGCCGCTTGCCTTTGGTTATTACGCTGGGGGAAGGTTTTATAAGCATAAATTTAAGCAAAGTTCTGCTGTGCAGTTGCGGCAAGTATTAATTAATAATATGCTTATATCCTCGGTTTTTCTTGCGATTGGTTTGTCGTATTTTTGTATTGAGGCGTTTTTTGAAGTATTGATGGATATTGGCGTTAAATCACGCTTTGTACTTACCACGATTTATTCACTGACCTTCTTGGTAACGCCGGTTTATCTGCTTGGTCAGACAACACCGTTGGTGAGTAATTATTTTTCAAAACATAATTTGTCAAAAACAACAGGTAAGATGTTGTTTTTCTCGACATTTGGTTCTTTCTTTGGTGCAACGTTGACCTCTCTTGTCTTGATGCATACGCTTGGTGTGCACCATACGGCTACCATCACTATTTTTCTCCTAACGTTTTTGGTGATGTTGCTTACTAGAAGGCTTTTATCGCCAAGGGTTTTATTTATGGTGGTTGTGTTTATGTTTACCGCATACATGAACAGTGATTATTTATTTAACAAATATGGGTATGTCTCGAACAATGCGTATAGTCTTATTCAAATTAAAGAACTAGAAAAAGAGAAACAGTATCATTCACGTATTATGAGTATTAATAACTCGCATTCATCCAAATATACTACGAATCCAGATAAGCAATTTTTGTATCTGAGATATCTTAACAATAGGGTGTTTCGGTATTTACCCAAAGATAAGGTCAATGACATTTTAGTGGTTGGTGCCGGTGGTTTTTCTGTAGGAGAAGGTGATACACATAATAACTATACATATATAGATATTGATGCTGACCTTAAAGAAGTGACAGAAAAGCATTTGCGTAAATTTAAATTAGAAAGTAACAAAACATTTATTCCGCAACCGGCAAGAGCTTTTTTATTTAATAATGATAAGAAATACGATGTTATTGTATTAGATGCCTATTCAAATGTTTATAGTGTGCCGTACCAACTGGTGACGGTAGAATATTTTGAACAAGTGAAGGCAGCATTAAAGCCAGGTGGTGTTATGGCCGCTAATGTTATTACGGATGCAAAATTTTATGATGATTGGAGCCTTAAGATCCATAACACTATGGATTTAGTATTTGGGCCGATGGATCGTTTTTCAGTGAGGCCTTTTGATCCGTGGAAAAAAGAGGTTGAATATAGGAATGTGATATATCTTTATTATCATAACCGTCAGAATGATGGCATCTATACGGATAATAAAAATGCATATTTCTTTGATAAATAGGTTTCTATGACTGCTGTTAGTAAATCCCACAGAAAGCTTCTTTCTAAAGATGCAGTTTTATTTATTATTATTTTGGTAGAAGGCTATGTGGTTCTTGCCTCAGAACTATTGAGCATGCGGCTTTTAGTATCATTTGTGGGCAGCGATACGGCAATTATTTCGATTATTGTGAGTGCTGTATTAATGCCGCTTGCATTTGGCTATTACGCTGGGGGAAGGTTTTATAAACATCGTTTTAAAAACAGTACGGCTGTGCAATTAAGGCAAGTGCTTATAAGAAATATGCTGCTTTCGGCTGTATTTTTATCACTTGGTTTGTCGTATTTTTGTATTGAGGTGTTTATTGCAGTGTTAATAAGCATTGGCATTACATCTCGTTTTATGCTGACTACCATCTATGCCTTATTCTTCTTGGTTGTACCGGTATATTTATTGGGGCAAACAACGCCACTTGTAAGTAATTATTTTTCGAAACATAATTTATCAAGAACAACAGGTAAGATGTTGTTTTTCTCAACATTTGGTTCTTTCTTTGGTGCGACGTTGACTTCTCTTGTCTTGATGCATACGCTTGGTGTGCACCATACGGCTACCATCACTATTTTGTTGTTAACTATATTGGTTATGTTGTTATCACGACGTGTTTTTTCGTTGCCCTTGGCGGTGATGATATTGGTGTTGGCGTTTACTGCATACATCAATAGCGATTATTTATTTAGTAAATTTGGCTATGTATCCAATAATGCGTACAGCCTTATTAGAATTGATGATGTCGAAGCAGAAAAACAATATCATTCTCGGTTAATGGTGGTTAATAATTCAAGTGCATCGAAATATACGACTGACCCTGAGAAACAATTTTCATATATTCAGTATATTAATGAGCGTATCATTCATCATTTACCCAAGGATAGGGTTCATGATATTCTTGTGATTGGTGCGGGTGGGTTCTCAATTGGAGAGTACGATACTTTAAATCGTTATACCTATGTAGATATTGATGCTGATCTTAAAGAAGTGACAGAGAAATATCTTAGGAAGTATGAGCTTGAAGATAACAAGGTGTTTGTTGCTCAGCCAGCTAGGTCTTTCTTGTTTAGTAACACTAAAAAATATGATGTTATTGTGCTGGATGCTTACTCTAATTTTATGAGTGTTCCTTACCAGCTGGTAACGGTTGAATATTTTGAGCAAGTGAAATCTGCCCTTAAGCTTGGTGGTGTAATGGCCGCTAATATATTTAGTGATCCTAAATTTCGAGATGATTGGAGTGTTAAGATTCATAATACGCTTTATCATGCGTTTGGGCCTATGGATCGCCATACCGTGATTAATTTTAGTCCATGGGATCAACAGTCCAAGCCACAATGTGTGATCTATGTGTATTACCATAATCGTCAAAGCGATGGTATTTATACCGATAATAAGAATGCCTATTTTTTTGATAAAAAATAGCCTAGCCTATGAATGTAAGTTTAGCGAGTGCGAAAGCCCTAGGCACCTTCAGTGCAATACCATTTCTTTATCATTTCTGATAATTGATGACTTTTGATTGGTTTGGCCACATAGTCATTCATACCATGACTCAAACAAACTTCTTTATCATTTTCTAAGGCATTGGCGGTGATGGCGATAATAGGAGTGGGGTTTTGGATGTTATCTTTTTGTTGAAGTTCTCGTATTTGTTTTGTGACTTCGTAGCCGTCAGGTGAGGGCATTTTGACATCCATAAATATAATATCAAATTTATCTTCATCATAAAGTGAAAGTGCCTGAGATCCAGATTCGGCTAAGGTAACATGGCATCCCATTAGAGAAAGCATATCATTCATAATCTCGCGGTTAATGAAATAATCATCCACCACCAATATATGTATGTTATTAAATTCTTTTTCGATGTTGCTTATCATGTTTTCGGCTCATGATTGATCATTAAGGGGAGGGTGAAACTAAATGTTGATCCTTTGTTTTCTTGGCTCTTTACGTCGATGTTGCCGTCCATGAGTAGGCATAGTTTCTTGCAGATGGCAAGTCCCAGGCCAGTGCCACCAAATGATTGAGGTGCATCAAAATGAGCTTGGGTAAATTTTTGGAAAATGGTTCCAAGTGCATCCGCTGCAATTCCAACTCCAGTATCGGTAACTTCAAAGGTTACAAGCATTTTATTGTTATCCGATGGACACGGTATGCAAGAGGTGGATAAAGTTATGGATCCAGATTCGGTGAATTTAAGAGCGTTTCCTAACAAATTGACAAGTATTTGTTTTATGCGTACAGGGTCAGTAATGACATGCAGGTCTTTTTCAAGAGGGTGAATGTTTAGTTGTAGGTTTTTGGCTTCTATTTTGGGTCCAAATATAGTTTTCATATTATCGATGATATGATGAATACTACATTGCGTTTGCGAAATTGGCATTTCTCCGGCTTCGATTTTTGATAAATCTAGAACATCATTGATGATGGCAAGTAGGTGTTCACCTGCTTCGTATACGCATGCTAAGTAATGAGATTGTTTGTTGTTTATTTCTGTATTCATCAAAAGTTCAGTCATGCCAATAATGCCATTGAGTGGTGTCCGGATCTCATGGCTTAAATTAGCTAGGAATAATGTTTTTTGTTGATTTGCTTGTTTTGCTTCGTTGTGTGCTTGACGGGTTTCAAAATGAGCCCATTCGAGACGATCTTTGTATTTTCGGACCTTGTCTTGTAATTCTCTCAGGTCGCTCATATTATGTACAATAATAATGATTGTATCACGATGATGGTTTAGTCTGAGAAAGGATGCAACAGTGGCAATTTCGTAACCATCTTTATTAATCAAGTTGCAAGGACCAAAAGTTTGGCGTTGTTCGGTTGCTTGGTTTCTGACGGAAGAAAGATCATCTTTGAATAATGTGTTAAGTTCTTTGCCAATTAACTGATGTTCGTGATAGCCGGATAATTTTACAAAAGCATGATTTGCGCTAATAACGTTGAGGTTTATATCAAGCCATATAATTCCATCTATTAGCTCATCTACCAGTGAAGATAAATCATCTGGCGATGGTGCAAAGAGTGTTTTGTTTTCAATATCTTCCATGTACTAATAAGTGTTTGTTGATGCAATAAATTTCAGTCAAAAGTTGCAAAATTGTATAGCTTATGCACTATGATGGTCTTTGTTATAGATAGCTTTAATTTTAAAGCCTCAATACTTAACAAAGCGTTAATAAGCTATTGTTATAATGATATTTATGGTGCTTCTTGTTTGTCGGTTGGGTTAATTAGCTACTCAACAGGTGGTTTATGTTGGAAGTAGTATTAGAGTGTTGTTTTGTCAGTTATACAGTAGGGTGAGGTGGAGTATGTTACAAAGCTTAGTGATAGATGATGAGCATGTAAGTAGAAATATGGCAATGAGTATGCTCAGAAAAGTTGGAACAAATGTTCATTACGCAGAAAATGGCCTTGAAGGTATTGAAATGTGTAAGAAACAAATGCCTGATATTGTGATAGTTGATTGGATGATGCCATTAATGAATGGTATTGAATTTATCCAAGAGTTACAAATGTTACCTGATCACGAGCAAGTTAAGGTTGTTATGTGTTCTTCTAAATTTAATGAAGAAGATATTGCCAAAAGTATTGCCCAAGGTGCGGATGAGTACTTAAAAAAACCACTTCATATTAATGACTTATATCGCATAATCGAACATTTGAATGATGGTAGATACGGTGATGTCATTTAACGACAATGTCATTCATTAGTAGCATAGTATCGGTTTTTTATTATTTGGCTTAATGCGGTGGTGGTGTAGGGCCTTGGCAAGGAGTACAGCAGTTAGGATCTACAAGAACATAGCTTGTTGTTCCATTTAATTCATCATCTGTGGCTTCCTTTTCTTCTGCCTCCTCTACCAAAACATAACTTTCGATATCGTCTGCTTTTGGAGGATAAAAAATAACATCGACGTTATTGAGCTCTACTGTAACATTCTGTCTAGTTCCTTGTGCGAGTTTTTCGCGTATATATTCCTCTGCGGTTAGATCACGCCTTTGAGGTTCTGGTTGCCAAATTTTGGCGCCATTAAGTACAAGCTTGGTAACGCGAGGTGTTTCTTCAAGTATGCTGATAAGAGAATCTAGCATAGAGGGGCTAAGTAATTGATCGGTTAAGTCTATTGAAGAAAAAAGTTGTCTACCTTGCAGGTTGTCCTTAAGGCGAGAAAATAGATCTCTAGATTTTATGCATTTAAGCTTGCGTAATGATTCGTCTAGATCTAGGTGGTCAAGTGATAAGTACAGGCAGTCATTGTACACAATAAAATTGTTGGTGACTAATAATGTTAGAGGTTGACCTCTCTGCGTAATAGCTTTTTCGTATATTTGAAGTAATTCGTTATCCACACTACTGCCTAAAAGGTTCAATCTCTTAAGCGTTTTGTTTTTATGTAGAGCATCGAATATTTCCTTCACGCCACTTTGAAATTTGACATTTGCTAAACTCAGTGTTTCAAGTTCTCCACTTTCCAATTTCTGTGCGATAGCTTTTGCTGTGCTTATTGTTAAGTCGGGATTGTTATCAAAACTGACTTGTCTAAGGTGAGGCAGTTCTGATAAAGCATCTATTATTGGTGCAATAGAACGGTCAGTAAGGCTGCAGTTGTGAAGTTGTATAGAAGTTAATGATTGACATTGTTTTAGGTTTGCAACAAAAGTTTTTGCTATGAGTGTGGATTGTAGTGGTCCATCTGGTAATGAAAGCGTAAGGTCTTGTAATTCTTTGCTTTCTCTCAAAGCTCGACAGAGGTCTGTGAATGCTGCGATTTCTAGTTTAGATTGAAAAGATAGAGATGTAAGTTCTGGTAGAATTAGTGTTGTCAAGATAGGAAAACTAGGTGACTCAATGGTGTCTGTTTTTGTAGCAGTAAGTTTAAAACATACCTTAAACGTAGGGGGTTGGGTATGGCTTTGAATTTTATTTATCCTATCAATAATGCTAAGAATCTTGGAAGCGGAGGTTCCTGCGTAGGAGTATTGCTCGATTCTGCACCCTAAGTAAATCGTATATACAGGTATAGGGCCATCTTGGTTGACACGATAACCAATCTTATTGTTTTCTAGGTACTGCTGAATTGGAGAAGCAGATTTTGCTGAAGCTCCAAATTGTGACGTTAGAACTGCGGTTGAAGAAGGCATGCTAGAATCTCAATAATATAATTTAATGGTTTTTGAGGAAGGGTTTATTAAATCCGTCTGTTGGTGGTTTTGTGCTGTGGGATCCAGGAATTGGTACAAGCAAATAATAGGCGGGAGGATTATCTGCTTCCGGTGCATAGTCTGGATAAATAGCCATCGGAGAATGTTTAAAGTAATTTGAGTGAGGTTCAAAATGCCATGGTTTTTTGAGATCCTGAGCATGGTATTTTGGTGGTGGTGGTGGCTGGGTATTCACGCATGCAGTAGTGCCAAAACATAAGCATAGTGCTGTCAAAACAAGTATTTTGGTCATGTCTCCCCCCACAGTTAAGAAGTCGTATGCATAATCGATAAAAACGTTGTCAATACTCTTATATCAGATATAGTGATGTTATCCAAGTCTTATGAAGGGACCGAAAAAGGAAGGTAATATGGACGAACTAGAATTTATTTATTGGGACAACATCAACAATGTTACGCTTATTGTGAATTTTACAATTGCTGTTGCGATGTTTGCGTGTCTAAGGTTTTTTCTGGGATATATTTCGCATTTTGATACTGCTAAAGAACTAGCATCTGCAAATAAACCTGCGTTTGGTATTTCATTGGCGGGGGCCATTATTGCTGTATCTATTGTGCTTGCTGGGGCGATATATGGTGAGCCAGTTTTTACTGTTAAAGATTCGGTGATTGCTGTAGGTGTTTATGGAATTCTTGGGATTCTCTTTATGGTGATTACACGGCTTATTTTTGACCGTTTTGCATTGCCTGGTGTTTCTGTGGCTCAGGAGTTAGAAAAGCATAATACCGCAGCTGGAGTAATTGATGCAGGTAATATGATTGCTACTTCTATTGTTATTTATACCGTCATGATTTGGGTTTCAGATAATTCGCTTCGTGGTGTTACGGATGTGGTGAGTGGCTTTTTGGTGTCACAAGTTTTATTGACCTTGTACATGCATATAAGATTGCGGTGTTTTGCTAAATGTAATGATGAACTAACTTTTGATGACCAGTTAAAACAAGGAAATGTAGCATTGGCATTGAGGTTTAGTGGTAAGCGTATCGGAATTGCTTTTGCTATTGCGGCTGCCTCAAATTTGATGGTGTATGAAATGTATGATAGTTCAATCCTATTGGCGTATTGGGCTGGTGTTGCTGTGGTGGTCATGGTAGCATTTAGCATTATTGCGCGTATTGCTCAGAAGCTTATTTTAGTTGGAATTGAAGTTGACAAACAAGTAGTGCACCAAGCTAATATTGCGGTAGGAGCGGTACAGTGTGCTGTATATGTTGCTATGGGTATTTTGTTGGTGCAATTAATGGGCTAACTGGTTGGCTATAATCAATTCAATAAGGTTAAGGGGAAGTCTATGGTCAGGCATGTAGTTGTTGCGGTGTTGTTGTTTGCTTCAACGTTTTGTGGGGATGCAGAAGCAAGTATTATTAAAGCTAAAGAGTTGCAGCGTTTGTGCATGAACATAGAAAAAGGTAAATTAGGGGAAAGTTTCGATGAGTCGGCCGCTGCTACTTGCAGAGGTTATTTGGCAGGATTCTTTGATACGATGATTATATTAGAGGAAGTGCGTAAGACGCGTTATTTTTGCGTTCCTGATGCTATTCCAAAAGAATCAAATACTCGTATTCTAGATGCTTGGGTGGCATCAAATGGTGAATTAGCAAATGATACCACTGCCGCAGTAGCTATGTTATCTGCATACCAAAAAGCATTTAAGTGCAAGAAGTAAGTGATAGGCAGTACTTGCTTGTTTTTTCTTTTCTTGTGACATTATCTTAAGTACGTATTAGCGTGCAAATCTAGCAGGGTGTCTTTCGCACGTAGATAGGATGGTGGACGCTGGGAGGTTCGGTAATTACCTACCTAGCCCAACGCCGTCTCAATGTCAGCAATTAAGTCTTCTTTGGCTTCTAGCCCCACAGACAAGCGTACCATGCCTTTGGTGATACCAAGTGCTTGCTGCTCTTCTGGCTCAATATTTGAGTGTGTTGTAGTGGCCGGATGCGTGATTAGGCTTTTACTGTCTCCAAGATTATTAGATATATCAATAATCTGTAAAGCATTCATAAAGTTAAATGCGGCATCTTGCGATCCTAAATCAAAGGCAATCATATTGCCACCATGCTTCATTTGTTTTTGAGCAAGGTTGTATTGCGGGTGCGAAGGTAATCCAGGATATATCACGCGCACCACGTTGCTATTAGCTTCGAGTGCGTGGGCAATGGCATCTGCATTCTCGCAGTGACGTTGCATGCGTATATCAAGGGTTTCAAGTCCTTTTAGGGCAACCCAGGCGTTAAAGGGGCTTAGGGCAGGGCCGCTATGGCGATGGAAAGGAAGTAGCACTTCATCAATATATTCTGCACTTCCAAGCACTGCGCCACCAAGGCAGCGTCCTTGGCCGTCAATATGTTTGGTTGTTGAGTACACTACCACATCAGCACCTAATTCGAATGGGTGTTGTAAGATGGGTGAAGCAAAGATGTTGTCTACAATAAACATAGCGTCATGTTGCTTGCATAGCTTGCCTACTGCTTCAATATCAACTAACCCTAAAATGGGGTTGGATGGTGATTCAATGAAAACAAATTTGGTGTTATCTTTAAAAGCTTTTTTCCATTCATCCAGGTTGCCACCATCAACCAAGGTAACTTCTACGTTAAATCGTGGCAAGATTTGAGTAACAATATAAAAGCATGAGCCAAATAATACTTTGTTAGCAATCAAATGATCACCCGGTTTAATACAACACATGATGGATGCAAACACTGCTGCCATGCCACTGGCTACTACACATGCACGCTCTGCGCCATCCAACAAGGCAAGGCGTTTCTCGAGCATGTCGAGTGTCGGATTTAAATAACGCGAATAGACATAGCCAGGGTTGTCACCATTAAAGCGACTCATTGCTGTTTCTGCGTTGTCATAAACAAAGCCGGAATTTAAGAAAATGGCTTCACTGGTTTCACCAAAATTGGAACGTAGTGTGCCACCACGAACAAGTTTGGTGCTCTGTTGCCATTGTTTGGGGTCATCTAATTTTGACATAACGTTTTATAAATTAAAGTATTGAAGTAAAGTTTTAGCGTTTTTTCTTTGTCTTTAAACACACGAACTATACGAATTTTATTAGAATTATCAATAAGACTAATAGGTTTGGAAGAAAATAGTATAGTTTGCCGCAAAGCAAGTGTTATAGCTATGGAAGGTGTTTGGAATAAAATGCCATGCCATTTCACGATTGGCCTAAGTATTTGGGAACTATGGGATGGTCAATTGCTGAGGTTGAGCTGGTTTGTAAAAAGAATTAAAAGTCGAGGTTGGCATAACATGCTGGTGGGTGAAAGCCAGGGGTGCGGTCTTTGAGTAAGGCACGAAAACTGGGGCGTGATTTAATGAGTGCATACCATTCTTTGACCTCTGGGTAGCATTCCCAGTTTATTTCTCCCAGATAGTCGAGTACCGATAATTGAGCAGCGGCAGCAATATCGGCTAAAGTAAAGCGATCTCCGACCAACCATCTGCACTCAGTAACTAGCATGGTAATGTAGGTTAGGTGAGGGATGAGGTTTGCTTTTGCCGCACGCAGAGCATCGGAATTAGGTTGGCCTACGCCAGTGTAATACCGAATTACTTTTTCGTTGAGAATATAGCGCGTGACTTCAAAAAATAATTTTTGGTCGAACCATGAGACAAGCCTACGGATGCCAGCGCCTTCTTCGGGGGTTTCCCCTAATAATGGTAATTGTGAATCTGGGTACTTTGCTTCTAAATATTCGCAGATTGCATAGCTGTCTGGGATGATAATTTCGCCATCCACTAGCGAGGGAACTTGCATGGCCGGGTTTACTCTTGCGTAACCTTCGCGGCGTTCCCAGTAAGGTTCATCATGGCATTGAAAATCCATTTTCTTTTCAGCCAGCACAATACGGACTTTACGAGAAAAGGGACATAAATGATGATGATAAATAGTTCGCATACGTTAAAGTTATAACAAAGCGAAGATAAAAAGATAGTAAAAAATGTACTCTGTATTTTTGAAAAATACGATGTGGTCAAATTGATTTTTAAGTTGAAAAAAAGCCTTGTTTAGTCATCATCGTCATCATCAAAGTCATCGGTGGTAGTTACCGCCTCGAGAATTTCTAAATCATCAGGTTCAAGCTGTTTTGAAGGTTTGTTTTTGTAATAATTATCTGACAAATAGTTCATCAGTTTTTTAATGCGTTTGTATTTTACAAAGTAATAAACAGTACGACCTTCTTTACGTGAGTCAACCAATTTGGCATTTGATAGTTGGGTAAGATGAAACGAAAGAGTGGCGCCCGGGATGTCAAAGTGTCTGGCGATTTCACCAGCGGGCATACCTTCTTTGCCTTTTTGCGTTAATAATTTAAAAATAAACAAGCGAGATTCATGTCCAAGTGCAACAAATGCTTTAACGGCGGCGGTATGTTTCATGAGAGGTACATTTTTATAATTTTGGTATATTAGTAATATTTATTCTAGTAATACTAATGGTTTAAAATGTGACGATTCTATATATCTGGAAGTATGCTGGTGGTCAATATTTTATTTTGAAAACGCATGATGCGGAGATTTTGGCGTGATAACGTTTTTTGTAATTTTATTTACAGGCTGGTAATACCACCATGGTGGGGGTATATAAGTAGTTATGATAAAAAATGAAGAAAACATATTAGTGGAAATAATTCCTGTCCTAAAAGACAATTATATTTTCTTGGTAGTCAATCAAGAAACACGCGAGGCTGTTGTAGTAGATCCAGCGGTTGCACCCCCGGTATTAGATTATATTAATGAGCATCAATTAACATTAACCCACATTTTGAATACGCATCATCATAGAGATCATGTGGGCGGTAATTTAGCGTTAAAAGAGGCAACCGGTGCGGTTATTGTTGGTTATATTAATGATGCACACCGTATTGATGGTGCCCAAATGTTAGTTGAGGATGAACAACAGATAGAATTACTGGGACTTACTATTAAAGTGATGGCTGTGCCGGGTCATACATTGGGGCATGTTGTGTATTATATTCCTGAGAAAAGATGGTTGTTTTGTGGTGATACTGTCTTTGCCATGGGGTGTGGTTACTTATTCGAAGGTACTTATCAACAGATGTATTCAAGTATACAGCTTATAAAAACATTGCCAGATGAAACATTGATATTTTGCGCTCATGAATATACATTAACCAATGGCCTATTTGCATTACAAGAATATTCGGATAATTTGCAGATAAAAAAGCGTGTAGATAAGATAAAAAAAGATAGAAATGTGGGAAAAATAACGATTCCAACTACTATTGGCGCAGAAAAACTTACTAACCCTTTCTTTTTGGCTAGAAATTGTGAAGAATTTACTCGTCTTAGACAAGCAAAGGATGTATTCTGACCGCGCGTTTATCCAAGACGTTGCTTTTTTAGATCTGTGGTATTAAGTAAGCCTCCATATTTATCTTTGGTTGGTAGGGAGGGCGTGGTAGAACTTGCTGACGATTCTTGTTTTGGATAAATTGTAAGGTAACGTGTTAAAATGAAGATTCCGGTAGAGTAATTATGTTAGATAATATTGCGAATATGACAGATAGTATCATAAAGTGGATAAGTTCTGATGCCATGTGGGTGTCACAGGTATTTGTGGTCATTTTAGCTGCGTTAGTGCTGGCGTATATTGTAAGTAAAGCTATTAGCAATATGCGGATTAAGGCTAAAAAAACTAAAAACCCATGGGATGATGCGTTATTCCATGCGGCAAAGCGTCCTATTAAAGCGTTTATCTGGATTGTAGGGCTTACATTTGCGCTGGAGATTATTCATTTAAAAACAGGTGCGGATATTTTAACCGCTGCGTATCCCATGCGAGATGTTGGGGTTATAGCAACGCTTTGTTGGTTTGTGATTCGTTTCGTATCCAGTGTAGAAAATTATTATCTTAACAGAGATGAAGAGAGCATCGATCCTACTACTGTAGGTGCGGTTGGTAAAATATTGCGTGCAGCCGTGATTATTACAGCTATTCTTATTGTATTACAAACCCTTGGGTTTAGTGTTAGTGGTGTACTGGCTTTTGGTGGAGTGGGTGGTATTGCTATTGGTTTTGCCGCTAAAGACTTACTGGCAAACTTCTTTGGTGCTTTGATGATCTATTTTGATAAGCCATTTAAAGTGGGTGATTGGATTCGTTCTCCAGACCGTGATATCGAAGGTACAGTAGAGCATATTGGTTGGCGACAAATTCGTATTCGTACGTTTGATAAAAGGCCTCTTTATGTACCCAATGCTATGTTCTCAACCATTGCTGTTGAAAATCCTTCGCGCATGCAAAATCGAAGGATCTATGAAACGGTGGGGGTTAGGTATGATGATGCTGCGGTGGTGGGCGATATTGTAGCTGATGTAAAGCAAATGCTCAGAGAGCATCCAGAAATTGATACTAATCAAACGCTTATTGTTAATGTAAACAAGTTTGCACCGTCGTCAATTGACTTCTTTGTGTATACATTCACTAAAACAACTGACTGGATTACCTTTCATGATATTAAGCAAGATATTATGCTTAAAATTATTGAGATTATCGATAAACATCATGCACAAATTGCGTTTCCTACTTCTACATTGCATATTGCTGATAAGCTGACTATTGAAGGCTCGGCAGGAGCCAAGGCATGATTGTCGATTTTATCGTGGTGTGGGTAGTATTATGGTGGTTGGTGCTGTTTATGATATTGCCTGTGGGTGCACAGCCAGACCCTAACCCTGAAACAGGGCATGCGGTAAGTGCGCCTAAGAATCCGCGTATTAAATTAAAGATGATAGTTGCAACAATTGTCTCTGTGGTGCTTACCAGTATATATTTTTATCTTGTGATCCACGAGATTATTGATATAGAAGCACTTGTTAATTAACAAAGGTGATTAATTTATGTTACTGAGTCAATATTTTTTACCGGTATTAAAAGAAAACCCAGCAGAAGCACAGGTGGTGTCACATCGCCTTATGTTGCGTGCTGGAATGATTAGACAACAATCAGCTGGAATTTATACGTGGCTTCCTCTTGGACTTCGGGTATTAAGAAAAGTTGCTAATATTGTACGCCAAGAAATAGAAAAAGCTGGTGCAGTAGAGATATTGATGCCAACTATTCAAAGTGCCAGTTTATGGCAAGAGTCAGGGCGTTATGATGACTATGGCAAAGAAATGTTACGCATTACTGACAGGCATGATAATGCCATGTTATATGGTCCTACTGCCGAGGAAGTAGTAACGGATATTTTTAGAAATAACGTGAAGTCATACAAAGATTTACCACTTAATTTATATCAAATTCATTGGAAGTTTCGTGATGAGATTCGTCCTCGATTTGGGGTGATGCGTGGACGAGAATTTTATATGAAGGACGGTTATAGTTTTGATCTTGACCAAGAAAGTTCAACAAAAACCTATTTCAAAATGTATGAAGCTTACTTGAGAATCTTCAAGCGTCTTGGCCTAATGGCAATTCCTCTTAAAGCTGATAATGGCGCTATTGGTGGAGATTTGAGTCATGAGTTTCAGGTGCTTGCTGATACTGGTGAATCTCAGTTGTACTATGATAAGGCCTTTGAGGATATGCTTAATCAAGACACTTATGATGTTGCTAGTCTACAAAAACTATACGCAGCTGTGGATGACGAGCATGATTCGGCTAATTGTCCGGTAGATGATAGTAGCTTGCGCTCTGCACGTGGTATAGAAGTTGGGCATATTTTTCAGTTTGGGACAAAATATTCCAACGCGATGGATGCTGCTATTGACGATGCTAATGGTAAACGTACTCATCCGTGGATGGGCTCGTACGGTATTGGTGTCTCACGTGTGGTGGCTGCATTTATTGAGGCTTTTCATGATGATTCAGGTATTATTTGGCCAGAGGTTGTTGCTCCGTTTAAGGTGGGGCTTATTAATTTGAAGGTAAAAGATGAAACTTCTACAATATTTGCTAACAGCTTTTATGAAAAACTCCTAGCAGCAAATGTTGAAGTACTTTATGATGACCGTGATGATAGTGCCGGAAAGAAATTTGCTACAATGGACCTTATTGGCTTGCCCTGGCAGGTAGTTGTTGGTCCGCGTGGTGCAAAGGAAGGGGTCTTGGAAATTAAACGCCGAGGCACTGATGAGAAACAAGAGGTTTCTGTAGAGGCTGCACTTGATATGCTAACTGCTTAACACATTTTTTTATGTTTTCACGATTTGAACGAATGTTAGCCTTACGATATTTACGTTCTAAGCGTAAAGAAAAGGCAATATCTTTAATTGCATGGCTTGCATTTGGCGGCATTTCTTTGGGGGTGGCCACTCTTATTGTGGTGATGGCCGTGATGAGTGGTTTTCGTCAGGAAATCACAAGTAAAATTTTAGGAGTGCATGGTCATATTGCAGTGTCAGCCTATAATGGTGGTATCGAAAATTATGATGCTCTTATTGATACTGTAAAAGGCGTAAAACATGTGGTTAGTGCGGTGCCGATTATTGACGGTCAGGCAATGGCCACAACAGAATTTCATACCACAGGAACCTTGGTTCGAGGAATCTCAAAGCAAGACATCAAACATAAGTCGATTATCGCAAACAACATTGTTGAGGGTGACTTAGCATTTTTTGAAGGACGTGATGTTATTATGATAGGTACGCATCTGGCAAATAGTTTAGGGGTGCGTGTAGGAGACGATGTAACATTGATTTCACCGCAAGGTAACGCTACCGCCTTTGGAACCATGCCACGGTTAAAAAGCTATGAAGTGGTGGCGTTGTTTGAATCTGGCATGTTTGAGTATGATAACACGATGATGTTTTTACCTTTGGAAGCTGCAAGTGTATTTTTTCGGGTTCCGGAGGGAGCAAAATCAATTGAAGTGGTAACTGACGACCCATTTGCGTCATCGATTATTGTCAAAGACATTATTCGGGCAACTGGCAATGCATATCAGGTTTATGATTGGCAAATGCTAAATTCTGGTTTGATGAATGCACTTAAAGTGGAAAAATCCACTATGCGCCTTATTTTGGCGTTAGTGATTTTTATTGCATCATTTAACATTGTATCTTCCATGGTAATGTTGGTAAATGACAAGCGAAAAAGCATTGCAACGTTGCGTACTATTGGTGCAACGCGGGGAATGATGCTGCGTATTTTCTTTATGTGTGGTTCGCTTATTGGCATCATTGGTACGTTGGCAGGAGTGGTTCTGGGGATAGTATTTGCAACATATATTGAAGAAATTCGGCAGTTTATAGAAATGTTAGTTACGGGTAATTTATTTGACCCACGATTATATTTCTTACCACAGCTACCTCATCAGATAAATGCAGGTGATGTGGTCACTGCAATAATGGTGGGTATTGCATGTTCGTTTATTGCAACGTTATATCCAGCGTATAAGGCATCGCGTCAAGAACCGGTGGAGGTACTGCGTTATGAGTAAGAATGCTGTATTGCAGGCTACCAATATGTGTAAGTCATTTCATCAGGGTAATGAGGTGTTGGTGGTATTGGATAATGCTTCACTTGAAATATTAGAAGGTGAATTAGTAGCGTTAGTTGGTCAAAGTGGTAGTGGTAAAAGTACGTTTTTGCATATTGCAGGGCTCTTAGATAAGCCAGATAGTGGTCACTTAGTTATATGTGATCAATTATGCTCGGATGTGAGTGATTATACACGTACTATGGTGCGGAGAAATTCGATTGGCTTTATCTATCAATTTCATCATTTATTAGAAGAATTTACAGCAGTAGAAAATGTAATGATGCCTCAACTTCTTTTGGGAGTGGGACGCAAGGAAGCTAGGGCGCATGCCGAAGAAGTACTTGCCTTTCTTGATTTGGCGGATCGTCTTGATCATACGTCGGGGCAATTGTCGGGTGGTGAACAGCAGCGTGTGGCTATTGCCAGGGCCATTATTAATAAGCCTGCGCTTATTTTGGCAGATGAGCCAACGGGTAATTTGGATCCTGAGACAGCAGAAAATGTATACCAGATGCTTTTAAAAGCTGCAAAGGGCATGGGGGCTGCCGTGTTGTTTGTGACACATAATGAACAATTAGCAAGCCGAACTGACAGAGTGATGACCTTAAAACAAGGTGCCATTGTTAAAAAGGGCTAATACGCCAACATTAGTATCAAAGTGCGAGTTTCGTGAGTGCGAAGGTGGAAATGAAATGCCATTTTCTAAAAAAGAAAGGGTGTGTTATCTGCCAATATCGTTTCCAACGTCACCTGCAGTGTCGTTCACTGATGCGGCAAGGTCTGCCGATACTTCGTCGCTACGTCCGCTAGGTTGGGTGATTCTACCTTCCCATGCAGGAAGGTTCTGGTTTGTGATATCTTGGTGTAATTGGCCCAGTCTGTCGTGAGCATTGCGGTCTAGGATGTTAAAATAATCTGTTGAGATTTCGCCGCTTTTTTCAAGTGTAGAAATATGTTCACGAAACTTTCCAATAAGCATCATCTCTAATCCGCCCACGGCTTTTTCAGGGATGCCAGCAAGTTTGCTTACTATGTGACCAAATAATTTCCATGCATTACCTGCACCATGAGCATTTTGGATGTTTTTCATGGCGGTAATAATGGTATCTTCCACTAAGTTTGTGCACGTCTCTAATATCGATAATGTGTTGAGTCCGGCCATCATATAAGGAATTTTATCTGCAGGGCTTTCTTCGGGTTCATCGACAATGGTAGCGAGAGAATGAGGAGGCTTTTCTTCTTCATAGGCCATTTCTTCGAGTTCTTTGAGGAACTCTTCAGCCGTAAGATCGTCTTTTCCTTTGCCAATATCATTAATTTTTTCAGCTGCACGTTGTAGGCCAGCCTGAATTTGTTCAGGGCTTAAATTTTCTTCGTGCATGATGTTGCCAAGTTCTGAGCCTTTTGCTAGAAGGTTTCTGTAAGCAGCAGGACTAGCATCTCTTTCTTTGATCAGTGTATCAATGGCTTGCTTGCGTATGTCAGGAGGAAGACTACGTAAGAAGCGGCTCATATCATCAACAATGACTTCGGATTCTTTGTCGATAGGTACATTTGTTGTTTTGTCTAAAAATGGTAAGCAGGTTCGTTGAATGTCACGCTCTAATGCGGCATCAGCGTCAATAATATTGCCTTCTTGATCACGTGCCTTGCCACCATCAACTGCTTCAAATACAGGTATATCACGAAAGCCAGCTTGGTTAAAATGCTTTAATACTTCAAGCATGGCAGTATTTTTTCGGGCATCTTGGGCAGCGGCATCTTCTTGCGCAGCCGGACCAGCATGACCTGCACGGATTGCATCGGGAATAAAATTCGATTGTGGCTGACCAAGTGGCTTTTCATCAGTTGGCATAGTGTTACTCTTCTAAAATACCATTATTTGTGTCTTATATTCTAACATATAAATGTTAAGCATTTGTTACGAGGGTGTAAAAAATAGCAATTTTGGGCGATAAATTCACCTTTTTTGTTATTCATGAGGGTGTTTTTACCATGTTTTGAGCTGTTTTAATACGAAATGCTAATGCTTGCTTGACGTCTTCAGGTTCAATGCAATGGCTGTTTCGCATATCTGCAATGGTGCGAGATACTCTGATAATGCGGTGATAGCTGCGCATAGACAGAGACAGTCTATCAAATGCTTGATCAAGTAAGGTTTGTGCATCAGTAGATAAGTGGCATGTATCACGAAGTAGTTTTCCATTGGCGCGTGAATTTGTAATAATGGGGGTATTTTTATACCGTGTTCTTTGAATAGTGCGTGCATGCATTACGCGTTGTTTAATGGTACAAGAAGTTTCTTCTTTTTTGCTTGTTTGGTGAAGATCTTGAGGTCGCATGGCGCCAACTTCTACGTATAAATCAATACGATCAAGAAATGGTCCGGATAATTTTTGTTGGTAGGTTTGCCCGCAAGTAGGTGCTTTACTGCATTGACGGTTACTATCGCCTAAAAAGCCACATTTACATGGATTCATGGCGCAGATTAGTTGAAAATTGGCTGGGTATGTGACGTGTAGTTGTGCACGGCTAACTGTAATTATTCCATTTTCTAACGGTTGACGCAAAGATTCAAGCACCTGCCTAGAAAACTCAGGAAGTTCATCTAAAAAAAGAACGCCGCCATGAGCAAGTGTAATTTCACCAGGTAATGCTTTACGACTACCACCAACCATTGCTGGCATGGAGCATGAATGGTGTGGACTTCTAAATGGAGGTGTTGTTTGTAGCCCTCTATCAGATAAGTTATTAGTAATGCTAGCAATCATACTGGCTTCTAATAATTGTTTGCCACTGAGGTTTGGTAATATGCCAGCAAGAGCGCTTGCAAGCATTGATTTTCCTGACCCTGGAGGACCAGACATCAAAAGATTATGCCCGCCACTAGCTGCAATTTCTAATGCTCTTTTGGCTGTTGCTTGGCCTTTGATATCTGCCATATTAGTTGCAGGTGTGCTGTTTTGTTGGCTTATGGCTGGCTGGGCTGGTGGACTTAGAAGTTGTGTTCCTTTGAAGTGATTAACCAATTGCATGATTGATTCAGGCGCCAGAATTGATTTATTTCCAGACCAGTAACATTCATCGGCACATGATGGTGGACAAATAATGCCCAAATCATTGCTATTTGCGGCAATTGCTGCCGGTAAGGCTCCTGGTACGTGTAATATACGACCATCAAGCGAGATTTCTCCCATAATAACATAGTGCTTGAGCCTATCACTGGGCATGATACCAAGTCTTACAAGAATTGAACAAATAATAGGTAAGTCAAAATAACTGCCTTCTTTTGCAATGTCGGCAGGAGAAAGGCTAACAATAATGCGATCCGGTGGAATGGCTAGTCCAATAGATGTTAAGCACCCCCAGATACGATCGGTGGATTCTTGGACTGCTTTGTCAGGTAGCCCAACAATTTGAATACGAGTCATACCACCAACAATTTGGGTTTGTACAGTGACATCGATGGCCGAGATACCTTCAAAAGCGATAGTATTAATGATACTAGACATGTCTTTGTTTCCTTTTTACTTGCGTCTATTTGGTTAACTGGTTTATATCTTGCAGGTGCAAGGGATAATACAACTGGTAAATTTGGACTTTACGTTAATGCAAGTAAGAGACAATACAAAACGCATTTCGTTGCATGTCTTGATAGGTTTTTGCACAATTGTGCTTTTAGTGCTGGCTTATACAACATGGCGGCAATATGGCCTCAATAAACAAGAATATATCATACGTGCTAAAGAAGATTTAGAGCGAATGACTAATAATGTGGCTGCTAATATTAGTTTGCAGATGCAAGTGGTGGATCAAATATTGCAGCGTGCTATTGAAAAGCAACATATGAATTTGTTGTTTGGAAAGCATTTGCGAGGAAGTGTACGCCATAATATTTCGCTTTGGGTGAATGAGCATGACCTTATTGATGCGATGGTGTTGACCAACAAAGAAGGAAAAATTGATATTATTTATGCTCAAGATCGGCCTCATTTTGATGTTGAGCCAGGAACCGTATTTGCAGTAAGCCAATTATTTCAACACCATGTTCCTGATGATAAAGCAAAATTCTTTGCCCATGTGCTAGAATCAAAATCAGGGAGTAATAAGCCACGCATGATTGTGGGGCGTAGAATTGAAGGGGTAGACGGTAATTTTAAAGGTGTTATTAGTGCTGTAGTCAATACAGAAATTATCTCTGCGATGTTTGATCAATTGGCTGCTAATTCACATTTATCTCTATCGTTGTTATTAGATCGAGATCGTATTGTATTAGGAGATGATGTTCCGCAGTTGCACCTTTCTATTGTTGAGCAGGCAATACAGGATGTGAAGCAACAAAGTAGCGATGACAGTCCTGTATTAATTAGGGATATGCATTTGAACGATCAATTGACATTATTGTCATTTAGAATGTTAGATGGATTTCCGGTGGTTATGATGTTGGCTGCGGATGAACGGGATCTTTTATCGCTTTGGCAACAGCAGACAATGACATATTATGCGTTGGTTGCAATGATGTTGTTGGCGGTTATCGTGGTGGTTATATTGGTCGCCCAGCTTGCGTTTGCACATAAAAAACAGGTGCAGTTTGCGCAAAAGACATTGGCAGTGATGCATGGTAAGTCTCGTTTCTTTGTGAAGGCTAGCGATAAATTATTGACTCCAATCCATGCCGTTAATGGTTTTTCTCAAATGCTATTTGAGGGATATTTTGGCCAAGTTAATAAAGAACAAAAACAACGTCTTAGTGACATTACTCAATGTTCGGATCAAGTGCTAGAGTCTGTGACGCATATTGCTGAATTGGTGAGTGCAGATGTAGGTGAATTAGCGCTTAAAGAAGAGCAGGTTGATATTACGTCGGTAGTGCAAGGAGCAATGCGACTATTTGCAGCAAAGTTCCAAGAACAAAAAATTACATTGGTTGACAACACCTTACAAGATCACGTGATGCTTCAGGCTGATAGCGCAAGAGTGCGCCATATGATCGTGCATGTTTTGTCCAATGCGATTGTATATACACCTTCAGGGGGTACAATTAAAGTTGCAACGTTCTTTGATGTGTCGGATAACTTTGTTGTTGAAATTACTGACAGCGGTGAGGGGATTGCAAAAGAAGAACTTAGAGCCATTATTCAACCATTTGCCATAGAAGCTCATGCTAAGATTAAGCGTGTTAGTATTGGTTTGCCGTTATGTAGGCTGTATGCACAGCTTCATGGTGGTAAGTTTGATATAAAAAGTAAAGCCGATCACGGTACTAAGGTGACGTTTAGTTTTCCTAAACAAAGAGTGGTGGAAGCTAAGAAGAAGGTATTTGAGATGGGGATGTAGTTTATAGGGTTCTTTCTTTAAAAAGTTACACCAACTTTAAGGCCGTTTTCCCGGACCCTCTTTTCCTTACACATCATTTAGAGTGCAGGCCTTAGTCATATTATTACAGTATGCTGCCTTAACATTGAACGTCAGTTTTTTTATAGTTTAATAAGAAGCTTTAAAGTTAACATGAGGAGGAAAAGTAAACCCTGCGACGGGCGCGCAAGGAATCGTTATCAGTGGGCTGGAGCTATAGAAAAAGAACCTTAAGTAAAAAATAGCCACACAACAATACTACTTATTTTTACCCTACGCTGCTTCACACCAAGCACAAAAAAAGAGGGCCTCCAAAAGGAGGCCCTCAGTTATAGTAAAACTATCTTACGTATTACTGGAATAGCTGTAGTAAGTTCTGGATTCGGGCATTTGCCTGAGCCAGTACAGCTAGTGCAGCATCCGCACCTACTGTCGCTTCAGCGAACTTCGTAGACTCTTTTGAATAGTCTGTTTTAAGTAACGAGTCACTCGCAGCTTGCGCATTCTCCAAGCTTACCTCATTTGTGGTAATTGCAGAGTCAAATGCAGTAATCGCTGCTGAAATATCTGACAATGTCTCGATCACTTTATTTCGAGCTGTTTGTAAGATATCGTTTGCTTCAGCTGCATTTGCTGCTGTGTCGATACTTAATGTTTTTGATACGTTACTACTATCAAGGTAGATATCCTCAGTTTCAAGACCATTAAGTGATACACCAATGGTATTGCTACTGTTACTACCCACCTGGAAGGTAAGTGATTCGTTATCGGCTGTACCGAAGATAGCATTAAGTGCATTTTCTAGTGCAGTTTCACCATCGTCCGTAGCGATATTGATTTGACCAACATTCGTTACCACATTACCTAGATCTATTTCTAGTCGGTTACCGTCTGTAGTTGACTCACTATAGAAGATAAACTTAGGTGTAGAGAATGTTGTATTGTCAGCGTCTGCCAGATCAAGAATCTTGGTCGTAGCATTATATGCGCCGTCATTTGCAAGGCCAGTATTATCGAAACCAAATGCAGTCACGCCACCTGTTGTAGGTTTTGTGGTGTCATTTAAGTATGCGGTATAAGTAACGTCACCAATATCAACAGAGATAGTATCGGTTGCGCGACTTACACTAAATGTTCCGATATTTCCTAATGTACCAGTGTCACCAAAGCCATCGTTAATAAATTTAACGTCACCTTTGTTATATGCAGTAACATCTGTACCAGTAGAATCGAAGCCAACTAGACCATCAAGAAGTGTACCAATGGTACCCTTAATTTTGTGGTTACTAGCAGAAGCATCAACTTGTGTAAGCGCTGCACTTCTTTCTTGAGTGAAGACAACATTTCCAAGCTGAGTTTCAAAGTTATTGGCAATAGTGTCAGCTGCCTCTTGACCGCCTGCAGCAGTAGTAAATGCAGCAAGTTCAATATCAGTGGTGCCTACTTGTAACGAAAATCCGTTATCAGTAATATTACCACTATCATCTTTTGCTGCGTCAGGATTATAGAAATAAATGCGTTGGTTTGCTTTAATTCTATCACCAGCTGCTTCCATACCACTATTACCATCTATAGAGAATAGTTGTACTGGATCAGAGATGTAAGTGGTGCCATTAACTTCTACCGAGAACGTTAAGCTATTGCGTTCACCCGTAACATAACTACCTGCAGGTGTAGAGGTTGCATTAAACGTAGCTGCAAAGTTTGTTAGGCCACCAATTAAATTGGTATCGTAAGTTTCTTCGTTTGGATTAACGTCACGGTTAGATCCTAAAGTACGATTGTTGGCTGTTGCAATAGTGCTGATAGTCTCGCTCACAGCAGATGTACCGATTCTGTCACCACCAAAAGTAAGAGAGGTAGAAACGAATCCAGATGCAGATCCTACAGATGAAATTCCGAATTGTACGTAATTTGCAGCTTCACCTTTATCTACTGCCGTGACAACAACATTAGATGATTGAGCTTCAAACGTAAATTTTCTGAAAATTGCATTTGTACTTTCACTAGCAAGTTCTGCAAGCTGTGAAGCAAGTGCAGTAGTGCTGCCATATGTAGCACTTTTACGTATGGTAATTGTAGATGAGCTACCATCAACGTCGAGCAACTTAAAGGTTAGGTCACCGTCTGTAGTACCCCCAGTATTGGCAAAAGTAAGGTTAGCTTGGGCTGCAACTTCACCAAAACTTTGTGCACCAACTGTGGTAATAGCAGTGTCTTGTGGTACGATTGTTGAAGCGTCGTTGTTAGTAAGAACACGTTCTGTGCCCTCCATTTCAACCCTAGTTCCAGCTCCACCCCAGTCAAATTCAAATGTACCACCGGCATCACCACCATCGCTCATTAAGAAGGTGTAATCATTAAATTGAGTACCAACTTCACTAGCAACAACTCTTACTCTTCCGCTACCAAGGTCTTCGAATTCAAATGCGCTTGCTAAGTCACCTGTGGCGGCGTTTGCAGCAGCAATTAGCTTGGTGGCTAGATCTGTATTAGTATCGCCAACGGCAGTGCTGATGGAAATAGTTTTTGAGTCAGCGTTAGCATGTGTGCCTCGACTAATAACAAGGCTAAGGGTTGTGGCTGCATCTTCTGTACCAGATGAGATTGTGATGATGTTTTCAGCACGTTCACCGGCAGTAGTAACCAGACCACCTGTACTTTCTGCAGTTCCGGCTGTACCGAAAGCAGAATTACTTATGATACTGTAGTTTTCAGTAGCTAGCCCAGTAGCTGTAGTCAAACCTGAAGAGCCGCTAATTGAACCGTCTAGCAATTTTACACCGTTAAAGTTGGTGTTAGAAGCAATACGGTCGATCTCTGTAGTTAGAGCCGAAAATTCTGTATTAAGGAACGCACGCTCATTATCCGAAAGCGATGCATCCGAAGATTTAACCGCTAGGGACTGTTGCTGAAGTGTTAAGTCAACAATCTGTTCTGCGGCACCTTTTGCAGTTTCAAGAAGCCTAATAGCTTGTCCTGCGTTTTGGAGGGTAACACGAAGTACTTCTGCTGTTGAGCTAAGTACCGTACCAACCGACAAGTCAGCCACACCCACGTCGGATCTGTCTCCGCTGGCAAGTGATGATACTGAGTTGCTTATTTTTCCTGCGAATACGCGAATATTCTTCTGCGCCAGCATGGAATCATTAGAAGTAATATTAACCATTTTTTGTCTCCTACATGGATTAATAATATTAATAAAAAAATGTCACTCTAAGCTACATGCCTAGGGTTAATAACCTACTTTATAACAAAAAGCACAAGACTGTCAACAATTAGTTTAAAAAATATAGAGAAAAGTAACTATAACGCGTTTCAGTAGAGGTCGTTTTTTTTTCAAAGAAATGGTATTGCGTTGAAGGTGCCGCTCGGGCTTTTGTGCTACTGCACTGTAAATAAAGTTGCTCTTTGGCTTCATTCATGAATGGCATATAAATAAAAAGGGCCAATTATTAACTATAATTGGCCCTACATTAGCAACATTATACATCTGGTAAATTTATGAGATCATGTGTCGTAAGCTGTAGTTCGGATTCTGAAAAACATACTGGCTGGCTTGTTTTTTGCTAGCATCAATAAGAACAGGAGCTTTGGCATTCACGGCTAAGTGACGTTCTCCTCCTGATTCTTGTACAGTTACAATAAATAATACAATAAGATCGTCGATGTTGTAATCCAGTACGTTGGCTGCATCATCAAGATCTTTCTTTTCTAGAAGATGATTATCGTAGAGTGCAGGGACAACAATAAAGCACAATTCATCATCTTCAACGCACTGAAGCAGTCTAAATTGCGGATGTTCATTCTCAGGAAATGTAGTAATGCAAAAATGTACTACCCCTGGAATGCCCAGCATACCGTGATCAAAGCATATCGCATTGTTGACATCGATGGTTATTTCTCCGAACCGAGAATTAACTTTCTTAATTCCTTTTGATTCATCGTGTTGTTGTATTTCGTCTGCAATTTGTTCGGAAAGGGCAGCGACTGCTTTTTCTACGCTTTGGCTACTGGTTGCTATATTGTCCATTTGTTAGTGTCTCCTTAAAATTTTGTAGGTCGTTATAAATATCAGTTAGTTATTGAAGAAAATTGGCTAACCTAAGTCCTGACGCTCGATTGTAGGATAGGTAAATAGCCTGAATAATTGTCTCTAACTCACTCGATTCAACCGTAGCAGATACAATATCGGTATCACGTATTTCGATCAACCTTTCATTAATCACAACTTCTGCTTGGTCAAGATTTAGGTTTGATTTTTCAAGTCGAGTGACATCGTTAGAAATTTCCCCTCTAATGGCCACGAGTGCACTTATTGACTCATCAAGCATGTCTCCTGCACTTTGTAAATCGGTTAAGCTATCATTATTGTGCCCTTGAATTGCTAGGTGGACGCCACCTATTGCTTTTGCAAATGCACTGTCGCTTGCTAAGACACCGTAAGTAAAGCTTTCATTTTCACTTGTACGTACGGTTGGTTTTGTATTATTTCCTTGATAATAAAGCGTGTTAGCAGCGCCATTTGTTAGGTTAGGGGACTGCACATTGGCTACTGGTGGGGTGTCAATTCGTGTTCCAGAAAATAGATAACGGTCATCAAATTTGACATTAATAAGATCCGCCATTTGATCAAGAGCATTCGCACCAATTACGTCCAGAATCATGGTGCTACCTGTACTACCATTAATACGAGAGGCTAAATCAGCTTTAAAATCCGTCACTTGGTCTATCAGCTGGTCAATGCTGCTAACCATTTGTTCACTACGCGTCTTGATTTGTGTATTGGTGCGTCTAAAAGCATCAATGCCTTCGATGGCATCTTCTAGATTAATAATTTGCGCGGCAAAGCCTTCATTTGCATAACCACTATATGTTTGAAAACGACGCTGTGAAGCGATGCTAATTGTAACATCTTCAAGTCGGCGAGTATTATCTTGCGCAAGATTTACCATGCGCTGTCCTAGCGATTGAACTGATAAATCTACCATTGCTTCTTTCCTTTCATCAACATCTTTAATAATCTCTATTTATTTATTTATTTATTATCTAAAAACATCATTGAGTACATCAAGCATACTATTGGCTATATTGAGTAGAGTTGCTAGCGATCTAAAGAAATTTTCGGTCTCTTGTAGGTCGGCTAGTTCCTTATCAATGTCAACACCGGATGTTTCTTTAAATAATTGCTGTGAACTTTCAAGGACACTTTCTGTGAGTCCAAAGTCAGTACTGGCATTGTTTGTTTTTATGGCTATGAATTCTGTAAGGGATGCACTGTAGCTTCCAAAAGAAGATGTACGAGCCGCTTGTGAGCCAGCGATGCTAAAGTTTGTACCACTAATGCCAAGATTTACTACGCGTTCAGCCAAAGCAACGTTACCCGCTGTAATTTCATAGGAATAGCGAGGATTGCCAAGTGTATCATCTGGCATTTGCGTTAGTTCGCCAACCGCCACAATATTAGGGGTGGCAACAATATCGCTTCTTACTGCCATATTATAGGCGGACCCTGAAACTTCTCTATTTGCGACAAAAAAGTCGTTTAAACCAAAATATTGAGAGAAGGAGCTATTGGTGACGTCAACAGCAGCCGTGGTTGCAAGTCCTACTTCTTGACTATTGAGTTCATTAATAGCAATGCCATAACTTTGACCGGTTGGTGTTGTAATTTGCAAGAACCCAGCTTCACCGGGTGAAGCAATATCGCCGTCTATGTCGATAATTTGTGCTGTGGCAAATCGTGCACTACTGGGAGCTGTTTGAAAATTAACACTACCAAGTGTAGATGTTTGCGTTACCGCTGTAGAATGAAACCGATCGTTAATGTCTTCTGTGTTATCGGCATTAATGGTGTAGGTAATATCTGCCGTAGTAACGGTTCCGTCTGCTTCTGTAACTTGTACGCTTGCAGTGAGGGTGTAGGGGCCTCCCGTGCCAGCGCTTAGATCGATGGTGAAAGAGTCATTTGTACGACCTTTGGTTCCAGCTGTTAGTGTATAAGATGATGGTAAAGATCCTGATAAAGCACCGCCATTATCAAGAGAAATACCGGTTACTTCAAATGTAGAATTAGTGCCAGAGATGCTATCTAACTCAAAGTCCAGAGTAAATGTTTCGCCAGTTTGTATGTTATTGTCAGCACTAACAACGGCAAGATTAATATTTTGAATATCACCCACTGAAGCACGTGATGTTGAAGGACCAAAGTGATTATTAATTTCGTCAACAATGGTTTGCATGGTTGGTTTTCCGTTGCCAAGTCCTTCGCCACTATTGAGGCTGGAAAGGTCGAGGGTCAGCGGTTTATAGTAAGTTTCGTCATCATAGGGGCTGTTGACTGGTGAACCATCACTATTGACTACCGCAATCATCACACTGCCAGAAAAGCCTACGCTGTCAGTGGTGGTTACTGAACGAGTGCCTGTTAATGAAGATGGGGCAGGGAATGATGAGCCATCATTATGAATGGTGTTTACATTTTCGGTTAATTGATATGCTAGTTCATCAAGCTGCGCTAATAAATCGGGAATGAGTGTGTCGCGGATATCAATTAAACTTTTGATCGATCCATTATTTAGTGATGTTGATCTATTATCTAGTGTACCTGCGGTAGCCAGAGTTTCATCGTCAGTTCCGGTGATAACGCTTCCAGTTGAATCAAGTTCTCTTACGTAGATAGCCGCAAGCGCTGTATCGTCAACAAAAACATTTTTGCTGCCTGCTGGTGAATAAGCTAAATTATAGCTATTGGCATCTAATAATGCTGCTCCGGTACCTGCTGTGATTGATAAAATATTGTTTGAATCAATACTGGTGTTGATATTTAAATATTCGCTTAATTTTTGTAGGGCTACGCGTCTATCTTGTTCAATTTTATTCGATGCAGTGGTGTTTTCTTGCGTGTCCCCAACAAGTTTATTGGTTTCGGCTAAGCTATTTAGTAGGCCATTAATTTGTGTAACTGAGGCAGAAATTTCCCGGTCGATTTCAAGCTGAAGTGTGTGTAATCCATCTGCAATAGTAGAAATCTTAGTAGCAAGGCTGTCAGCGCTATTGACAGCATTAATTTGCATGGTTGGCGAGTTAGGGTTGTCGGCAAGTACCTGGAAGTTATTAAAAAAGTCTTCGATAAAGCTATTGAGGTTATTTCCTGTGGAAGGATCGCCATAAAGCTGTTCGATTTTCTCGGTAAATAACTTGGTTGATTGTGTGCGCCCATAATCTGAGGTTTGTGTTCGAATGGAGGCTTGCAAGGCAATATCTATATTTTCTTGTACTCCATTGAGACGAATACCTTGACCAAAGTTGCCACTTACTAAGGTTTGTGTTAATGCATCTTGACGTGCGTAGCCTGGTTGCTCGCTATTGGAAATGTTCTCTGCAGCGATCGAGGTTTTACGCTGTGCAACAAACATCCCCTCTTTTGAAATACTGATCGCTTGGCCTAATGTCATGACTAAAAACTCTCATTAATTGAAACGGGTGGAATATACGATTCTTGCTTAACGCCTTCGTCAAAATGGCCGTGTTTGTTGTAGCCAGTTGACATAGAAACGTGTTTATTGAGGGCGTATTTAACTGCATCCATGATAATGGCGTGAATACGGCGTCCTTTCTGGAGCTGCATGGATCCTTCATCGGCCAACACTTGCATTTTCTTTGCTTGTCCACGAACGGTTTCAATGGTTTGCTTGGAGAATGATTTCATGACTTCTGGATGACGACGTAGTTTACTTTTGTAGTCCTCAAGTTTGTCTATTAATGCTAACCTTTCTTCATGGTAAGTTTTCAGGTTTGCTAATTTCGTTTCCTTAAGGGCAGAAATTTCAAATTCCATAATTTCATTTAGGCGATGGGTGGTTCGCATCATGTCGTTAAGGTCAATATAGCTGCTTGCTTCTTGCATGGGGCGTATCTCCTACTTGGGATTGCGATTAGATTGAAGTTGTTTATTCATTTGGCGGGCAAGTCCTACTCCGCCTTGCTTGCTGATGATTTTACTGTATTCTTGAATCATCATAGATCGATAGATATTGCTGCTATTGCCGCCACCATAAAGGCCAGATTTATTTCCCTTTGGAAATAAAGGGTTAAGCATGGTGTTAAGATATACAGCCTCTAAATCTTTGGTTAATGTTTCCAGCTTTTTTGGGTCGGATAAATCTTCTTTATATTGGCGTTCAACTTTTGCATTAGCTTGTGCTGTTAAGCCCAAGGTAATGAAAAAAGCAAACGTAAATCTCAAGATGATACCCATATTATCTAACCTCAATAGTTGCATGTAAGGCGCCTGCAAGCTTAATTGTTTGCAAGATTGAAATTAAATCCCTTGTTCCGACGCCAAGTGCGTTGAGACCGGCTACTAAGTCCCGTAAGTTGGCAGTTTGACGGACCAATGCTAGTCCGTTACCAGGTTGATTGTTACGACTAACCTGTAGGTCGGCAATGTCGGCTTCGTCATTATCATTACCAAATAAGGCTTTATCCCCAGCGCCAGCTTTTTCTACAACCGTAACAAGTAGGTTTCCTTGTGCAATAGCAACTGTGTCTACCTTAACATCCTGGCCAATAACGATAGTGCCAGATTTTTCATCTATCACAACTTTAGCCGGCAAGTCTGGTTCAACAATGACCGATTCAATATCTGCTAGTAGACCCACAATATTACCGTCATAAATATCAGGTACAGCAACTTCAACAGTTCCTGGATCTAATGCAACAGCAGCATCTTCACCTACCACGTCATTAATATTTTCGGTAATACGCCGAGCAGTAGAAATATCTGGGTTACGAAGTGATAAATTAAAAGAGGTCATGTCGTTTAACTCAAAAGCAATTTCTCTTTCGACAATGGCTCCGTTAGTAATGTGTGCGCTGGTAGGTACAGCATTATTTTTTGCATTGGCATTGGAGCGTGTTGTAATTAATTCTCCAATAGCAACTTGTCCCTGTGCTACTGCGTAAACATTGCCATCTGCACCAAGTAATGGTGTTGCAAGTAACATGCCTCCGGCAAGGCTTTTGGCATCTCCTAACGTGCTGACGGTAACGTCTATACGGTTACCACTGCGAGCAAAAGGAGGAAGTGTTGCAGTAACGGTTACGGCAGCAACATTCTTGGTTTTAAGGTCAGTACCTTTAGTGTTAACACCCAAGCGTGATAAGAATTGTTCAATGCCTTTTTCGGTGAAAGGTGAGTTATTTAAATTGTCTCCGGTGCCATTGAGACCAACAACAATGCCATACCCTATAAGGATGTTGTCACGAATGCCTTCAAAATGAACAAGGTCCTTGATCCGTGAAGCGCTATGTGCTTGTTGAGCTGTTAATAAAATGAGCGCTGCTATAGTTGCTAGCGCAATAGCCCACTGTTTTAGTTTGCCCACTACATTGAGAGATCTACAAGTGCGTAACGCATACGTACCTTGATAACATAGGCCGCCAATAGAAAAACTTAAATCATTGTGAGTATGACGAATCATTAGTGTGCTCTTATATAAAAATGTTCATTTACATCAAAAGTTGAAATTTATGCTAACTGATTCTATGCGAATAATATGCCAACGTAATAAAAAGTCTTGTATAACAAATGGTTAAAAATATTAATTATACAAGTGTAACTTTTTGATTGCGATACTACGAATCACGTCATAACATACCAAATCTAATATTAATTTTGATCTTGAAGGAGTTCTACTCATGAAAAAAACTGTTGCATTTGCCACTGCTGTACTTGGCGCTGTTGCGATTACTGGTGTGATGACTGCCTCTGATGAGGCTGTTGCGGCTGATAAAGAAAAATGTTATGGCGTTGCGAAAGCAGGTGCCAATGACTGCGGAACTAAGTCACATTCTTGCGCTGGTCAGGCTAAAATGGACAACCAAGCTGATGAGTGGATTTTTGTACCTAAAGGTCTATGCGAGCGTTTAGCTGGTGGTTCTTTGGAGCCTAAATAATTGCTTTTAAAGGCTTTTTTGCTTAAACCCTGGCTATTGCCAGGGTTTTTGTTCTCTAATGGCGCTTATCTAATTTGGCAAGTTCAACTTTTGCCCTTAGTTCAATGTCGTCTATAATAGCGGTTAGCTGAGGGTCGTTATATTTTTTTCGCCAGGAATCAATTAGTGTTTCTAGCCGAGCAATGGTATCGTGACTAAGAGTACCATTAAGTAATCCCATTTTAATATTGTCCAGATAATCTAGAGCATCATATCCTTGGGAGATGATTTTGTCTCGCTGATGACTTTCTTCATCGACTTCTTGGAGCATGAGATACTGATTAACAGGTGCTATTTCGTTTGTGGTAGAGGTATGTGAGGTGGGTTGGTGATCAATATGATTGATATGTGACGAAAATGCATTTGCACCTGTGCCGCCTGTTTTTTTGGATTTTCCAGTTTTGCTTGAACCGCCACTTGGGGTTGTACCTGAGATACGCATGGTTAATATTCCTGATGTAACCGTTTGACTTGTGCTCCTGTTTTTGATTCTAATGAGCTTTTTTGTGTGATTCAAGGTACTTTTTATGAAGCCAACAATTTCTGTTATTGTTCCGATACGGAATGAAAATGAGCCATGGCAAGAATTAGTAAGCCAATTGTCTGATGTATATGAGGTTATTGTTGTTTCTGGTAGTGATATTGCTGGTGGACGTGCGGCATGCATGAATGAAGGAGCAAGAAGGGCAAGAGGGGATTATCTATGGTTTCTTCATGCAGATTGCCAGGTAAATAGTTCGCATATAGAGTGTTTAGCTCGGTCGTTACACAAATACCCTGATGCGTTACATTATTTTAGGTTGGTATTTCACGATGGACCATGGATGTTGGTGTTTAATCAGTGGGGGGCTTATGTGCGCTCGCATTGGTTTAACATTCCATTTGGTGATCAAGGGTTTTGTCTGTCTAGGGCTCAATTTAACAAGCTTAAAGGGTATCGTTTGGGATTGTCATATGGTGAAGATCATGTATTTGTCTGGCAGGCCCGAAAAGCAAAAGTCAAGCTTATGCCCATGCGTAAAGGTCTTGGCACAAGTGGTCGGACTTATGAAGAGCGTGGGTGGTTAAAAAATTCATTGATCTATCAGTGGTTATGGCTTAGACAGTGCTTTTGGTGTGTAAGAAAAATACTCTTAGTGTAAGTAATGGATTCTAATATAGACAAGTGCACAGGTGCTATTGTGGAGTGGCTATGTTCATTTTATCATGACGGTGCTCGTGAAAAACTTGTTGATCAGCCCATCCAGGATCTGGTGGCAATTGTCCAATTTGTTTATGACAATATGGTAAATAGTGCTGACAAAGCGGCACTTCCATTTGATGATGTTAAGTCTAAGATGTATTTGGAAACGCTGCGTGATATTTTTGACTATGATGAAGAAAGTTTTGTCAATTGCATTAGAAGGCTTATAGAGATTCATCTAGGGGCTTCTTCAGGGAAAGAATTTGGCAATAAAATAGAATTATCTATTAGGGAAATTGCTGTTCCTAAGTTTAAATTAAAGTACCCAGACTCCACTTTATTTGGAAGAGCTGAAAGTTTTCAACCTTTGCGGTAGAATCAGTTTAATGCAGTTGTTTTTTTCCGTCAGGTGTATGCAAAGAGAAGGTTGGTATTGTAACCTCAAATGATTGACCATCTTCATCAAGCATATGGTATTTGCCCATCATCATGCCAAGAGGGGTAGATAGTTTGGTTCCAGAAGTATACTCAAATCCTTGATGCGGTTCTAAGGTTGGAGTTTGTCCTACGACACCTTCGCCATGAACATGATTCACTTGTCCTTTGCCATCAATAATTACCCAGTGACGGCTAGCGAGGGTGAGTTTTTTTTCACCCAGATTTTCGATATGGATATTATAATTCCAAACATATTCGCCTTCTTTTGGCTCGGACTCGTCTTCCAAGTAATTAGGGACAGCTGTTACCTTAATGTTGTCGGTGGTAGCACTGTAAGAAAACACTTTCTCAGAAGAATTATTATCGTTATCAGCCATGATAGCCTCGCTATTATTTGAACGGGTGATGTGCATTGTAACCTCAATTATCAATAAGAACCATGTATTTTATTAATAAACTGTATTTTATATCCATAAATAAAAAATTCGCATTCTCATTTATATGCAATATATCAATAATATACCGATTCTTGGTTATCGCTTGGGTCGCAATATTATCTTCCACTATATATAGGAATGTTTTGCTCGGGAATCCAGACCTTTGATGGAGGATTATTGGTTTGATAAAAAATATCAATAGGAATGCCACCTCTGGGGAACCAGTATCCTCCAATCCTAAGCCACTTGGGATCAAGTTCGGTGATGAGGCGCTTGGCTATCATCATGGTGCATGCCTCATGGAAGGCTCCGTGATTACGAAATGATCCTAAAAATAATTTTAAAGACTTACTTTCAACAATCCATTTGTTGGGAATATAATCAATAACCATATGTGCAAAGTCTGGTTGTCCAGTAATAGGGCAGATGGAGGTGAATTCTGGACAAGTGAAGCGTATATTATACAGATCGCCGTGGCATGGGTTGGCTACTTTTTCCAGGGTTGCTTCATCTGGACTTTTAGGAAGAGCGGTTTGCTCCCCTAGTTGTGATAATGCACTATAGTCGGTAGTGGTCATGTGGATACTTTATTAAAATTTAAGATAATCTTGTTTAAGTAATGATAAAATGACGGCATCATGAAATTTGCCATGCAGAAGTTTCTGCTCACGCAGTAAGCCTTCTTTTTTGAATCCTACCTTACGAAGTACTTTTAGTGACCCTGCGTTTGTAGGGGTAGCCGTTGCCTCTACACGATGCAGCTGCATGTGAGTGAAGCCAAATGTGACAATTTTGTGAACTACTTGCGTCATCACACCTTTTCCCCATAGGTCCCGAGCCAAATCGTAGCTGATTTCTGTACGTGCATGATCACGATTCCAGTAGTTAAAACCACAGGAGCCAACTAGTTTGTTGGTTGATTTTTCGGCAAGTGCCCAAAATAAGCTGCGACGATATTCAAATAAATCAAGGTTGTATTTGATCTCATTACGAGCTTGGTCTAAATCACGCGGCAGGCACTCTTCTGGTACATATTTATTCACTTCATCATGTGACATATATTCTAAATAATCAGGGGCATCGTCATATGTCATTTGACGGAGAATATAATCGTTATTAACCTCTATGGTAGGAAAACGATAGAAAACCTCTTCTGGAGCTACTTTAATCATAGAAAATACTTGCATTCATCATCTAAAAATTTAAGATCTTGATTTAGGCTAAATCTACCAAAAAAGCAAGAAATATCTCTGTGTGTACTTGCGTATTACGGCGGGGTGTTATATAATGCGCATCACTTAAAGTTATAGGTTATCAATGAAAATAAATAGCAACAAGAGAGACAAGAAAGTGCAGCCGTTACCAAATAAGGACAAAACCACATTAGAACAAGCCATTGATAAGACAAAGGTTGTACTAAAATACATGCTTGGATTTAGTTTTGTAGTGAATCTTTTAATGCTTGTGTTGCCTATTTACTCCCTACAAGTACTAGATAGAGTGATTTCTAGCAGTAGTATTGATACGTTAATGATGTTATCGATTATGGTGCTAGGTGCCTTCATTTGTTTAGGGCTTTTACAAGCCATGCGTAGCTGGATGTTGATAAAAGTAGGGCAGTGGCTAGACGGTCAGGTGTCAGAGGAGGTGTTGCGTCATGCGATATCTCAAAGTGCTGTAGCAAAGGTGCCGGTGGGAAGTCAGCCATTGCGCGATTTTACTACGGTTAAGAGTTTTATTACCGGACAAGCTTTCCAGTCTTTATTGGATATGCCATGGTCAATCATTTTTATTGGCGTATTGTTTGCAATTCACCCTGTGCATGGAACGATTACCTTGTTTGGAGGAGCGATCTTGTTGGCAATTGCTTTTGCAAATGAATATTATTCCAAGGCAAGCCTTAAGGAAGCAAATCAACATCACATTAAGAGCATGCATCATGTTGATATTGCAACGCGTAATGCTGAAGCCGTTGAAGCCATGGGGATGGCAAGTAATATTGTTGCACGTTGGAAACAAGCATACACAGAAGCTTTAGATGCCCAAAATACGGCAAGTGAGCGTGCCGCAATTGTTTCGAATATCTCACGATTCATTCGTATGGTAATACAAATGTTAATCATTGGTGCTGGTGGATATTTAGTCCTGAAGCAAGAATTAACAGTAGGTGCTATTATTGCAGGTTCAATTTTGGTAGGACGTGCACTTGCTCCGTTTGATGCTGTCATTGGTGCATGGCGTCAAATTGTTGATGCTAGAAGCGCCTATGACCGTCTGCAAACACAATTAATGAATGGTCACAAACGTCCTACAGCTATGGCAATGCCTACGCCAACAGGGCTGGTGAATGTTGATGGTGTTTCGTATGTTGTTCCTAATACTCAAACACCAGTACTTAGAAGTATTAATTTGGCTATTAACCCTGGACAGGTGATTGGTGTTATTGGTCCAAGTGCTGCTGGAAAATCGACCCTTGCTAAGTTAATGGTTGGCGTAATAAGGCCAACTGCTGGTAAGGTAAGGCTTGATCATGCTGATATTTTTGCATGGGATCGTGATGATTGCGGTAATCATGTAGGGTATTTGCCCCAGGATGTTGAATTATTTGAAGGTGATATTAAAAGTAATATTGCGCGTATGGCGTTGGATTATGATCCAAAAGATGTTGTAGCAGCGGCAAAGGCTACCGGCTGTCACGATCTCATTTTACATCTTCCTAAAGGTTATGAAACTGCCATTGGCCCTGATGGTCAGGCGCTTTCTGCAGGTCAGCGTCAGCGTATTGCTCTTGCGAGGGCTTTCTTTGGAAATCCTAAGCTGGTGATACTTGATGAACCAAACGCCAATTTGGACCAGCAAGGTGACATTGCACTTAATGGTGCACTTGATTATGCCAAAGAACAAGGAATCACTACGATTATTGTGTCTCATCGTCCGTCAATTATGCATAAAGTTGATAAAGTATTGGTATTAAAAGATGGCATGCAGGCGATGTTTGACGAGACAGCCAAAGTAATGGCTGCGCTTAGTCAAAATAATGTTCAGCCAATTTCCGGTTCTGATTCGAAAAATATACAAGATGCTAAAGGATAATCATTGATGGAAACGAGTAAACAGTCAGACGGACTACTTTTGTTGGCAGCTAAACCCATTCGGTATGGATTATTGGTTTGTGCTATTGTTATTGGTTTTTTTGGTATTTGGGGAAGTATTGCTCCTCTAGACAGTTACGCTATTGCGCCAGGGTCTGTAGTGCTTGACTCTAATCGAAAGACTGTACAGCATTTAGAAGGTGGTATTATTGAGGATTTGCTCGTTAAAGAAGGTGATTTTGTTATAAAAAATCAAATTCTTGTTTTGTTAAATGCGACCTCAGCACAGGCACAGCAAGGCCTATTAACCGGACAGCTTGCGATGGCAAAGGCAAATGAGATACGACTTATTGCTGAGCGTGATGAGAAAAAACATGTTAATTATGACCATTATCGGAAGAAGTTTGCTGATTATAAAGGTCTAGACGATATCATCAAAGATCAGACCTTGTTATTTGAAAAGCGTTATGCTGCTAATAACAGTAAATTTAAGATTTTGTCGCAACGTATTGAACAATTTAAAGAACAGCTTGTTGGTTTGAATGCCCAGATAAAATCTGCTGATGAAAGATTGGCATTTATTTCAGAAGAAATTGTTGCTAAAAAACAACTGCTTGATAAGGGTTTGTTAAAGAAGCCAGAATATTTGTTACTGCAACGCCGTAAGTCAGAGCTTACTGGCCTTAAAGGTGAATACCGGGCCAATGTAGCTAGGGTTAAAGAAAGTATTTCAGAGACCAAATACCAAATGGTTAATTTACGCAATGAAAGTTCCAAAGAAATTTTGGATGAACTAAAACAAGTCCAATCAACGATTCACGATATTGAAGAGAAACTTTCTGCCTCTACTGATGTGCTTGGCAGAACAGAAATTTTAGCTCCCCAAAGTGGCCGAGTAACCGGTTTAAAGTATCACACCATTGGAGGAGTGATTCAGCCTGGTTCTCCTATTATGGATATTGTACCACAAGATGATATGAAATTAATTGAGGCGCGTGTCGCGGTATCTGATATTGATGTTGTGCGCAAAGGACTAAAAGCTAAGGTTATGCTGAGTGCTTATAAGGCACGGAATGTTCCGCGTATTGATGGTGAGGTGATTGACGTGTCTGCGGACCGTTTTACTGATGAATCAACGGGTGTTCCATATTATTTAGCCAGAATTCTTATTGCTCCTGATGCATTTGATGCGCTGGAGGCGGATGTTGAGCTTTATCCTGGTATGCCAGCAGATGTATTTATTGTTACTGGAGAGAATACTCTTTTAGGTTACCTTATTTCGCCAATAACCGATAGTTTCCACAGAGCACTTAGAGAACAGTAAAAGGCCGTTTTGGTGGGGTTGTTATAACGAAGGATCCGCCATACCAAGTGCAGCAAAACCCTCATTTCTGAAAGTACATGAATCACAATGTCCGCAAGGCTTGCCATGCTGATCGGGGTCGTAACAACTAATGGTGATACTGTAATCAAAGCCTAATGCTAAACCAGTTTCAATGATTTGTGCTTTGGTCAGGTCAATAAGGGGGCGGTGTATTTTGTAGTTGCCTTTTCCTTGGACCGCATCGGCTGTTGCTAAATTTGCCATTTTTTCAAAACATTCAATATATTCAGGACGACAATCAGGATAGCCACTATAGTCGATTGCATTTGCGCCAATAAATATATCAAAAACTCCTAAACTTTCTGCATAAGCAAGTGCATAGGATAAGAAAATGGTATTGCGAGCTGGTACGTATGTAATAGGAATATGTTTGTGATCATGGGCTTGGTCTTTGGGTACATCAATGTTGTCAGTTAGTGCGGAGCCGCCAAAGCTACGAAGATCAAGGGTAATAATTTTATGTTCTTTTACGTTCATTGAAGTTGCAATATTTTTGGCACATTCAAGCTCTATAGTGTGGCGTTGACCATAATCGAATGAGAGTGCGTAAACTTCAAAACCTTCATTATTTGCAATGGCCAAGGTGGTAGCAGAATCAAGGCCGCCGCTAAGTAATAGAATGCAGGATTTCTTATTCATTTTATTCCTAGGATTTTATGCGTTTGAAGGCTTAGTTTATAATTATGCTGTTGAGCTAGTTTAGTAGCATAGATCAAATTTTCTTGGTTTTTTTGGGGATCATATTCGTCCATGGGTTGGACATATATTTCAATATTTGGGTAATTATCCTGGCCAACATTGCCGACGTTTTGATAGTGAGGGTGTGATGATGATATGATGAATTTGAGGGCTTGGCAGTTTGCTAGTAAGTCATTGCGAAGCAGGCTATATGTTCCGGTAGTTGTTTTTGGACTACAAACAATAGAGACTGTGTCTGGAAGTGGTTGATACAATGTACCATTAGTTTCTATTTGAACGTCCATGTTATGGTCAATGAGTTGTTGGCACAGGAGAGTAATATTTTGACGCATGGGCTCTCCACCCGTGATTACGGCAAGGGTTTCTTTGTTTTTTATTGTATTAACATGCTGTATAATTTGATCTAATGCCATATGTTCAAATGACTCAAATTCGGTATCACAAAAATTGCATGCCAAGTTGCATCCCCCCAAGCGTATAAATATTGCTGGGCGTCCAGTAAAGGGTCCTTCTCCTTGAATGGTGGGGAATATCTCCTGAACCTGGAGTAAGTGTCCGTCACCTTTTACAGGTTTGCGTTTTGGGTTATTGCCAAACATGGTAATAATTTAGGCGTCAAGATTAAGCATTATCGTTATTGGTAGTGGGGATAAGCTCTTTGGATAACTCATAGTTGGCTGTGCGGAACTGATTTTTCAGCTTGCTTATATCATACTCTGATATATCCAGTGCTTTGAGCAGTTCACCTGCTAATTGCAGTCCCGACTCATATTTTTCGGGCACTATAGAGGTTGCACCGATTTTTTCAAGTGTTTGTGCATTTCTAAGGTCATCTGCACGTACTACAATTGGAATAGTAGGAAAATGCTTGTTTACACTGCGAATAACTTTTTTCATCAACACATTGTCAGATATCGTTACAATAACTGCTTTTGCATGTTCTAAACTAATCGCTCTAAGATTCTCAACTTTGTTGGCGTCTCCTTGGAATATGGGGTACCCTTTTCTGCGTCCGCTACGAACGCGTTTAAGGTCAGGTTCTACAATGATATAATTGATTTTCTTGACTTCTAATAGTCTGGCAACAACTTCACTGGTAGCATTATAACCAGTAATAACAACATGGTGACATAAATCAGTAATGTCTTCTAGGCTAATTGAGTCATTGTCTTCCGGTGTAGAGCTTTCGATATACTGAGCAATCCATTTTCCTGTTAAGGAAAG
>MDSV01175923.1_pt1 | contig 46469 bp, 45 predicted proteins | sample 810851 | NCBI WGS metagenome assembly MDSV01 (sample SAMN05326640, study PRJNA326480) | marine metagenome | isolation source: seawater | place: Atlantic Ocean: North East | collected 2012
CACGCCATTATTTTCAAGATAATGAGCCAATTTAAGCGGTGTCTGGCCGCCAAGCTGCACGATCACACCTTTAACTTTCCCATGCTCATTTTCTGCTTCAATCAATGACAATACATCTTCGCCTGTGAGCGGCTCGAAATATAATCTGTCAGAGGTATCATAATCCGTTGAAACGGTTTCAGGATTACAATTAACCATGATTGTTTCATAACCCGCCTCTTTTAGTGCATAGGCGGCATGGACACAGCAATAATCAAATTCAATACCTTGCCCGATACGGTTTGGCCCGCCACCTAGAATAACGATTTTGTCTTTTTTAGTTGCTGTAATTTCAGAAGTAGAATTAAGTGTTTCATAGGTGCCGTACATATACGATGTTAATGACGGTATTTCTGCCGCACAGCTATCCACCCGCTTATAAACAGGTTTTACTTTGTGCATCAAACGTGTTTTACGGATCGTTGCTTCTGCAACCCCTACCAATTCAGCCAGACGCGCATCCGAAAATCCTGCGCGCTTCAATGCCATCCATCCCTGAGGATCTTTCGGCAGGCCGTTTTTCTTAATGGAGGCCTCAGTATCAATAAGAGATTTTATACGCTCTAAATACCACATATCAAATTTTGTTAATTGATAGATAGTTTCTAAATCCATACCGTGTCGCATCGCTTCGGCTGCATAGAGTAAGCGGGCTGGCGTTGGACGTGAAAGTGCTGCCCGAATATCGTCCATATCAGGCTCAGACTTACCAGCAATCGGAATGGAGCTAAGCCCCTCTAAGCCCTTTTCTAAAGAGCGCAAAGCTTTTTGCAGAGACTCTTCGAAGCTACGCCCTATAGCCATGGCTTCACCGACTGACTTCATTGCTGTGGTTAAGGTGTTATCAGAGCCTTTAAATTTCTCGAAAGCAAAACGAGGCACTTTTGTCACGACATAATCAATGGATGGCTCAAAGGCTGCGGGTGTTTTGCCGCCTGTAATATCATTGCCTAATTCATCAAGTGTATACCCTACCGCCAATTTCGCTGCCACTTTAGCAATCGGAAAACCTGTAGCTTTTGAGGCTAAAGCAGAAGAACGAGACACACGAGGGTTCATCTCAATCACCACCATACGGCCTGTCTCTGGATCCATTCCAAATTGGACATTCGATCCACCTGTTTCAACACCAATCACACGAAGTACGGCCAATGAGGCATTGCGCATGATTTGATACTCTTTATCTGTCAGTGTTAAGGCTGGAGCAACGGTAATAGAATCACCTGTATGCACGCCCATAGGGTCAATGTTTTCAATCGAACAAATAATGATAGCGTTGTCCTTTGTATCACGAACAACCTCCATCTCGTATTCTTTCCAACCCAATAAACTCTCATCAATCAACACTTCATTGGTTGGTGACGCATCCAAGCCTTCACGAATGATTTGTTCAAACTCATCTTTGTTATAAGCAACCCCGCCACCAGAACCACCCATGGTAAAGGATGGACGAATAATCGCTGGTAAGCCTGTATGTTTCAGAGCCTCTCTAGCCTCTTCCATAGAATGCACCACCGCACTTTTAGGACTTTCAAGACCAATCTTCTCCATACAATCTTTAAATAATTGGCGGTCTTCAGCCTTTTCAATGGCTTCTTTATTGGCACCGATCAGTTCAATATTGAGTCTTTTTAATACACCCATTTTATCAAGAGCCAGTGCAGCATTCAGTGCCGTCTGACCACCCATGGTTGGAAGCAACGCATCGGGGCGTTCTTTTTCTAAAATCTTTGCGACAATTTCTGGGGTGATTGGCTCAATATAAGTCGCATCAGCCATATTCGGATCAGTCATAATTGTGGCTGGATTAGAATTAATCAGGACAACGCGGTACCCCTCTTCTTTCAGCGCTTTACAGGCTTGTGCACCTGAATAGTCAAATTCACAGGCTTGACCTATCACGATAGGACCAGCGCCAATAATACAAATGGAGGAAATGTCGGTGCGTTTAGGCATGTGAATCTCGGTTTCTTTTTTTTATACTTACCGAGAGTTAGTTTATGCACTTATCAGGGTGTGCAGACAAGCTCTTTCTTGACCTTACCCGCAAGTTTAGCTATATTCTATCAACAGCCCGCCCTTGATGGCGGGTTATTTTATTGAAAAGGTGCAAGGCTATGCAAAAAATACCCTTAACAAAACAAGGCCACACAGACCTTGAAGCAGAATTAAAAGATTTAAAACACCGCCAACGTCCAGCGGTTATTGCTGCGATATCTGAAGCCAGAGAACATGGCGATTTATCAGAAAACGCTGAATATCACGCCGCCCGTGAGCAGCAAAGCTTTATCGAAGGTCGTATCGAGCAAGTCGAAGCTATTTTATCGCTCGCTGAGATTATTGACCCGGCCAAAATTTCTGGTGACACGGTAAAATTTGCAGCAACTGTTAAAGTCGTTGATTGTGACACAGATGATGAACATATCTACCAAATCGTCGGTGATGAAGAATCAGACATTGAAACAGGAAAACTGGCTATCTCGTCACCTGTTGCCCGCGCTTTAATCGGCAAAAAAGTTGAGGACTCAGTCGAAGTCCGCACACCAAAAGGCACAAGAGAATACGAAATTTTAGAAATTCTGTATAAGTAATTTCTATTCTTCGATCGGTACGCCAGGCTTCTTGAAATTACGTTTCATAATAAGTGATGACTTAACAGAGCGAACATTTTTTAGCGCTGTCAGTTCTTCTGTAATAAAACGCTGATAAGCATCCCAATCTTTGGCCACAATACGGAGTGTGAAATCCATATCACCCGCAATCATGTAACAATCACGAACGAGATCCATTTTCTCAACGGCTTTGATAAAGGCCTGAAGGTCTTTTTCTGAAGTGTCTTCTAAAGCTACATTGGCAAAAACCGCCACACCATAGCCTAACATTGAAGCACTTAAATCCGCATGATAACTTTGGATATAACCATAATCTTCCAATGCACGAACACGGCGCAAGCAAGGTGGCGCAGATATACCAGCATTAGCCGCTAACTCCACATTGGTCATACGACCATTAGCTTGCAAATCTCTTAATATTGAACGATCAATTTTATCAAGTTTATGTCTGTTCATTTTTCTACCTTATTATTTTCTTATTACTTTTCAACGTAAAATTACTATGATTTGTGTTGCGTACTTGATATAAAGTTTCGCGGAAATGAAAGCAAGTTTTATTTATGAGAAAAAATATAAAAATCTGGACGATGGTAGAAAAAGACCTCACAGGCACAAGAAAACAATGTCTTGCTTTAGCACATCAACTAAAAGGCACGGTGAAAGAAAAAAACATCACGCTTCGCTGGCCATGGTCCTGGCTGAGCCCTTACTTTAGTTTTGGCATTCAATATGCTGTAAAACCAAAATTAAAAGCACCTTGGCCAGATATGCTTATTGCCGCTGGGCGTCAATCAATTGCCCCTGCTTTATGGATCAAAAAACAAAGCAGAAACAAAACCTATATACATTTTGTTCAAGATCCTAAATGGAACCATAATAAATTCGATTCACTTTCAGCGCCACAGCATGACAATCTGACAGGTGATAATGTTTTTCAAACATTTGGTGCGCTCAATGACATTAATAAAACAACCTTAGCGCACGCCAAAAAAGCCTTTCCAAAATTCGCTAAAAATGAAAAGCCACGTATCGCCGTTCTTATAGGTGGCAATAGCAAAACCCATAAAATGAACAACAGCATTATTGAGCAAATAAAAAGCATTAAAGGTAGTTTGATGATAACGGCCTCTCGCCGTACGCCACAAAAATACATCAATGCTTTAAAAACACTCAAAGGTACATTCTGGAATGGCAGAGGAAAAAACCCTTTTAAAGCCTATCTCGCTTATGCTGATTATATTCTTGTAACAAGTGATTCTGTATCGATGATCTCCGAAGCCGTGGCCACAGGTAAGCCTGTCTATCTATTGAAAATGAATGGTACCTCACCTAAATTTGAACGGTTTTACAATGCGTTTATAAAAGCAGGGCATGTAAAATGGTTTAGTGGTGAACTAGAAAACTGGGGAACAAAGCCATTAAATGAGACCGCAAAGCTTGCTCAATGGCTTAAAGCACGCTATCAAAACCATGTAACCAAATTAAAGAATAAGACGGATTAGTAAGTATGAGCGAAACATTTAAAACAAAAGTATTAATCATTGGATCAGGTCCAGCAGGCTATACAGCTGCTATTTATGCGGCACGTGCCAATTTAGAACCGTTACAAGTGCTAGGTCGTGAACCAGGTGGCCAGCTAACAATTACAACCGATGTTGAAAATTACCCAGGTTTTGCTGATCCAATTCAGGGGCCTTGGCTGATGGAACAAATGAAAGCGCAGGCAGAACATGTCGGCACCAAAACAGTCCACGATATGATTGTCGATATTGATCTTTCAAAACGTCCTTTTATTGCCAAAGGCGAAAGCGGCAACACATATATCGGGGAAACAGTCATTATCTCAACAGGTGCAAAAGCACGTTGGTTAGGCGTTACGGGCGAAGATGAATACAGAGGTTTTGGCGCATCAGCTTGTGCAACATGTGATGGATTCTTCTACAAAAACCAACATGTTGCCGTTATTGGCGGCGGTAATTCTGCTGTTGAAGAAGCATTGTTCTTAACGAACTTTGCAAGCAAAGTAACACTTATTCATCGTCGTGATGAACTACGTGCCGAAAAAATCGCCCAAGATCGTCTCTTTGCGCATGAAAAAGTTGAAGTGATTTGGGATAGCGTTGTCGAAGAAATGGTTGGTACTACTAATGAACATGGCGTTAAGTCGCTAACTGGCTTGAAGTTAAACAATGTTAAGACAAATGAAAAATCTACACTTGATGTAGATGGCGTCTTTATCGCTATTGGCCATGATCCAGCAACAGAGCTTTTCAAAGGCAAACTAGATATGGATAAAGAGGGCTACATCATTAAAGCCCCTGATTCTACTGCCACCAAAATTGCAGGCGTATACGCAGCAGGAGACGTCACAGACAAAGTCTATCGCCAAGCCGTAACGGCAGCCGGCATGGGTTGCATGGCGGCACTTGAAGCCGACCGTTTTCTAGCTGAACATGGTGTTTCTGAAAGTTCAAAAGCCGCTTAGTTAGAACTGATCTAATATACCTTCGAATAGATCCACTTCTTGAACAATATCAAGGATTGTTTCACGGCTAGATAAAAACGCATTCCCAGGCGGGCGTGTGACGATCTTAAACAGACGACCGAAGGCTGTTGCATCCATTTTATCTTCGAAGCGTGCTTGGAAAAATTGCAGACCTTGCAAATCATTCGACAGATTAATCGCCACAGCAGTATTTAAAACCAGCTTCGCTTCTTCATTACTCAGGCTCTCTTTTTGCGCCAAACCCTTTTTAAGAACCAATGCCTTTAATGCTGCGGCCGCTTCATTCCATGATTGCTTTGACCATGAAATATCCGCCGTCAGTTGGTCAGCTTCTTGTGTATTGCCCAACTCTTTTACCTTATCAAGTGCGGCTCGTGTTTGGCCGTTTTCTGCCAACGCTTTCGCTTCAATTAAAGTCTTTTCGCGGATCATTCTTTTCGTTTCATTTGATGGCACTAAATTAACATCTGCTAATGTTGCCAGAGCTTCCTTTGGATGATCGTTCAACAATTGCAAACGTGCCAGCCGAATTGTTGCACGGTCTTTTTCTATGCCTGTAAGACGATTACCAATCAGTTGTTTAAGCAATACTTCCGCACGATCCATTAAGTCAACGGCCACCAATTTATCTAGCAAAGCAAAAATGATGTTTGTGCCCTCTTGTCCTGGTGGCAGTAATTCAGAAAAAGCATCATAAAGGGTTACCGCCTGTATCGCTGTTAAATCTTTACTAGGCTCTCCCAAAAAGAGTGATGCAAAGGATTTTTGCATATCTTGTACGATCTCAAAACGAGCCGTATCATCTTCTGTATTAGACGCCATATCACGCAAGATACTAAGGCCTTTCTTATAATCGCCCATTTCTATATAGGTCAAACCAAGCTGATGATTAATTTGGGTTTCAAGACCGTCGCCACGCCATGTAAAACGTAATTGCTCTAATATCTCGACACCTTTCTCAGGTGTTATAGATTGCTCGCTCAACGCTAATTTCGCCCATGCAAGACCTGCTTTTGCCCTATATAATTTATCGCCCTCATCAAAGAGCCTCTCCCAAATCTCTGCGGCACCTTTTGAGTCACCTTCTTGACGGCGAAGCTCACCTAATAAATAACGATAAGAAGATAGATACGGGTCTAAAAGCCCATCACCATCTTGTTGCACAAGATCAAGATAAAGACCCGCATGTGTACCATCCTGCGCTCGCAACGCCACTTCAGCCAGCATTAATGCCACTTCCTGCCGCAATCGGGCTGGATAATTGTTAATATATTTAATCTCTTTGGGCATAGCCTTATAGGCTTCATCCCATTTTTCCAAGCGACCAAAATTATAGGCTTTCCAATATTGAATTTCTTCGAGATCTTTTAACGCAGGCGCATTAAAACTACTTTGTGCCTCCAAATTCCGCCCTGATAACGTATTCGCAGCAGCCAGTAATGCCTGATATTCTGGATTATCCCGCATATTCTCCAACATATCTTCTGCCAGAGAAAAATACCCCAGAGCCTCATGCGGCAATACATTACCGAGATGCAATTTCGCCAAAAGAAGAATAAGCGATACATATTCCGGATCTTCAGGCTCAAGTGCTGAAAGCTGGCGCTCAAAAGCCTCTCTATTTTCATCCATTTTACCTAGGCCACCTCGTGCCCATCGTGTAAAATCATAGATCTTTCCTGCAACTTCAGTTTCAGGAATAGCTAAATCCGATAAAATTGAATTATAGGTGTTAAAACTTTCTTCACTAAATGCTAAGCCCTTCGGAGTAGAGATAATAAAGACATTCTCACGTTCGGGATCTTTTCTTACATCTAAATTATTATTTTTTTGCTGAATAGCACCGCCTGCTAATGCTGGAATAATAGAAAAATCAACGAAATCTCTGTTTATAGATAACATCGTATTCGAACGATTCACAGTTACCACATGAACCACCTCACCTGTTAAAGGTGAGCTAAACTTAATCAGTTTTTTCAAGCCTGCTAATTCAACAGAAACATTCTTTTTAGAATCACCGTGCTCACCTTCGGCTATATAAGAACGGATCGAGCCTTGCTGCGGTAACCGTGTTTTTCCATCAATAGAAAAGCGCCATAATAACCCGCCACCTTCAGCACGAATATAAGCATCATTTTCTGGAAACGGCCATTCATACATAAAAATCGTGGCGTCTTTCAATTCCACTTTCTCAGCTTGCCCCAACCACTCTGCAGCAGGACCTTGTATTTGGGGAGAAAGCACCATATCAGGCTGATCCGAGACAAGCCATAAAATACCATGTTGTATATAAGCACTCATTCCGAAAGCTTGTGTTGACGATACCGTAATTGTGCCATCTTTTACTAAATCACTGGTTGAAACATTTTGAGTGGATGTCAAAGTTTCTCGCTCAACAGCAATAGTCGGGCTTGCCTCAACTTTTTCTACGGTTTTTGGCGCAACCATAGGCGTTGGCACTTCTTTTGTCTGTGTCGCTGTCACCTTATTAGCAGCTGAATTTTTCAAAACAGTACCAGACACATCAACAATGATTTTTGTACCGATCTTAAAATAACGATAACGTGTTGTAGCAGCTCCTTTAAAACTCGCTTTTACAGACGTGCCATCTTTTGTGACATCTAATGAATTGAAATATCTAAAATTACCTGCGTTAAGATCATTACTATCGGGCGATATGCTTGTATTAAACTGAAGAACAAGGGCGCCGTTACTTTCCGATACTGCTTTAAAGGTGACAGGTTGTTTCCAATCAAACACCAAACGGTCATAACTATCATTAGCACGGAAACGAATATCCGCAGCTTGCGCAGATACATTCACCAACACAAAGAACACGTAAAATAATACGCTATATAATATTCTGTGCTGTATTTTTCCGAATGGCATTATTTAATTCTCAGATATCATTACTCAGATAAAACAGTGATTGGATCAACCACTGTTCCTTTATTATCTAAGATTAGAATATCTACACGCCGAGATAAAGCATAACGATCCTCTTGCGCAAGACTGTCCTCAAGTAAATCATATTGGCTATCTCCAAAACCTCTTACAAACACATCCCGTGTATAGCCGCCAGCGCGCAACGCCTCAGCAAATTTTTCAGCACGCATCAGTGATAACCCCCAGTTTGAACGGAATTTCCCCTTACCTGAAACAGGTACAGGGTCGGAATGCCCGTGAATAATAATCGCATTTTTTATTTGTGAAAGCATTCTGGCTAACTCCACAACAAGCTGGTCAGCATCCTTCGTTAAGGTCTCACTTCCCGCTTGAAAAAGAAATTCTTCTGGAAATGAGAGAATCACTGCCTCATCTGTTTTACTGATAATAGCATGAGAAAAGACTTCACTCGCATTAAATGTCTCAGAAAATACCCCTTCTAAATAATCAACATCTAAAGCTCTATTAAAATCAACTCGATCAAGATTAATGGCATTGACTGGGCCTAGCTGCCGTAAATTTAGCTCTGGTGTTTGAAACTCAGTATTCAGTGCGGTAGCCATATCTGTCCAATACTCACGTTTAGGCTGTCCCATCGCAAACATCATCACAAAAAATGTCAGCATAAGTGCCATGGTATCCGTAAAGGTTACCAACCACACTTTACTACCTTGCGATGTGTCTGATTCATCGCTAAGGCTGCGGACTTGGTAGGCATAACGGATATCTTCTTCTAATTGTTCCATCAATTTTCGCCCCTTTTTTCAATTTGCTTAGGCGCGAATTTGAAATAAGGCTTAAAGGTCAACACAACATCATCCTTGATCTGATTAGACAGAGAAATCACGAGCAGTTTAGGTAAAAGTCCACGACGAGATAAAATCTGAACATAATCTTCTAATAAGTTGATCTTATTAATCCTTTGGGCTTCTGTTTCATCGTTGTTCTGACGCAACGTAATTTCCATGGAATACGGTTTTTCTGTTTGTTGAATATAGATTAGCCCTGCAATCACTTTATCAATAACGGTCGATTGTTTAGATTTTATCTGCGTTTCAAATGTGCTGCGATCAAAATAAGCTTGCATCACACCTAAATCACTATTCGTTTTTAGCGTTAAAGAAGGTAATTCGGATTTAAATAGACGTGTAAGGTACTCAATAGCCTGCTCACGCTCCAAGTAAGTTGTAATTTCATCAATCGGCTTTTGCTCGGTAATTTCTGTTTTGATGCGCGGTGCTTTTTCTGAATAAAAAGCCTTATACAGACTTTGTATAACCGGCTGCACCCGTGTTTTTTCATAGTTCGATGTGGATGTTAGCACAATAAAAAATGCCAACAGCATCATAAATAAAGCTAATTGTAGAATCTGAATAGAGCCATCATTAAAGCTCATATTTGAGAATTGTTTTTGCTCGACAGTATATTTGTTCTTAGCCATGCATCTATTTTATCACAAAGCCTTAGTATTCTCTATAAGCCAATTTGCAGCCTCTTCTTTTAATTGAGGCAGTATCTTTTCTTTTACATTTGCGTGGTATTCATTGATCCACTTAATTTCCATGTCATTCAACAAAGCTGTATCAATCAAACGACGATCAAATGGCACAAGACTTACAGTCTCGAAACATAGAGTCTTTCGACCATCTTCAAGAATATCTCCTGTTTCTTTTACCAGAACAAGGTTTTCAATGCGTATGCCATACTCACCCTCTTTATAATCCCCGGGCTCATTTGACAGCAACATACCCGCCTTTATCGGCTCTAAACTCCTTGGTGAAATACCCGCAGGGCCTTCATGGACATTTAAGAACATGCCGACACCGTGTCCTGTACCATGAGCATAATCCATCCCTTTTGCCCATAAATATTGACGAGCCAGCACATCTAATTGTGCGCCATTTGTCCCTTCAGGAAATACGGCAGAAGCCAAAGCAATATGCCCTTTAAGCACCAATGTATAGGCCTCAATCATCTCTTGCGTCGGCGTGCCAACAACGACAACACGGGTCAAGTCGGTCGTGCCGTATATATATTGCCCACCAGAATCAAGCAGATAAAGTCCGTTGCCTTCAATCTTGAGCGCTGTCTTTTCAACGGCTCGATAATGAATAACAGCACCATTTTCAGCAAATCCAGAGATGGGGTCGAAAGACACACCTTGAAAGCTATTAGCTTCTGCACGAAAATTATAAAGCACTTCTTCAACAGATGTCTCTGTCATATCTTGCTTATTTTGCACTTCATCAAACCATGCAAAAAACTTAGATAAAGCAGCCCCGTCTAGCTCGTGAGCCGTTTTAATAGAATCTTGCTCCTCTTTGTTTTTACACGCTTTTTTCAAAGCAATGGGATTGGTTATCTCTTCAATGGACAACCCTGATTGACGACAAGCATTCTCACACCAAGACGAGGTTTCATTAATGTCCAATGCTATTGTTTTTTTATCAGATAATCTTTCAATAAAATCTTCTAATCCATTGTATTCATGTAATTTAATGGTTTTTGATATTTTGGATTTTAGCGTTTGCGAGAAACGGTTTTCATCGGTGAAAAGATGTATGATTTTATGAGAGACATCCAAGATTGCATAACTCAAAAACACAGGTGATGCATGAATATCACTTGCCCGCATATTAGTAAGCCACGCAATGCTATCCAGTGCTGATATCAATAAATAATCAGCTTTTACAGCATCAGCCACTGCTTTTATTTTTTGTTCAGTCGTTTGACCAACCAATGAGACCTCTAAAGAAAAAACATCGGTTGAAGGCAATGCTGGCTGATCTTGCCAAATTTCATCAATCAGATTTTCAGCAATCGCCTTAAACGCAATATTTTTTTCTTGGCACTTCTTCTCATAAGTACGTTGCTGCCTAATTGTTAATAATGTTGGATCATAGCCGAGTACGTCACCTTTATTCAAAGATTCAATTGCCCAATCAATGGGTGGGGTCTTCGTATAATCTTCTTGTTTAAAGAGGCTCGCATCTAACTGTTTCTTTGCCTGCAAGGTATAACGGCCATCAACAAATACCGCCGCCTTTTTCTTTAAAACAACACAGTACCCTGCGCTCCCTGTAAACGCTGTGAGCCAACGTAATCTTAAAGCAGATTCTGATGGGTATTCATTTTGATGTGCATCGGCCATAGGTATGTAATAACCGTCCACGCCGTGCCGAGTCATTTGATCTCTTAAAGAAGATATTTTATTCATCCCACAAGATTAAGTGAGGTGAAGACCTTGCGCAAGCCTTCTCTGTTTTGTCTCAACGAGATCAAAAATCCGATTCAATAATGTCTTATGATCTCCCTCAATACGCATGAGCCTTGTTTTCAAACATTGCTCTTCTTCTGTTAGCACAGCCCCTTGCAAACTATCTGGTAAATTTTCCATAGAAAACTCAGGATGCACAGACAAACCTATTACCATTCCCCTACCAATTGCCAAAGACATAACGGCTTCATAGTCATCTTGGAAGCGGGCTAAAGCAAAAGGAAGATGCTCTTTATCATATTTTATACGTGGCCCACCGTTGTAATAAGTATAAACAAGACCATCCTTTGTTTGAAGCGGCACAAAAGAAGCTGTCCCTGCACCCGATGACTGGTAGGCTTCTTGGTTAAAACTATCTGCTGCAATACATTCTATACCTGTGTTTTGTAATATTTCATCAACCCCATCACGCTGAATGACAAAACGGATATTACGGGTTAAATAATACAAACCACCACATACCGCTAACGTTAAGCCACCTGCATGAACATGTGTTTTAAGAGCTTCTGCACCTGACTCACCTAGATCTTGTTTAAAAAAACGACTATGTCCACCTGGGATAACGACTAATGAATGAGGATGACAATGCACAGCTATAGCAAAATCCTTGCCTGCACGCTGAAGAGTCTTATACCCACGCTGTGTTAAGACTTTCTGCCACGCACTTACGCTCGATTGATACGTCCCAAAACCATTATATAAAATTGCAGTGTTTGTCATAGTGTGGAGAGTTTTAGTGGAATTACAAAACAATATCCAGTAAAACTTTATTTATGGTTTATTTTATTCTTATCTTTGGCTGCCTTATAGGAGTTTATGCTCTATACAGATTTTTCATGGTCGCCACAAAAGAACAAATCACCGCCGCTTTTAAAACGGCTAGCTTTATTATTTTTGCAGTAGCCTTATTATTTCTATCCGTAACAGGACGCCTACCTGCTGCACTCGCCTTACTCGGCGTTGTATCGCCCTTTATTGCTAATTGGCTACGCCAAAAATACTTTCCTTCAAAACCACCAACAGATGTTATCGACCTTGGAGAAGCAGAAATAAAAGACGACGATAACGATAATAAAGAAACTTGAGTCTTTTCTTTTAATATGCCATGAAAGTGCCATGACAATTACAAAACATAAACCTGTCAAAAAAGCCGTCTTCCCAGTTGCAGGGCTCGGTACACGCTTTTTACCTGCGACAAAAGTAATGCCTAAAGAGATGTTACCTTTAGTCGATAGACCACTTATTCAGCGGGCTGTTGAAGAAGCACAAGAGGCGGGGATCGAAGAGTTTATTTTTGTGACAGGCCGTAACAAATCGCTCATCACAGAACATTTTGAATTACAGCCTGAAATGGTTGAAGCACTTACCAACAAAAACAAAACAGACCTTCTTGAACGCCTTAGCCATAGCGATTTACCATCTGGTACATTAATGACCACGGTACAACAGAAAGCTTTAGGATTAGGTCATGCTGTCTGGTGTGCTCGCAAACTCGTCGGTGACGAACCTTTTGCTTTGTTTCTCGTCGATGTTATGACGCTCAGCAATCAAGGCGGCTGCATGAAGCAAATGATTGATGTTTACAGCAAAACAGGTGGCAATGTTATCGCCGCAGCAGAAGTACCGAATGAAGTTACTTATAAATATGGGATCTTAGATGTGGAAAGCCCAAGCAACGCTGTTTCACCGATCAAAGCGATGGTTGAAAAACCAAAACCAGAAGACGCGCCTTCTAATCTATCCATTCTAGGCCGTTATATTTTACAACCAGAGATTTTTGATATTCTTGAAGGACAAAAACAAGGTGCTGGCGGTGAAATTCAGTTAACCGATGCCATGCAAACATTGCTTAAATCTCAAGACTTCACCTCAATGACTCTCAACGGTAAACACTATGATTGTGGCCACCATATCGGCTTTATAGAAGCTAATATAGCCTTCGCTCTTCAAGACCCAAAATTTGGCCCTGAAATGCGTGAAATTCTTAAAAATTACCTTTAAAGGACAAAAAATGTTCCCACTTGAACCCCATCAGTTCGACTCCTCTATTTTGCGTGAATACGATATTCGAGGCCTTGTTGATAACACCCTTACCGAACAAGACGCCTTCTATCTAGGCTTAGGTTTTGGTTCTGTTTTACGTGAGCAAGGTGGTCGTTCAATCTGTATCGGCTATGATGGCAGAGAAAGCTCACCCATATATGCTAAAGCTCTTACAGCAGGTCTTTTGAAGACAGGTTGCAACGTGACAAATATTGGCCTTGGCCCCAGCCCAATGGTTTATTTTACGGTAAAAGATCGTGGCTTTGATGCCGGCATTATGATTACAGGCTCGCACAACCCCTCAACCTATAACGGCTTTAAAATGCTATTCCAGAACAAAGGCTTTTATGGGCAAGCTATTCAAGATCTAGGCAAAGCCGTTGCTAAAGGCGAATACACGATCGCTATGAAACCAGGCCATGAAGAAGCGCTGAATGTTGAAAATATTTACTTAAACAGATTACTCGCTGACTTCTCTTGGCCAGAAGGTAAAGATTTAAAAGTTATCTGGGATGCAGGCAATGGTGCGACAGCCGATATCTTACAAAAAATGGTAAAAAAACTACCGGGTGAACATATCGTTTTATTCGGTGATATCGATGGGAATTTCCCCAATCACCACCCAGACCCAACGGTCGATAAAAATCTTCAAGACCTGATTGAGGCGGTTAAAGAGCATCATGCTGATTTAGGTATCGCTTTTGATGGTGATGGCGACCGTATTGGTGCTGTGGATGAGAACGGTACAATTTTACGATGCGATCGCCTCATCACGCTTTACGCAAAAGACGTCATAGAAAAACGTCCAAATGCCGCCATTATTGGTGATGTCAAATGCTCACAAGTCATGTTTGATGAAATTGCCCGCTTGGGCGGCAAGCCTATTATGTGGAACACAGGCCACTCTCTCGTTAAAGCCAAAATGATTGAACAGAAAGCACCGCTCGCAGGCGAATTGAGCGGCCATATTTTCTTCGCAGATCATTATTACGGTTTCGATGATGCGTTATATTGCGGCCTAAGATTATTAACGATCCTTGGCACGAGTGACAAAAAATTAAGTGACTATTTCACCCATTTGCCGGAGCTTATCAGCACACCTGAATTTCGTGTTGAGGTACCAGAAGAAGATAAAATGGCTTTGGCCGAGTCTATTAAAAATAACCTCCTGAAAAAACATGCCGATAGTGACGATGTAAACCTTATTACTATTGATGGTCTGCGCTATACAGACAGTAATGGCTGGTGGCTTGTGCGTGCCTCAAATACACAAAACTGTTTAGTTATTCGTTTGGAAGCTTTTTCAGAGAATGCCATGACGGCCCTTAAAAATAGCCTTAAAGCAGCGCTTGAAACAGTGGGTCTTGACTCTAACGCTATTGCCTAGTCAAATACTGGGATGAATTATCCAATCACTGCAAAAATCCTAGAAATTTTATCTTCACGCATTTGCCACGACCTTGTTGGGCCAATCAGTGCCGTTAATAACGGTGTTGAATTTTGGCAAGAGATGGGCATTGACGCTGGTGAAGAAGCCGTCCAACTCATTGGGCACTCTGCTAAACAAGGTGCCTATAAGTTACAACTTTTCCGCCTTGCTTACGCCTCTGGTGGTGGAGAAACACATATTAAACTGGCTGACATCAAAGCCTGCTTTGAGAATTTTTCTCGTGAATTCCGTGCAAAATTAGACTGGCAATTAGATAGCCCAAAATATGATGGTGAATTACCACGTGGTTACGCCAAGCTCTTACTTAACTTACTAATGATTGGCATAGATATGCTGCCTAAAGGTGGGACAATAAAAGTTTCAACAACGCCAAACAAATCTGACAAACATTTCACGGTAGATCTTATTTCCGAAGACCTTATGGTTAATCTCGAATATAAAGATGCACTAGAAGGCACAGCCGACCCCGAAGTTATCACACCACGTACAATTCACCCTTACATGACCCGTGCTTTTACTGAAAGCTATGGCCTTAATCTTGACATTGAACCTCATAGTGACGGTTTACGTTTTAACATCAGCCATCCGGATTTCTAAATATGACATTGCTCCATCCAAAAACTGCCCTGCTTTCCGTTTCAGACAAAGCAGGTTTGGCCGATTTTGCAAAAGCCCTTCAACAAGATTTTGGCATATCACTTCTTTCAACGGGCGGAACACATAAAACACTATCTGATAAAGGCTTAGAGGTTAACGAAGTTGCCAATGTAACAGGCTTCCCAGAGATTATGAATGGTCGTGTAAAAACACTGCATCCAAAAATTCACGGTGGTATCTTGGCCGACCGCAGTAAGCCAGATCATTTGGCCGCAATGAAAGAACATGATATTAATGGCATCGATATCGTCGTTATCAATCTTTATCCATTTGCTGAAACACTTAAAAAAGGTGGTTCTTACCAAGACTGTGTCGAGAACATTGATATTGGTGGCCCTGCTATGTTAAGAGCTGCCGCGAAAAACCATGCTCATGTTGCGATTATTACTGACCCCAATGATTACGCTCTTGTGTTAAAAGAGCTTAAAGAAAACAAAGGCGGCATTACATTTGAAACACGTAAAAAATTAGCGCAAAAAGCTTTTGCCTTAACAGCCGCCTATGATGCGATGATCGCTGAATGGCTGGCTGGTGATACACAAACAGTCACTATTAAAGGCAGCGCAAAACAAACATTACGCTACGGAGAAAACCCCCACCAAACAGCTACCCTCTATGCCGACGGCTCAAACCGCACTGGTGTTTTATCCGCCACACAATTACAAGGCAAAGAGCTGAGCTATAATAATATCAACGATACTGATGCCGCCTTTGAGCTTGTCTCCGAATTTATTGAGCCAGCTGTAGCCATCATCAAACACGCTAATCCTTGCGGCGTAGCTACAGGTAAAGATATTGAAACAGCTTATAAGGCGGCATTCCGTTGCGACCCTGTCAGTGCCTTTGGTGGCATTATCGCTCTAAACCGCCCATTAACAGCACAGGCAGCCACTCTTATCACAGAAATTTTCTCTGAAGTCATTATCGCCCCTAGCATTGAAGAAGATGCAAAAGCTGTTCTTGCTAAGAAGAAAAACTTGCGTGTATTAGTGACAGGCACAATGGCTGAACCGTCTGAGAAGCGTCCTTTTATAAAATCGATCGCTGGCGGTTTTCTCTATCAAGATGCCGATACCATGCAGGTTACAAAAGACATGCTGAAAACTGTTACAAAACGTGCGCCTAGCCCCCAAGAGCTAGAAGACATGCTTTTCGCTTTCCGCATCGCCAAACACGTCAAATCTAATGCGATCATCTATGCCAAAGATTTAGCGACTGTCGGTATCGGCGCAGGCCAAATGAGCCGCCTCGATTCCGCCCGCATTGCTGTGCGCAAAGCGTCTGAAATTGCTGAACGTGAAGGCTTGAAAGACAACCCCACCATCGGTGCGGTAGTGGCATCTGACGCTTTCTTTCCTTTTGCCGATGGCTTAATCGCTGCGGCAGAAGCAGGTGTGACAGCGGTCATTCAACCGGGTGGCTCCATCCGTGATGATGAAGTTATTGCTGCAGCGAATGAACGTAACCTCGCCATGGTATTTACAAATATCCGTCATTTCAGGCATTAACGCATGCCTAAGAACAGTGTTCATTTTGCGATATTTTCAATTTTATTAGCGGATATATCTATCGTCTTGATGGGCGCTTTTGCCAAAGATTTAGCACCGCATTATAGTCCTTTAGAAGTGACATTTCTGCGTAACATCACAGCTCTTATCGCTGTTACTGCATGGATTATACTGAGTAAGCAATTCCATCTTTTCAAAACAACACGTCTTAAAGGGCAAATCTGGCGAGCAATTGTTGGTACAATGGATGTGGTTCTCGTCTTTTGGTCATATGCCCTCATTCCTCTGGCGATGGTCACAACGATTTTATTCATTGTCCCTATTCTCACCTTGGCTTTATCCATTTTATTTTTAAAAGAAAAAGCTGGCATCTATCGCTGGGGAGCAGTAATTGCAGGTTTCATCGCCATGGTTGTTTTATCGTGGCCAGCTATTTCAGACTCCACTCATGACAATATCTCACTCCTTGGCGTGGGTGTGGCTATTATAGCCTCTGTCGGTGCTGCCTTCATTCAAATTATGTTGCGTTCTTTAGGCAAGGCTGGAGAACCTGCCATGACCACGATCTTTTATTTCTTATTGATCGGTAGTTTAATTCTAGCTGTGCCTGTATTGATCCAAGGCATTCATCTCTACACAGCCCTAGCGGCAAGTATTGCAGGGCTTTGTGTTACAGGCTTAGGCAATCAAGTATTCAAAACCATCGCATATCAAAAGGGTGATGCCTCTCTACTCGCCCCTTTTCGCTATCTTTCCCTAATATGGGCAACGATCCTTGGTTATATTATCTGGAAAGAAATTCCTACGATAGAAACGCTGATTGCAGCAGTGATTATCATTGCAGCTAATCTATTGATTGTGCTAAGAGAAAAGCACAGTAAATAATAAAGAGTCTATGAAACAAGAAAATATCAGAAATTTTGCGATTATCGCCCATATCGACCATGGTAAATCTACTTTGGCTGACCGCCTCATTCAAACTTGTGGCGGCCTAGAAAACCGTGAGATGAAAGAACAGGTCCTTGATAATATGGATATCGAACGTGAACGTGGTATCACTATCAAAGCCCAAACAGTCCGCTTAAACTACAAAGCAAAAGACGGCGAAACATATCAGCTTAATATCATGGACACACCTGGCCATGTGGATTTCTCTTATGAGGTATCACGTTCCTTAGCCGCTTGTGAAGGCTCGTTACTTATTGTTGACAGTACACAAGGCGTTGAGGCTCAAACACTGGCCAATGTTTACCAAGCCGTTGACCATAATCACGATATTATCCCTGTGATGAACAAGGTTGATCTACCTGCCTCTGATCTGGATAAAACAGCCGAAGAAATTGAAAATGTGATTGGTTTAGATGCCACCGATGCCGTTGCGGTTTCAGGTAAAACTGGGCTTGGTATACCTGATTTATTAGAAGCGATTGTTACCCGCCTACCTGCGCCGAAAGGTGATCCAAACGCACCTTTAAAAGCGCTGCTGGTCGACAGCTGGTATGATAATTATTTAGGCGTTGTTGTTCTTGTCCGTGTCTTTGACGGTGTCTTGAAAAAAGGGGCTAAACTAAAATTCGTTAATGCCAAGGCTTTACGTGATGCCGACCGTGTTGGTATTTTCACCCCTAAAAAAGTAGAAATTGACGCACTTTACCCAGGTGAAATGGGCTTTATTACAGCAGGTATCAAAGATATTTCCGATACCAAAGTCGGTGACACAATTACCGAAGAAAAAAACCCATGCGACAAAGCTTTAGCAGGTTTCAAGCCGTCTATCCCAATGGTTTTCTGCTCACTCTTTCCGGCTGATGCGGGACAATTCGAAGATTTACGAGATGCGCTTGGTCGTCTAGCACTTAACGATGCCTCACTGCATTTCGAGCCTGAAAACTCCCAAGCCTTAGGCCTTGGTTTCCGCTGCGGTTTCTTAGGGTTGCTGCATATGGAGATTATTCAAGAGCGTTTAAGCCGTGAGTTTGATCTTGATCTTATCCCTACCGCACCGAGCGTGGTTTACAAAATAAACCTCACCGACGGCACGCAAATTGATCTCTATAACCCTGTCGACATGCCTGACAATGTGAAGGTTCAAAGCATTGAAGAACCCCTTATCAAAGCCACAATTTTAGTGCCTGATGAATATTTGGGCGGCCTGTTACAGCTTTGTCAAGAACGCCGTGGCACACAGCTAGATCTAACCTATGCGGGCAACCGTGCGATGATCGTTTACCGCTTGCCACTCAATGAAGTCGTGTTTGATTTTTATGACCGTCTCAAATCCATCTCGAAAGGCTATGCCAGTTTTGACTATGCTCTTGATGGCTACAAAGAAGATAATCTCGTCAAAATGGATATTCTGGTCAATAATGAGCCTGTCGATGCCCTATCGATGATTTGTCACCGTGACCAAGCTGAACGCCGTGGCCGCCAGCTTTGCGAACGATTAAAAGACCTTATTCCACGCCAAATGTTCAAAATCGCTATACAAGCAGCGATTGGCGGCAAGATTATCGCCCGTGAAGATGTCTCGGCGATGCGTAAAGACGTCACCGCCAAATGTTATGGTGGCGATATTACCCGTAAGAAAAAGCTGCTCGAGAAGCAGAAAAAAGGTAAAGCCAAAATGCGTGAATACGGCAATGTCTCTATCCCGCAATCAGCCTTCATCGACGCCCTAAAAATGGGTGATGATAAGTAACACAGTCGTTAGCGAACAAAGTGAGCTTTTACGAATACGTTATCCCTGCGACCTGTCCACCGAAGCCTTGGCGAAGGTGGAAGGCAGGGATCCAGAATAGACGATAGACCTAAGCAAATATTCCGCATACACTATCCAAGTAATGATAGAAACAACACGTCTGATTATTCGACCTTTAAAGACTGATGATGAAACAGACATCCAGTCTATTTTCGATCACCCACGTTTTTATTATCTAGATGCGGAATATGCCGCCAATAATGCCGCTAAGTTTTTACGAAAATATATAGAATTACACAATGAAGATGCCTCAAGAGGCACTGTTCTATTGGCTTTAGCCGCTGTTCTAAAATCGACCAACACAGTCATTGGCTGCTTTTCACTAGGTAATGACCATTTATTAAGTCGTTTATCTGAATACGGCGCAGAAGTAACAGGCTTCCTGCATCCGCATTTTTGGGGCAAAAAATTTCCGCAGGAAGTACTCGACACCTGCCTTACGGCATATGCACAAAAATTTGGCGTTAAAAATTTTTATGGCACTGCTGATCCCACTAATAAAAGCTCTATTGCCGTGATGCGCCGCTTTGGCTTTCAAAAAGCTGAGAGCATTACCAACCCATTAGAAATCAAGTTATATGGCAGCCCACGCGAAGTCTATGTAACGCATCTTTAAAATCCCCCTAGACCAGCACGCCTCTAAGTCCTATATTAAACAAAATCACTTTGGAGGAAGTTTATGCGTTTATTGATTGCCCTATGTTTACTTGTTTTGCCATTTTCGGCAGCAAATGCTCAAAATAGTTTTGACCTGACCGAATTGCGTGATGGTGAGACATTATTGAATATCTCCGCCACAGAAACACGCCAAGTACCACAAGATTTATTGGTTGCGACATTACAATATACAGCAGAAGGCCTTGATAAACGTGCCCTTCAAAATGAAGTAAATACAAATATCAAAGCCGCTCTTGATACCATCAAGAAAGTCGATGCTGTGAAATATGCAACACAAGGCTACCGCATATATGAATTCACGCTTCCTCCTACTGTACCAAATCTGACAAAAGATGACCGTCGCAGATGGCGTGCCCAACAAAGTATTGAGATTAAAAGCAAAGACTCTGCTGCTCTACTTGATCTCGTTGGTGCCTTACAAGACAGTAAGCTAGACCTGCAAAACCTAAGCTACACATTATCGCCTGAATTATTCGAGCAAGTGACCAATGAATTGGTAACAGATGCACTGAAAAAGTTACAAGTACGTGCCGACCAAGCCGCCAAAACTTTGGGTAAAACTGGAATCACATTTGTCGAGGTGAATGTTCAAGGAAACGGCTATGCCCGCCCACAGGTAATGCGTAGCTACGCTATGGCAGACGGAATAGAGATGAAAGGTATGGCTGCACCCTCTGCCGAACCTGGTGAGTCAGATGTTTCGTTAACAGTAGACACAAGAGCCCTATTAAAGCCTTAAACAATAAGCCTCTGTTATTTTTGGCTTAAAACTGTATACTGGTTAAAATTAGCTCTTATAGGTTTAACACGCATATGTCTGACACGAATATCTCAATCTTACGCGAAAAATTTACAGTTCGTGAAACGCAAAATGACCGTGACAATATTATTGTCGGCTCAAACCGTATGACATTGCCTTTGCGTGATGAAAGCGGCTTACTACAAGAGACATTTATCATCCGTGGCAAATTTATGCATGAAGTCGCTCGCCTTGGTGCTGTGATGATTACTAATTTTAACAAATTAGGCCCCTTTATGAACCGTGGAGACAAATTCAATTTCGAAGAAACTTATGCCGATTTACAAAGCAGCTTCACCCGTAAATACATTCCCGAAGATTGGATTGCTGTGTATTTTAATGGAAAAAAAATCTATTCATGGGGTAATTCACACCCATTCTTAGACGTTATCGAACAATGCGATGTTAAAAATGAAGATGAATATGATTTTGCTGTCGCCATGGCCGAACAAGTCTTTCACAAAGCAGGCAAAGATATCGCCATTGACCATTTATCAACGATTGCACTCGTTGCCCATAGTGCAGAAGATCGTGTACGTTGCGGCATTATCGAGCGTAATATGCGCCAAACACGGACTTTTAACTTTACGGCCGTCAAATCAAAAAAGCCTAACAGCCAAAACCCTAAGATAACTGACGGCATTCATACAGCGGCCGCTTTTTTAGAAGGCCTAAACCTCTGTTTTAAAGTAGGCTTTATCAATAGCCGCATTACAAAAGGCATTGTTAAGACAGGCGACGCAGAACATAAACAACAACAAGACGCCCTCAAAATCATTCGCAATCATAGCCTAGAAATCGATATGTTTAACAAAACATATGATGTCCGCTATCGTCCAGATATGCCTGAATTTGACCTCATTATCAAAGAAGTTGAACGCGCCCAAGCGAAAGCATAAATAGTCATCCCCGTTTTATACGGGGATCCAGATGCCCGCATAAAGCGGGCATGACAAAGGCAATTTATGCGGCAATATTACGCAATACGTAATGCAAAATACCAGAGTTGATATAGTAATTTGCCTCATCAATCGTATCAATCCGTGCCAAAAGCGTTACCTCATCTTTTGAACCATCTTTACGATGAATCGTCAAAGCGACATCTTGTCTTGGTTTAACACCTGCCTCGAAGCCTTTGAGATCAAAAGTTTCTTCGCCTGTTAATTTAAGGCCTTTCCATGTCTGGCCATTTTTAAATTGCAGCGGTAAAACACCCATACCAATCAAGTTCGAGCGGTGAATACGCTCAAAGCTTTCAGTAATAACAGCCTTAACACCTAATAAAGTCGTGCCTTTTGCTGCCCAGTCACGTGATGAGCCCGTACCATATTCCTTGCCAGCAAAAACCACAAGAGGCGTACCATCTTGCTCATATTTCATCGCTGCATCATAGATGGCCATTTGCTCGCCTGTTGGGATGTATTTAGTGTAACCACCTTCTACACCATCCAGCATATCGTTTTTAATACGAATATTAGCAAATGTGCCACGCATCATAACCTCGTGATTCCCACGACGTGAACCATAGGAATTAAACTCGGCAGGCTCAACACCGTTTTCCATCAAATAGCGACCCGCAGGCGAATCTTTCTTAATCGCACCAGCGGGTGAAATATGGTCGGTTGTGATTGAGTCACCAAATAATGCCAATGCACGTGCACCTTTAATTTCTTCACCCTTGCTCGGCATTTTATTCATATTCGCAAAGAATGGCGGATTTTTGATATAGGTTGAACTGCCTTGCCAATCATAGGTTTCAGAAGCATTATCTGCACCAACCGCTTGCCACTCCTTCGTGCCTAAGAACACATTATCATAGCGCTCCTTAAACATAGCAGGCGTTAAGCAATATTGGATTGTTTCTTGAATTTCCTTAGCTGTTGGCCAAATGTCTTTCAAATAAACATCGTTGCCATCTTTATCTTTACCTAAAGACTCTTTGGTAATGTCTTTACGCACAGAACCAGCCAGCGCATAAGCGACAACCAAAGGTGGCGATGCCAAGTAGTTTGCCTTCACATGGGGACTTACACGGCCTTCAAAATTTCTGTTTCCAGAAAGAACAGCTGAAACTGTGAGATCACCTTCTTCAACCGCTTTACCAATTGGACCAGGCAAGGGGCCAGAATTACCAATACAGGTCGTACAGCCGTAACCAACGAGGTTAAAGCCAATTTGATTAAGGTAATCTTGTAAACCTGCTTTTTCGAGATAATCTGTCACAACTTGTGAGCCAGGCGCTAAAGACGTTTTAACCCAAGGCTTAACATCCAAACCTTTTTCAACGGCCTTTTTAGCGACTAAACCAGCCGCAACCATCACCGATGGGTTTGATGTGTTTGTACAACTTGTAATCGCTGCAATAACCACATCACCATGGTGTAAATCATAATCAGCACCCACAACTTTAACACCTTTTTGGCTGGCACGGCGCATTTCATAGTCTGCTAATTCGCCACCTTCGGACATCATCGCCCCTTCAGCCCCCACAGGATCGACACCTGTTGATTTAGCCATAAGGTTTTCAAAAGACTGTGTCACATTCGATAATGTAATACGGTCTTGTGGACGCTTAGGCCCAGCCAATGACGGCTCTACCGTGCTCATATCAAGCGATAGTGTTGCTGTAAACACTGGCTCATGGCCCTTTTCACGCCACATACCTTGTTCTTTCGCATAGGCCTCTACCAGTTTAACACGCTCTTCATCACGCCCTGTGAAACGAAGATAGTTTAATGTCTCATCATCAATTGGAAAAAAACCACATGTTGCACCATATTCAGGTGCCATATTTGAAATTGTCGCACGATCAGCCAACGTCATATGGTCCAAACCATCGCCATAAAATTCAACAAATTTACCAACCACACCTTGCTTACGCAGCATTTCTGTCACCGTTAACACAAGGTCAGTCGCTGTTGAGCCCTCTTTAAGCTTACCTGTTAATTTAAAGCCCACGACTTCTGGAATAACCATTGATACTGGCTGGCCAAGCATCGCCGCCTCTGCCTCAATACCACCAACACCCCAGCCAAGCACGGCAAGGCCATTAATCATTGTCGTGTGAGAGTCTGTTCCCACCAATGTATCTGGATAAGCAACTTCAACACCATTTTGGTCTTTTTCAACCCAAACAGTTTGACCCAGATATTCTAAATTTACTTGGTGACAAATCCCTGTTCCAGGTGGCACAACACGGAAATTATTGAAAGCTTTAGACCCCCATTTCAAAAACTCATAACGCTCAGCATTACGCTCAAACTCAAAATCGACATTGGCTTGAAAAGCAGCGGCATTACCAAACTCATCAACCATAACTGAATGGTCGATAACAAGGTCTACTGCTGATAGTGGATTAATAGCCTGAGCATCACCGCCGATTTTAATCACGGCCTCACGCATCGCCGCCAAATCAACAACCGCTGGCACACCTGTAAAGTCTTGTAACAAAACACGAGCGGGACGATACGCAATTTCAGCATCGCTTTTCTTATCTTTAAGCCACGCAACGATCGCTTTGATATCATCTGTCGTGACAGACTGACCATCTTCAAAACGCAATAAATTTTCTAATAATACTTTAAGCGAGAATGGCAGTTTGGAAATATCACCCAATTGCTTTTCCGCCTCTTTTAAAGAGTAATAAGTATATTCCTTACTACCTACTTTAAGTGTGCGCTTTGTATTTAACGTGTCATGTCCTGTAACTGTCATAGCCTTATCCTTTGGTTATACCTGTTAATATAGTGTATTTGATTGCAATGTAAAAACCAGTCCTATTTTTTGCACGCCGCAGACACACGATCATACTCTTCACGGCTATCAACCGCTTGCTGTCTTTGGCGTCTTTCTGTATGCATAGCATCTGAAACTTTATTCACGGCGGCTTCAATATAGGCTGTCATTTCTTTACGCACGACAGGTGTCTTATTGGCATGAACTGGGCCATAGGCTTGAGCCTGTTGCATAAGCTGCGTTAAATAATCTTCCATCAGCTTGCGATATTTCTTAACAATGAACCGATCAACAACTATGTGCTTATTCTCATGGTTGAGGATTTCTTTGTACTCACAACTATCTCTTGGAAATTCTCGCGCCACTAAAATTGTTGGGTCAATCTCCATATGGATATTAACTTCCTCATACCAGAAACAGCTCTGACGTGTCACGGTCTGGGTTGACCATGCAAGTTTCACATTTGATTTCATTTCAATCTGGCCATTCATTAACCCGCCGATATAAACTGATTGGCTATGGCTATAAGGTGAAACAGTATCAATTTTCTGATCTGCTAGATCTTTTTTTGATTTTGAAAAATCATAGCGAATATCTTTAGTTGCAGCAGTAACAACAATTTTCGGCTTCGTTTCCGCTTTACACGCTGATGCATTAGCCAAAGAAAACCCTTGTGCCAGTTCAAAATATCCTGCAAAAATGATGCCCAACGGGTCGAAAACAAACATAATTTCATCTTTATTCTATATGAATTACTATTAAAATAAACCGAACAACTTTATGAAGGGTTAACAAAATGTCATTTATCGGAAAACTATTACTGTTAGGTCTTGATCTGTATATGTGGATCATCATCATTTCAGTCGCAATTAGCTGGCTGATAGCCTTTGGTGTCTTAAACACAAATAATCCTCAAGCTGGTAATTTAGTGCGACTATTAGAAAAAGCGACTGAACCAGTATACAGACCTTTACGTCGTTTTATTCCGCCATTAGGGGGTATTGATATCACCCCTATGATCGTTATTTTCGGCATTATCTTGCTTAAAGGCATTATCATTCAATTATTCTTGAGCTATTAAGATGACTGCTCAACGCATAGATGGTCGTAAGATTGCTGCCCAGTTAAGACAAAGCATTGCACAGGAGGTCACAAAACTACCGTCTAAACCAGGCTTAGCGGTTATCCTTGTCGGCGATGATCCAGCCAGCCAAATCTATGTTGCTAAAAAAATAAAAACCACTGAAGAAGTCGGCATGGTCTCTATCGAAAAACGGTTAGCTGCAGACGCTTCAGAAGAAGATGTTGCTGCCACGATTCAAACCCTCAACAATGATAAATCAGTACACGGTATTCTTTTACAGCTCCCACTGCCAAAGCACCTTAATAGCGATAAGCTAATCCAAATGATTAACCCTGCTAAGGATGTTGACGGTCTTACCTATCACAATATAGCGCGTCTTGTCACAGGGGAAGACGGCCTTGTACCCTGCACCCCTCAAGGTTCTTTAAAACTCATTCAATCGGTCAAGAAGGATCTTACAGGCTTACATGCTGTGGTGATTGGGCGCTCACTCTTATTCGGCAAACCAATGGCACAGCTTCTACTACAGGAAAACTGCACCGTCACAACCGCTCACTCAAAAACCAAAGACCTCAAATCCATTTGCCAACAAGCCGATATATTAGTCGCAGCTGTTGGGCGTCCTGCTATGGTTAAAGGCGACTGGATCAAATCTGGCGCTATCATTATTGATGTCGGTATTAATCGCCTTAATGATAACTCTATATGTGGCGATGTTGACTTTGAAGCCGCAAAAGAAACGGCTCTCGCCATAACCCCTGTCCCAGGTGGTGTCGGCCCGATGACAATCGCATGTCTTTTAGCGAATACCCTTAAAGCATATAAAAACAGTCTATAAAAAAAGCCCCAATGAAGGGGCTTTTTCTCAATACTGTCACCCCGCTTTATGCGAGGGTCCGGATACCCGCACAAGGCGGGTATGACAAATTTACACTTACTTATCCAACCAGATATTTTGCCGCTAAAGCCACGACTAGTAGAGCCACAATATTTGTGATCTTAATCAATGGGTTTACCGCAGGACCTGATGTATCTTTGTAAGGATCGCCAACAGTGTCGCCAGTTACCGCCGCTTTATGCGCTTCTGAGCCTTTACCGCCGTGGTTGCCTTCTTCGATATACTTTTTCGCATTATCCCATGCACCACCACCGGCAGTCATAGAAAGTGCTACGAAAAGACCTGTTACGATTGTGCCAAGTAACATTGCACCCAAAGTTTGGAATGCCGCTGTCATACCCGCTACGTAATAAATCACACCGAATAGAACAACAGGTGCCGCCACTGGTAATAGTGATGGTAAGACCATTTCTTTGATTGCTGATTTTGTCAGTAGATCAACCGCACGACCATATTCAGGCTTTCCTTTACCTGTCATAATCCCTTTGATTTCTTTGAACTGACGACGCACTTCAATCACAACAGAAGCCGCTGCACGACCTACCGCTGTCATCGACATAGCACCAAAGAGATATGGCAACAATCCACCCACAAACAGACCAATCACAACATATGGGTCTTGCAATGGGAAAGAGATGTTCAGATCAGGCAAGTAATGCTTCAGCTCTTCTGTATAAGCAGCAAACAATACAAGTGCCGCTAAACCAGCCGAACCAATCGCATAACCTTTTGTTACAGCCTTAGTGGTGTTACCTACCGCATCCAATGTGTCTGTTACAACACGTACTTTTGCAGGTAAATTCGCCATTTCAGCAATACCGCCAGCATTATCAGTCACAGGACCATATGCGTCTAAAGCAACAATCACACCCGCCACAGACAACATTGTTGTCGCAGCGATCGCAATACCATATAGACCTGCATGGCTAAACGATAAGAAAATCGCTATCGCAATGAAAATTACTGGTAAAGCTGTTGCTTCCATAGACACAGCCAAGCCTTGGATTACATTTGTACCGTGACCTGTTTCAGACGCTTTTGCGACTGAACGAACAGGACGAAACTCAGTTGAGGTGTAATATTCAGTCACCCAAATAATAAGACCTGTTAAACCAAATCCTGTTGCAACACATGTCATTATATCTTTGTTGTCAAAGACAAGGCCACCAACTGTTTCATATGATGTTGTCCAGCCAAATGACTCCAAAAGGTAATAAATCGCCGCAGCAGAAAGACCTGCCGTTACAACTAACCCTTTATAGAGTGCACCCATGATGTTTTGGCTGCCTTTGCCTAGCTTGACAAAGAATGTACCGATGATTGATCCAACAATACATACACCACCAATAATAAGTGGCAACGCCATGAAATGAGCTGCTGTATCCCCTGCAAACAGACTGAAAGCAATCAACATTGTTGCAACAACTGTTACAGCATATGTTTCAAATAAATCAGCCGCCATACCCGCACAATCACCAACATTGTCACCAACATTGTCAGCAATAACCGCTGGATTACGAGGATCATCTTCTGGAATACCTGCTTCAACTTTACCAACTAGATCAGCCCCAACATCAGCACCTTTTGTAAAGATACCGCCGCCAAGACGTGCAAAGATTGAAATCAGTGATGCACCAAAACCAAGACCAACGAGGCCTTCTAATACTTGACGCATTTCATAATCCATATTGAGCAGCACCATGTAATAGATACCAACACCTAACAGACCAAGACCAACAACCAACATACCAGTCACCGCACCCGCTTTGAATGATACATTCAATGCTTGTGGCAAACCTTTTGTGGCGGCTTGTGTTGTACGCACATTGGCACGTACCGACACATGCATCCCTGCATAGCCCGCAATACCAGAAAGCACCGCACCCACAACAAAGCCAATACCTGTATGTGTGCCGAGGAAATAGCCCAAGGCCACTGCCACAACAATACCGACCAATGCAATGGTTGCATATTGTCTATTCAAATAGGCCTGTGCACCTTCTTGAATAGCGGAAGCTATCTCCATCATTTTTTTATTGCCTGTCTCAGCAGACAGAACACTTTGCACCGCATATAATGCGTAAAGAAGTGCAAGCACACCGCCACCGATAACAGCAATCTCGTATAGTTCATATTGAGAAAGTATATCTAACATAAAAATTGTCTCCTTATATTTTTATTGCTTAGATGATGCTTAGAAAATCACATAAAAACAAGGGGTAAGACAAAACTACCCCCATTGCACTGCACAATGATTGTTTAAGATATTAGCTATAATAGCGCCTAATAAAAAAATGGGTCCACCAGGGAGGCGGACCCATTTCGAGCGTGAGGAGGGTGTGTAGTCCTTAAAAAACTTTTATATTCTATACTTTCAGTATTTCACATAATCGTTTAAAATTAATTAACGCCGCCTCTTTCTTTCAACACATTTAATACACTAACCGAAGGAAATAACTCATATAAACCTATAACTTAACCTTAAACTCGGCGCTGCATTACCGCTTGCAATAATACATCGCTAATAATATCTGGCCCCATAACCTTTTGAGAAACCTTGTTCAATCTCGCCTTAATGACATCTACCTTAATCACACCGCCTTGAAGAGCTGCCTGACGGCTAAACGCACCATACATATCTTGAATAAAAGCATCTTTAAGACGCGGTTTCATATTTGTAATTTTATCAGCCATTGCCTGATCTTGTGCCTCTACAGTTATCAACATACTCACTGTTTGAGATATACCGTTCTGATTAATAATCGGCACTGTCAGACGATCAAGCTCAACAAAAACTGGACCAGATACTTCTGCCCCTTCCGCTTTTTTGCTTTCTGCCATCGCTGGAGATGAAAATGATAAAACGACAAAAGATGCCGCTATTAGTAAATATTTTAGCATAAAATGAGTACCCCTACCCTACGAATTATTTCTAAACCCTATAATCTTAGTATGACATAATTGTTGCGCCACACCAAAAACTATCGTTTCGGATTTATCTAAAATTGTATCTATTAAGGGTAAATATAATCTTAAAATTAAGACAATAATTTAGCGATAGAGTCCAAGGTACCGTTCACAAAATGCACCTCATTATCATCAAAAAACGCTCGAGTAACATGTAGATAATCATTAATAATGATCGGCTTATCTATACCTTGATCGGCAGAAGTAAAAAGTTCAGCGGCAGCACATAACATGATTGCTTCAAGCAATAATTCTGGCTCTTTGTTCTTGTTCATTCGCTGTCCTTGAACCAAATCTGTAAGAACTTTTTCCTGAACCGCTACTGTATCAAGAATATGTTTGAGCATAATAATGTCCGCCGGCACCATTTTATCTTCACCCTCTTCATCAATCGGTGTATTAACACGATTATATTGATAATCCGCAGCTAACTCAGCTAATGGCGTTTTGGTTAGGAAATACTCATAAACTAATTGCGCAGCAACAAGACGAGCCGCTGATTTACGGGCATTTTTAGATGGTTTTTTATCTTTTACTGCGGCTTTTGTTTCTGGCACTTTTTATCCCTTTACTTCAATCATACGCGCAACATAGCGTGCTAATGGATCAATTTCAAAGTTTAAATAATCGCCGACTTGTTTTTGACCTAATGTTGTAACGTCCCATGTATGTGGAATGATATTAATACCAAAAATATTTCCTTCAACCTCATTGACCGTTAAAGAAATACCGTCCAGTGCCACAGAGCCTTTTTGAGCAATAAAGCCTTCAAAACCTTCAGGAATTCTAATTTTCAACCGATGTGAATCACCTTCTGGCTTAATCGACAAGATTTCTGCCACGCCATCAACATGACCTGAAACGATATGACCACCGAGCTCATCACCCATTTTCAAGGAACGCTCAAGATTGATCTTTGTACCAACATCCCATGACCCTAGCGTTGTTTTATCAAGGCTTTCTAGCGACACATCGACACAGAACCAATCAGCCCCCTTTTCAACCACTGTTAGGCAACAGCCTGAATGGCAAATAGAGGCACCCATATCAATAGTGTTCATGTCAAAAGATGTTTTAATAGTATAGCGCACATCACCACGGTTTTTATCCAGCGCAACGACCTCGCCCATATCGGTGATAATACCTGTGAACATAAGAAAGAAACCTTATTCTGCGCCGTCTTTGACAACTTTTAAGTGTTTGATGTCATCTAAGAATTCATTGAAATCATTCGTTTCACGGAAATCTTTATAAACAGAAGCATAGCGAACATAGGCGATTTGATCGAGCGTTGCCAGAGCGTCCATAACCATAGACCCAATTTGCTTCGTTGTGACTTCGCTATCGCCTGATGCCTCTAGTTGTCTAACGATTGAACTAACTACTTTTTCAAGCTGCTCTTCACTTACTGGTCGTTTACGCATGGGCGTTTTAATAGACCGCATCAGCTTATCACGATCAAAAAGCTGTATGGTGCCGTCATTTTTCAAAACGTTTAGCTCCCTTAATTGCACCCGTTCAAATGTTGTAAACCGTGCGCCACAGCCTGGGCACTGTCGACGACGACGGATCGCAGCATAATCCTCAGAAGGACGAGAATCCTTTACCTGAGACTCAGTATCTGTGCAAAAAGGGCACTTCATCTATCTTACGCAATCGCTTTCGAGTAAATTGGGTAATCCTTCAAGAATGCTTTGATTTCATTGGCGGTCTTTGTTTCCAATGTTTCATTTGCTTCACCTAATGTATCAGCAAGACCATCCAAAATATCCGCAATCCAGTTACCGATTTTTGTATATTCAGCTTCTTTGAAACCACGTGTTGTCCCTGCCGCAGCACCCAGACGTAACCCAGAAGTAATCATAGGGCTTTCTGGATCATTTGGCACTGTATTACGGTTACAATTAAGATGCGCACGCTCTAGCGCATATTGCGCTTGCTTACCGTTAAACTTGCGACCACGCAGATCCACCAAGAAGACATGCGTATCTGTGCCATCAGAAACAATCTTGTAGCCACGCTCCTTTAGCGTTTCTGCCAATTGTTTTGTATTGGCAATAATTTGACGGGCATAGGTTTTAAACTCTGGCTTTAATGCTTGGCCAAATGCCACTGCCTTACCCGCAATAACATGCTCTAATGGACCGCCCTGTAAACCTGGGAATACGGCAGAGTTTAGTTTTTTGAATAATGTTTCATCATTCGATAAAATCATGCCGCCTCGAGGGCCACGTAAAGTTTTATGCGTTGTTGTTGTTACAACATGGGCATGGTCACATGGATTGGGGATAGCACCTGCCGCAATAAGACCTGCATAATGCGCCACATCCGCCAATAAATAAGCATTAACCTTATCAGCAATTTCACGAAAACGTTTCCAATCAACAATACGAGAATACGCAGACGCACCACAGACAAGCATATCTGGCTTATGTTCAAGTGCTAATTTTTCCACTTGGTCGTAATCGATAACGCCTTGCTCATTCACACCATAAGGCACGATATCAAACCATTTACCCGAAATATTTACTGGCGAACCATGAGTTAAATGCCCGCCATGGTCTAAAGACATAGACAGTAATTTTGCGCCTGGCTTAAGAAGTGCTAAATACACCGCTTGATTAGCTTGAGAACCAGAATTAGGTTGTACATTCGCAAAGCCGCAGCCAAAAAGTTTTTTCGCACGTTCAATTGCTAATGTTTCAACCTCATCCACATGCTGACAACCGCCATAATAACGTTTACCCGGTAGACCTTCTGCATATTTATTAGTAAAGACTGACCCTTGCGCTTGCATTACCGCAGGTGAAACAAGGTTTTCAGAGGCGATCAACTCAATCACTTCTGATTGACGTTTTAGCTCATCCTGAATATGCCCAAAAACTTCTGGGTCTAAATGGCTCAATGTGTCGTTAAAATAAGTTTCCTGTGTCATATCTGTATCCATTCCATCATTCAGGTTCGTTGCTGTGTTTGTCATGTTACTGCCCTTTCTCTGCCAATTTATTGACTCGTCTTTCGTGTCTTCCGCCAAATTCAAAGCCTGTATCCAAAAAGGCTTTGACCGTATCTAATGCGACAACATCACCGATCACCCGTGCCCCTAAGCACAATACATTGGCATTGTTATCAACCCGTGTAAGCCGTGCTGTTGTTACGTCGTGGCAAACAGCCGCACGGACAGCTTTAAAGCGATTAAGAGACATGGATATACCAATCCCTGAACCACAAATTGCAATCCCCGTCTCAATCTCACCATTAGCGATTGCTTCCCCTAGTTTAAAACCAAAATCTGGATAATCAACGGAGTCAGCACTATCTGTCCCCAGATCAATCCATTCAATTTCATCAAATTTTTGTTTAATAAGCGTTTTGAGGGTAACGCCCCCATGATCGGCCGTAATAGCGATTTTTCTTTTCTGAGACATAAATTAGAAATAGGCTGGGAATCTCTTCAAAGCAAGCCATTTTTGCTCAAAACATATTCCAGCTTCTTCAAGGCATTTTTCTCTAACATCTTTTGCGGTACGGTGGTTGGCCCTTGCATAACAATCTCTGTTTTACTTTTAACATCCATCGCCGTTACTTTGACGATATGGCCAATTTGCGTAAATTCAAAAATAACCTCTCGGCCCTGTAAATCATCATTGCTCATAAGGTATTATACAAGCTCGATTTAAGAATTCACTGGTTAATTTCTTATATAATGCTATCTGTTGTAAATGAAAACAGGACTCTATTTTGGCAAAGTATACCATGCACGGCATATGCCGTTTTCACATCAATTCACTTATAAGGTCGTTACATTTTTTATTGATATTGATACGCTTTCTGCCCTTGATAAAAAACTCAAGCTCTTTTCGTTTAATCGCTTTGGCATCTTTAGCGTTAATAACAAAGATCACGCAACAAGAGACGGCAAAGATATTCGTCCATGGATTGAAAAAGCCGCCAGAGATAAAGAGATAGACATTCAGGGTGGCAAAATATTTATGCTCGGCTTCCCCCGTATGTGGGGCTATTTATTTAATCCTATTACCGTTTACTACTGCACAGATAGACATGGCGCATTAAAAGCGGTGATGCATCAAGTCAAAAACACATTCGGTGAAATGCACAGCTATTTTATTCCTGTGACAGATATAAAAGACGGCCTTGTCACTCAAGATCACGAAAAAGTTTTTCATGTTTCACCGTTTATACATATGGATTGTCATTATCACTTTAAGTTCACTTTGCCCGCTGAGACTTTCTTCTTCGCTATCCATCAACAAACCCCAGAAGGTAAAATCTTAACCGCCACTTGGGAAGGTAACCGTAAAGAGTTTACTGACAAAAACTTATTTAATGCTCTGATAAAAAACACATTTCAAAGCGTCAAAATTATCACTGCCATACATTGGGAAGCCCTTAAATTATGGATCAAAGGCGCTAAATACATCTCGAAACCAGAGCCACCAGAGAAAGATATGAGTTAATATGTAACCAATTACCACCTCAAACGTAATAAGTATATGGTATTAACAATAGAGGCTTTATGGATTTCAATAAAAACACCGCAACAACATATGATACATTTTCGTCCTTTGACACCATATCTGAAAAACCTGCAGATCATGTGATTAGCAATCCTTTTGGCTTAAATAAATACATTATAAAAGCACGTAGAAACAACCATGCCTATAAACCCTCTCGTACCTTACAATTCACCCTAAAGTTTATTGCCAAAATAAAGATCGGTACACTTGATGTTATTTTACCTGACCATAAAAAATTACATTTCGTCGGCAAAGAAGATGGCCCAAAAGCGACTTTAATAATTCACAATGATCGTGTCGCCCGTAAATTTCTAACAGGTGGACGTTTAGGATTTTGTGAAGCCTATCTTGATGGTGATTGGTCATCCCCCGATATCACTACTTTTTTTGAATTGATACTGCTTAATACAGACAGCATGAATAAAGCCTTGAGTGGTAAAGCTTGGTATCGGCTACTTTCTTCTTTTATCCACTCGCTAAATAAAAACAGCCGAAAAGGCTCTCGTAAGAACATCTATCAACACTATGATATAGGCAATAATTTTTATAAAGAATGGCTCGACCCATCCATGACATATTCATCAGCTCTTTGGAAAACGGGTAACGAAACATTAGAACAAGCACAATTAGAAAAATATAAGAGTCTCGCAAAAATGCTAGATATCCAACCTCAACACAAAGTTTTAGAGATTGGTTGCGGCTGGGGTGGTTTTGCGGAATATGTTGCCACACATATCGGCGCCGAAATTACCTGCATCACCATTTCTGAAGAGCAATATAACTACGCCACTAATCGCATTAAAAACAATGGATTAGACGAAAAAGTTAAAATTGTTATGAAAGATTATCGTGACACAAAAGGCTTTTATGATCGTATCGCTTCGATTGAAATGTTTGAAGCAGTCGGCGAGAAATACTGGCCAATCTACTTTGAAACAATCCATAATCGCCTTAAAAAGGGTGGCAAGGCTGGCTTACAAATCATCACTATTGATGACAATCATTTCCAAGAATATCGCCGTTCTGCCGATTATATACAGCGCTATATCTTCCCTGGCGGCATGTTGCCAAGTATCAATGCATTAAAAAAACAGACGAGCAAAGCCAATCTTACTTGGGATAACTACATTGCTTTTGGTAAAGATTACGCCAAAACACTTAATATATGGAACAAAGACTTCCAAGCTGCTTGGCCAAAACTAGAGACGCAATTTGACACGCGTTTTAAGCGTCTATGGGAGCAATATCTTTGCTATTGTGAAGCGGGCTTTAAAGTCGGCACAATTGACGTTATTCAACTCACCGTCAATAAGGGATAAATTAACCAGCTTTTTAGGATATGCGCCTGTGGCATCACCGTCTCCGTCCACGACATAGGCACGAAAGCTAGATTATGCATCAATTTTGGGTGTCAAAGCGCCACGCTTACGCATACGTCCCAGGGCTTCGATATCCTTTTTACTTGCCCTCGGCTCTAGCGATGCGATTTTAGTATGTTCAGAGCAATAAGGCCCTTTTTGGTTTGGGGCACGCGCTGCGCAACAAAAATGAAATGTCGCCTCTTCTGGTCCATTAATTGGCCACTTACATAGAGCATCTTTTATTGCAGGCACCGCCTTTACACCTAACATTTTTTCAGCCTTACCATAAGCTGTCACATTGATTTCAGCAATTTTTTCTGCACTCAAACCGTTTCTGCCGCCCCTAGAAGCCTTTACCTTCACTTCCGGTGTCATTTGAAAGGATGGATTAAAAGCCGAGCTAGCAGCCTTATTTTTATAAGATGCTCGTGTTCTTGTTGATCCTTGACCTTTATTTCCATGGGTCTCCCTCAAAGGAAACGCCGTACGGTTTTGGTGAGCATGTGATGAATAGGCGGCTGGTGTAACAGTAATACCAAACACTTCCTTAATCTCAGCAACTGCTTCTTTTGGTTTATATCCCTTGGCCCATAACTCAACAAGCTTTGTCGTGAACTTGTTTTGTCCAAACATACGATTTTCTAGGCATAATGCTCTCTTCTTTTTTATTCTGTATAGGCAGAACACTAACTTATGTCAAGATACAGCCCCTCTACCTAGCTTGCTAAACAGATAATTTTATTGAATAGTTATTCTAACAAAAACCAATGGAGAAAAATGACAGAGTTTCAGCTATATGCCCTTTCGGGTCTAGGACTTTACTTTCTTGTAATGATTATTATGGGCGTTGTTTCCGCACGAACAGAAACGCATGATGGTTTTGTCATTGGCTCTCGCAATGTTGGTCTTTTACCTACACTCGCTTCTATCACGACAAGTTTCCGAGACGGCTCTGGGGCGGTTTTCTGGGTTGGTGCAGGACTAGGTGCTGCCTATGGCGGACTTTGGATGTTCGTTGGACTTATCACTGCCTCGGTATTTTTTATTCTATTCGGAAACAGAATCCGTCTTATAGCCAAAGAACATGATTTTATCACGATTGGCGAGGTAATCCGTCATTTTATAGGCAAGGCAACCGAAAAATCAGCCAGTATATTAATTTTATTTTTCTCACTTATTGCTATAGCCATGCAATTATATGTTTCGGGCAACATTTTCTCTGAAGTCATTGGGTTTAAAAGCGATTACGGCATTATTGCTGTAGCCGCCGTTGTTGGTATATATATGTTTTTCGGTGGGTATAGCACAGTCATTAAAACTGACTTCCTTCAATTTTTCATCATTCTTTTACTGATTATTTTCCCGCTCACTATACAGCCTACAAAAGCCGACCTGCTTGATTTCTCAAGCTTTATCGACGTTGACCTTGAATTTGGTGTTGGGCTTTTTATGCTTGGTTGTTTTTATATTTTATCAGGAGCAGAAACATGGCAACGCATTTTTTCTGCGCGCAACGCCGCTGTTGTTCGATGGTCATTTCCATTATCCGTCGTTTTTTTACTCTTTATGACACTTTGCCTGATATGGGTAGGTATGGGTATAAAACCTATGCTTGAAGGGACAGATCCATCACAAGCACTCTTCTTTCTTTTCAGCCTTACCGATCAAATACCTTTATGGCTACTCTCTTCTTTTGCCGTAGTTCTAATGGCTATAACCATGTCTACATTGGACAGCTTCTGCTATCTATTTACAGCGTCCCTAGGCAAAAATATTTTGCCCTCTCAGACAACCAACACACGTGAAAAATACATTAGATTTGCACGTATTGTGATCCCTGCTGTTCTTATTATAATGATCTATGTGGCTATGCAGATTAATGACGTCGTCCAAGTATTATTTAACTCTGTATCGCTTTTATATCTTCTCAGCCCTATTTATATTTTAAGCGCAACAGGCATTCTAAAGAAAAGCCGATGGATTGATTGGTATACAACCATATGCCTAGGTCTGTGTGCCATAGGCTATATCTATATGTTTATTAACGGCCTAACGGAAAATCTTATTCTTGCAGGACTTCCTGCTTTATCCCTGTTTACCCTATTATTGCTAGCGGCTGGTTTTCAACGCTTATCCTTGAAGCGGTAATTTAAGCAAACCATCGTGATAGATTTTGCCATCAAATGTTTGAATAATTTTACGATTAGGTTGCGTATGGCGGTAGCTGCAATGCACCCAACCTTTATTGAGATCTTGCGGATTATATTTTTCTAAAATCAAATGATCGAAATCGAGGTTGTCAACGATCCATGCGGCTATATCGTAAATATCAGTGTCTATTATCCCAAAATCTACCGCCTCGCCTAAACAATGCTGAGAACCATCCGAACTACCTAAACAATCATTTAAAGCCTTACAGCGATAGCCAGATGTAATATCTAACACGCCACCAAAATGAGCAAGAACAGGCTCTAAAATCTTTTCTGCTAATTGTTGTAAATTCGTGATAATTTCTGTTGGAGCTGTATTATCGAAGCCTTTTTCTTGCGCTACTTTAGAGGCAATCATTTGATCCAATGTTATATTCTTCGATAACTGCATATGTTCAACTCTATTGTAAAATCACTTCAATCATGGTCTCATTTAAGCATGACGCAGCCCTCATCTGATTTCAAGCTCAATAAAGGTGATACAATAGGTATCTTCGCCCCCAGTAGTTATGTGGACATGAATAAGCTCACTCATGCTCAAACAATCATTGAGAAAATAGGTTTTCAGGTTTTTGTGCACCCTCAAACCTCTATGCGCCTTAATCAATCCGCTGGGAGCGCAGAAGATAAAGCAACCGCCTTCCATGATCTTTTAACAGATAACAGCATCAAGGCCATTATGGCAGTAAGTGGTGGTAATCGGAGTAGCCATATGCTCGAGCATATTAATTGGCAATGCGTTGAAAAAAATCCCAAACCTTTTATTGGATTTAGTGACACGACAATCTTACAAAATGCTCTTTTGACCAGAACGGGGATCAGCTCAATTTTTGGCCCAACAGCTCTTTATCTCCAAAACATCGACAAAACATCTATAAATTATTTGGGAGACATTCTACAAGGAAAAACAATAAAATACAATCTATCGAACGCCAAGACAATCGCTGAAAGCACAGCAACAGCAACCGTTATTGGCGGCACATTAACAGCCTTTCAGGCACTTATCGGCACAGAATATATGCCTGACGCTAAAGGCAAAATTTTACTACTAGAAGACACTTATGAAGAAACCAGCCGCATTGATCGTGCGTTATTACAACTCAAACGCGCCTTACCTTTTGAGAATTTAGCAGGCATTATTTTCGGCACATTCACACATCTTCAAGATACCGGAAAGATTCCTTTTGGTTTTTCTTTAGAAGACATCATCCGTGAACACACGACCGGCCTAAATATCCCGATTGTTATGAATGCACCTTTTGGGCACAGCGACACCTTCTACCCGATCCCGCTAGGGTCATCTGTTAAACTAGACACCCAAAAAGACAATATAACAATTTCATTTTAAGATTATGCACGAAGCTTCTTTTCAATTATCTTGATAATGGCTGACAGGAGAGGCACTTTACGATAAACATATTCACCCGTGTCCCAATAATCTATGTGGCTGACTACAAGCTTTTTCTTATTAAAAATAATCTCACTTGCCCCTGAGATAACTTGTTTTTTGCCTTTCATATAAAACAACATATCCCAGCGCAATAAGGCCGTATGTCCATCATCACACATAGCATAATAGATCACTTTAAATTTTGGATTATCAACTTGGACATACATATGATCGAAAACCGCACGGATACTTTGTAGCCCCTCGACATCATTATAAGGATCCTTAAAACGAGCATCTTTAGCAAAATAGCTGCCCAATAACGCCAAACGTTGCGGCGTTAGCGTTTCAAAAAACGTCACATATTTTTTTAATGCGTCTTCCACTATTGCTTAGCCTTTCCTTTTGCCATCGCACGTTGCGTGCCCCAATGCACCAACCATAAACGCAATCCATAAGGCAGGCTATGAATAGTTTTTAATATCCATGAGAAAGGGCGCGGAAAAGTAATTTCAAAACGGTCTGAATTTAAACCCTCTATAAGCTTTTCAACGGCCTTATCAACTTTCATTTTCATTGGCATAGGAAATTTATTACCCGATGTCATAGGTGTCTCAATAAAACCGGGGCATACCACTTGCACTTTAATATTATGATCGCGACACTCTATCCATAGGCTCTCAGCAAAATTAATGAGTGCAGCCTTTGTTGATCCATAAGACATTGACCGTGGCAGCCCTTGATACCCAGCCACCGAGGCTGTCATAGCAAAATGGCCTTGGCCACGCTGTTTAAATCTCTCTAATACTGGAGCAACAGCATGAATAACTCCAAATACATTGACCTCATAATGCCTTTTAAAATTCTCAGCTGTAAAATTGTCATAGGTGTCAGGTATAAACATCCCTGCATTTAAAAAGGCCAAATCAATTGCGCCTACCTCATCTTCAATGCGCCGAACAGTCTCAACGACCTGTGTTGATTTCGTCATATCACACGGATAAGCATATATTTTCCCTGGAAATTCTTTTTCTAAAGCAATCAACTTATCCTCTGAACGCGCCGATACGACAACCTTCCACCCTTGCTTTGCAAGCTGTTTTGCCGTTTCAGCACCTATCCCAGTAGATGCCCCAGTAATCCACGCTAACTTCTTCATAAATCCTTATTTCTTTTTCTAATAACCTTGTTATTCTCATGCTTAATCTAGCGTAAAAAAAGCAGAAATCCATGTTTAAAACAATTACCGAGACTCCAATTGAAGACTTCCATAAAGCCGTGGCCTATGCATTAGGCGGTGTATTTGTTTTTTCACTGATGGCTGTATGTATTAAATATCTGACAATCAAAGATTTTCCTATTATTCAAATTGTGTTCTTTCGTTGTTTCTTTGGCATGATGCCTGTGCTGTATATGTTAACCAAACGTAATGATTGGGATAAATTACTCACCACAAACATTTCAGGGCACTTATCACGTAGCCTGATTGGTCTTTTCTCAATGTTTTTGACATTTTGGAGCTTTGCCTTTCTGCCCTTGGCTGATGCCACAGCACTGCAGTTTGTTACCCCTATCGCCATGACAATGCTTGCTGTACCCCTACTTAATGAAAAAGTTGGCCCCTTTAGATGGTTTGCTGTTATGTTCGGCTTTGCTGGCGTTGTTATTATGATCCAACCAGGTGGCGCCTCAATGGAGGGCAATTATATTGGTTTGTCACTGGCATTATGTGCGGCAGTGCTTGCAGCATTAGCCATGATTATCGTTAAAAAGCTAGGTGAAACTGAATCTTCTATTTCTATCGTCTTTTATTTTACACTTATTTCGACCCTATGCTCTGGCGCCTTTTTGACTTTTTATTGGAGAACACCTGATAGTTTTTTAGTATGGGCAGCCTTTATTGGGGCAGGTCTTCTTGGCGGCATCGGTCAAATATGGACAACACGTTCTTATCAATATGCGCCCGCCGCTTTTGTTTCGCCCTTTTCCTACCTAGCCATTATTTATGCTGTTATTTTCGGCATCATCTTTTTTGGTGAACATCCTAATATTTCTGTTCTCCTTGGTAGTGCGGTTGTTATTGCCAGTGGTATCTTGGTACTATGGCGTGAATATAAGAACCGCTCTGATATGCCACGTCTTAGTATCTTTGCGATGCAACCTGCCCGCCCCACTAAGCAAGAAACCGATGAAGCGCTCGGCTTATCCCCTGAAACCACCATCCAAGATGTTTCTCCTCTTGATCCCAACGGCAAAAATGAATAAATAGAGCCTATGACTTTTGTTGTGACCGATATTTGTATCATGTGTAAATACACCGATTGTGTAGAAGTATGTCCCGTGGATTGCTTCTATGAAGGGGAGAATATGCTCGTCATTCATCCTGACGAATGCATTGATTGCGGTGTCTGCGAACCTGAATGCCCGATTGAAGCGATTATCCCTGACACAGAAGAAAAGGCAGCACCTTGGGTTGAGATCAACCGTAAATATGCAGAAGAATGGCCTGTCCTTACAAAAGCAAAACCAGCCATGCCCGATGCAGAAAAATATAAAAACACAGCCAATAAGTATGAAGACCACTTCTCACCTGCGGCAGGCGATGGCGATTAAGCCCTAGAATCAACCAAATACAGCTTATATTACATAATTTTGAGATTTTCGTTGCTTTTTCCGAAAAATTCATATATAAATGCCGTACTGCAAAAGAGAAAAGTGCTTCCTCCCCATAAGCTTAAAAAGGGACAAACCATGCGTATTAGCGTGGCACGGAGCTTTTTTCTTTATTTGTAGAAAAAACAAAAAAAGAGGATGATAAAGCATGACAAAACCTGTAACAAAACCAGCCAATCAAAACACATCTACAGCAACAACAAAAGCACCATCGTTTAAAACAGGTGACCATGTTGTTTACCCTGTACATGGTGTAGGGCTTGTTGAAGGTGTTGAAACACAAACAATTGGCGGTATGGAAATTTCTCTTTATACAATCAAATTTGATAAAGACCGTATGCGTTTAAAATTGCCTGTTCAAAAAGCTGAAAGCTCAGGCCTTCGTAAGCTAGCAACAACAGATCGTTTGAAAAAAGCATTGGAAACACTTGAAGGCCGTTCGCGCATTAAACGCACGATGTGGTCACGCCGTGCGCAGGAATATGAAGCAAAAATCAATTCTGGTGATCCTGTATCTATCGCTGAAGTACTTCGTGACTTGAAGCGTTCGAATGATGATACAGAACAATCATATTCAGAGCGTCAGATATATCAAAACGCCCTTGAGCGTCTAGCACGTGAAGTTGCTGCAATCCGTAAGATCGGCGAGCCAGAAGCAACACTTCAGCTAGAAAGCTTCTTAACAACTGCGACAAAAGCAGCCTAAGCTTTTAACGTTCAGATATAAATTTTTAAACCCCCGCTAATGAGCGGGGGTTTTTTATTATCTTAAAATAATATTTGCACGGCGATTCGTGAAGCACTACACTGATTCTGTAAACGATTCTTTTTTGCACATCTCTTAGCCGTTCTGGCCACAAAAACTACATAAGGAATACATGACCTGCTGCTTACCACTTGATAGCGACAATAAATACATTGATTTGGGCAGTCCTTCTCGCATATGGACAATCCCTTCTATTCATAGTGATGTCTGGCAACTTATCCAAATCCATGACGCTCTTTTGAGTGAAATCGCCCCTGGTGACCGCATTGTCTATTTGGGCAATTATATTGGTTACGGCAAAACACCACTTGAGACTATTGACGAACTCCTAACATTTAGACGAATGCTTTTAGCCGTTCCAGGTTTCGTCCCAAGCGACATTATTTATCTTAAAGGCGTTCAAGAAGAAATGTGGGACAAGCTCCTTCAACTACAATTTGCGCCCGACCCTTTCCAAGTTGTCAGTTACGTGCTCGACAATGGCATGGAATCAATGCTTGATGCTTTAGGCACCTCAGCCGAAGCGGCTGTCCGTGTGGCACGTGAAGGCGTCGTTGCCACAGCTCGCTGGACAAATCTTTTACGTGAAAAAATCCGCAAAAGAGGTGGCTATGAAGCCTTTTTCAATTCTATGCGTCGAGCTGCTTTTACCTGTCGCAATGATGATGCACCGCTTTTATTTGTGAATGCCGGCATTGACCCGACCAAAAATCTATCAGAGCAAACTGACAATTTCTGGTGGTCAGGTAAAAACTTTAATGATATTTCAGCCAATTACGATAACTTCCACAAAGTAATCAGAGGCTTCGACCCAAACGGCCAAGGTTTGAACCTTAACTGTGTTACCGCCACACTTGATGCAGGATGTGGCTTTGGTGGCCCACTAATCGGTGCGCTCATTGATGGTCACCGTGGTGAAATAGACAATATCATCGAGATTTAAGCATTACTTTATAATCATTTATCCATAATACCGTCATTATTCCGACAAAATTTGGAACGATAGTGTAACCATGTCGTTTTTATTACGAATAGTTTAATGCAGCGCAAAAAACTGCCGAAAGGATAAAACACAATGGCACATATCGATGATCCCCAAACACAACGAGCAAATCTGGCCTACATTAAAAGTTCAATGGCAGAACCATTACTCGAGAAAGAACACGAACTTGACCTCGCCCGTCGCTGGCGTGACCAGAAGGATGAACGCGCTTTACACGAGCTTGTAACCTCGTATACAAGACTAGTTATATCCGCTGCGACAAAATTCAAGCATTACGGCCTGCCTATGGGTGACTTAATTCAAGAAGGCAATATCGGATTAATGCAGGCAGCCAATCGTTTTGATCCTGAGCGTGACCTACGTTTTAGTACATACGCAACATGGTGGATCAGATCTTGTATGCAAGATTATGTTCTTAGAAATTGGTCAATTGTCCGTACAGGCACAACCGCCGCCCAAAAATCACTGTTTTTTAACTTCCGTCGTCTGCGTGCGCAAATTGAAGGGAAAAAAGAGCGTGAAGGTTTAAACGACAATGATCGCAAAAGAATTGCTAAAAAATTAAGCGTCAAAGTTAAAGAAGTTGAAGATATGGAAGGTCGCCTTTCAGGCGGAGATCAATCTTTGAATGCTTTTGTCTCTGAAGATGGCGAATCTGAATGGCTGAACTTCATTGCTGATGAACGCCCTGACCCAGAAGAAATTGTTATCGGGACCAAGGATGCGCAAGCACGCTCGAAATGGCTTCGCCTTGCCCTTAGCAAGTTGACTGACCGTGAACGCAAGATCATCAAAGACCGTCATCTTGGTTATGAAACCGTCACGTTGGAAGCGTTAGGCGGCCAGTTAGGCGTCAGTAAAGAACGTGTTAGACAACTTGAACAACGTGCCATGCAAAAATTGCACACAACGCTAAATAAAGAGATACGTAACGTAAACGATCTGTTACTTGAAGCGTAAGCACTCTTACTCAATGATTGTTTTATAAAGCCTATTTGGTGTGAGCGGCTCTAGCAGGCTCATACCATTTAGCACACGAAAACGCTCTTCCTTATAATCGTCGAAAGGCATTATTGAAGCTTTCTGGGCAACCGTGTCCCCTGCTTTAGCCACAAAGACCTTAATGCGTTGTGGCGGATATCTCAGTTTGTCATTAGCCGACATTTTCTTAAAACTATACATTGTGTCTTTTAAAGACGTTTGTGTTGCAATAGATGCATTGGTTTCCATCACAAAAGTGAAACGATATATATCTGTTGTATTGTAGGCTATAGCCACTTCTCTCACGCGCTTTTGTTGACCTGATATGGTTGCTACATAAGATGTCATCGCTGCGTCCATACCATTGATTGTTAGGCGTTCTGGCGTGTCATAGCCTGTCTTACCACGCTTCCAGACATTAACCAGATAATCCTCAATAGATTGAGCGGCATTTTTCTTAGCCCCATCAAAAATAATTACAGCATTCTGAGACTGGGCAATGACACGATTTGGCTGATTAACAATTTCAAACCCTTGCGGGGCATCAAACATAAAGCCAAGATTTGGGTGAACAAATGTCTGACCTCTAACAAAACCCTTATCGGCACTATCACCATACGTCACATTATCTATTAATCTAAAATACTCAACTTTTTGATCGTCAAACTGTCCTTTAGGGTAAGAACTGGCAATCACTGATGCTTCTCTAACACGATCTGCTGTCAAAGGATGCGTCGAGAAATAAACAGGAATTGAACCCGTTTCTTTCTTTATCTTTTTCTCTAAAGCACTATCCGCCTCTAAATGACTAAGAAAGCTTTGTGCGGCATAAGGGTCGTAGCCAGCCTTGGCGATGTAACGAATCCCCAACTCGTCTGCCTGATTTTCATGTTTTCGAGAGTAGGACTTTAAAAACAAATCTGTACCCAATGAGCCTGCCTGTCTAACGGCAGCCGTATCTGTTGCGATAGACAATGCTACCAAACCAATATTTGCTAAAACGCCTTGGCTTTGCTGTTGCGCCGAATGACGTGCCGTAATGTGGCCGATTTCATGGCCAATGACCGAGGCCAATTCCGCTTCATTATTTGCCAAAGTAATCAAACCGCGTGATATATAAATATAACCGCCAGGCACTGCAAAGGCATTGACAATAGGGCTATCAATTACTGTAAACGTATATTTGACATCATCTCTTTCAGTATATTGCGCAAGCTTCTGACCAATGCGGTTCACATAGGCTGATAATTCTGCATCTTTATATTCGCCGTATTCTTTAAGGACGGCAGCATGGTTCTGAGCGCCAATTTGCGCTTCTTTAGCGGCAGGCATAAAAGCCGTGAATTGTTTTTCACCTGTTGCTTGATTATAACTACAAGAACCCAATGTGATTAATATGGCCACCACATTGCATATTTTGAAAAAGGCAGGCATAGAGAAACGATGCATATAATATTATTCCTTTGCAGTTTTATCCTGATGAGCATTCCTGCTCATGCAGAAGATAGCATAAAATTTGAGCCAATCAACTTTCCAAGCAGTGCCTATATTACGCTCGCAACCAAAAAGATCAAAAATGTTGTTGATGGCAAA